>Ga0247843_1000162_pt1 | contig 155885 bp, 167 predicted proteins | sample LaCruzMarch2017__FD_192420 | JGI IMG/M metagenome (GOLD analysis project Ga0247843, IMG submission 192420) | Freshwater microbial communities from meromictic Lake La Cruz, Castile-La Mancha, Spain - LaCruzMarch2017_8m | ecosystem: Environmental > Aquatic > Freshwater > Lake | place: Spain... | reverse complement strand
CGGCGTCGTGGCCAAGATCATCGCCTGATCCGGTTGGTGGCGCTAACGCGAACGACGCGGTCGTTCGCTGCTTGAGCGCGGATTGAGTTGGAAGAGGCCTCCGGCGAACGCCGGGGGCCTTTTTCCTTTGTGGTGCAACACGCCCCGTGCGGTCCGGTGGCACGCGGGGCCGGGCTCGGGATAGAAGGCCGGATGCTGTCCCGTTTCTGCCTCCTGATGCTCCTGGCCCTGTCCGCCTGCGCGACCCATCCCGGCGGGGTGGATCAGGTGCGGTTTGCGCGGGACCGGACCTTCGTGACGGCGGCGACCGAGGCGGGTGTGCTGCGGGGCGTGGAGGGGGCGGGCGTGCGCGCCTTTCTGGGCGTGCCCTATGCCGCGCCGCCGACAGGCGACCTGCGCTGGCGAAGCCCGGGACCGGTCGAGGCCTGGAGCGGCGTGCGCGACGCGACGCGCATCGGCTCTGACTGCACCCAGGCACTGGGACGCGAGGCGATCCTGGGCGGGGGTGGTGGGCTGGTGGTCGGGTCCGAGGACTGTCTGTTCGTCAATGTCTATGGACCGGCAGGGGCGGCGGCGCGTCCGAAACCCGTCATGGTCTATCTGCACGGGGGAGCCTTCACGATCGGCGCGGGGGCGAACTACGACCCCGGCCGGCTGGCGGTCGAACAGGACCGGGTGGTGGTCACGGTCAACTTCCGGCTGGGCGCGCTGGGGTGGCTGGCGCTGCCGGCGTTTGCGGCGGAGGGGGAGGGCGTCGGCGGCAACTGGGGCCTGATGGATCAGCAGGCAGCGCTGCGCTGGGTCCAGGCCAATATCGCGGCCTTCGGGGGCGATCCGGCGGATGTCACGCTTTTTGCGGAAAGCGCGGGGGCCTGGAGCGCCTGCTATCTGATGACCTCGCCAGGGTCGGTGGGGCTGTACAGCCGCGTGATCCTGCAGAGCGGGCCCTGCCTGGAACCGTCGTCGCTGAACGCAGCGGCGGATCAGGCCGAGCCGGGTCTGCGGTTCGCCGCCAGTCTGGGATGCGAGGGGGCCGAGGTGGCGGCGTGCCTGAGGCGGACACCGGCATGGCTGATCGCGCGGGGAGCCTCGACGCGGTCGGGCATCAATGGGCCGGGATCATGGGGGCCGGTCTATGGCGACGCCCTGGTGCCGCTCAGCCCGCCGCAGGCCTTTGCCAAGGGGGCTTTCACCCGGGTGCCGGTGATCGTGGGGTCGAACACGGACGAAGGACGCCTGTTCGCCGTCGAAGTGCGGGACAGGGATCGCTACGAGAAGGAGACGCACTGGCTGTACGGCGACGCCGGCACACGGGTGCTGGAGCGATATCCGGTCGGGGCCGAGGGGCCTGCCGCGGCGATCGCCCGGAGCTTCACCGACAGCCGGTTCTCATGTCCGGCAGACTCCCTGCGCCGGCTGCTGGCGCGCCACGTGCCGGTCTATGGCTATGAGTTCGCGGACCGGGAGGTGCCCTTCCTCCTGCCGGACTGGATCACCGGGCTGGACATGGGGGCCTATCATGCGAGCGAACTGGCCTATGTGTTCGGCACCTCGTGGATCTTCACCGACACGAAGCGCTGGACCGCCGGGCAAAGGGCCTTGTCGGGACGGATGATGGCCCTGTGGGCCGGGTTCGGCCACGATGCGGACTTCGACGCCCGCTGGCCCCGGGTTTCGGAGGGCGGGGGACCGGTCGTGGTGTTCGACCCGGCGGGGGACCGTGTGGACGCCACCTTCCATGACCGTCACCAGTGCGACTTCTGGGGCGGGACGGCGCTGGGGCCTGTCGAACCGGGGGGATAATCCAGGCATGGCCAGGACCGGTCCATGCCCGTTTACCGTGTTGCACAACCGGCGGCGGGTGCCCGCTTGCCCGGAACCGGAAACGGGTGTGTAGGTTCAGATCCGGACGTTAGGATTTTGGTAACCTTCATGCGACGCGCCCTGCACATCGGCCTTTTCATCGGCACCCTGATCGGGGTGTCCGCCTGCGCCACGGTCCATGACGGGCATGGTCCGCAGCGGGGGGCTTATGGTGCCGTGGACGCCGGTCGGACCCGCTGATCACGGCCTGCAAGGAAATCGTGGCGAAAGCGGCCACATTCGTCTAACGATAGGGTGCGGACGCCGACTGTCGCGCCGCGCCGGTCCCACTCCCCCCTAGATGTTACTCATCGCCATCGTCGTCGTTCTGCTCCTCGTGGTGCTCAACGGCCTGTTCGCCGCGACCGAGATGGCGGTCGTTTCGTCCCGGAAATCCAAGCTGCAAAGCCGCGCCGAGCGCGGTGACCGGGGGGCCAGGGCTGCCCTGAAGCTGTCGGAAGACCCCACCCATTTCCTGTCGGCGGTCCAGGTCGGCATCACCCTGATCGGGATTCTGGCCGGTGCCTATGGTCAGGCGGCCATCGCGGGCGAGCTGACCCGCATCATGGAAACCTCGTTTCCGTTCACGGGCCATTATGCGGAGATCGTCTCGACGGCCCTGGTCGTGATCGGGATCACCTATGTCTCGCTGATCGTCGGCGAACTGGTGCCCAAGCGGCTGGCACTGATCTTCCCCGAATCGATCGCGGCCAAGATGGCGGCCCCGATCTCGTCTGTGGCGATCGTACTGCATCCCTTCGTGGTGCTGCTGACGGCCTCGACCTCGGCCATCCTGAAGGTCATGGGCGTCAAGGACCGCGACGGGTCCGACGTCACCCAGGAAGAGGTCGAGACCATGATCGCCGAGGGCACGGCCTCGGGTCTGATCGAGCCCGAAGAACAGACGATGATCGAGGAGATCCTGCGGCTGGGCGACCGACCGATCCGGGTCGCCATGACGCCGCGCCACGAAGTCTTCTGGGTCGCCCTGAACGATTCGGAAGAGGTCCTGCGCGAGGAGGTCCGCACCTGCCCCTATTCGCGGATCGTGGTGGCCAGGGAGAACGACGTCGATAACCCGCTGGGCGTCGTCCACAAGAAGGACCTGCTGGACAGCCTGCTGGACAATGGCGAGTTCAATATCGAAAAACACGTCCAGACGCCCGCCTTCATCCCCCAGTCGACGTCGGTGCTGAAGGCGCTGGAGATCCTGAAGTCTTCCAAGGTCCACATGGCCTTCCTGGTCGACGAGTTCGGTGCCTTCGAGGGCGTGGTGACGGCGACCGACCTGCTGGAAATGATCGCCGGCGACTTCGACGAGGGTCACGATGACGCCGAGGTGAACATCCGCCATCGCGAGGACGGCACCTGGCTGGTCGATGGCCAGACCGACCTGGACGAGCTGGCCGACGAACTGGGTGAGGACTTCGGCGAGGCGGACGGTTTCCACACCATCGCCGGTCTGGTCCTGCACCAGCTGTCACGCGTTCCGGCCGAGGGAGAGATCCTGCAGCTGGGCCGGTTCGAGGTCGAGGTCATCGACATGGACGACCGCCGCATCGACAAGCTGCTGTTCAAACAGGTCGTGAACAAGCAGGACGAGGCCGACGCGGTCGCGGCGCACCTGGACCACTGAAAGCCTCCCCCCGACGAGGGAGGATTAGCCTTGAAATGGCCCGCCGTGTCAGGCATAGCCCCCGGTCTGGCGGACGGACGCGCCGTGGAGACCTCTCCACGGCGCGTCCGACTTGTCTAGGAGTTTAGCTCAGCTGGTAGAGCACCGGTCTCCAAAACCGGGGGTCGTGGGTTCGAATCCCCCAACTCCTGCCATTTTCCCCCTGTCGTCGCAGCCTGGGCCTCCCCATCTGCGGGGACCGGACACACGTTCGAAACGAGACCCTTAGACGATCATGGCCAAGCCCCACTTCCCCGGCCGTCGCACCGGCAATCCTGCCGCCCGCGGCAAGCCGCAGATGGCGACGCCCGCAGCCGCCTCGACCGTGACTGTGGACGCGCCGGCGCCCAGGAAGCGGACCTCGCCAGGCCAGTTCATCAGTCAGGTTCAGGCTGAGGGCCGCAAGATCGTATGGCCCAGCCGCAAGGAGACCTGGATCACCTCGGTCATGGTGTTCCTGATGGTCGCCATCGCGGTGGTGTTTTTCTGGGTGGTGGACACGGCTCTGGGCTTTGCCTCGACCTGGGTTCTGGCCATCGGACAATAAGAAAAAAGGAAGACGCGCCCCATGACGGATGCAGCGCCCGAAACGAAAGCCGCCTCGAACCCCCGCCACAAGTGGTACATCGTCCACGCCTATTCGAACTTCGAGAAGAAGGTCGCCCAGCACATCCGCGACCAGGCCAAGCAGCGCGATCTGGAGGAATGCTTCTCCGAGATCCTGGTGCCGACCGAAGACGTGATCGAGATCCGCCGGGGCCGCAAGGTCAACTCCGAGCGCAAATTCTTCCCCGGCTATGTGCTGGTGAAGATGGAGCTGACCGACGACGCCTATCACCTGGTCAAGGACACGCCCAAGGTCACGGGCTTCCTGGGCGCGGCGGGCGGCACCAAGCCGCTGCCGGTCTCGGAGCGTGAAGTCCAGAACATCATCGGCGCGGTGCAGGAGGGCGTCGAGCGTCCCAAGCCCACGATCCGCTTCGACATCGGCGAGACCGTCAAGGTCATCGACGGACCCTTCGCCAGCTTCGACGGCCAGGTGGAGAGCGTCGACGAGGACGCCGCCCGTCTGCGCGTCGCCGTGTCGATCTTCGGTCGTCCGACGCCGGTCGATCTGGAATACAGCCAGGTCGAGAAGAACGCGGCTTAGGCGCACGGTGTTTTCCCTCCCCCGCGGGGGAGGGCAGGTCGCCCCGGCGACCGGGTGGGGGCGGCTCGGCGACGGGCCGCCTTTTTGCCGGGCGGTGGAGGGTTGCCTTGTCCGCCCCACCCGGTCTCCGCTTTGCTCCGACCACCCTCCCCCGCGGGGGAGGGAGAGGCGCATTGCCTCACTCGCTCCATCCTGCTACACGCGCGCCTCCCGTGGCTCCGGCCCCGGGATAAATCCGTGGGAGGCCGCCATGCCGCACCACGGCTCACCGGCCCTGATTGAGTTCGGGGTCATTCACAGGAGAGACCAATGGCCAAGAAGATTCTGGGCTATATCAAGCTGCAGGTGCCGGCCGGTTCGGCCACGCCTTCGCCGCCCATCGGGCCCGCACTGGGCCAACGCGGTGTGAACATCATGGGCTTCGTCAAGGAGTTCAACGCCCGCACCGAGAAGGAAGTGAAGGGCACGCCCCTGCCGACCGTGATCACGGTCTATCAGGACAAGAGCTTCACCTTCGTCACCAAGACCCCGCCGGCCACCCACTACATCAAGCAGGCCGTGGGCATCACCTCGGGCGCCAAGCTGACGGGCCGCGAAACGGTCGGTTCGATCACCCGCACCCAGCTGCGCGAGATCGCCGAGAAGAAGATGAAGGACCTGAACGCCAACGATCTGGATGCCGCCGCGCGCATCATCGAAGGTTCCGCCAAGGCCATCGGCCTGAACATCGTGGAGCGTTGATCATGAGCAAGCCAACCAAGCGGATCAAGGCGTTCACCGCCGACACCCAGGCCCTGATGACCGTCTCCGACGCCATCGCGGCCGTGAAGGCCCACGCCACCGCCAAGTTCGACGAGTCGATCGAGATCGCCGTCAACCTGGGCGTCGATCCGCGTCACGCCGACCAGCAGGTCCGTGGCGTGGTCAACCTGCCGTCCGGCACGGGCCGTGACGTCCGCGTCGCCGTCTTCGCCAAGGACGCCAAGGCCGCCGAGGCCCTGGCTGCGGGTGCCGATGTCGTGGGTGCCGAGGATCTGTACGAGAAGATCAATGGCGGCTTCATGGACTTTGACCGCGTCATCGCGTCCCCGGACATGATGGCCCTGGTCGGCCGTCTGGGTAAGGTGCTGGGCCCGCGCGGCCTGATGCCGAACCCCAAGGTCGGCACCGTGACCCCGAACGTGGCCCAGGCCGTCAAGGACGCCAAGGGCGGCGCGGTCGAGTTCCGCGTCGAGAAGGCCGGCATCGCCCATGGCGGCATCGGCAAGGCCTCCTTCACCCAGGAAGCCCTGGAAGCCAACGTCCGCGCCTATGTCGACGCCCTGCAAAAGGCCCGTCCGACCGGCGCCAAGGGCACCTATGTCAAGCGCATCAGCCTGTCGTCCACCATGGGCCCGGGCGTGAAGATCGATCCGGCCTCCGTTACGGCCTGATCCCGGCACGGTCGGACACGAAATGAGGGCGGCGGCCGCAGGGTCGCCGCCCTTTTTTCTGTCGGTTTACACCTTCGGCTAGACGGTGCTAGATTTCAGCTAGCCAGGAGCGAGCGGTTTGGCCTTTCATGTTCGAGACAAGGTAACGGATGCCCTGGTGCGCGAGCTCGCGCTGAAGCGTGGCGTGGGCCTTACAGAGGCAGTTCGACTGGCCGTCGAGACGGAGCTTGGGCGCCAGGAGCGCGGAGCCGCTGCGAAGCGTGCGCGCGTCAGAACCTTGCTCGACGAGGTCGATACCTGGCCGCGCACCGGTCTGAAAGCCGACAAGGCCTTCTTTGATGATCTGTCAGGAGACTGATGTTTATTGACGCATCGGCTTTCTGCGCGGTCCTGCTGGGTGAGCCGGAACGGGACGTCTTTCTCGAGCGGATGGTTTCGGCCAGCCAAGCGTGCACCTCGGCCATAGCGATGTGGGAGACGGTGAGGGCACTGGCTCGCGAGGCCGAAGGAGAGGTCCAACAGGCGTCGATGTTGGTCGAAGACCTTGTTGGTGCCATCGATGCCCGGGTGGTGTCGATTGGTCTGGCGGAGCAGCGGCTTGCCGTCGAAGCCTTTGAGCGATTTGGAAAAGGGCGGCATCCGGCGGAGCTGAACATGGGGGACTGTTTCGCCTATGCCTGTGCTCGAGGCCTGGATGTTCCCCTGCTGTTCAAAGGCAACGACTTTTCCAAGACCGACATCGGGATAGTCGATTGATTTCCACTCGCGCTCCTGTATAAAGCGCGCTCTTCCGTCGAGACCCCGGTCCCGACGGTCCTGTCCGAGAACTTCGGGGTCTGGGGGTCACCCGGGCCATAAATGCTGGAGAGCCCTCCAGCGCCGTGGGGAGATGGGGACGCGACGACGCAACGGTCGGCCCGGTATCCGGGACGGACCCATGTCAGAGCCTCCTTCGGACATCGCTACCCGGCCTGAACGCTTCGCGGCGACGCGCGGCGCTTTGGCCAATCTCGGCGTCGGGAATAAGCCCGGCGGCGAACCTCAAGACTGGAGACCGCAATGGATCGCGCACAAAAAGCCGAGTCGATCGAGTCGCTGAAAGGCGTCTTCGCCGAGGCCGGCAGCGTGGTCGTGGCCCACAACCTGGGCCTGACCGTTGCGGAAATGGAAGACCTGCGGGGCCGTCTGCGCACCGCCGGCGGAGCGTTCAAGGTGGTCAAGAACCGCCTGGCGCTGAAGGCGCTCGAAGCGGCAGAAGGCAGCGATTACCATGGCCTGTTCAAGGGTCCTGTGGGCATCGCATACGCCGAGAACCCCGCGACGGCCGCCAAGGTCTCGACCGAGTTCGCCAAGGGCAATGACCGTTTCGTCATCGTCGGTGGCTTCATGGGCGATACCGTCGTCGATCTGAAGGGTGTGGAGAGCCTCTCCAAACTGCCGACGCTCGACGAGATCCGCGCTTCGCTGCTCGGCCTGCTCAACGCGCCCGCGACCAGGATCGCCGGTGTCGTCCAGGCCCCGGCTGCCCAACTGGCCCGGGTGTTCAACGCCTATGCCACCAAGGAAGCCGCATAAGCGACCTGACTTCCATCTCTGCAATCCCTCTCTAATCAACCCAATCCTCCGAAGGAAAACTGACCATGGCCGACCTGTCCAAGATCGTCGACGACCTGTCCTCGCTGACCGTCCTCGAAGCCGCCGAACTGTCCAAGCTGCTGGAAGAAAAGTGGGGCGTCAGCGCCGCAGCTCCGGTCGCGATGGCGATGCCCGCCGGTGGCGGTGCCGCTGCTCCGGCTGAAGCCGCCGAAGAGCAGACCGAATTCACCGTCGTGCTCGTCTCGGGCGGCGACAAGAAGATCAACGTCATCAAGGAAGTCCGTGGCGTGCGTTCGGACCTGGGTCTGAAGGAAGCCAAGGACCTGGTCGAAGGCGCGCCGCAGAACGTCGTCGAGAACGTTTCCAAGCAGAACGCCGACGAAGTCGCCAAGAAGCTGACGGAAGCCGGCGCGACCGTTCAGATCAAGTAAGTCTCGCCACAGCGAAACCAGGAACGGGCCGGGGAGCGATCCCCGGCCCGTTTTGCATGAACGCAGGACAACCTCAGCCGGCGCTGTCCGCCAGCTGCCTTGCTATGGCCAGACCGCCCTGCGCATCGACACAGTCGCCGCTGACGGCGCGCAATTCCTCAAGTCGGCTCTGAACGTCGCGCACGTCCGGAGCCACACCGAGCTCGGTCCCGCGATCCACAAGGCGGCGGGATACGAGTTCAACGCCAGCCCTCGCGCGGTCGAGATCGCCAAGATCGGCGAGCAGACCAGCGCGAACTTCCGCGTCCAGCTGCGGTACCCCTACGGCAAGGGGCAGGAGGCGACCGCTGGCGGCGACCTCTTCCATCTGATCGCGCCGGATCGAGTCCAGTGTGGTCAGCACTGCTGATTGCGCCAGGAGGCGCTCCGGAGCCACCCGCTTCGAGGCCTCGGCACCCATCAGCCGCTCCATGCTCGCCGATCGCCAGGGCCTGAGGACAGGCTCATAAGCTTGGCCTAGCGCCCGATTGACGCTGCTGTTGGTGCCTCGGGCGGCAGGTTGGGGGGCATAGGACGTCGCCTCGCCCCGAAGTCCCGACGCCAGCAGGGCAACCCGATCACGCAGGCACGGGTCGACGGCGATCCTTTCGATCGCTTGAGCCAGGTTCACTTCCAGCTCCTGACGGGCCAGTGCTTCAAGTTCTCGACCCTCAAGCTTCCAGCGCCATTCCTGAACCAAGTTCTCCAGCCCGAGTGCAATCAGGACGCCGAACACGACCACGGCCAGCTCCGTCAGCCGCTTGCGGCTGGGGAGCACTCGCCGCCACGGCAAGCGCGACGGTTTATGCTCAGGTTCAGACATTCAGATTCCCCCGGAGATTGAACTAGGCGTGTGTTCGTCTACCGTCTTCTCGCCGTCAGGATGTCGACGATGCGGTCGCGGGTGCCTTCGATCCGCTCCAGGCGCGGGTAGCGAAGGCCGTCGTGGTAGGCGAGGTCGATGGTCCGGACGCGCTGGCCGTTCCTCAGCGTCAGGCGAATAGGCTCCGAGCCGCCCTTGGCGGCGGTGACGGCTTCGCGCAGGGCCTCAGAACTGCCCGCGCGGTCGCCGACGGCGATGAGGTCCCAGCCCGCGCCGATGCCGGCCTTGTAGATCGGTCCTCCCCAGCGGATTCCGCCGATCCGGTTGTTCGGCCCCTGCAGGCTGAAGCCCAGCGAATACTGGAAGTCCGATCCCCAGCCGGAATTCATCGCCTTCTCTTCGGCCGAGGGCGTATCGACGTAGATCAGGCGGTAGCCGGCGCGCTCAATGCCATCCAGCGGCGCGGCAGCGCCGGGGCCGCTGGCGTCCAGCCGCGTTCGCAGGAAGGTCGCCCAGTCGTATTCGGTGACGCCGTTCAGCGCCGCGACGACGTCGGCAAAGGTGTAGCCGTTCGGCACCCGGACGCCGTCGGAGCCTTCGACGCCCGAACCAAACATGGCCCTGGCGAAATCGTCGAGCGATTTGCGGTCGTTCGTCCGTTCCCGGATCAGGGTGTCGGCATCCAGCCAGATCAGGGCCGCCTCGTCGTAGTAGTCGCTGGTGCCCCGCATCCACGACCCCCACTGCCCGGGGATCCGGTAGCCCAGCAGGTTGTGATTGTTGGTGTCCTGCAGATTGCGCCACGCCCGGCCCGGCTGGTTCTGATAGAAGGCCGCGCGGCTGGCCAGGAGGATGCGGGTCTGCTCCAGCGTGTGCAGGCCGCTGCGAGCCGACAGCACGTCGCCCCAGTATTCGGTCTGTCCCTCATAGACCCACAGCAGGCTGTTCTCGGTTGGGACGTTGTAGTTGGCGGTCAGCTCGTCGGCGGGGCGCCGGAACTTGCCGTTCCAGGAGTGGGTGTACTCGTGCGGCAGCAGCGCCCGGTTCCCGATCGACCTGCCCCAGTTGGTGAAATAGTCGGGCGCGGCGGTGTTCTCCGACGAGCGGTGATGCTCCAGCCCGATGCCGCCGAGCTGATCGGTCAGGGCCAGCAGGAACTCGTAGCGGTCGTAAGGGCGGGATCCGAACAGATGGTCGGCCTGGGTCACCAGGGTCTCGTAGAAGCCCAGTTGTTCGGCGGTGGGGGCGATGTTGCCGGGTTCGTCCGAGACGATGTTCAGATGGACGTCCTCACCCGTCGGGTCGATGTCGATGCGGCGATAGTTGGCCCCGGCGAACATGGGGCTGTCGACCAGGGTGTAGAGGTCGACGGGCGCGAACCGGGCGACGTCGTTCTCATGGCGGACGGTCGTGAGGGCCGTGCCGTAGTTCCAGCCGGCGGGCAGTTTGACGGAGGCCTCGACCATGATGCCGGTCGCGACATAGCCGGCCGGATAGAGGATGGCCTTTTCCCACTGCAGATTGACAATCGAGGGGGTCATGACGACGCGCCAGTTCGCATTGTCGGACTGGGTCAGCCACTGGAGATTGACCTCGATTTCGGATGCGCCTGCGGGCACGTCGAGGTGGAAGGCGTAGGGGTCCACGGCATCCCGCCGCCACTCGATCCGCTGTCCGTTGGCGGTGATGACGACGCCGGAAAGCAGCTGGATCGGGCCGGAGTCGGCGTGATTGCCCGGCAGGTATTTCGGATACAGCAGGGTCAGGGGACCGGGACTGACCGGGATGATCTCGCGTACAGAAATCACGCGGTGGTCCAGGTCGGTGATGTCGGCTTCGTAGCGGATCGTGCCCGGATAGGCGGTCCGGGTCGGGGCGGGGATAGCCGGACTGTCGGGGAAGCCGCCGATGTCCGGAGCCGTCGGTCCGGAACCGGTGCCAATGCTCTGGGCCATCGCCGGGGCCGCTGCGATCAGGAGGGCGGCGGCACAGGCTGTGGCGAGCAGACGGGACATGGGCGGGATCCGGAAGGTGACTGATGCGGGAGGCGAGATCACGACGGTGGGGCAGGGACGTCAAGGGTCAAGGTGGTGGAGCAGCCTCGCCTCCCGCGGCGTGCCAAGGTGCTTCCGACGGCTCCACTACCCGACATATCGCCGGGGAACGCGGGCCGTGACCGAAGTCAGAAGCTCGTAGCTGATCGTCTTCGCGGCTGCGGCTGCGTCGTCGAGCGGTCTGTTCGGACCGAACAGTTCGACCTCATCCCCGATCGCCACGTCGAAGCCTGTGACGTCCACCGCGATGACGTCCATAGAGACGCGGCCGAGGATGGGGCGAAGCGTGCCCGCGACCTGGACCTGGCCGTCCGGGCACTGGCTGCGCAGGATGCCGTCGGCATAGCCGGCACCGCAGGTGGCGATGCGGCGAGGCGTGGAGGCGACGAAGCCGCGCGAATAGCCGACGCTTTCGCCCGCCGGAACGTCGCGGACCTGAAGGATCCGGGCGGTCAGGGTGGCGACGGCCCTGATCCGGTCATCCGGACGGCCTTCCGGGCCGCCACCGTAAAGACAGATCCCGGGGCGGACCGCGTCGAAGGCGTAGTCGGGTCCCAGGAAACAGCCGCCGGAGTTGGCGAAGGACCTCAGCGTGCCGGGATAGCGGGTAGCGACGGCGGCGAAGGCATCGCGCTGTCGCCGGTTCATCGGCTGGGCCGGTTCGTCGGCGCAGGCGAGATGGCTCATGACCAGAGACAGGCCGTCGAACGGTTCGGGCGCATCCTCGATCCGGAAGCCGAGACGGTTCATCCCCGTGTCGATCTGTAGACCACAGGCCCCCCCGCCCGCCGACCGCCAGGCTATGAGCTGCTCGCCGTGGTTGAGAACGGGGCGAAGGTCAGCGGCCTTCAGCGCCGAAGCTGCGTCGCCCACGCAGCCGTCGAGCACATAGATCGTGGGCTCGGGGCCCAGGATTTTGCGCAGGGCGATCGCCTCGGCCAGACGGGCCACAAAAAAGGTCCTGGCTCCCTCCGCCATCAGACGGGTGGCGACCGGGATGGCACCGAGGCCATAGGCGTCGGCCTTGATCACCGGATGAACAGTCGCGCCGGAAAGGGTTTCCAGCGCATGGAAGTTGTGCGCCAGGGCGTCCAGATCGACAGTGAGGGTCGCAGTCTCGGTCATCATCGCCTTATGCCGCAAGATCGTTGCGCGGGAAGCCGAAAAGCGAGGGCTGTCCTGTCCGGGCGGCTGTCCTTGACTTGGCGGACCGGGTGAACGACCTGTGCGCCTCGCTTTCAAGGTCGCCTGTCTCATGTCCGTCAAGGTCCGTTTCGCCCCGTCACCCACCGGCAAGCTGCACGTCGGTAACGTCCGCACCGCCCTGGTCAACTGGATGTTCGCGAAAGGGCAGGGCGGGTCGTTCGTGCTGCGTATCGACGACACCGACCTGGCGAGATCGACGCCCGAGTTCGAGCAGGGGATCGAGGACGACCTGACCTGGCTGGGGCTGGTCTGGGACGAGCGATACAATCAGTCCAGCCGGTTCGACCGCTATCACGATGCGGCCGGGCGGCTGAAGGCGGCGGGCCGGCTGTATCCGGCATGGGATACGCCCGAGGAGCTGGATCGCCGCCGCAAGGTGCAGCTGTCGCGTGGTCTGCCGCCGATCTATGACCGCGCGGCCCTGGCGCTGAGCGATGAGGAAAAGGCGGCGCTCGAGGCCGAGGGGAGGAAACCCCACTGGCGCTTCAGGCTGGACGGTCGCCGCGTCGCCTGGGAGGACCTGTCGCGCGGTCATGCCGAGGTTGACACGACCTCGATGTCCGATCCTGTGCTGATCCGCGAGGACGGGCTGTATCTCTACACCCTGCCGTCGGTCGTCGATGACATCGACATGGGGATCACCCATGTCATCCGGGGCGAGGACCACACGACCAACACCGGCGCGCAGATCGAGATCTTCGAGGCGCTGATCGCAGCCGGGCTGGGCACGGGCGTGCCGACGTTCGCGCACATGCCTTTGCTGGTCGGGGCGGATGGGGCAGCGCTGTCTAAGCGTCTGGGGTCACTGTCGGTGTCCGAGATGCGGGAGCAGGGCTATGAGCCCATTGCCATCACCAGCCACCTGGGCCGGATCGGGACCTCGGACCCGCTGGAGGTCGCCGACAGCATCGAGGCCCTGGGGCAGGGCTTCAGCTTCGACAAGATGGGGCGCTCGCCGGCACGCTACGACACCGAGGACCTGGACCGGCTGAATGCCCAGACGCTGCATGCCATGCCCTATGCGGCGGCAAAGGACCGGCTGGCGGCGCTGGACTGCGATCTGGGCCAGATGTTCTGGGACGCGGTGCGGGCGAACCTGACCCGTTTCGGGGATATCGCGGATCTGGCCAGGATCGTGCGGGGCCCGGTGACGCCGGTGATCGAGGACCCGGCCTTCGCGGCGGCGGCGCTGGCGGTCCTGCCGGATACGATCGATGCGGGAGCGTGGTCGATCTGGACCAATGCGGTCAAGGAGACCACCGGGGCCAAAGGCAAGACGCTGTTCATGCCGCTGCGGCTGATCCTTACCGGACAGGCGCATGGGCCGGACATGGCGACGATAGTTCCACTGATTGGACGCGAGCGGATCGAAAAGCGGCTGAGAGGCGACGTGGCATAGCCGTCGCCTCCCCATTCTCTGCGCGAACAGGGAGGCGACGGATCGATCAGGCGTTGGCGGCGGCGATGTTGCAGGCGGCGAGTTCGTCGCTGCTCAGGGTCGTGCCCTTGTAGGTGAAGCTGGCCAGGGCGACGCCGACACGGGCGACGACGCGACGGCAGGCGCGGCTGGCGGGCTGGGACTGACCACCCGTGCCGACGCAGACGTTCTCGGCATTGCAGCGCCAGTTGACGCCGTCGATCAGGAGCGGCGCCTGGGGCGTGAAGGCGACGTTCTGCAGCGTGAAGCTGCTGGTGGTGCCGGGAAGGGCCTGGGTGGCCGTGGCGGGGGCGAGCAGGAGGGCGGCGGCGAGGAGGACAGCGCGCATGGGGAGGCTCCGAGATGGGACCGGGCCGGATCGGCCCTCAGTGTCAGCCCCTCGATTAGTGCGTCTTTTTTAGAAACTGTCAACCCGCGTTTTCGAAACAGACGGATCCGGCAGGCCGACACGGCGTGACTGAGCAATGATCACTTATCGTCGATCATGTTGCAAGGGCATCATGTCCGGGCCAGGCGTCATCTGGTCGATCGCTTGCTCCACCGTATCGGCGACGGTCCACGCCCGAAGGAAGGTTTCCGGGGTGAAGCCCGAGGCGACGCTATGGCGCATCAGGTCGAAGAAGGTGTCCCAGAAGCCGTCGACATTGAGGAAGATCACGGGCTTGCCGTGCAGGTCCAGCCGCTTCCAGCTCAGTAGCTCGACAACCTCTTCCAGGGTGCCGATCCCGCCCGGAGCTACGACGAAGGCATCGGACTGGTCGTACATGATCTGCTTGCGCTCATGCATGGAAGTGACGACCAGGGTCTCGACCTCGTCGAACAGGCGTTCGCGGCTGCGCAGAAAGCCCGGCATGACGCCGAGGACACGGCCGCCCGCCTCGTGCGCCGCGCGCGCCGAGGCCCCCATCAGGCCGACACCGCCGCCGCCATAGACCAGGCGCCAGCCCGCCTGTGCCGTGGCCAGGCCGAAATCGGCGGCGGCCCGGGTGTATTTGGGATCGGCCGCATCGGACGAGCCGCAGAACAGGCAGACGGATAAGCCGTCGAAGGGGGCGATGCGGGACTCCGGAAGGCGCATGGATTCTCTACGGCAAGGTGAGGCGAGACAGCGCGCCAGCGGACGGGCTATCGGGATGACTGTCCTATAGTCGTGGCGAGCCCGATGAAACGCCCCTTTGCAATCCATCTTGTGTTCGGCATCGCGCTGATCGTGACCGGGTGCGGGGCACCGGCGGAAAAACAGGCCGGACCCCGGGCGGCCACCGATGGCTGGATGACCGGGCCGCAGGTGGACCAGGTCGTGCGAGCGGCCGGCGATATTCGGGTCAGCGGCACGGCCGCCCCTTTCGGACGCGTGGTTCTGACCGGACCCGATGGCGTGGCCTATGCTGCCGGGGCGGACGAGGCTGGGCATTTCGACATCCGGCTGCCGGCCCCCGGGACGGATGCCCTTCTGGCCGTGGAGGCCCAGGTCGGTCAGATCGCTTATCCGGTACCAGGCCGGCTTCTGGTCTCTGCCGACCCGCGCGGCCCGATCGCGCTTCTGGGCATCGGCGCGCCGACACGACGTCTGGACGGGACCGGTGCGCTGGATGCCGTCGATGCGGACGGGCGGGCGGGGTTCCTGTCAGGGCGGGCCACGGCGAACACGGAGGTGACGATCGTCCGCAACGGGGTCAGCCTGACCGCGGCCAGCGATCCGCTGGGACGCTGGACCCTGGCGATCGGCAGCGACCTGGGCGCACCGATCCAGATCGGTGACCGTGCCTTCATCCCGCCGGCGATGGTGGAGGTAACGAGCGGCAGACTGGTCCGGGCCGGGCAGGGTTGGAGGATCGGTTGGGTCGGTCCCGACGGAGCGCGCCAGGTCACCTGGCTTCCAGACCGGGCTCAATAGCCAGGGCCTCGAAAGGCCGAGTGGCTCCGCGGGTAGGATTCGAACCTACGACCAGCCGATTAACAGTCGGCTGCTCTACCACTGAGCTACCGCGGAACAGAGGCTCGGGAGGCGGGCCTATAGCAGCGGCCGCATCGGCGGTGCAACGGGAAATGTCGGCCATGCGGATCGAGACCATCGAAGACCCCGAAGATGTGCGGGTCGCACCTTTTCGCGACATCCGGGAGCGCGACCTGACGGGCAGGGAGGGTCTGTTCATCGCCGAGGGCGAGGTCGTTCTTCGCACCCTGCTGTCCGCGGCGTCGCTGTGTCGGCCGCGATCGGTGCTGATCGCCGCCAACCGGGTGGAGGCTCAGGCCTTGCTGCTGGGACACATGCCTCCCGATGTGCCGATCTTTGCCGCGGGGCAGGCCGTGCTGGACGGGATAGCGGGATTTCCCCTGCACAGGGGCATACTGGCGCTGGGCGAAAAGCCTCAGACCGCGACCGTCGATAGCGTTCTCGATCGTCTGGAGGACGATGCCGTGGTCCTGGCCGCGTCCGGGATCGGCAATCATGACAATATTGGCGGGCTGTATCGCAATGCGGCCGCTTTCGGCGCAGCGGCCGTTCTGACAGACGAGCGATGCGGTGATCCCTTCTATCGCAAGTCGATCCGGGTGTCGGTCGGGGCGGTGCTGCGGGTGCCCGGTGCCGTCGCGCCCTCGCTGGCGGCCCTGATCGACGCCCTGGAGGCGGCCCGGTTCGAGGTTATCGCCCTGTCGCCGTCCGCCAGGGAGCCGTTGAACGCGCTGAAGCCCGGTGGTCGCAGGGCCCTGCTTCTGGGATCCGAAGGGCCCGGGCTCCCCGATTGGGCCATGGCGCGCGCACGGGCCGTCGGCATCCCGATGGCGGGCGGATTTGATTCGCTGAATGTGGCGGTGACCAGTGCGCTGGGACTCTATCAACTCACGCAGCCGACGACCTGACAGTCACTAAAAATTCAACGCATTAACAGTTCGCCGAGCTTGATGAGCTACGAGATCTGTGGCGCTTTGTCGGCGCAGGGAGGCGGAGAAATGGCAGGCATTCTGAACTTCATGAGCCGCAATCTGCGCATCGCGCTTGCGGCGGCGATCGTCGCGGGTTGCGTCGGTGCCGCAGGCGCGATCGGCTGGATCACCGCGCCACTGTAGTCCACGGGTCCTTAAAGGGTCGCGATGGAGGCCTGACCGGGAATCGAACCCGGGTGCAAGGATTTGCAGTCCTCTGCGTCACCACTCCGCCATCAGGCCATAGGACCGCCAGAACGGCCCCCAGATCGCGAGGGGCGGTTGCTAACAGATCGACCCGGGCCCTGCAATGATTGTCCGCAGCAATGATTGTCGGGCGTGACGCGCAGACCTATAAGCGCGCCAGACTCCGGCGGTGCCGGGCCAAGGGACGTATCGGACAATGGATTTCGCCGCCGCACGCAAGGTCATGGTCGATTCCCAGGTGCGGGTGAACGACGTCACCGACCGGGGACTGCAGGCGGCACTGCTGACCGTGCAGCGCGAGCGCTTCTGCGCGGCCGGGCGCGCCTTTGCCGCCTATGGCGAGGTCGAGGTCGAGATCGCGGGTGACCGCCGCCTGATGCAGGCGCGCGAGGTCGCCAAGCTGCTGCAGGCGCTGGATGCGCGCGCGGGCGAGACCGCCCTGGCCATCGCTGCACCCTATGCCGCCGCCGTCCTGGCCGAGCTGGGCCTGACGGTCACGGCCCAGGAAGCCGATGCAGCGGTCGCCGGGGTGGTTTCGGCTGCGCTGGAGGAGGCCGGCGTTGAACTGCACGTCGCGTCCCTGACCGCGCCGACGGGTCAGGACTGGGATCTGATCGTCAGCGAGGGTGCCGTCGCCACGCGTCCGACCGCATGGCTGGAGCGGTTGCGTGTCGGTGGTCGTCTGGCCGTCGTGGAGCGTGCCGGGCCGAATGGTCGCGCGGTGCTGTATGTGCGGGGTCGCGAAGGCTATTCCCGGCGCGAACTTTTCGACGCGGCTCCTCCCGTCCTGGCCGAAATGACACCCGCGCAATCATTCGCCCTGTGATCATCGCCTTGTTGCGGTCAGGGTCTGGCGGTCGGGTGAAAAAAACTTAACTGGCGTCAGGGACCGGACGCCCTCACTACCCCGTTCCAGTAGGCTAACGGCAACGTTCGCGGAGCCCATCAGGATATGACCATGTTCAAACGCTCGCGCGCGCTCGCTACAGTCGCCCGGATTTCGTTGGTGACCGCCGTCGCGATCGGCCTGGCCGGACCGTCCTTCGCCGAGACGCTGCAGGAAGCCATCGCGCTGGCCTACCGCACCAACCCCACGCTGCAGCAGCAGCGCGCCAACCAGCGGGCCCTGGACGAGGTCGTCCCCCAGGCGCGCGCCGGCTTGCGCCCCGAGGTCAGCGTCAGTGGATCAGCCAGCTATGCCCGCACGCGCGGCGGCGGTTTCCCGACGACGGAGACCGATAGCGGTGCTGCCAGTATTGACGTGGCCCAGACGCTGTACGCCGGCGGGCGCATCATCCACGGCATCGATGCCGCCACCGCCAACGTCCTGAGCGGTCGTGAATCACTGCGGGCCATCGAGCAGCAGGTGCTGGCCTCGGTGATCCAGGCCTATGTCGACGTTCAGCGCGACGTCGAGATTCTGCGCATTCGCGAGGCCAATGTCGCGGTCCTGCGTCGCCAGCTGGACGAATCGAACGCGCGCTTCGAGGTCGGCGAGATTACCCGTACCGACGTGTCCCAGTCCGAGGCCCGCCTGGCCCAGTCCCAGGCCGATCTGGCCGGGGCACAGGCCCAGTTGTCGGTGTCGCGCGCCGCCTATGCCGCCGTGGTCGGTCAGGCCCCCGCCAATCTGGAAGAGCCGCCCGTCCTTCCGGGTATCCCCAACGACTTCGATCTCGCCCTGGACATCGGTCTGGCCGAGAACCCCGGCATCAGCGCCGCCCGGTACGACCTGCAGGCGGCCGAGGCGCGCCATGCCCAGGCCAGGTCCGCCTTTTTGCCGACCGCGCGGGCCACGGCCTCCTACGGCGGCTCCGGCGACCTGACCGACTTCGATCTGGCGGATCGCACCAGCTTCCAGGCAGGCGCCTCGATCTCGGTGCCGTTGTTCACCGGGGGGCTGAACAGGTCGCGGGAGGTCCAGGCTCTTGAACAGGCCAATGCCGCCCAGATCGAGATCGAACGCCAGCGCCGGACGGTCCTGCAGAACGTCTCCAGCGCCTATGCCCAGGTCATCTCGACCGGATCGCAGCTGACGGCGGGGCAGGCGGGCGTGCGCGCTGCGACCGTTGCGGCCGAGGGCGTACGTCAGGAACAGCAGGTCGGCCTGCGCACCACCCTGGACGTGCTGAACGGGGAGCTGGAACTGCGCAACGCCGAGATCAACCTGGCGAGCGCGCGTCGCAACCAGTATGTCGCCCAAGCCCAGCTGCTGGCGGCCATGGGTCGGCTGGGGGCTCGCGAGCTGGACCCCGCGATCGATCTCTACGATCCTGCCACAAACGGCGACCGCGTCAGCCTTCGCGGGGCGCTTCCGTGGGACGGTCTGATCGAGACGCTCGACCGGATCGCCGCGCCGACCGTCACGCCTGCGGTCGATACAGAGGACGCGCCGATCGACGCACAGTTGAAGTCCGAGATCGTCCAGACGGCCCCGACGGGGGCCAATTAACTCAACAGGCGAAAAAGGCCCGTTGATTCCCAAGGGCGTAGATGCGACGAAATAAGATGGGTCGGGTGCGCATCCGGCCTCGACGATTTCCCTAATCGCCTGCGTAGGTTCTTCCAAGGCCAGACCATGACTGACACGACCGCCCAAGAACCGACGATGGAAGAAATCCTGGCGTCGATTCGCCGAATCATTTCGGAAGACGACGCCCCGGCGGCCCAGGCCGAGCCAGTTGCAGAAGCGGAACCCGTCGCGGCCTTCGCAGACCCGACCCCATCGGCGATCGAGCCGGAACCGGCCCCCGAGGACGAGGAGATCCTCGACCTGACCGATCGCTATGAAGCGCCTGCCGCCCAGTCGATCGGTGATCTGGACATCGGCACCGCCGACGCCGAGCCCGAACCCTTTCCGACCCCCTTCCATGCGGAGCCCGAGCCCGTGAATCCCGAACCTGCGCCCAGCTCCTCTTTCGTGGATCACGAGGCCCTGGTCGGCGAAACGGCTTCGGCGAGTGCCGCCTCGGCCTTCGCGGGGCTCAGCGCTGCCTTCCGCCAGTCCGAGCCGATCCCGACCGGCGGCACCGGCCCGACCGTCGACGACCTGGCCCGCGCCCTGCTGCGGCCGATGCTGAAGGAATGGCTGGACGCCAACCTGCCCGGAATCGTCGAGGAGGCGGTCAAGAAGGAAGTCGAACGGATCGCCCGCTCCGCCTAGCCCTCGGCGTCACCAGTCCCTAAGACCACCAAGGGCGGCTCCGACGGGGCCGCCCCTTTCTTTCGTCATCCTCCGGCAAGGCGCGCAGCGCCGCAGACCGGGGGACCCAGCGGCGCCGAAGGCGACCTGTTCAGGCAGGATGCCGGACGCGGCGTAATTCGCGGCAGGTTCGCGCTGCCGCGCGCCGCTGGGTCCCCCCGGTCTCCGCTTCGCTCCTCCGGAGGATGACGAAAGAGACGCAAACCTTCCTTCGAAACGACGGACCATGCTCGAGAAAACCTTCGACCCCACGGCCGCCGAGCCGCGCCTGTATGCCCGCTGGGAGGCGTCCGGTGCCTTTGCGCCACGCACCGACGGTGCCGCCGAAGCCTATTCGATCGTCATCCCGCCGCCGAACGTGACCGGCTCGCTGCACATCGGCCATGCGCTGAACAACACCCTGCAGGACATCCTGGCCCGCTATCACCGGATGAAGGGCAAGGCGGTGCTGTGGCTGCCGGGCACCGACCACGCGGGCATCGCCACCCAGATGGTGGTCGAGCGCCAGTTGGCCGCAGCGGGCAACGTCGGCCGCCGCGACATGGGCCGCGAGGCCTTCGTGCAGAAGGTCTGGGACTGGAAGGCCGAAAGCGGCGGGACCATCGTCCAGCAGCTGCGCCGGCTGGGGGCCTCGTGCGACTGGAGCCGCGAGCGGTTCACCCTCGACGAGGGGCTGAACGCGGCGGTGCGCAAGGTCTTCGTCCAGCTGCACCAGCAGGGGCTGATCTATCGGGACAAGCGGCTGGTGAACTGGGACCCGCAGTTCCAGACGGCGATCAGCGACCTGGAGGTGGAGCAGCGCGAGGTCGAGGGGGCCTACTGGCATTTCGCCTATCCGCTGGCCGACGGCGTGACCTATGAACACCCGATCGCCTTCGACGACGAGGGCGTCGCGACGGAGTTCGAGACGCGCGACTTCATCGTCGTGGCGACGACCCGGCCGGAGACGATGCTGGGCGACACGGGCGTGGCTGTGCATCCGGACGATGAACGCTATGCCGGTCTGGTCGGCAAGTTCGTGACCCTGCCGATCGTCGGGCGACGTATTCCGATCGTGGCGGACGACTATGCCGATCCGACCAAGGGCTCGGGCGCGGTGAAGATCACCCCGGCGCACGATTTCAACGACTTCGGCGTGGGTAAGCGCGCGGGACTTGAGGCGCTGAACATCCTCGACGCCTTCGCGCGGATCACGACGGCGGACACGCCGGACATTCCCGCCGAGTACGACGGTCTGGACCGCTTCGCTGCCCGCAAGGCCATCGTGGCGCGGGCCGAGGAAGAGGGCTGGCTGCGCGAGATCGAGAAGACGCGTCACGTCGTGCCGCACGGCGACCGCTCCGGCGTCGTCATCGAGCCCTGGCTGACGGACCAGTGGTACGTCGACGCCCACACCCTGGCCCAGCCCGCGCTGAAGGCGGTGGAGCAGGGCGACACGGTGTTTGAACCCAGGTCCTACGAGAAGATCTATTTCGAATGGCTGCGCAACATCGAGCCCTGGTGCATCAGCCGCCAGCTGTGGTGGGGGCACCGTATTCCGGCCTGGTATGACGCCGACGGAAACATCTACGTTGCCGAGACCGAGGCGGAAGCCGTTGCCCAGGCGGACGGCAAGGCCCTGACCCAGGACGAGGACGTCCTCGACACCTGGTTCTCCTCGGCCCTGTGGCCGTTCTCGACCATGGGCTGGCCCGAGGACACCGACGACCTGAAGCGCTTCTATCCGACCAGCGACCTCGTCACGGCGGCGGACATCATCTTCTTCTGGGTCGCTCGGATGATGATGATGGGCCTGCACTTCATGGACGAGGTGCCCTTCAGGCGCGTCATCATCAACGGCCTCGTCCGGGACGAAAAGGGCCAGAAGATGAGCAAGTCCAAGGGGAATGTGATCGATCCCCTGGTCATCATCGACGAGCTGGGGGCGGACCCGCTGCGGTTCACCATGGCCATCCTGTCGGGCACGCGCGACATCAAGCTGAGCCGCCAGCGCATTGAAGGTTATCGCAATTTCGGCACCAAGCTGTGGAACGCCGCGCGCTTCAGCCAGATGAACGAGGCCCGCCGCGTCGAGGGCTTCGATCCCGCTACGGTCGACCAGACCATCAACCGCTGGGTCCGGGGCGAGCTGACGAAAACCGAACGGCAGGTCTCCGAGGCCATAGAGGGCGGGCGTTTCGACGATGCAGCGTCGGCGCTCTACCGGTTCGTCTGGAACGTCTTCTGCAACTGGTATCTGGAGCTGGCCAAGCCGGTGTTCCAGGGGTCGGACGAAGCGGCCAGGGCCGAGACCCGCGCCATGACCGCCTGGACCCTGGACCAGACGCTGAAGCTGCTCCATCCCGTCATGCCCTTCATCACCGAGGAGCTGTGGGCCGAGCTGGGCAAGGAAGGCGCAGACCGGGCGGAGCCCATGCTGATCGGGGCCGAGTGGCCTGTGCTGCCGGATGCCTTCATCGATGCCGGTGCCGAGGCCGAGATCGGCTGGCTGGTCGATCTGGTCACCGACGTCCGCGCGCTCCGGGCCGAGATGAACGTGCCACCGGGGGCCAAGCCGCCGCTGACCTTCGTCGCGCCCGATGCGGCGACGGCAGGGCGGGCGACGCGGCACCGCGACCTGATCCTGACGCTGGCGCGGGTGTCTGAGGCAACGACGGCCGAGGCGGCGCCTGCGGGGGCGGTGACCTTCGTCTCCGGCGGCACGGCCGCGGCCCTGTCGCTGGCCGGGATTATCGATCTGGGGGCCGAGCGCGCGCGCCTGAGCCGGGAGGTCGCGGTCTTCGACAGCGACATCGGTCATGTGATGAAGAAGCTTGGCAATCCGAACTTCGTCGAACGCGCGGCTCCGGCCGTGATCGACGAACAGCGGGCCAAGCTGGCGGAAGCCGAGGCCGGCAAGGCACGGCTGGAGACGGCTCTGGCGCGGCTCAGCGCCCTGGCATGACGGTGGGGGCATGATGCGGCTGGACAGCCTTCTGGTCGCGCGGAGGCTGGTGGACAGCCGCGCCCGGGCCAAGGCGGCGATCCAGGCCGGGGGGGTGACAGTGGACGGCATGGTGGTCACCAATGCGTCCCGGACCTTCGATGACGACGCCGTCGTGTCGGTGACGCAGGCCCATGACTGGGTCGGGCGCGGGGCGCTGAAGCTGGATCATGCGCTGACAGCCTGGCCGGTCGCGGTCGAGGGACGCGTGGTGCTGGACGTCGGGGCCTCGACCGGAGGGTTCAGCGAGGTCTGCCTGAAGCGCGGGGCGGCCAGGGTGTTTGCCGTCGATGTGGGGTTCGGGCAGTTGCACGACCGGATCGAGGCCGATCCTCGCGTCGTCAGCCTGGAGCGGACCGACGCCCGGTCGCTGGATCGGACCCTGATCCCTGATGCACCCGCCCTGATCGTCTGCGACGCCAGCTTCATCGGCCTGGCCAAGGTGCTGCCGGTGGCGCTGGAGCTCGCGGAGGCGGGGGCGGACCTGATCGCCCTGGTCAAGCCCCAGTTCGAGGGGGCCGGGCCGTCCGCCGTGGGCAAGAAGGGGATCGTCAAGGACCCGGAGGCCCACCTTGCGGCGGTCGAGGGCGTGTCGACCTGGCTGGCCAGCGTCGGCTGGGTCGTTCAGGCAACCACAGACAGCCCGATCACCGGCGGCGATGGCAATGTCGAGTTCCTGATCTGGGCCAAAAAGTCGGAGTGACAATCATCGATCAAGCCGCGAGACGGCGCGGGTTGAGGACAGCGGCACCCTTCAGGTCGATGAAAACCGCCGATGGATGGCTCCACCGGCGGCTCCCGTCACGTCGTCGGTCGACAGGGGGGCTGAAAACTGACCGACACCGCGATCACCGTGACCCTTACCGGGGCACCCAGCCGCGGCGGGGGTCGTAGACGTAGTGGCCGTCGGCGCTGACCTCGTAGCCGTTGTCGTAGCGACGCTCGTCCCGACGGCTTTCATGGCGACGGTCGTCATTGCGGCGGTCGTCGGAACGACCATACGACCGGGCGCGGTCGTCGTAGCGATCCCGATCACTGTAGGAGGTTGCGGGCGGGGCGTAGGCGGAGCCCTGATAGGGGCTTGACTGGCAGGTGCTGTTCGAGGCGCGGCCGACCTGGGATCCGATGATGGCTCCCAGCACGCCGCCGATGATAGAGCCCTCGGTGCGATTGCCACGGGCCGCGATCTGCGAGCCAGCCACAGCACCGACGCCGGCGCCGATCAGGGCCCCCGCGCCCGTCCGACCCTGGCCCAGGGTCTGGCAGCGATCGCGGTACCCGCTGTTTCCGTAGCCCTGGTTGTGGCCATAGGGCTGGCTATAGCCCTGGTTCTGGTAGCCATTGCCGTAGCCATAGGACTGGGCCGAGGCGGCGGCGGGCATCAGGGTGACGGCACCGAGAACGGCGGCGACGGCGGCGACTGAACTCTTCATGGAAACGGACATCGGGAAGATCCCCTGTGCTGGGAGACGCGGGGTGCGGCTCCGATCTGATGCTCCGGTTCTAGGCGTTCGAACCTGAACGCGTTTTGAGCGGGTCATTCATCCTCGTTCAGGTTTCGCGATCCGCGTCGGGCCGTCTAGAAGCCCGGCGATGAGCACGACGTTGAAGATCGCCCGCGTGGCCGGGCAGGGGGACGGCGTGGCCGAGACGCCGGGCGGACCGGTCTTCGTGCCCCTGACCCTGCCGGGCGAGACGGTGCGGGGCGAGGTCCGGGACGGGCGGATGGACGGGGCGGAGGTGGTCGAGGCCAGTCCGGACCGGATCGCGCCAGTCTCGCCGCACTATGGCGACTGCGGCGGATGTTCCCTGCAGCACTGGGCCAGCGGGCCGTATCTTGGCTGGAAGCGGGACCAGGTGATCGCGGCCCTGGCGCGCGAGCGGATCGAGACCGAAGTCGAGGCGACGGTGGCGGTGCCGGCGGGCACAAGGCGACGGCTGGCCCTGCATGCCCGTCGGCTGGAGGATGGGCGGGTCGTGCTGGGGTTCAAGGCGCGCAAGTCCTGGCGGCTGGTGGAGGTGACGGCCTGTCCGGTGGCCGATCCCCGGCTGGTGGCCGCGTTTCCGGTGCTGGCCCGGGTGGCGGCGGCCTTCCTGGAGCATCCGAAGTCGGCCCCGACCCTGCATGTGACCTGGACGCTGGACGGGCTGGACGTTGATGTGACGGGGGTCGAGCGACGATCGGGCGGACTGTCGGCCGACCGGCAGATGCAGGCCATCCGGGCGGCGGGTGAGGGCGACCTGGCCCGGCTGAGCCTTGCGGGCGAGACCCTGGTGATGGCGCGACAGCCGAGGGTGGTTTTCGGGCCGGCGACCGTGCCCCTGCCGGCCGGCGGCTTCCTGCAGGCCGTGCCGGAGGCGGAGGCGGCGATGACGTCGCGGGCCGTGGCTGCGGTGAAGGGGGCCAGGATGGTGGCCGACATGTTCTGCGGGGCGGGCACCTTCACCTTTCCGCTGGCGACGGTCGCGCGTGTGATCGCGGCGGATGCCTCGGCGGGCGGCATAGCGGCGCTGAAGGTCGGGATCGGCTCGGCGAAGGGCATGAAGCCCATAGAGGCGCAGGCACGGGACCTGTTCCGGCGACCCCTGACGTCGTTCGACCTGAAGGCCTGCGAGGCCATCGTGTTCGACCCGCCGCGTGCCGGGGCGATCGAGCAGACGGCCCAGATCGCGGCAACAAAGGCGTCGGTCGTGGTGGGGGTGTCATGCAACCCCCAGACCTTCGCCCGGGACGCGCGGGTGCTGATCGATGCCGGGTTCCGGCTGGAGACGGTGACGCCGGTGGACCAGTTCCTGTGGTCCAGCCATGTCGAGCTGGTCGGCGTGTTCCGGCGATAGGGACGAACGAAAAACACAGTCCGACCCGTCCGACCTGTTCGGCTCATGCAAACAGCTCCAGCTGCGGTCTCGCGTCGGCGGGTACCCGGAACTTCGTCACGTCCAGATCGTGGCGCGGGCCGTCGAGGCCGTAGCGCTTGACGGCGGCCTTGAAGCGGGCGGCGATCAGCTCGGCGACGGGGCCGGTCCCCTTCATCCGCTGGGACCAGTCGGCGTCGTAATCCCTGCCGCCGCGCGTCTGGCGGATCAGCGACATGACCCGGGCGGCGCGCTCGGGCCGGGCGTCGGCCAGCCATTCGCGGAACAGGTCCTTGATCTCGAGCGGGAGGCGCAGGGTGACGTACATGGCCGTGGTCGCCCCGGCCTTTGCAGCCGCTTCCAGCACGGCCTCCAGTTCATGATCGTTCAGGCCGGGAATGACCGGCGCGAAGCCGACTCCGACCGGCACACCAGCCTCGGCCAGGCGGCTTATGGCCTCGAGCCGCTTGGCGGGCGTCGAGGCGCGCGGTTCCATGGCGCGGGCAAGGCCCCGGTCCAGGGTCGTGATCGACACGAAGGCGCTGGCCAGACGGTCGCGGCCCAACGGCCCAAGGATGTCCACATCGCGGGTGATCAGGTTCGATTTGGTAATGATGGAGAAGGGCTGGTTGAACCGCCGGCAGACCTGAAGGATCGACCGCGTCGACTTCAGCTCTCGTTCCACGGGCTGATATGGGTCGGTGTTGCCGCCTATGTGGATGCGCTTGCAGACATATCGCGGCGCGAGGAGCTCACGTTCCAGGAGACCCGCAGCCTCGGGCTTGAAGAATATCCGGCTCTCGAAATCCAGGCCCGGGGATAGGCCCATCCAGGCATGGGATGGACGGGCGTAGCAGTAGATGCAGCCATGTTCGCAGCCTTTGTAGGGGTTGATCGAGCGGTCGAAACCGACGTCGGGACTGGTGTTCCTCGCGATGATGGTCCGCGCGTGCTCGGGCGTGAGCGTGGTGCGGATCAGGGCAGGGAGCTCATCCTCCGGCGTCCAGCCGTCGTCGAAGGCCTCGTGCGTCGTGACCTCGTACCGGCCGGTGGTGTTGGTGCGGGCACCGCGTCCTTTCGTCGGCAGGGGGCGGGGGGACATGGGATGAGGTTAGACGTAGAGACAGAACAAAACAAGAACAAAAATGGTGTGCTTATCCCTCTCCCTGAGGGAGAGGGCTTAAGGTCGGCAGAGCGAGGCGATGCGTTTTGGCCGAAAGGGTGAGGGGTTACTGTGCCAAGCGGTGAGGCCGAAACCCCTCACCCTTTCGCGCAAGTCTGATCGCTGACGCTCTCAGGCGCTCAAGCCCGCTCCCTCCGGGAGAGGGATCAGGCTTTTGCGGTCTTCTTGGCGGCCGGTTTCTTCGCTGCCGTCGCCTTCGGCGCGGCCTTCTTCGCCGGAGCCTTCTTGCCCTTGGGCGCGACCAGGGCACGGGCGGTCAGAAGCGGCACGGCGATCTCCATCGTCATGTCCTCGGGCGCGGTGCCCTTGGGCAGGGTGGCGTTGATCTTGCCCGACTTCACATAGGGCCCGAACCGACCGGACATGACGTGGACAGGCTCACCCGTTTCCGGGTGGGCACCCAGATCCTTCAGCGGGGCCACGGCGGCACCTCGCCCCTTGAACCCGCCGGCCCGCTTTTCGGCCAGAAGGACCACGGCGCGGTTCAGTCCAATGTCGAAAACCTCATCGATATCCGCGACATTGGCGTAGGTTCCGGCATGCAGGATGAAGGGTCCGTAACGGCCCAGACCGGCCGTAATCGGCTTGCCGTCCTCCGGGTGATCGCCGACGGCGCGGGGCAGGACCAGCAAGCGCACGGCCTGTTCCAGGGTCAGGGTCGCCGGTGACCAGCCCTTGGGCAGGGAGGAGCGTTTCGGCTTTTCCTCGCCGGGATTGGCGGTTTCGACATAGGGGCCGAAGCGGCCGATCTTGAGCGACACAGCCAGGCCGGTCGTTTCGTCGATACCCAGTTCACGGTCGCCGCCGGCCTCATCGCCCGCATTCTCGCCCGCGCCGAAGCCGCGCGTGTAGCGGCATTCGGGATAGTTGGAGCAGCCGATGAAGGAGGACTTCATCTTGAAGCTGGCCTTCAGATGCAAATGGCCGGTCTTGCACAGCGGGCACAGCCGCGCGTCAGAACCATCTGATTTCTCCGGGAACAGGAAGGGGCCGATGGCCGTATCGAGTTCGTCGATGACGCCCTGGCGTTCCAGTACGGCGGCGGTCGCGGGCTTCAGCCTGGACCAGAACTCGCGCAGCAGCGCCTTCCAGTCCATGTCGCCGGCCGAGACCTCGTCCAGCTGGTTCTCCAGCGCGGCGGTGAAGTCGTATTCGACCCAGCGGCCGAAGAACTGCTCCAGGAAGGCGGTGACCAGGCGGCCGTTGTCCTCGGGAATGAAGCGGTTCTTGTCCATGCGAACGTATTCGCGGTCGCGCAGGGTGGTGAGGATGGAGGCATAGGTCGAGGGACGGCCGATGCCGAGCTCTTCCAGCTTCTTGACCAGGGTGGCCTCGGAGTAGCGGGGCGGCGGCTCGGTGAAATGCTGGTCGGTGCGGATCGCCTCGACCCTGGCCTTTGCGCCTTCCTTGAGGGCGGGCAGGCGAGCGGTGTCGTCGTCCTCTTCGGACTCGGCGCCCTTCTGCTTCTCGTCGCGGCCTTCCTCATAGACCGCGAGGAAGCCGTCGAAGGTGACGACCTGGCCTGTGGCGCGCAGGCCGGTCAGCCCGTCTGGTGTTTCGACGTCGACCGTGGTGCGGTCGAGGCGCGCGGCCTCCATCTGTGAGGCCACCATCCGCTTCCAGATCAACTCATAGAGACGCTGGAGATCGGATTCGAGACGCAGGGAGTCTGGGCGACGGGCGATATTGGTCGGCCGGATCGCCTCGTGCGCTTCCTGGGCGTTTTTGGCTTTCGTCTTGTAATAGCGGGCTTCGGCCGGGACGAAGGCGGGCCCGAAGGTCTCGCCGATGACGTCGCGGGCCTGGGCGATGCCCTCGGGTGTCGTCTGGACGCCGTCGGTCCGCATATAGGTGATCAGACCGCCGGTTTCGTCGACGCCCTCGTACAGTTTCTGGGCCGCTCGCATGGTGCGCTGGGCGTCGAAGCCGAGCTTTCGCGACGCTTCCTGCTGCAGGGTGGAGGTGGTGAAGGGCGGCGAGGGGAAGCGGCGGACGGGCTTCTTCTCGATCGACCGGATTGTGAAATCGCCGGACTGGATGGCCGCCTTTGCGGCGTGGGCGGTCGCCTCGTCCTTGATGTCCAGGCGCTGGATCCGCTTTCCGTCGTGCTTGACCAGACGGGTGGTGAAGGGCGGGCTTTCAGCGACCAGGTCGGCCTCGATCGACCAGTATTCCTGGGGTCGGAAGCGCTCGATCTCCAGCTCGCGGTCGACCACGATGCGGAGCGCCACCGACTGCACCCGACCCGCCGACCGGGCACCCGGGAGCTTCCGCCACAGCACGGGCGACAGTGTGAAGCCGACCAGATAGTCGAGGGCGCGGCGGGCGAGATAGGCCTCGACCAGTTCCATGTCGATCTGGCGCGGATTGGCCATGGCCTCCAGAACGGCCGACTTTGTGATGGCGTTGAAGGTGACCCGCTCGACGGCTGTGTCCTTCAGCGCCTTCTTCTTGTTCAGAACCTCCAGCACGTGCCAGCTGATGGCCTCGCCCTCGCGGTCGGGGTCGGTGGCCAGGATGACGCGATCGGCGCGTTTTGCGGCGGCGGCAATCTCCGACATGCGGGTCGAGGCGCGGGCGTCGACCTCCCACTCCATGGCGAAATCCTCGTCCGGCTTGACCGAGCCGTCCTTCGACGGAAGGTCGCGGATGTGGCCGTAGGAGGCGAGGACCTCGAAGCCCGGGCCGAGGTATTTGTTGATGGTCTTGGCCTTGGCGGGGCTCTCGACGATGACGAGATTCATTGCGGCTCAGTCTGGGAGGAGGGGGGCAGAACGTGGTTGGGCGCGGCCCTTAAGTCAATCAGGCTGTTCCGCACCGCGATATTCCCGTCACAATGGGTCGCGCCTCGCGACTGAATTCGGCGGGACAAATAGCGCCTAGGTCGAGGCGGACCCGCCGGGCAGAAGGGTGGCACGGCCTGCGAGGCTGAGCTCCAGCAAGGCGGCGGCGACGCTGCCGATGGGGGCATCCAGGGCGCGGGCGATCTCGTCACGCGGCGTGGGCGTGGGCGACAGCAGGGCGGCGACGCGATCGAGGAAGGCGGGATCGAGGTCGTCCACGTCGTCGAGGAAAGGGTTGTCGGCCGGTGGCTCGCCCAGGGTCCGCAGGGTCTCGAAGGCGCGGCGGACGTCGTCGATGCCCTCGCACAGGATGGCCCCCTGACGCAGCAGTTCGTTCGGACCCCTTGAGCGGGGATCCAGCGGCGAGCCGGGGACGGCGAAGACGTCGCGCCCCTGTTCCCCCGCCAGCCGCGCGGTGATCAGCGAGCCGGAGCGCAGCTCGGCCTCCACCACGATCACACCGCGCGACAGGCCGGAGATGATGCGGTTGCGGCGGGGAAAGTCGCGGGCCTGGGCGTGGGCCCCCATGGGGCTTTCGGACACGACGCAGCCCTGTTCGACGATCTGGTCATAGAGGGTGGCGTTCTCGGCCGGATAGACGTCATCGACGCCTCCACCGAGGACGGCGACGGTGCCGGTCGACAGGGATCCGGCATGGGCGGCTGCGTCGATGCCGCGCGCGAGGCCGGAGACGACGACGAAGCCCGCCTCGCCCAGCTGTTGCGCCAGGCCGCGCGCGATGCGCTGGCCGCCGGCTGAGGCGATGCGAGCCCCGACAATGGCGACGGCTTCCTTCGAGAGCAGGGCCTCCTCGCCGCGGGTCCAGAGCAGCGGCGGCGGCGGGTCGATCGCGGCCAGCATGGCGGGGAAGTCGGGATCGCCGAGGACCAGCAGCCTGGCTCCGGCCCGGTCGCCGGCGGCGAGTTCGGCCTCGATGCGGTTCGAATCGGGAAGGGTGTAGCCATGACCGCCGCCCTTGCGGACGAGGTCGGGCAAGGCGTCCAGCGCGCGCACGGCAGTGCCGAAGCGATCCAGCAGCTGGCGGAAGGAGACGGGGCCGACGCGGTCGGCGCGGGCGAGGCGCAGGCGGGCGAAACGCTCGGCCTCGGGCAGGTTCACGCCTTCTTCGCGGCCCCGATCCGCGGCTCGGCGCCCTTCAGCAGGCGGGCGATGTTCTCGTGATGGCGGATGTAGATCAGCACAGCGGTCGCGATGGCCAGGACGAAGATCGGCCGGGAAGCGGGCAGGCCTAGGGCCGGGAGGGGCAGCAGGGCATAGAGCGGTGCGGCGGCGGCGGCCACGAGCGCGGCCAGCGACGAATAGCGCAGCAGGAAGGCCACGATCAGCCAGGTCGCCCCCGCCATCAGCCCCAGGGGCCAGCAGGCGGCGATCATCAGGCCGAAGAAGGTGGCGACGCCCTTGCCCCCCTTGAAGCCCAGCCAGACGGGGAACAGGTGACCCAGGAAGGCCGCGCCGCCCGCAATGGCTCCGGCGGCGTCCGACTGCAGGAAATGGCGGGCCAGAAGCAGGGCGACGGCGCCCTTTCCGGCATCCAGCAGCAGGGTGGCCAGCGCCAGGTCCTTGCGGCCGGTGCGCAGGACGTTGGTCGCGCCGATGTTGCCTGATCCGATGTTGCGCACGTCACCGGCCCCGGCAGCGCGGGTGATGAGGACGCCGAAGGGGATGGAGCCCAGCAGATAGCCGCCCACGGCGACGAGGCCGAGCGTGAAGAGCGCTGGGCCGACCAGATCCTGCAACCGATTCACTCCCGCCAGACGTGCGCGGCGACAATGCGTCGGCGGCGGGTCCGGAGCAAGGGTGGAAGGGGTTACGGGCGATCCGATCGAAGGATATGAGGACCGAAACCCCTCGCTGCTTCCGGTGTTGCCATGATCCGTCTTTCGCTTGCGACCGCTCTGATGGCTTCGACCGTTGCCGGATGTGCGGGCGCGCCGTCGGTTGCACCCGAATTGGCTCCACGCCTGGCGGCCTATTTCGACTGCGTGCGCGAGCGTGGCGGCATCGCGATCTCGGCGCACCGGGCCCAGTCGGGCGACGACCAGCCGGAGAACTCCATCCAGGCCATCGAGGCGACCGGGCGGGCGATCCCCGGGGCGATCCTGGAGATGGACGCGGCCCTGACCCGGGACGGGGTGCTGGTGATGATGCACGACGACAGTCTGGACCGGACGACGACGGGGCGCGGGCGGGTCGCGGACACTACGCTGGCCCATGTGAAGGCCACGCGGCTGAGGGCACCGGACGGCAGGCAGACCGATGCCGCCCCGCCGACGCTGGAGGAGGCGCTGGCGGCGGCCGGACGGGTCGGCGCCATCGCCTCGATCGACCTGAAGCCGTCCAGCGAGGCGGCGACCCTGGCCCTGGCGCGTCAGGTGGTGGATCAGGTGCGGCGCTCGGGGGCGCAGGCGCGGGTGATCCTGATCACCTATACGCCCGGGAGCGCGCGGGCGGTGGCGGCCCTGGCTCCCGAGATGATGATCTCGGCCGGGCTGGACGATGTCTCCGGGCTGGACGGTCTGAACGCGGCGCAGATTCTGGCCTGGACCGGCGCGGGGTCGCCGAAGCCCGCGCTGTGGAGGGCCGTGGGTGAACGCGGCGTGGAGGCGCAGTTCGGAACCCTGGGCGCACCGGGGCGGCGGCTGGACGACGTCTATGCGGCGGATGGGGATGTGTCGGAGTATCGGGCGCTGTTCGAGCAGGGCGTGACCGTGATCGCGACCGACGCGCCTCTGGCGGTCAAGGGCGTGCTGACTGAGGAACTGGCGGCCGCGGGGCGCTGTCGGCGATAGTCAGGTCGAATACACCGTCCGCCCGCCCACGATTGTCAGTTCCACCCGGCCCTGAAGGCGGCGGCCGTCGAAGGGAGAGTTCTTCGACTTGGATCGCAGCGCCGCCGAATCCACGACGACAGGCGCGCCGGGGTCGAACAGGATCAGGTCCGCAGGCGCTCCAGGTGCAAGCGTGCCGGCGTCGAGGCCCAGCAGCATCGCGGGGCCGTGGGTCAGGGGGCGCAGCACGTCGAGCAGGTCGAGACCCTCCTCGTGATGCAGGCCGAGGGCGGCGGGCAGCAGCGTTTCCAGACCGACGGCACCCGGCGCAGCCTCTGCGAAGGGGCGGCGCTTGTCCTCGGCGGGGGCCGGGGTGTGGGCCGAGGTGATCGCCTCGATCAGACCGTCGCGGACCGCCTCGATCAGGGCGCGGCGATCGCTCTCGGGACGCAGCGGCGGGTCCAGCCGGAAGAAGGTGCGGTAGTCGCCGATGTCGATCTCGTTGAAGCACAGGTGGTTGATGGAGACGCTGGCCGCGACCTCCAGCCCCCGCCCACGGGCGCGGGCCAGGACCTCGAGCGCCGCCTCGGTGGAGATCTGATCGACCAGGAAGCGCGCCCCCGTCTGTTCGACCAGGGCGAGATCGCGTTCCAGCTGGATGCGTTCGGCGATGGCGGGGGCTGAGGACAGGCCCAGTCGTGTGGCCAGTTCGCCCGAGGTGGCCACGGCACCCTCCGACAGCCAGGGATCGGCCGGGCGGCAGGCGATCAGGGCATTGAAGGCTGTGGCGTATGACATGATCCGCGACAGCACGCGGCTGTCGGCGATGACATGGTCACCGTCGGTGAAATAGAGCGCGCCCGCTTCGTGCATCAGGCCGATCTCAGCCATGCGTTTGCCGTCGCGCGCCCGGGTCGCGGCCCCGGCGGCGCGGACATTAACGAGGTTGAGCGCGGCCCCCCGCCTCTGGATGAAATCAACCATGGCCGGGTCGTCCACAGCAGGGTGGGTGTCGGGCTGGATGACGATGGTGGTCACGCCACCGGCGGCGGCCGACAGGCTGGCAGACTTCAGGGTCTCCTTGGGCTCAGCACCGGGCTCGCCGGTCCGGACGCGGATGTCGATAAGGCCGGGCGACAGGCACAGGCCCCCGGCGTCGATGACGCGGCCGGCTGTGAGCGTGGCGGGGCCGTGCTCGACACCGGTGATGACCCCGTCCTCGATCAGGACCGCGCCGGGACCGTCATAGTCCGAGGCGGGATCGAGCAGACGGGCGTTGACGATCGCGAGACCGGTCATGCCGCGCCCTCCAGCCGGGTCGAGAGGGAGGCGAGGACGGCCATGCGGGCGGCGACGCCCATTTCGACCTGGTCCTGGATCAGGGAGACGGTCAGGTCGTCGGCGACGTCGGAATCGATCTCGACGCCCCGGTTCATGGGGCCAGGATGCATGACCTTCGCGCCGGGGTTGGCCCAGGCGAGTTTTTCGCGGTCCAGACCCCAGAAGCGGAAATACTCGCGGGTCGAGGGGACCAGCGCCCCGTCCATCCGCTCCAGCTGCAGGCGCAGCATCATCACGACGTCGCAGCCCTTCAGGCCCTCGCGCATGTCGTGGAAGACCTCGCAGCCCCAGCGATCGGCGTCGCCGGGGACGAGCGTCGGCGGGCCGATCAGGCGGACGCGGGCCCCCATCATCGACAGCAGGGCGACATTGGAGCGTGCGACCCGGCTGTGGGCGATGTCGCCGCAGATGGCCACCGTCAGGCCGCCGACATCGCCGAACGCGCGGCGCAGGCTGAGCAGGTCCAGCAGAGCCTGGGTGGGATGTTCGTGTCGACCGTCACCGGCATTGACGACCGCGCAGCCGACCTTTTGCGACAACAGGGCGGCGGCTCCGGAGGCCGAATGGCGCACGACCAGAATGTCGGGGCGCATGGCGTTCAGGGTAACGGCGGTGTCGATCAGGGTCTCGCCCTTCTTCACCGAGGAGGCCTGGACCGGCATGGTGACGACGTCCGCCCCCAGCCGTTTGGCCGCGATCTCGAACGAGGAACTCGTCCGGGTCGAATTCTCGAAGAACAGGTTCAGAACCGTGCGGCCGCGCAGCAGGTCCAGCCCCTTGGTCGATTCGCGGTTCAGATCGACGAAGACGTCGGCGAGATCGAGCAGGGCAAGGGTGAACGGCGGATTGAGGTCGGCCGCGGCCAGGAAATGGGGTTTCGGAAACGGGACCAGCCGGTCGGCGATCAGGTCGGCGGCGACAGCGGTATGGGTCATCAAAGCCCGGCTATAGACGGGTCTTACGCCAGATGGAACAGGGCGAGGGCCACGGGGATGCCGAGCGCGCTGCCGACCGTGGTCAGGGCGATGATCCCGGCCATCAGGGGCGCATCGCCGCCCATCTGGCGCGCCAGCAGATAGGCGGCCGCCGCGCCGGGTGCCGCGCCGCACAGCAGGGCGGTCGCCTGGGCCAGTTCGTCGCCGCCATAGAGCACGCACAGGCCCCACATCAGGGGCGGCATGACCATCAGCTTGACCACCGTGACGCCCACGACGGTCCATTTTCGCCGCGCCACCTCGGCGAAGCTCAGGCCGGCACCCGCGACGATCAGGCCCAGCGGAAGCGCGGCGCCGCCCAGCAGCTTCAGCGTATCGGAGATGCCCGGGATGGGTGGAACGTGAAGGACGTTCAGCGCCAGTCCCGTCAGGCAGGCGACCAGGATCGGATTGGCCAGCATGGCCTTCGCCAGGGCCAGGGGCGACACACCATGCTGGTCGGTGCCCCAGCGGGCCAGGACGGCGACGCAGGCGATGTTGGTCACCGGGATGATGCAGGCGATCATGACGGCGGCCAGGGCGAGGCCCTCGGCTCCGTAGGCGGACTGGATGACCGGCAGGAAGACGAAGCTGTTCCAGCGAATGGTGCCCTGGAACACGCTGGTGAAGGCCGGACCGTCGATCTTCAGCAGCGGCCTGGCCAGCAGGGTCAGTGCGCCGACGATGAGGACGGCCGTGACCGCCGATCCGCCCGCCGCGCCCGCGCTGGCGCCCGACAGGTCGGCGTTCCAGATCGCCGGGATCAGGAAGCCGGGATACAGAAGGTTGATCGACAGCTTCTCGATCGGCCGCCAGGTGGCGTCAGGCAGGAAGTCGGATTTTCGCAGGCCATATCCGATGGCGATCAGGAAAAAGACCGGGACGACGCCCGCGATCAGGGCCAGCATCAGCCGTTCCTGACCCGGTCCAGCGCCCCCTGGAGGATCCAGGCGGCGGCGGTGCGATCCACGACGCCCGCGCGGCGTTTGCGGGACAGGTCCAGTTCCCCGATCAGGAACCGCTCGACGGCGGAGGTGGACAGGCGCTCGTCCCAGAAGGCCACGTTGACCGGCCGGAACCGCTCCAGATTGCGGGCGAAGGCTCGACAGGACTGGGCGCGGGGCCCCTCGGTGCCGTCCATATTGACCGGCAGGCCGATGATAAGAGCCGAGACCTTCCTGTGGTCCATCAGCTTGAACAGGGCCTGGGCCTCGGCCGTGAATCTGGATTTGCGGATCAGCTCCAGCGGGCTGGCGATCATGCGCGAGGTGTCGGACGTGGCCACGCCGATGGTCGTCTCCCCCAGGTCCAGCCCCATCCAGGCGGTGTCAGGCGGGCAGGCGGCGGCGAGGTCGGTGAGATTCAGGACGGGCACAGCCGGGGCGGTAGGCGTTGCCATTCCTGCTGTCAAAGGCGAGGGTGCCCTTAACCACAACGGAGGGCTATCCATGGCGCGTCACTGGGTTCTGGCCGCCGTTCTTGCGAGCGTGATGGCCGCCACGGCCTGCAATGCCCAGCCGGAGGTCGAGGTCACCACGACCACGGAGGCGGCCGCCACCCCGCAAGCCGCTCCGCTGACCGCAGGGGGCGCGCCCAAGACCCTGTCCGTGGAGGCCGGGGACGACGGCCTGATGTCGGCCGCCAGCGTCGTGCGGGTCGACTGGGTGGCCGAGGACGGGGCCAAGATGTTCGGCACCGCCGGCGGCGATCCGGCGATGAACGGCCTGTACAGCTACATCGCCTTCTTCGGCAGCCCGGCAGATGGATGGGCCGTGTTCAGGCTGGGCGATTTTCTGGATTACACCGTGCTGTCGTCCTCGGCAGGGCGGGTCGACCTTGACCTGCACGAGAGCACCCTGAACGAGGCGACGGCCGAGATCGGCAGCCGCCATCGCAAGGTGATCGTGTCCTGGACCGTGCCGGCCGAGGGCGAGACCCCGACGTCGATCACGGTGACGCCTGCGTCCTGACGGGCGGCAACTTGTGCGGGGCGGTCCTTGTGCGTCAGGGGGCGGGCGGCTAATCCCGCCCGCTAAACCTCTCGACTGGAGGGCCGCATGGCCATCGACGCCGCGACGGTGAGGAAGGTCGCCCACCTCGCCCGCATCAAGACCCCCGACGACCGGCTGGAGCCCCTGGCCGGCGAACTGAACGCCATCATGGCCTGGATCGACCAGCTGAACGAGGTCGATGTCGCGGGTGTCGAGCCCATGACGTCGAACGTCGCCCAGCCGCTGCGGCTGCGCGACGATGTTGTCACGGACGGGGCGCGGGTCGAGGCGGTGCTGTCGAATGCGCCGAAGTCTGCGGACGGCTTCTATGTCGTGCCCAAGGTGGTCGAATAGATGTCGGACCTGACCAAGCTCACCCTGAAAGCCGCAGTCGACGGGCTGAAGGCCAGGGCCTTTTCGTCGGAGGAGATCACACGCGCCTTCGTCTCGAACATCGAGGCCGCCAATCCGACGCTGAATGCCTATGTCCAGGTGACAGCCGACAAGGCGATGGCCATGGCCAAAGCCTCCGACGCGCGGATCGCCTCGGGCGACGCCGGCGCGCTGGAAGGCGCGCCGCTGGGGATCAAGGACCTGTTCTGCACCGAGGGCGTGCAGACGACGGCCGGGTCCAACATGCTGCGCGGCTTCGTGCCGCCCTATGAATCGACCGTCACCGCCAACCTCTGGCGCGACGGGGCGGTGATGCTGGGCAAGCTGAACATGGACGAGTTCGCCATGGGCTCTTCCAACGAGACTTCCGCGTTTGGGCCGGTCGTGAACCCATGGAAATCAGAGGCCTCCAACGCAGACCTGACCCCGGGCGGAAGCTCGGGCGGGTCGGCGTCGGCGGTGGCATCGGATCTGTGCCTGGCCGCGACGGCGTCGGACACCGGCGGATCGATCCGCCAGCCCGCCGCCTTTACCGGCACGGTCGGGATCAAGCCGACCTATGGCCGGGCCAGCCGGTTCGGCATGGTGGCGTTCGCCAGTTCGCTGGATCAGGCCGGACCGATCACCAAGACGGTCGAGGACGCGGCCCTGATGCTGCGGTCCATGTGTTCTTTCGACGTGAAGGATTCCACCAGCCTTGATGTGCCGACGCCGGACTGGACCCAGGCGGTCGGCCAGTCGGTCAAGGGCCTGCGCATTGGCGTGCCGCGCGAATACGTCGTCGAAGGCATGCCGGCCGAGATCCAGGCCCTGTGGGACCAGGGCGTGGCCTGGCTGAAGGACGCCGGCTGCGAGATCGTGGACATCAGCCTGCCGCACACGAAATACGCCCTGCCGACCTATTATATCGTCGCCCCCGCCGAGGCGTCGTCGAACCTGGCGCGCTATGACGGCATGCGGTTCGGGCACCGGGCGGAGAAAGCCTCGTCGCTGACGGACCTGTACGAGACCAGCCGGGCCGAAGGGTTCGGAGCCGAGGTCAAGCGGCGGCTGGTGATCGGGGCCTATGTGCTGTCGGCCGGATTCTACGACGCCTACTATGTCCGGGCGCTGAAGGTGCGACGCCGCATAGCCGAGGACTTCGACAAGGTCTGGGGCCAGGTGGACGCCATCCTGACGCCGTCCACCCCGTCAGCCGCCTTCGCCATCGGTGATAAACAGATCGACCCGGTGACCATGTATCTGAACGACGTCTTCACGGTGACGGCCAATCTGGCCGGCCTGCCGGGGATTTCCGTGCCTGCGGGTCTGGATTCCAACGGCTTGCCGCTGGGCCTTCAGGTGATCGGCAAGGCGCTGGACGAGGCGACGGTGTTCCAGGTGGGCGCGGCGCTGGAGCGGGCTGTGGGCGGCGTGGGCAGGGCCGACCGCTGGTGGTGAGGGACTGATCCTCGGGCGTTGAGGACCAGTCCGGTTTCACTCAGTGGGCGGGCAGGGCCTTCAGATCGGCGGCGATGGCGTCGATGGTCGCCTGGGTGAGGGCACCGTCGGACATGGGTGCGACCTGTTGGAGCGTACTGTTCTCAAACGTGGGTCGGGCGGGATGCTGCGACACGCCGGGCAGGTGCTTTTCGAGCACGGCGGCGGTGGTCGGGTTTTCCAGCAAATCCTTGATCGAGGAGTTGATGGTCGGCAGGGCGGCGTGGTCCGCGTGCGCGGCTTGGCCGGTCGGCGGTGCGGCCGGCGCGGTCTGGGCCGAGGCGGCGGTGGCAGCGGCGACGAGCGCGGCGGTGGCGAGGAGGGCTTTCAGCATCTGAGAGGGTCCTGGTTGGAGATCGGACGAAGAATGACCCGGAAATCGTGACGCACACAAGACAGGAACTTTCGCATTTCCGCCCGGAGCGCTAATCAGCTTCCATGACTGACACGCTCGAGACATCCAAGCTCATCCAGGGCCGCACCGGACCTTGGGAAATCGTCATGGGGCTGGAGATCCACGCCCAGGTGGCGTCGAAGGCCAAACTCTTCTCCGGCGCGGCCGTTGGTTTCGGCGCGGGGCCGAACGAGCAGGTGTCGCTGATAGACGCGGGCTTTCCCGGCATGCTGCCGACCCTGAACGGCCACTGCGTCGAACAGGCGGTGAAGACCGGGCTGGGGCTGAAGGCCGTGATCAACAAGCGCAGCCAGTTTGACCGGAAGAACTATTTCTATCCCGACCTGCCGCAGGGCTATCAGATCAGCCAGCTGTATTTCCCGATCGTCGGCGAAGGCGTCGTCGAGGTGGAGGCCGAGGACGGGTCGTTCTTCAACGTCGGCATCGAGCGGCTGCATCTGGAGCAGGACGCCGGAAAGCTGATCCACGATCTGTCGCCGACGGAGAGCTATGTCGATCTGAACCGGGCGGGCACGGCCCTGATGGAGATCGTCTCGCGCCCGGACATCCGGTCGCCGGAGGAGGCCGTCGCCTACGTCAAGAAGATCCGGACCATCCTGATCTATCTGGGGACCTGCGACGGGGACATGGAGAAGGGCAACCTGCGGGCTGATGTGAACGTGTCCGTGTGCCGCGCTGGAAACTATAAGAAATTCAAGGCGACGGGTGACTTCAGCCACCTGGGGACCCGTTGCGAGATCAAGAATGTGAACTCGTTCCGGTTCATTTCCCAGGCCATCAACTATGAGGCCCGGCGGCAGATCGAAATCCTGGAAGACGGTGGCAAGATCGTTCAGGAGACCCGGCTTTACGACCCGACGGCCGGCGAGACGCGGTCGATGCGATCAAAGGAAGAAGCAAACGATTACCGGTATTTCCCTGATCCCGATCTGTTGCCGCTTGAACTGGAACAGGCCTGGATCGACGAGATCCGCGCGAACCTGCCGGAACTCCCGGACGACAAGCGTCGGCGGCTGATGGCGGACTATGGGCTTTCTCAATACGACGCCGTGGTGCTGATCTCCGAGCAGGCCAAGGCGGACTATTTCGAGGCGGCCGCCAGGGGGCGCGATGCCAAGCTGGTGGCCAACTGGGTGACCAACGAGCTGTCGGCGCGGCTTGCGGCGGACGGCAAGGATTTCTCGCAGAGCCCGCTGCCGGCTGCCCATGTCGGCGAGCTGGTGGCCCTGATCGAGGAGGGGGTCATCTCCTCGAAGATCGCCAAGGAGGTGTTTGACCATGTCTGGTCCGGCGAGGGTTCGCCCCGTAAGGTGGTCGAGGCGCGAGGCCTGGTCCAGGTCAATGACACCGGCGCGATCGAAAAGGCGGTGGACGAAATCATCGCCGCCAATCCGGACAAGGCCGCTGCGGTGGCCGAGAAGCCCCAGGCCCTCGGCTGGTTCGTCGGTCAGGTCATGAAGGCCACCGGCGGCAAGGCCAACCCGGCCAGCGTCAACGAAATCCTGAAGGCCAGACTGGGTTTGTAGACGGCAAAGAACGCGCCCGGATCGCTCCGGGCGGGCTTCTTGCCGTTCAGAACAGACGGCCCTGATCGATGGAAGCTGGGCGGGGCTTGATCGACGATCTGGGAGCGGCCGCAGCGCCATCGATGGTCGCCGCGCGGGATCCGTCGGCGAAGTTCAGGGTGACGGCCTGACCCGGCGACAGGGCGGCGGCGGAGGCGATCATCTGGCCGGTCTCGTCGTCGATCCGGGCAAAGCCGGGCTTGGGACGACGGGGGTCCAGGGTCGCCAGGGCGCGGGCGAGAGCGGCGAGGCGTTCGGAGGCGCGATCGATCGTCTGGTGCGGAAGGCGGTCAAGGCGGGCGGTCGCGACCGCCAGTCGATCGGTGCGCTGTTCCAGACGATGCTGGAGCGGGGCGGGGGACAGTCTGCCGCTGACCTGCAGCAGCCGACGTTCATGTCGGGCCGCGTTGGAGGCCAGACCGGCGACGAGACGGCCGCCCTGTCCATCCAGCCGGGCCGTTCTCTGTTCGACGGCGCGGTCCAGCAGGCGGGACGAGAAGCGGCCCTCGACGCCGACCAGCCGACGATGGTGCAGCTCGACATTGCGTCCCAGACCGGACTCCAGACGGCTGGCGGCATGGTCGAGCCGCTGCTGGGCCACAGCGACCAGTTCCTCCGGCCGGGCGGGCAGGCCCCGGGCGACGGCGCGCAGGCGGACACGGCGATCCTCCAGCAGGCGAGCGCCCGCGCGGTCGAGGCGGCGCTCCAGGTCGGTGACGGCGGCCCGCAGGTCGGCCAGCACCGGCGTTGCGATCTCGGCTGCGCCGGTCGGCGTGGGCGCGCGGCGGTCGGAGACGAAGTCGATCAGCGTGGTGTCGGTCTCATGCCCCACAGCCGAGATGATCGGCAGGGTCGCGGCAGCCACGGTGCGGGCCAGGCCCTCGTCGTTGAAGCCCCAGAGATCCTCGACCGAGCCGCCGCCGCGCGCGACGATCAGCAGGTCGGGGCGGGGGATCGGCCCGTCCGGCCCCATGGCGTCGAAGCCCCGGATGGCGGCCGCGACCTGGCCACAGGCGGCGTCGCCCTGGACCACCACGGGCCAGACGATCACATGGCAGGGCCAGCGCTCGGCGATGCGGTGCAGGATGTCGCGGATGACCGCCCCCGTGGGGCTGGTGATGACGCCGATGATGCGGGGGTAGAGTGGAATGGGGCGTTTGCGGCCCGACTCGAACAGGCCTTCACTGGACAGCTTGACCTTCAGCCGCTCCAGCTGCGCCAGCAGGGCACCCGCCCCCGCCGCCTCCATCGATTCGATCACGATCTGGTAGCTGGACCGGGCGGGATAGGAGGTGATCTTGCCGGTGACGATGACCTCCAGCCCCGTCTCGGGCTGGACGCCCAGGCCGCGGGTGGAGCCTTTCCAGACGACGCCGTCGATGGCGGACTTGTCGTCCTTCAGCGTCAGATAGATGTGACCCGAGGCATGGCGGTTGACCTTGGAGATCTCGCCCCGCAGCCGGACGTGGCCGAACCGGTCCTCCAGCGTGCGCTTCAGGGCGAACGACAGTTCGGAGATCGACAGGGGGGGATTGTTGTCCCGTGCGGGCGCAGGCTTGGCCTCGGCGGGCCCGGCGAAGACGTAGTCGTCGGTCATGGGGGCAGTCTATGGCGCGTTGGCGCGTGCGCAAACCACCGCATTGGGATTATGCTTCCCGGTCATGAGCGATGAACGCATGCCTCCCCGAGAGACCGACGACCCACGCGAACGCGACCTGGCCCGGCGCAGCGGCAATCCGTCGGTGTCGATCTGGCTGATCCTGATGGCGATCGTGCTGCTGGGCGCGGTCGTCTATGTGGCGTCCGCAATCCTCTGACGACCCACTGCCCTTGACCGCCCGGCGCGGCGCGGCCATTGCGCGGGCATGGATATCCTGCTCGTCGGATCGGGGGGGCGTGAGCACGCCCTGGCCTGGAAAATCAGCCAGTCGCCGCTTGTCGACAAGCTTTACTGCGCGCCCGGCAATCCCGGCATCGCCAAGGTCGCGACCTGCCTGTCGGACTACAAGGCCAGTGACGCCGAGGGGCTGACGCAGTTGGCGCGCGAGCTCAAGGTCGGGCTGGTGGTCGTGGGACCCGAGGTGGCGCTGGAGGCCGGGCTGGCCGACCGGTTGAATGCGGCGGGCATTCCCTGTTTCGGGCCGACGGCCCGGGCGGCGCAGCTGGAGACCTCCAAGGCCTTTTCAAAGGCCTTCATGGCGCGGCACGAGATTCCGACGGCCCACTATGGCGTCTATGACCGGGTCGAGGACGCGAAGGCCGCGCTGACGGTGTTTCAGCCGCCCTATGTGATCAAGGCCGACGGCCTGGCGGCAGGGAAGGGCGTGGCGATCAGCCCGGATCGGGCCGATGCCGAGGCCGAGATCGAACGGATGCTGGGCGGCCGGTTCGGGGCAGCCGGGGCGCGCGTCGTGATAGAGGAGTTCATGGAGGGGGAGGAAGGCTCCCTGTTCGCCCTGTGCGACGGCCAGCGCGCGGTCCTGTTCGGCGGAGCCCAGGATCACAAGCGGGCCTTCGACGGCGACCTGGGGCCCAATACGGGCGGCATGGGGGCCTATTCGCCCGCGCCGGTGTTCGACGAGGCGCTGGTGACGGCGGCGAGCCAGCGGATCGTTCAGCCGACGCTGAAGGCCATGGCTCTGGAGGGGACGCCCTATCGCGGGGTGCTCTATGCCGGGCTGATGTCGACGGACGAGGGTCCCCGGGTGGTGGAGTTCAACGCCCGCTTCGGTGACCCGGAATGCCAGGTCCTGATGATGCGGATGGCGGGCGACATCGTGCCCTATCTGCTGGCCTGCGCGCTCGGGGATGTGTCGGGGCTACAGGAGCCGGTGTTCAAGACCGAGACGGTGATCTGCGTCGTGATGGCGGCCAAGGGCTATCCCGACAGCCCGACCGAGGGGTCGATCATCCGGGGGGCCGAGCAGGATTTCGGCCCGCATGTGCAGGTCTTCCATGCCGGGACGCACCGCGACGCGGACGGCAGGCTGACGGCTGTCGGCGGGCGGGTGCTGAACATCTGCGCCGAGGGTAAGGATATCGTCGAGGCGCGCGAGCGGGCCTATGAGGCGGTGCGGATGATCGACTGGCCGGGCGGCTTCAACCGGACCGACATCGGCTGGCGGGCGCTGGAGCGTAAGTAGGCGTCAGACGGCGGCGTACAGCAGCCGGCCCTCGCCCATCCGCTCGCGCAGCATCGGCAGGTCGGTGTGGGCGGTGGAGAAGCAGCCGTAGCTGCGGCCCAGCTTGCCCTCGCGGGCCAGGAATGCGGGGTCCGCATAGTCCGCTCCGTGGACGATGATGGCGCGGTCGCGGGCCAGGTTGTTGGAGTATTCCAGCCCGTCCAGCAGGACGTTGGGTCCCTGCTGCGGCCCCCAGCCGGCACCGGCGGTGGCGAAGGCCCCGACCGAGGACATGTAGCTTTCGGGCTGGTTGGAGAAGGTCCGGGCATAGCCGGAATGGTCCGGATCGGAGCCGCGGCCATGGCTGGTGCGGAAGGCCGTGACGCGCCCGGCGATCAGATCGACTTCGTAGAGGCGTTGCTCGCCAGAGAATTTCTGGAAATCGACCAGGTACATCCGGTCGCGCAGCGGGATGCGCGGATGATGGACGTCCAGGGCGGCCATGGCGCGGGCCATCAGGGCGGGGCGGACCAGGCGTCGGGGGTCGAGCGGCGGCGGGGTGATCTGCGGGATCGGGGCCATGGGACGGGGTGCCGGGGCCTGGGCCAGAACGATCGGCGTGACGGCGGCGGGTGCCGAGGCGCAACCGGCGAGCATCGCCGACCCGCCCAGAATCATACCTCGTCTCGATAGCCGCATGCGACGCCCCGGTAGCGGTTGTCCGAAGTCACGACTTGTTTCACAATTCCGGCTCCGCATTCAAGCGCGACCTTGGCTCTATCCCCGACCCGGGTATGGTCGAGACCACACAAAAGGGAACAGATCGATGAAGTTCGCACTCGTGGCCGCGATGGCCGTCATGGCCATCGCAGGCTCTTCGCAGGCGCAGCAGAGCCCCCCCTCACAGGCTTTGCCCGCGGCGGGCGAAACCACGTTCGTTCAGGCTGGGCGGCTTCTGGCGGACCCCGAGAGCGGCATTGTGCTGCGCGATAAAACTCTCGTGATCGTCGGCAATCGGGTCACCGAAATCCGCGACGGCTTTGTCGGCGAGGGTCAAGTGGTCGACCTGCGTGACTCGTTCGTGCTGCCCGGCCTGATCGACAGCCATGTGCACCTGACGTCGCAGCAGAGCCCGACGGGGCGTCTGGACGCCGTCACGCGCGATTCCGCAGACAGCGCGATCATTGGGGCAGGGTTCGCGCGGCGCACGCTGATGGCCGGGTTCACCACTGTGGCCGATCTAGGCGGTAAGAACGATGCCGTTTTCGCGCTGCGCGACGGAATCCGGCGGGGCGATGTGGTGGGACCGCGTGTGATCGCGGCCGGTTCATCCGTATCGATCCATGGCGGACATGGAGATGTGAACGGCTATACCGACGACATCATGCACCTGCTGTCGCCCGAGAGCGTCTGTTCCGGTGCCGATGACTGCATGCGGGCGGTTCGGCTGCAGGTCCGGGCCGGGGCCGACATCATCAAGATCACCGCAACAGGGGGCGTGCTGTCCAATACCGCCGCCGGTCTGGCCCAGCAGTTCACGGACGCCGAGCTGGCCGCCATCGTCGAGGTGGCGCACCGGATGGGTCGCCAGGTGACCGCCCACGCCCACGGAGCCGACGGGATCAACGCCTTCCTCGAGGCCGGCGGGGATTCGATCGAACACGGCACCTATCTGGACGATGAGTCGATCCGGCTTTTCCGATCGCACCGGGCCTATCTGGTACCGACGCTGCTGGCGGGCGACTTCGTGGCACGGGTCGCCTCGGGGCCGGACAACTTCTTCACCCCGGCCCAGACCGCCAAGGCGCTGGAGGTCGGGCCGAAGATGGTGGACATGGCCCGTCGGGCCCATGATGGCGGGGTCATGATCGCGTTCGGGACCGATTCCGGCGTCTCGGCGCATGGCGACAATGCCCGGGAGTTCGCGCTGCTGGTGCGGGCGGGTCTGTCGCCGCTGGAAGCGATCCAGGCGGCGACCAATGTCGCGGCGGCTCACTTGCAGATTTCCGGCGAGGCGGGTCGGATCGCCGTCGGGATGCCTGCGGACATCGTGGCGGTCGAGGGCGATCCGCTGACCGACGTCACCATGCTTGAGCATATGGCCTTCGTGATGAAGGGCGGCGTCGTCTATCGCGAGGAGTGAGCCAGCAGGGTGCCGAAACCCGCTTCGTCCTCGAACCGGGCGACGACGGGCCATGAGGTGACGCGGGTCCGCCAGTCGGGCGGCAGGCGGACCCAGTCCTTCTCGGTCGTGATCAGACCGGCGTCGAAGACGGCGGCACGATCGGCGAGGAAGGCGAGGTCCGCGGGTCGGTAGGCCGCGTGGTCCGCGAAGGGCGCGAAGTCGCAGAGTTCGCCCCCTGCCGCCTTCAGGGCGCGCTCGACCTTCCACGGCTTGGCGATACCTGCGAACCCGACCAGCGGACCGGCGGGCGGGGCATGGGCGGGTTCCAGTCGAGCGATGAAGGTCGGCAGGGGACCGAAGGCTGCCAGCAGTTCGGGATCGGCGGGCGGGGCGTCGGCCGGCAGCAGGACGACGACGGCATCGGCCCGGGCCAGACCGGCCGCCATGGGCTCTCGCATCGGGCCGGACGGAAACACCGACCCGTCGCCGAAGGGCCATTCGCCCTCGCGCGTTTCGCCGTCCACGACGATCAGGCTGAGCGTCTTGTGCAGGGACGGATTCTGGTGAGCGTCGTCGAGGACCAGCGCCCGAGCTCCCTCCGATACGGCTGCCCGCGCGCCGGCGACGCGGTCTCGGGCAATCCAGACCGGCGCCTCGGCCGAAAGCATCAGGGGCTCGTCGCCGACGTCGGCGGCGGTGTGCACGGCGGGGTCGACCCGGACCGGGCCGTCCAGACGGCCGCCATAGCCCCGCGACAGGGCCTGGGCCTCGATACCGGCGGCACGGAGCAGTCGAAGGACCTCGCGCGCGACCGGGGTCTTCCCCGATCCGCCGACGGTTAGATTGCCGATGGAGAGGACGGGGATGCCGACGTCCACGGGGGTGGCACGGGCGATCCGACGTGCGGTGACAGCGGTCCAGATCCAGGAGACGGGTTTCAGCAGGGCACGGGCGACGCGGCCATGGCGGCCGTGCCGTTCATACCACCAGCGCGGCGTGGACAGCGTCATCGGCGCACCGGGGGGAGCAGGGGCTGCAGGGCCTCCCACAGCCTGTCCAGACCGGCTCCCGCCTCTGCGGCGGCGCGGCGGCCCCGGTCTCCCATGGCGCGGGCAGCGGAGGGATCGCTCAGCAGAGGCAACACCACGCCCGGCAGATCGCCCGGTGTGGCGACCACGGCCAGGCCACCGGCTGCGAACAGGTCCGCGGTCACGGCTTGCCAGTTCGAGGCGTCGGGGCCGGTGATGGCGGGTTTGCCCAGCCGGGCGGGCTCCAGCGGATTGTGTCCGCCCCAGGGCTCGCGACCGAGGACCCCGCCGAACGAGCCGCCCATGACGACCACATCGGCCAGACGCAGGAACAGGCCGAGTTCGCCCAGGGTGTCGGCGACATAGATGTCGGTCTCGCTGTTCGGCATGGCACCCCGGGACCGCAGGGCGAAGCGGTAGCCGTCGCGGGTGAGGGTGGTGGCGATCTCGGGCCCTCGCGCGGGATGGCGCGGGACGATGATGAGGCAGAGGCGTTCGGCGAGGCGTTCGAGGGCCCGGACGATGGCGATTTCCTCGCCCTCATGGGTCGAGGCGGCGACGATCACCGGCCGATCCCCGATGGCGGCGCTGAGGGTGGTGAAGGCAGCCGTGTCGTGGGGGAGCGGCCCACCGGAGAGCTTCAGGTTCACCTGACCATCGATGCGCGCGCCGAGGGCTCCCAGGCGATCTGCAGAGGTTTCGTCCTGGGGCATGATCAGGGCAAAGGCGTCGAGCAGTTTTCGCGCCGACCCGGGAATGCGGCCCCAGCCTTGGGCGGTTTTTTCGGTGATCCGCGCGCTGACAAGCGCCAGCGGAATCCTTCGTGCGCGTGCGCCGAGGATCAGGTTGGGCCACAGTTCGCTCTCGACGAAGACGCCCAGGGAGGGGCTCCAGTGGTCGAGAAATGCGGCGACGGCATCCGGACCATCGACGGGGGCGAACTGATGGATGACGCCGGGCGGCAGGCGCCGGGCCAGCAGGTCGGCAGAGGTCACCGTGCCGGAGGTGACGATCACCGTCAGGTCCGGGCGGCTTTTTACGAACCGCTCGACCACAGGCAGCAGCGACAGGGTCTCGCCCACGCTGACGCCATGCAGCCAGACCAGGTCGCCATCAGGCCGGGCGAGACGCGAGACACCGAGGCGTTCGTCGACCCGGACGGCATCCTCCTTGCCCTTTTTGACCCGGGCGTCGAGCAGGCGCGGTGCCAGGGGCTCCAGCAGGCGGGTCAGCAGCCGATAGGCGGCGAGCGGCAGGGTCACAGCCGCTCCAGCCCCGTCATCGCATCGGCGCGGGCCTCCACCGCCGTCAGGCACCCGGTCCACGGGGCGGTCACGTCCGAGAGAGCCGCTCCAGGGGGGAAACGGGCGATGTCATAGACGATGGCCCCCCGGCCGAAGGGCAGGGGCAGAAGGGCGCGGTCCCAGCTGTTCAGGCGGACGGCCGGATTGCAGCTCATGCCGATGAACAAGACCGGCGCCCCGGACATCCGGGCCATCAGCGGCAGGCCCTCGGCCATCACCCGCACCGGTCCGCGTGGGCCGTCGGGCGTGACGGCGAGCGCCCCGATCCTGAGCTGTTTCAGCCCGTCGCGAAGGGCCTGGGATCCGCCCTTGGCCGCATCGGCCTTGTCCTTGTTGGCGGACGAACCGCGCACGGCGGGAAACCCCTGCAGCGCCACGGCCCTGGCAATGAACTGGCCGTCGGGGCTGAGGGAAATCAGGGCCTTGGCAGGCTGTGCCTTGTCGAGAGGCCAGCAGGATGGCGAGAGTCCGATGCGCGAATGCCAGAAGGTGCAGAGCACGCCGCCGCCCGCGGCCCAGACGCCTTCCGCATGCTCGCGGCCCTCGTACGACCAGCGGATGGTCGCGAAACAGAACCGCATCCAGGCGGCCAGGACGGACGACAGGATGATCTGGATGATCGGGTTGCGAAGGGGCCGCACGTCACGCGACCGTGGCGACGGCGGGCGTGCCGTCCAGCGACTGCTGACGCGCCAGGCGGCTGTAGAGACCGCCCTTCCTTATCAGGGCAGCATGGGTGCCGCTCTCGACGATGCGGCCGGCCTCCAGCACCAGGATTCGGTCGGCGTGCTGAACAGTGGATAGCCTGTGGGCAATCATCAACGTCGAGCGACCGGCCATCAATCTCTCCAGCGCGACCTGCACCAGGGCTTCGCTTTCGGTATCGAGCGCAGAGGTTGCCTCGTCCAGCAGCAGGATGGGTGCGTCTTTGAGGAAGGCGCGGGCGATGGCGATTCGCTGACGCTGGCCGCCCGACAGGCGCATGCCGGCCTCTCCGGCGCGGGTCTGGTAGCCTTCCGGCAGGGCGGTGATGAAGTCATGGGCGGCCGCGGAGCGGGCGGCCTCGGCGATCTGTTCGGCCGTCGCCCCGGGGCGGGCGTAGGCGATGTTGGCGGCGATGGTGTCGTCGAACAGGAACGGCTCCTGGGTCACCAGGGCGATGCGGGCGCGCAGGTCCGTCAGGCTGAGGTCGCGCAGATCGACCCCGTTGACGGAAATGGAGCCGCCGGTGACATCGTAGAAGCGCGGAAGGAGGCTGAGCAGGGTCGACTTGCCGCCACCGGATGGGCCGACCAGGGCGACCGTCTCCCCCGGCGCGACCGTCAGGGCTACGTCCGAGATCGTCGGGGCCGCAGCAGAATAGGCGAAGGACACCCGGTCGAACACGACGGTGGCAGGACCCTCGGGCAGAAGGACGGGCACCGCAGCCTGGCGGATTTCCGGCTCGATATCCAGCGAGGCGAACAGGCGACGCGCAGCGGTCAGGCCCTCGATCATCACGGTCTGCAGGTTCACCACCTGACGCAGCGACTGGCCCGCCAGCATCAGCAGGCCGATGAAGGCGGCGAAGGCTCCGACGCTCATCTCGCCGTCGCGAGACTTCCAGCCGGCATAGGCCATGACGGTGGCGACGATGATCATGGCCACGAGGTTGCTGAAAGGCCCGGCGAAGGCACGGCTGTCGGCGCTCTTGATGACGTGCTTCTGGCGGCGGGCAACGACGTCGCCGACGCGGGCCTGTTCGGCGGCCTCGCGGTTCTCCAGCTTGATCAGGCGAACTCCGTCGAGGTTTTCCATCAGGGCGGTGGAGAGGCTTTCGGTCTCCTTCATCGCGCCGACCGTGGCCTTGCGCGTGCGTTTGGAGAACCGTCGCAGCACGAAGCTGATCAACGGGATGCCCAGCAATACGACCAGGGTCAGCTGCCAGTCGATGAAGGCCATGCCGACGATCACGGCCAGCAATGTCACCGCGTTCTGGGTGTAGTTGACGACGCCCGAGGTGAAGGCCTCGCGAACCAGATTGGCGTCGAACAGGACGGACGACACGAAGCTGCCGGTGTGCTGGCTGCGCAGGCGGGCCAGGTCGGCGCGGATCATGGCCCCGAACAGCCGGACCTGGATATCGCCGACGATGCCGTGGCCCAGCCGGTTCACGAGGGCGGCCTGGCCCAGCGAAGCGAGGGTCCAGAGGAAGGCGACTGCGACGATCGTGGCGGGGATCCAGATCAGGGTCTGGCCGGGCGGAACGGGAAACAGGCCCCACAGCCTGATGGGCGCATCCGGATCGACGAACAGTCCGTTGATGGCCGGCTCCAGCAGCTTCAGCGTCAGAGCGTTCAGGCCGCCCGCCGCGACAGCAAACAGGATCGAGGTGAACAGCGCCGCCTTGTGATGCGAGAGATAGTCACGCCAGATCCGCGCCAGCAAAGGGCGCAGAGGGGCCTTCTCGTCGGATACGGGCGAACTCATCGGCCCGAGGTCGGACGGCCGGGGTCGCAAGTCAAGCGTTCGGTCGTCGGGACGGGATGACGGAGAGCCCTCCATCGCCTATTTCACTGCCATGGCGCGATTTGATGTCTCGACCCCGGACGGGCTGGCGGCCGCGCGACGGGACTTCTTCTGGAACGACCACGCCTTTCTGCGGCTGGCGTTTTCGAACGCCCACTGGATCGGGCCGGATCTGGTCCGCACCAACCAGCCGTCGCCGCGTCAGCTGGAAGGCTGGGCCCGGCAGGGGATCAGGACGGTCATCAATCTGCGCGGGGAGCGGGACGAAGGCTACTACTGGCTGGAGAAAGAGGCGTGCGATCGGCTGGGCCTGACCCTGATCGATGCCCCGCTCGATTCGCGCGATCCGCCGTCGAAGGATCGGGTGCGCCGGGCACGGGACCTGTTCGCCTCGATCGAGTATCCGGCCCTGATCCACTGCAAGTCGGGTGCGGACCGGGCCGGGCTGATGGCGGTCTTCTACCGGCATTTCAGGCTGGGTGAGCCGATCTCGGTCGCACGGCAGGAGCTGTCGAAGCGGTATCTGCACAGCCGGGAGGGGTTGACCGGCGTGCTGGACTATTTCGTCGAGACCTACATCGACGAGGTGGAGCCGACCGGGACGGGTTTCCTGGAATGGGTCGAGTCGGACGCCTATGACCCCCGCGCGATGCGCCTACGGTTCCGGGCATCGTGGTGGGGGACCCTGCTGACCGAGCGGCTGCTGAAGCGGGAGTAGGCTTCAGCCCCAGGGGCCGGTCGGGGGCCCGTCGGAGGGGGGTGAGCGAATACCGCGTTCGGCATCGTGGCGTGCCTTGCGCGCCGCTTCCCACGCCTTGAACCATCGGGCGTAGCCCCGTTCGCGGCCCAGCGCGGCGATCCACAGGACCAGCGTGGCCAGCAGCGCGACGAGGCCGGCGATCTGTTCAGCCTCCAGAGTCGTCCCGAACAGCGTCATGGGTGTACCCCGGACGTCCGGGTCGGCCCGGGCACAGAAGGCTCCGGCGGGGGCGCATGGGTAAACGGGTCGCGAGTCCTGACCGCGTGCGCGGGCGTCATTGGATCCTTCCACCCCGTTTCGGGATCGACCGGGGCCGGCCTGGCACCGGGGGCGCGTCGGGTGGCGAAGGCGACGATGGCGACGCCGACGGCCAGAAGGCCCAGAACGATAAGGATCGGGATCATCGTGTCGCTCCTTTGGTCGAAGAGGCCATTCGCCGAAGATGAAGAGGGTTCAGCCGCCGGTCGTCTCGCCGCGCGGGTCGATCATCCGGTGGGCGTGCAGGATGAAGAAGCGCATGTGGGCGTTGTCGACCGTGGCCTGGGCGCGGGCCTTCCATGCCGCCTTGGCCTCGGCATAGTTGGGGAAGGCCCCGACGAACTCGACCCTGGACAGGTCGCGGAACACGGGGGCGTCCAGATGGCGAAGCTCTCCGCCGATGACGAGGTGAAGCAGCTGGGGGTCGGCAGAGTTGGGCGCGTCGGTCATGGATGGCTTTCCGGGGGAGCGGCGGTTCAGGTGGCCAGCGGGATAGGCCCAGTGCGGCGCAGGATCAACGGGTGGAGCGCCGGAGCCGAGCAGACCAGGCTGGCCTGACGCGGGTCTGGCTGGTTGAACCGCCAGGGTCGGCCGTGGTGATCGCTGACCTTCGCGCCGGCCTCGGTGGCGATCAGGGCTCCGGCACAGACGTCCCAGTCCCATTTGGGCGTCAGGGCGATGGCGGCGTCGAAGGCCCCCGACGAGACCAGGGCCATGCGGTAGGCCAGGGCATTGCGCTTTTCGTAGCGCATGGACGGCCAGGGCTCGGGCCAGTGCGGCCCCTCCATCAGGCGGGCATCGGCAAGGACGGCGGCGTCATCGAGGGTGTCGACGTCGGAAGCCATGATGGTGCGAGCATTGAGCGTCGCCCCGCCGCCCAGGGTCGCCTCGAAGGTCTCGTTCAGGGCCGGCACATGGATGACGGCGGCGATGGGTGCCCCGTCCTCGACGATAGCGATGGGCACGCACCACCACGGCTGGCTCTTCATGAAGGCGACGGTGCCGTCGATGGGATCGACGACGAAGATACGAGATTTCGACAGACGCCCCGACGTGTCGGGCGTCTCTTCCGACAGCCAGCCGTAGTCGGGGCGGGCCGCCAGCAGATCGGCCTTCAGCATGGCATCGACGGCAAGGTCGGCGCTGGTGACCGGCGAGCCACCGACCTTGCGATCGATACGCAGGCCCCGATCGCGCTCGGCCTCGGCCAGGGCTCCGGCGCGCCGGGCAGCCGCGCGGATAAGGTCAAGGTCGGAGCAGAGGTCGGTCATTTGCCCGCGACGGCGACGGCGTCGATCAGGAGGGACGGACTGTTGAAGCTGGACCGGAACTCCAGGTCCGAGCCGGGGACCATACGGGCCCAAAGGTCGATCAGGTTGCCCGCGACGGTGATCTCGCTGACGGGCCAGGCGATCTCGCCGTTCTCGAACCACAGGCCCGACACGCCTGCGGACCAGTCGCCGGTGTTGGCGTTCAGCGACGGGCCAAACATCGAGGTGATGATCAGGCCTTTGCCAGCGCTCTTCATCAGCCCGTCCCGGTCGAGGTCGCCGGGCGTCAGATGGACGTTGTGCGTCGAGACGCCGGGCGGACCCGCCAGCCCGCGCGAGGCATGACCGGTGCTCTCGAGGCCCAGCTGCGCGGCGGCCGAGGCGTTGAGCAGCCAGGTGGTCAGGACCCCGTCGTCGACCAGATTGCGGGCCTTCACCGGCGATCCCTCGTCGTCGAACGGCGCGGAGCCCAGGCCACGAAGGCGCAAGGGATCCTCCATGAGGTTGACGCTGCGCGGCAGTACCGGCTGGCCCATCCGGTCTTTCAGGAATGAGGTGCCGCGCGCGATCGACGGGCCGGAAATCGCGCCCAGCAGAGGCGACAGGACCTGCCCGGCCACACGGCGGTCGAAGATCACCGGGGCCGTGGTCGAGGCGATCTTGCGGGGCGAGAGGCGTTCGACGGCCTTGCGACCGGCCTCGGCACCGATGCTGCCGGAGCCGGGCAGGTCGGACAGCCAGCGGGTGGAGCGGCTTTCGCCGCCACGCTCCATGGCCCCGTCCTTTTCGGCGATGACGCCTGCCCCGAGGGCGAATCCTGTCGCGGCATAGGACCCGTCAAAACCCTCGGACGTGACCAGACGCCAGCGGCTGGAGGCGGTCGAGGCATGGCCGCCTTCCGAACGTGCCACGCCCGGGACGGCGAGGGCGGCCGCCTCGGTCTCGGCCGCCACCTGTTCCAGTTCGGCAGCGGAGCGCTCGGACGGGTCGTACAATTGAAGGTCAGCGAAGGGGCCGCGCGCCAGCCGGTCGGCGGGCACCAGACCGGCATAGGGGTCTTCGGGAGCGAGGCGGGCCATGGCCACGGCGCGCTCGATCAGCCGGGCCTGGGTTCCGGGCGACAGGTCGGAGGCGGACACCGAGGCCTGGCGGCGGCCGACGAAGACGCGCAGGCCGAGGTCGCGGCTTTCCTCGCGTTCGACGTCTTCCAGCACACCGTTGCGGACGCCGACTGAAAGGGACGCACGCTCGGCCGTGACCGCTTCGGCGGCGTCGGCACCGGCGCGCAGGGCGGCGGCCACCAGGTCGTGGAGAAGGTCGGGGGACGTCAGGTTGTCAGGCATGGCCCGATATGGCGGACCCGTGCGCCAGCCGCAACGGCCCTAGCCGTGAGGGCTGCCGACGAAGGCGTGGACGACCAGCATCGACCCCGCACCCAGCAGGGCCAGCAGGGTCAGGGCCATGCCGACGACGCGTCCGATCGTGGGCTTTCTGTTGCTCAGGCTGAAGGCGTGGATCAGACGCCCGAGGAACAGCATGCCACCGATCACATGGATGGCCAGGCCGGGGATGCCGAGCAGCGTCAGGGCCACCATGGCTCCGATGCCGGCGGGAATATACTCGGACGCATTGCCGAAGACCCGTGCGGCCAGGGCCAGTTCCGCACTGCCGCCGTCGCCGAGCAACACGCGGTTGGCGCGACGGCTCGTGATGACCCTCGCGGCCAGGAACACCATCAGCAGCACCATCAGGCCGCTCCACAGCGCGGTGGCCTGGGCGGCGGTCATCTCGGTCAGAAGGGCCATGGATCAGTTCTCGCGCGCCACCGGATAGAGTCGGAAGCGGTCATCATAGAACGGGGTTCGTTCGTAGAACCAGCCCAGCCGTGCCTCGGCATTGGAGGCAAAGGCGGGATCGGCGGCGAGCTTGGCCGCGAACTCGGCCTTCAGGGCAGGGTCGGCAGCCATCATGGCCTCGGCCAGCGGGGCGATCGCATAGCCCTCGATGTATTCGACGCGGCTGAGCACCTCCGGGAACATGCCCCAGGCGAAGAAGCTCTCGCTGGATTGCGGCTCAAGCAACAGCACTACGATGTCGCCGAGCGGCTGATCGGTCGGGACGCGGACCGAGCCGGGCGCGAAGGTCCAGTCGCGGATCATGGGCGTGACGTCCGAGACTCTGGCCTGGACGTGGCCTTCGTTCGGACGCGGGGCGAGCGTCGGGTCGTTCAGCCCCAGCATCTCGACCGAAACGGTGCGCGCGCCATCCAGCGTCTCCATCGCCAGGCCGTGGAGGCGCAGGCGCTCGATCAGATCGGTGCGATAGGCGGGCACCCAGTAGGCCGTCGGTCGCCGCAGGCTCAGCGACGGGCGCGAGCCGTAGTAGGGGAGTTGCCATTCCACCGGGTCCGCGCGACCCAGCCAGCGGACCTCCTGCCGGCCGGAGGCGGGGCTGGCATAGGTCTCGTAAAGCACGCCCTTGAAGGCGCGGGTCTGATGCGGGACCGGGTCAGGCTCGAAGTTGGCGGGGATTTCGGCGGGGCGCAGGGCCCGGTCGGCCGTGATGGCAGAGCGAAGCGGGGTGACCTGCCCGGCCAACAGGCGCAGCGACGCCTCCATGAGGACATAGGTGCCCAGGACCCGCTGTTCATAGGGTTTGAGGCTGTGGTTCTCGATCAGGACGGTGGGGATGTGGGCCGCCGCCCCCCAGCCGTTGGAAAAGCGCTCGCCCAGACCGCCGTCGCTGAGGCCGGCCCTGGGGTTCTGGTCGTCCAGACCGAACACCAGCGGGCCCGGGATGTGGCCCTGATCCTCAAGCGCTTCGTTGATGGCGGGCTTGAAGACGTCGTCCAGCCAGGCGGAGGAGGCGGGCGAGCGGCTGTAGCTGTCGAACTCGCCGTTGAAGCCGAAGGTGATGTCGTACTGGTAGTCCATGCCGTCGGTGACGTGGATGTCGAGGTAGAGGTCAGGATTCAACGTGTTGATAAAGGTCCTCAGCGCCTGCATTTCCGGCTGGTCCAGCTTCATGAAATCGCGGTTCAGGTTCTGGTTGGTGCCGGTGTTGCGCCAGCCCTGGATGCGTGGGCCTCGCTGGTTGGGACGGCTGTAGGGGGAGGCGCGTTCGTGGCCGTCCACCGACAGGATGGGGATCAGGACCAGGTTGGCGCTGTCGATCAGGTCGGCCTTATCGCCGAAGGCGATGTCGCGCAGCAGTATCATGCCTGCGTCCTTGCCGTCGATCTCGCCGGGATGGATGCCGGCCTGGGCCAGAAGGACGGGTTTGGCGGGATCGAGGGTCGCGCCGTCACGCGAGGCGATGACGGCATAGATCGGGCGGCCCTCGGGAGATGTGCCGAATTGTTCAATGCGGATCAGGTCCGAGGCGGAGTCGAGGCGGTCGAACCAGGCGCGGGTCGCCGCATAGTCGGGGCTGAAGTCGTGGGCCGGGTCGCGCTCGAAATCCGTGATCCACGGGTTGGTGGCGTCCACCAGCAAAGCGCGACTGGCTCCGTTCCATTCCAGGGCCGGGGGGAGGAAAGGCTGGTCCCAGGGTGCGGTATCTTGAACGGACTGGGACATCACGGGACTCGGGGACAGGGCCGCAAGGGCCGCGGCGAAAATCTGGGGGCGCATGAGGACCGTCGTCGCGCGATTGACCGTAAACAACAAGGGTCAGCCTGCGGCAGGAGGCGGTGTGCCTTCGGGAATCGTCATCAGGGACGGCGCGAAAACGGACGTCACAGCGATCGCCAGACAGAGGCCGATGTGGAGCGCGGTAAGCATATGGTCCTGCGGTTCTGGACCGCCAGCGCCAGACCGGTGGCGAGGGCGGCGACCGACAGGCCCAGCAGCAGGCCACAGAAGCTGAAGAAGAACTCGAACGCGCTCACATCTTGGCCTCGACCGCCGCCTGCAGGGGGTTCAGTTGCGGCAGCCAGTTCAGGAAATAGAGGATCAGAAGTCCGAGGATAAGGTACATCCAGCGCCCCCTCGGGACGACGCAGGCCAGGGTCACCCAGACGAAATAGCTCCAGCTGATCCAGTTCATGGGAAAGGGGTAGGCGCGGTCGGCGGCCTGCCAGGCCCACACGGTGCCTGTCGCGGCGATCAGGTTGATCGACAGGATGATCCCGAACACCAGCCGTCGCCGGGCCCAGAAATGCTCGTCCAGCGAGGCCCAGCCGGAGAAGTCGCGCGGAAACACCACGGAGGCGGCGACGTAATAGGTCATCGCCATCACCATGCCGACCACCAGAATGCCGAAGCCGACCTCGATACCCCGCCAGTCCTGCCACGCCACGACCCAGAAGCCGGCGACGTCCAGAGCGATGAAGACCGCGAGCATTGGGGTCAGGAGACCGACCTTGACGTCGCCGCGCTCATGCACCGTGCGTGCGATACCGGAGGCGATTTCGGCCACCGACAGGCCCAGGATCAGGCCATAGAAGCTGAAGAAGAACTCGAAATCGCTCACTCGTACATCCACCAGATTATCAGTGCGAGGGCGAGCCCCAGCCCGATCCGATGAGTCCAAAGATTGCGCCAGAAGATCAGCACTGTTGGGATCAAATAGACGACAATGAACCTCTCGATCAGCTCGCCAGCCGAGTATTGGTCGCCAGCGAGCAGTCCTCCAACCATGCCTGCCGAGGTCGGTATCATCATGGCCACCATGACAAGCCGGGAGTGCGAAAGGTAGAATTTGTCGAGAGACGAATGCTTGTCCGGATCTTCCGGAAACATGACCGTACTCACCACGACATAGGGCAGCGCGACGAACAGGCCGATCAACAGAGTGGTCGGCGTGACCGGAACCGCTTGCAACGCACCCCAGGCGAAGAGCCAGTTCAGAATTGCATGGGACAGCAGCCAAGCGCCCAGCAGCGGGAGACACAGGCCGATATTGGCATGCTCGCGCGCCCGCCACAGCCGACCGAAGCCGATCGCGACATTGGCCACGGCGATACCGAGGATCAGGCCGAAGAAGCTGAAGTAGAATTCGAACGCACTCACCGGAACAGGCCCACAAGCATCCAGACCAGAAGCGCGACCAGTCCCAGCCGATTGGCCGTCCGGCCCGTCACGGCCATGAGCGCCAGCGGCGCGGCGAAGCGGATCGCCAGCCACGCATTGGGCCAGTCAGGCGTCAGGGTGCCTTGGGCGGCATACCAGATCAGAGAGAAGCCGGGCGTGGCGGCCAGGGCCGCTAGCATGACCCTACGATGCTGGAAGAAGTGGTCCTCAAGCGACGTCGTGGACCCTGCGCCGGGAAACATCGCCCGGCTGAGGAAGACCAGCGGCAGGGCGTAGGCGACCAGGGTGATCAGGGCCCACGGCCCGACCTCGACACCCTCCCAGCTGCGCCAGAACCGCAGCCAGAGGTTCATCGTGCCGACCAGAATAGTCGCCGCCAGAAGGGGTGCGCAGATCCCGACCTCGGTCTGATGCCGGTCGCGCCACATGTCGGCAAAGCCCGTGGCGACGTTGGCGGCGGCCAGGCCCAGCATGACGCTGTAGAAGGTGAAGACGAATTCGAACGCGCTCAACCGGCCCCCCCGACCGCAGCCTGAACGGTGAAGCTACTTCCAGATCGGCGCGCCGTCACCCGGCAAACCGAGGCGGTCCCACATGGCCGAGACGCGGTCGACGACCGCGCGGTCCATGCGGATTTCCTCGCCCCATTCGCGCTTCGTCTCGGGCGGCCATTTGTCGGTGGCGTCGAGGCCGATCTTGGAGCCGAGGCCGCTCTCGGGCGACGCGAAGTCCAGATAGTCGATGGGGGTGTTCTCGATCAGGGTGATGTCGCGTGCCGGGTCCATCTTGGTGGCCATGGCCCACATGACCTGTTTCCAGTCGCGGGCGTCGATGTCGTCGTCCACGACGATGACCCATTTGGTATACATGAACTGACGCAGATAGCTCCAGACGCCCAGCATCACCCGCTTGGCGTGGCCGGGATAGGCCTTCTTCATCGATACGACGGCGATGCGGTAGCTGCACCCCTCGGGCGGGAGCCAGAAGTCGGTGATCTCCGGGAACTGGGCGCGGAGCAGGGGGATGAAGACCTCGTTCAGCGCCTCCCCCAGCACGCTGGGCTCGTCCGGCGGACGGCCGGTGAAGGTGGTCAGATAGATGGGGTCCTTGCGCATGGTGACGGCGGTCACCTGGAAGACCGGGAAGGTCTCGACCGAGTTGTAGTAGCCGGTGTGGTCGCCGTAGGGCCCTTCGGGTGCGTGTTCGTCCAGCAGGACATGGCCCTCCAGCACGATCTCGGCCTGGGCGGGGACCATCAAAGGCACGGTCTTGCAGGCCACCAGTTCGGCCTTGGCACCCCGCATCAGACCGGCGAACTGGTATTCGCTGAGGGTGTCGGGCACCGGGGTCACGGCGGCCAGAATGGTGCCGGGATCGGCCCCCAGCACGACGGCGCAGGGCAGGGGGCCGGTCTTCTTCTTTCTGTGGCGGGCATAGTGCTGGGCCCCGCCGCGGTGGGCCAGCCAGCGCATGATGGCCCGGTCCTTGCCGAGCACCTGCATGCGGTAGATGCCGAGGTTGAAGTCGTCCTCGCGGTCGTCCGACGGGCCCTTGGTGACCACGAGGCCCCAGGTGATCAGGGGCGCGGGCTCGCCGGGCCAGCAGGTCTGGATGGGCAGCTTGCCGAGGTCGATCTGGTCGCCTTTCAGAACGATGTCCTGCACCGGGGCGGACTTGACCACCCTGGGCCGCATGGCCAGGACGGACTGGGCCAAAGGCAGCATGTCCATGGCGTCCGACAGGCCGCGGGGCGGCGTCGGATTCTTGAGGAAGGCCAGCAACTCGCCGACCTCGCGCAGTTCGGCGGCGGTGGTCCGCGATTTCTTGTCCAGCGTCACGCCCATGGCGACGCGCTTGACGGTGCCGAACAGATTGGCCAGCGCCGGGATCGGGCTGATCGAGCCGTCGGGCATGACGGGTTTTTCGAACAGGACGGAGGGGCCGCCGTTCCGCAGCAGTCGGGTCTGGATCTCGGTCATCTCCAGCACGGTGGACACGGGCTCCCGGACCCGAACCAATTCGCCCGAAGCCTCCAGCTGGGCCATGAAGTCGCGCAGTGATTTGTAGGCCATGCGTCCGATTAGGACGGGCACGACGCGCTGTCACCCTCGGCCGTTGAGGCGAGACCGCGATCAAGCGCCGCAACGATCAGGCCGGGGCCGTCCCGTCAGTAGGCGCGGGTGTCGGAGACCAGGGCCCACACTGGCAGGCGAAGGCGATGCGTGGCGGCCGCCAATTGCACGGACGTCAGACGGGCGCGTCCGGCCTCGGCCCGGCGTTCCTCTTCCGGGGTGATCTTCAGGGCGGCGGCGACGGTGTCGACATCCATGCCCCGCTCTTCCCGCCAGCGTTTCAGGCGGGCACCGATCGCTGCGTCGTGCGGATCGATGCCGGGAAATCCGAGAACAGAACCCATGGTCGTTTCCTGAATGCGGCCATTCGGCCTGCTTTTCAGGTCAGACCTTATCCCACTGGAAGTTCTTGTCGAGCCAGTCGCCCAGCCGCCCGTCGGCGCGATTCAGCGCATGGATGCGGGCCATGTCCTCGTCGGAAAGCTCGAAATCCCGGATGTCGAAATTTTCGGCGGCGCGTTCCGGCTTCAGGGTGCGGGGAATGGCGATGACGCCTTGCTGGATCAGCCAGCGAAGCGTGACCTGACCGGCCGTCTTGCCGTGGGCCCGGGCGATTTCGCCGATGACCGTATCGTCGGCGATCTTGCCCTGGGCAAGCGGCGACCAGGCCGTGATCGAGGACCCCAGTTCGGCCGCCGTGTCGCGAAGTGTCTTCAGCGACAGATAGGGGTGGTATTCGACCTGGTTCGTGACCAGGGGGGCGTTCGACAGACGCCGGGCCTCGCGGAACTGGCCGGACGGGAAGTTGGAAAGGCCGATGGCGCGGGTCAGGCCCTGATCCTTCGCCTCATTCAGGGCCCCGATGGTCTCGGCGAAGGTCGGCCTGGGCCTGGGCCAGTGAAGCAACAGCAGATCGGGCGTGAACCCCAGGTTCCGGGCCGACTCCTCGGCCTGGCGGAGCAGGGCGTCGCGCTCGAAATGGGCGGTCCAGATCTTGGTGGTCAGCCAGATGTCGTTTCGGTCGATCCCGGAATCGCGGATGCCGTCCCCGACGGCCGCCTCGTTCCTGTAGATCCAGGCCGTATCAATGTGGCGATAGCCGATGCGCAGGGCTTCGGCGACCATGCGGCGGGCGTCTGCGGGCTCCAGCTGCCAGGTGCCGAAGCCGAGTTGCGGGATGGTCAGGCCATCGACGGTCAGGGACAGCTGGGGGTTCGGCATGGGACGTTCCGGCGACAAGGCGTGAAGGCCCGATATGGGGCGAGGGACGCGGATCTCCAGTCAGGGCTGCGTCAACCAGTCGTAGATTTCGTTCCACAGGGGCTCCATGCCGCGGCGGAACGCGCCCTCGTGGCCGATGCGGGGGACGCCCTGCCCGGCGGGCGAGCGCACGATCAGATCGGACGGGGCCTTGGGATAGACCTTCAGCATGTCGGCCCCCGTCACGGGGTTGGCGATCGGGTCGTCGGTGAAGATCCACGACCGGATCGGGGCCGTGACCTCGGCGAAATGGTTGGGCTGCAACTCGCCCGACAGGCGCGTGCCGAAATAGTCCGGGTCATGGCACCAGCGACGCCACGGAATGAAGACGCCGCGCGGCAGGTCGGCCCCGCGCCACAGCGTTCCGCCCTTGATATAGCCATGCCGGGCGAGGCTGAGGGGGCCGTAGATCCACCAGAAGAACAGCTCGGTCGGATTGTAGCTCACGGGGTGCTTGCGCCAGTAGCCCGAGCCCACGGCGACAAAGGCGTGGCGGGCGATCCTGGCATGGTTCGCCATGAAGCCGGCGAAGTGGCCGCCGACGCTGTGGCCGACATGGACCACGGGCAGACCCGGTGCGGCGGCGATCAGGGTGTCAAGCGCGGCGGGCATGTCGAGACGGCCCCAATCCTCATAGGTCATCTGCATGGCGGCGAGATCGTCGGGTCTGGACGCCCCGATTCCCCGCATGTCATAGGTCAGCACTATGGCACCCCGGGCGGCGAGGTGGCGGGCGAACCGCTCGTAGAAGCCTTTTGGAAAACCTGTGCCGGAGGTCACCAGCACCGCATGGGTCGGTGCCGCGCCCGCGATCAGCCGCGCCGACAGACGGTAGCCGTCCTTGGCGACCGCGACGACGTCACTTACGCTGATCTCCGACACGGCCGCCTCCAGGGTCCGTCCCTTATGGAAACGAACGTGGCATGATGACGTCGCGGAAGGTCAAGAGGCCTGGGTATAGGCCCGGGAGACCCGTTTCGGCACGACCTTCAGCCACCGCTTTTCAAGCGTCTTGCGCAGCCAGACGGGATCGACGGTCGCCAGGCGGGCGAGGACGACCGGATAACCGCGATAGTGGTCCGTGATGTGGAAGGTCGCCGGCTCGGCCTCCATCAGCATGTCGCGGTGGTCGAGGCCGTCGACATAGACGACGACGCTGTCGTCCTCGGCCCGCAGGCGCGTGAAGAACTTTCCGGCCGCCTTCCAGGACGGCATGCCGTAGGACGTCCCGCTTTGGGTTTCCGGGAAGGTCAGGATCATGGCGTGGAGTTCGGAAGGGGTCATGTCGTCAGCCTAGACGCAGTCGGCGTGCGACGAAATGTATGCCGTGCCGGCGAAGGCCCGGTTGCCTCGCGGGCGAGGCTCGCCTAGGTCCGGGAGGTGAGCCCTGAACCCCTGCCCGAAGAAGCGGTCCGCCAGGCGGACGCGACCGAATATCGCCGCGCGCTCGGCGCGTTCGCGACCGGCGTCTGCGTCGTGACGGCCGACAGCGAGGCGGGACCGCTGGGGATCACGATCAACTCCTTCACCTCCGTCTCGCTGACCCCGCGTCTGGTGCTGTGGTGTCTGGATGAGAGATCAGAGCGGTGGGCCCCGTTCTCGGCCGCCGAGGCCTTTTCGATCCATGTGCTGGATGCGCGGTCGCAGGCCCTGTCGAACCGATTCGCCAGGGGCGTCGGCCTGCTGTCCGACGGTGAGTTTCTGAGGGTCGGAAACGCCCCGCCGCGCCTGTCGGGGGCCGTCGCGCGGTTCGACTGCCGGACCTATCAGCGGGTGCAGATGGGCGACCACATGACGATCGTCGGCGAAGTCGAAGGCTTCGAGGCCAGCGACGGTCCGACCCTGACCTATTTCCGGGGGCGGTACGGCACGGCGGAGGACGCATGAAGATCGGTTTTGTCGGCCTGGGCGTCATGGGCGGCCCGATGGCGCGTCATCTGGTGGCGGCCGGTCACGACGTGGCGGGATACAACCGCTCGACCGGCAAGGCGCAGGCCTGGGCCGCGGCCCACGGCGGTCGGTTCGCCCCGACCGTGGCCAAAGCCGCCGAAGGGGCCGAGCTGCTGATCCTGTGCGTCGGCAAGGACGATGATGTGCGTCAGGTCGTGACCGGGGCGGTCGCGGTCCTGCCCAAGGGCGCGGTGGTCGTGGATCACACGACGACCTCGGCCAAGATCGCGCGCGAGATGGCGGATCTGTGCGCCTCGCGGGGCCTGGCCTTCGTCGATGCCCCGGTGTCGGGCGGACAGGCGGGGGCCGAGAACGGCCAGCTGAGCGTGATGGCGGGCGGAGACGTTTCGGCGCTGGACACGGCGCGGCCGGCCGTCATGGCCTATTCAAAGGCGATCCAGCACATGGGCCCGTCGGGGTCCGGCCAGCTGACCAAGATGGTCAACCAGATCGCCATCGCCGGTGTGGTCCAGGGTCTGGCCGAGGCGGTGCATTTCGCCCAGGTCGCCGGGCTGGACACCGACGCCGTCTATGACGCCATCTCCAAGGGTGCGGCCCAGTCCTGGCAGATGGACAATCGCTGGAAGACGGCGGCCAGGGGCGAGTTCGCGTTCGGCTTCGCCGTCGACTGGATGCGCAAGGATCTGGGGCTGGTGCTCGACGAGGCCCGGGACAACGGTGCGGTCCTGTCGATGACCGCCCTGGTCGACCAGTTCTACGCCGAGGTCCAGGCCATGGGCGGGAACCGATGGGACACGTCCAGCCTGGCGGCGAGATTGCAAGGCCCGCCCGCCAGATAGCGATGTGCACCCTGTCCCGGCCTGGACTCCAGAAAACCGGGTGCAAAAGGTGCAATCGAAGAGCGATTGACGCGAGATCAACAGGTTAGCGCAACCTCCTCAGTGGACTCGCGTGCAAACCGGGTGCAACGCGCCGTCGCGGATTCCATTGTCAAAGACCCGTTGGCGAGGTGGGACCCTGCCTGCGAAGTTGCAAGGGGGTGACAGGAATATATTCCCGTCAGGGTCGTGAACGCTCAGGGCTGCGCCTCGCGCCAGACCCGGGCGATGACGATCTTCGGGTCCAGCATCTGGCCGCGCAGGAAGCCTTCGCCCTCGGTCGGCGAGGTTGGCGACGCCAGGATGGTGCGGACGACGTCCATGCCCTCGACCACCCGGCCGAACACGGCGAAGCCATCCGGATCGACCGAGAAGGGTCGGCCTGCGTCGTAGGACGGCGTGGGTCCGACCGAGATGAAGACATCGCCGGTTGCCGTGCCCGATGCATAGCGGGCCATGGATATCGCCCCGTCGATGTGGCTGAGGCCCGTGACGGTCGTCGGCTCGTGGGCGATGGGCGTCAGGAGGCGGTTGGGGTCGTTATTGACGCCGCCCTGGACCAGACCGGCCCCGGGCGCCGCCTGCATGGCGCGGTAGAAGGTGGTGCCGTCCAGGCGGTGTTCGTCCACATAGCGCAGAAAGTTGGCGGCGGTGATCGGTGCCTTGACGGTCTCGACCTCGATCACGATGCGACCGGCAGAGGTCTCCATCTGCACGCGGGGCAGGGGGGCCGAAGCGTCCTGTGCGGTGGCGAGGGCAGGCCAGAGGAAGGCGGCGGCAAGGGCGAGAAGGGTGTGTCTCAGCACGGGACGCTCAAGCGGCCTTCCAGTTGGGAGCGGGCGCGCCGCGCAACAAGCCTTCGGCACTGAGATCCTCGTCTATCTCTTCCCAGTGAAGGCCTTCACCGTCTCCAATGAACTCCCAGGCATCGCGTTGAGCCGGCGTCGCATCCAGCAGGCGAGGATACCAGGCGAGCGGCAAGGCGACGGCGCGTCCATCCTGAAACTCCACGGTGATCCGCGCATCATCGAAGGACACGTTCCGGATCATCGGAATGCCGGCCTCAGTTCGAGCTGAAATGGACATGCCAAGCCTCCAGGAACACTTCGCGATGGTCCCTTACGAGACGGATGATAGCGCCAGGATCATGCGCAGGAAAACCCTTGCTCCGAGCCAGGGCGTCCGGTTGGAGCCACACCTTGGCCGTCCGCCTTCCGGACGCCACGTGAACGTGGGGCGGCTCGCCCGGTTTGTGCAATGCTTGGCTGATGACCAGGCATGGTTCCAGCACCTGGCCGCGAGGCCTGAGGTTCAGTCTGTTGGCGGATGAATTCAGGATCTGAGCCAAGATCGTAACGGTAACCCGGGCGTTTCAGACAGGCTCAGAGAGTTAACTGCAACCAAGACGTTTGTTAACACTATGTAACCAAAAAGTGGGGGGCAAGCATGCGCGCGCTGGCGGTTATATTCTCTGCGTTTCTTGTTGCCTTCTTCCCGTTAAATGTGTCTGCCACGCCGCAAAGCAGTTGTAATTATGGATGCAACATCGTTGATGACGGTTTGTTGAATGGAAATCTTATTGGGCAAACTCTTGTTTACCGTGGAAACGGTCAAGTAATCGACGTTACGGTATTGAGCGTCAATAATTATAACCAGCAAATCTTGTGGCAGACTTCCTCAGGTCAATCCGGCTGGGGGAATGCGAGGGAATACTACACACCGTACAGATCGCGTCAGCAAAGCGACGGTTATGCCGCTGGCACTGCTGCGGGGATTGCGATTATCGCCTGCTGGTTTTTCTGCCCGCGAGGGAATTCGAGTCAAGGAAGCTCATCTTCCTATAGCCAGGATCGAAGGGAGGCCGAAGCCTGCTGGGAACGCTGCCAACCCCTACAGGACTTAAATCCTGCTGTGGACCAAAGAATACGTGAAGATTGCTTGAGGCGATGTCGCCGGTGAACGGCCTGTTGTCCATCAGATCTTGCGGGCTCTATTGGCCACCCGTCGGTCAGTAGCAAATCACCTAGCCAGCAGCCGCGCAGCCTTGGGCGCAAAATAGCTGAGCACTCCGGCGCAGCCCGCGCGTTTGAAGCCATGCAGGGTCTCCAGGATGGCGCGGTCCTCGTCCAGCCAGCCGTTGGCAATGGAAGCCTGCATCATCGCGTATTCGCCGCTGACCTGATAGGCGAAGGTCGGCAGTCTGAACGTTTCGGAGACCGCGCGGACGATGTCGAGATAGGGCATGCCCGGCTTGACCATGACCATGTCGGCCCCCTCGGCGATGTCCATGGCGACCTCTTTCAGCGCCTCGTCGGCGTTGGCGTAATCCATCTGATAGGTCTTCTTGTCGCCGCTGAGCTGCTTGGCCGAGCCGACCGCATCGCGATACGGGCCATAGAAGGCCGAGGCGAATTTGGCCGCATAGGACAGGATCAGGGTGTCGTGGAAGCCGTTGGCCTCCAGCGCCTCGCGGATGGCCTGGACCCGGCCGTCCATCATGTCGGAGGGGGCCACCACGTCGGCCCCTGCATGGGCATGGATGAAGGCCTGTTCGGCGAGACGCTCCAGCGTCGTGTCGTTGACGATGCGGCCGTCCTCCAACACCCCGTCGTGGCCGTGGTCGGTGTAGCAGTCCAGCGCCACGTCGGTCATGACGCCCACCTCCGGCGCCGCATCCTTGATGGCGCGGATGCAGTCGGGCACCAGGCCGTCCGGGTCGGTGGCGCGGGTGCCCACCGTGTCCTTCAGCGCGGGGTCGACGTTGGGAAACAGGGCGACCATCGGAATCCCGAGATCGCGGGCCTCGACGGCGGCGGCGGCGGCGGCCTTCGGCGACAGGCGGAAGACGCCGGGCATGGAGGCGACCGGAATGCGGTCCTCTGACCCGTCGTGAACGATCAGGGGCCAGACCAGGTCGGACGGGGTCAGGGTGGTCTCGGCGACCAGGCGTCGAATCCACGGTTGACTGCGCAGGCGGCGGGGGCGGGCGAGCGGATAAGGGGCGGGCGCGAAGGGCAGGGTCATGTCTCCCCTTAGCGTCCTTCTCCCGAGGGGAGAAGGTGGTGGCTTCGGTCCGATCCTTGATCGGCGGCAAGACAGGCTCAGAGGACGGATGAGGGGTCATGCCCTGACCGGCCGCGACTGTAACCCCTCACCCTTTCGCGCCAGAACGAGCCCTGCGGGCCCGTGCGCTCAAGCCCTCTCCCGCCGGGAGAGGGAAGCGGGTAAAGCGAGCAAAACGACCCTCCAGGAGACCCCATGGATTTCGCCCTCACCGACGACCAGCGCGCCATCCAGGACGCGGCGCGGGCCTTTGCCGAGGCCGAGCTGGCCCCGCATTCGGCCGAGTGGGACGAGACCAAACATTTTCCGGTCGACGTCATGCGCCGGGCGGCCGAGACGGGGTTCGCGGCGATCTACACGGGCGAAGAGCACGGCGGCATGGCGCTGGGCCGGGTCGAGGCGGCGGTGATCTTCGAGGAGCTGTCGCGCGGCGATGTGTCGACGGCGGCCTTCATCTCGATCCACAACATGGCGACCTGGATGATCGACCGGTTCGGGTCGGATGATCTGCGGGCACGCTACGTCCCGCGTCTGGCGACGATGGAGTTGATCGCCTCCTACTGCCTGACCGAGCCGGGCTCGGGATCCGATGCGGCGGCGATGCGGACCTCGGCGACGCGGGACGGCGACGACTTCGTCCTGAACGGATCCAAGGCCTTCATCTCGGGCGCGGGGACGTCCGATCTCTATGTCGTGATGGCGCGGACGGGCGAGCCGGGACCGAAGGGGATTTCGGCCTTCGTGGTCGAGAAGGGCACGCCGGGGCTCAGCTTTGGCGCGCAGGAAAAGAAGATGGGCTGGAACAGCCAGCCCACCGCCATCGTCCAGTTCGACGACTGTCGCGTGCCGGCCGCGAACTTGCTGGGCCAGGAGGGCGACGGGTTCCGCTATGCGATGATGGGGCTGGACGGCGGGCGGCTGAACATCGCGGCCTGTTCGATCGGCGGGGCGCGGCTGGCGCTGGAGACCGCCCAGGCCCATGTCGCGACGCGGAAACAGTTCGGCAAGGCGCTGGCGGAGTTCCAGAACACCCAGTTCAAACTGGCCGATATGGCCACGGCGCTGGAGGCGGCGCGGCTGATGGTGCTGCGGGGGGCCTGGGCGCTGGATGCCCGGCACCCGGAGGCAACGAAGTGGTGCGCCATGGCCAAGCGGATGGCGACCGACGCCTGTTTCGACATCGCCGACGAGGCACTGCAGCTGCACGGCGGCTATGGCTATCTGAAGGACTATCCGCTGGAGCGGATCGTGCGTGACCTGCGGGTGCACCGCATCCTGGAGGGGACGAACGAGATCATGCGGGTGATCACGGCGCGGGAGATGATGCGGCAATGAGCAACACCCCCATCAAATCCATCCTCATCGTCGGCGGCGGCACGGCCGGCTGGATGGCGGCGGCGGCGATCAAGCGGTCGGTCGGGCCGAACGCGGAGGTGCGGCTGGTCGAGAGCGCGGACATCGGCGTCGTCGGGGTCGGCGAGGCGACCGTGCCGACGATCAAGGACTTCAACGCCCTGATCGACCTCGATGAGGCCGAATTCATGCGCGAGACCCGGGCGACGCTGAAGCTGGGGATCGAATTCAATGGTTGGGGCAGGAAGGACAGCGCCTATTTCCATCCGTTCGGCACCTATGGCGGAGGGGCGACGCTGGGGGACTTTCCGGGGTCCTATTTCGCCATGCGCGAACAGGGCAGGGCGCTGGGTCTGGAGGCCTATTCGATCTGTGCCCATGCCGCGCGACGGGGCAGGGTCGGGGCGCGGTCGCCGGATCCCCGGTCGCCGCTGAGCGGCCTGCACACCGCCTATCATTTCGACTCGGTCCTTTACGGCCAGTATCTGAGGAAGGTCTGCGCCCGGCGGGACATCGAGCGGATCGAGGGCGAGATCGTCGAGGTCGTCCAGCGGCCCGAGGACGGCTTCATCGACCATGTGGTGCTCAAGGATGGCCGAACGCTGAAGGCCGACCTGTTCATCGACTGCACGGGGTTCCGCGGCCTGCTGATCGAGGGCGCGCTGAAGGCCGGGTACGAGGACTGGTCCCACTGGCTGCCCATGAACCGGGCCTGGGCGGTGCCGTGCGCGAAGGTGCGGGCGGTCGATCCCTATACTTCGTCCACAGCGCGCGATGCGGGCTGGCAGTGGCGCATCGCCCTGCAGCACCGGACCGGCAACGGCCATGTCTATTGCAGCGACTATGTCGACGACGATACGGCGCGCGAGACCCTGCTGGCCAATCTGGACGGAGAGGCGCTGGCCGAACCCCGGCCACTGCGGTTCGTCACCGGGCGGCGCAAGGCGCTGTGGGACAAGAACGTCGTGTCGCTGGGTCTGTCGTCGGGCTTCATCGAGCCGCTGGAGTCCACCAGCATCCATCTGGTGCAGGTCGGGATCTTCCGCCTGTTGCAGCACTGGCCGGACATGGCGTTCAGCCAGACGAATACGAAGGCCTACAATCGCAGGCTGGTGCGTGAGATCGAGATGGTCCGGGATTTTGTGATCCTGCACTATCACGCGACCGACAGGGACGACACGCCCTTCTGGCGGTATGTGCGGGACATGCCGATCCCCGACAGCCTGGCTGAACGGGTCGAGCTGTTCCGCGACCGGGGCCTGATGTTTCAGGTCGGGGCCGACGAGTATTTCCAGCCGACGTCCTGGCTGGCGGTCATGTACGGGCAGGGGATCGTGCCCCGGACCCACAACCCGCTCTATGACTACCAGAACCCGGATCAGGTCGCGGCCGGACTGGAGCAGTTGCGGCGCGGCTGGGCGGCGACGGCCGAGGCCCTGCCGACGCATGAGGCCTTTCTGAAGAGCCAATCGATGTGGGCGATGGACACGGTGGCGGCATGAGCGAGGCCGAGGTCCTGACCCGCGTCGAGAACGGCGTCGGACGCATCACCCTGAACCGGCCAAAGGCCCTGCACGCCCTGAACCTGGGCATGTGCGAGATCATGACGACGGCGCTGCTGGACTGGCGGGACGACGACGCGGTCCGGTCCGTTCTGATCGACCATGCCGGCGATAGGGGGTTCTGCGCCGGGGGCGACATCCGGATGATCGCCGCGAGCGGGGCGACGGACGCGGTCGAGGCGAAGGCCTTCTTTCATGCGGAGTACCGGCTGAACGACCTGCTGTTCCGCTATCCGACGACCGTCGTCGCGGTGATGGACGGGATCGTGATGGGCGGCGGGGTCGGTATTTCGATGCCCGCCGATGTGCGGATCGCCACCGAGCGGACGACCTTCGCCATGCCGGAGACGGGCATCGGCCTGTTTCCCGATGTGGGCGGTGGGTGGTTCCTGCCGCGCCTGCCCGAGCCGGAGCTTGGGACCTGGCTGGCTCTGACGGGCGCACGGTTGAAGGGGCGCGACACGGTGGCAGCCGGGGTGGCGACGCATTTCGTCGGGAGCGCCGGGGTCGAGGCCCTGAAGACGGCCCTGGTCGCGGACGGGCTGTCGGCGCTGGACGGGCTGGCGACCGGCGGCAATCCGATCGTGCCCGCGCCCGGCATCCTGATCCCGCTGTTCGGGCATGACACGGTCGAGGCGATCCTTGCGGCGCTGGAGGCCGACGGCGGCGACTGGCCGATGGCGCAGCGGGCGATCCTGACGTCGCGGTCGCCACAGTCGCTGAAGGTCACCCTGCGCCAGTTGCGGGAAGGTGCGGGGATGGCGTCGTTCGCAGACAATATGGCGATGGAATACCGGCTGGGCGGGCGGATCGTGCGGACCCACGACTTCCAGGAGGGCGTCCGCGCCGTCATCGTCGACAAGGACAATGCGCCCCAGTGGTCGCCCGCGACCCTGGCCGAGGTCGACGACGCGGCGATCGAGGCCCTGTTCGCGCCCCTGCCGGAGGGTGAGGAATGGACGCCGCTGGCCTGATCCGGCTTGCATCCGGGTGCCGTCCCGCGCGTAAGTGGGTCAACCGCTGTTCGAGGATCCTGTCATGCTGAAGTCGACCCTGTTCGCCGTCTCCGCCCTGGCCCTGATGGCCGCGACCCCGGTCTGCGCCGGCCAGACGGCGGCCGATCCCGACGAGCGGCCTTCGGGGGTGCTGCAGGACTATGCCCTGGCCATCGCCGATCCGCTGCGGCCCGCGTCCGAAGTCGCGCGCGACCCGCTGAGGAAGCCCGCCGAGATGCTGGCCTTCGCCGGGATTCAGGGCGGAGAGCGGATCGCCGACGTGCGACCGGAGGAGGGCTATTTCAGCCGTTTGTTCGCGCGGGCCGTGGGACCCGAGGGGCGGGTCTATGCCTTCGTGCCGACCCAGACCTCGGCACGCGAGAATGCCTATGGCGACACCCTGGCGGCCGACTATCCGAACGTGACGCGGGTCACGGGCGCGCTAGAGGACCTGACGTTCCCCGAGCCGCTGGACGTGGTCTTCATGGGCCAAGAGTACCATGACTTCGTCATTCCGCGTTTCGGCGTGGACGTGGCGCGGATGAATGCGGCGGTATTCCGGGCGCTGAAGCCGGGCGGGCTGTATGTCATTCTCGACCACGAAGCGGCTCCGGGCGCGGGGACGAGCGTGGTCGGCACCCTGCACCGGATCGAGGGATCCGCACTGCGGGCACAGGTCGAGGCGGCGGGCTTCATCTTCGACGGCGAGACCGACGCGGTCCGCAACCCGCAGGATGATCGCAGCCTGTCGGTGTTCGATCCGGCGATCCGCGGCCGCAGCGACCAGTTCGTCTATCGCTTCAGGAAGCCATAGCGACAAAAAGGGAGAAATTTCATGCGGATCAATATCCTCGCGGCGAGTGGCGTAGTCCTGCTGGCATTGGGCGGGTCGCCCGTATGGGCGCAGGGACTGCCCCTTCCCATCCCTTACGTGATCCCGCAGGTCATGCCGTCGTCGAACGCGGCGGACGACGCGGCCGTGCTGGCCTCCCCGATCCGCACTGATGAGGACCGCGCGAGCGATGCCGCACGCCGCACTCTGGACACGCTCGACTTCGCCAGGGTTCGGCCAGGGTGGAAGGTCGTCGACATGATCATGGGCGGCGGCTTTTTCACCCGCACCCTTGCGGCGGCGGTAGGGCCGGATGGACGCGTCACAGCGTGGCAGCCGGCCGAGTTCATCGCGTTCCAGGCGTCCTATGGCGAGGCGGCGACGGCGGCAGACCGGATCGCCAACGTGGACGTGATCCGCTCGCCCATCGGCACCCCGGAGTTTCCCGCGGGACTGGATCTGGTCTTCACGGCCCAGAACTATCACGATCTGCATCTGCGGGCGTTCGCCGACGACACGGCGGAGAGGGTCAACGCTGCCGTCTTCGCAGCGCTCAAGCCCGGCGGCTATTATGTCATCATCGATCACCACGCGCTCGACGGCGCCGACGCATCAACTCCCCAAACCTTGCACCGCATCGATACGGATCGCGTCGTGCGCGAAGTGGAGGCCGCCGGCTTTGTTATGGCAGGGGGGAGTGCGGCGCTGTGGAATGACGATGACCCAAGGACAGCGAACGTCTTCGACGCCTCGATCCGCGGCCGCACCAGCCAGTTCACGATCAGCTTCCGCAAGCCGGAGTAGGTCCAATCGCGGCTGGCGTTCGCGCTATCGCACCGCTAACCCTCCGCCAAAATCAACGGAGGATCGCCATGACTGCCGCCACCAGGATCGCCTTCATCGGCCTCGGCAATATGGGCGGCGGCATGGCCGCCAACCAGGCGAAGGCCGGCCATGCCGTGGCGGCCTTCGACCTGTCGCCGGCGGCGCTGGAGCGCGCCGGAGCGGCGGGCTGCACCGCCGTCGCCTCGGTGGAGGACGCGGTCAGGGACGCCGAGGTGGTCATCACCATGCTGCCGGCCGGGCCGCATGTGCTGAAGGTCTATTCGGAAGAGATCATCGGCGTGGCCCCGGCGTCCGCCCTGCTGCTGGACTGTTCGACCATCGACGTGGACACGGCGCGCAAGGTCGCCGGGCTGGCGCGGGAGGGCGGCTATGCCTTCGCTGATGCCCCGGTCTCGGGCGGGACGATGGCGGCCGATGCGGGGACCCTGGCCTTCATGGTCGGGTGCGACGAGGCGGATTTCGGGCGCGTCGAGTCGGCGCTGGAGCCCATGAGCCGGGCGACCTTCCGCGCCGGGGACCACGGGGCCGGTCAGGCGGCCAAGATCTGCAACAACATGATCCTGGGCATCACCATGCTGGGGACCTGCGAGGCGATCGCCCTGGCCGAGAAGCTGGGGCTGGACCCGGTCAAGTTCTTCGACATCGCGGCCAAGTCTTCGGGACAGAGCTGGTCGGTGACGACCTACTATCCCTGGCCCGGACCGGTGCCGACCGCGCCGTCGAACCGCAACTACGACGGCGGGTTCGCCACGGCCATGATGCTGAAGGACCTGAAGCTGGCCCAGGACGCGGCGGCGAAGGCGGGGGCGTCAACGCCGCTGGGGGCGCAGTCGGAAGCGCTGTTCCAGCTGTTCGACCGGCTGGGATACGGCGGACGGGACTTCTCGGGCATCCTGCAGATGCTGCGCGGCAAGCTGGATGAGTTGCCGAAGGCTTAGTTGAGAACCGTTATCGATTAAGGGCTTGCGACGATTTCGCCTTGCCCTGCAGGTGGACTTTGGAGTGCCATCGGCGCATCCCGTTGCCGTTTCCGACGCAGCCGAAAGCCGTCACCGTGTTCGACTACACCGCCGCATTCCAGTCCGCCGTCGATCAGGTCAGGGACGAGGGCCGCTATCGGGTCTTTGCCGATCTGAAGCGCGTGCGCGGTCAGTTCCCCAAGGCCGTGCGGCGTCGCGCGGACGGGACCGAACAGGACTGCGTGATCTGGTGTTCCAACGACTACCTCGGCATGGGCCAGCATCCGGCCGTGCTGGAGGCCATGGCGGCCGAGCTGGACGCCGTGGGCGCCGGGGCCGGGGGCACGCGCAACATCAGTGGCACGACGCGCTCGGCGGTCGATCTGGAGGCCGAGCTGGCATCCTGGCACCGCAAGGAAGCCAGCTTGCTTTTCACCTCGGGCTATGTGGCCAATGAGGCGACGCTGACGACGCTGCAGAAGATCCTGCCGGGTCTGATCATCTTCTCCGACAGCCTGAACCATGCCTCGATGATCGCGGGCATCCGGAACGGCGGCTGCGAGCGGCATGTCTTCCGGCACAACGACCTGGCGCATCTGGAGACCCTGCTGGCGGCGGCCCCGGCCGATGCGCCCAGGCTGGTGGCGTTCGAGAGCGTCTATTCGATGGACGGCGACATCGCCGACCTGGCGGGCACCATCGCCCTGGCCCGGAAATATGGGGCCCTGACCTATCTGGACGAGGTTCATGCGGTGGGCCTGTACGGTGCGACCGGGGCAGGCGTGGCCGAGCGGGACGGGGTGCTGGACGGCATCGACATCGTCGAATGCACCCTGGGCAAGGCCATCGGCGTGATGGGCGGCTATATCGCGGCCGATGCGGTGATTGTGGACGCGGTGCGCAGCTGGGCCTCGGGCTTCATCTTCACCACCTCCCTGCCGCCGGCGCTGACGGCGGGAGCCCTGGCCTCGGTCCGTCACCTGAAGACCCACCCCGAACTGCGCGACGCCCATCAGGAACGGGCCGCGACCCTGAAGCGCCGCTTCGCGGAAGCCGGCATTCCGGTCATGCCGTCCGAGAGCCATATCGTCCCGGTCTTCGTCGGCGATCCGGTCCACGCCAAGATGATCTCGGACATGCTGCTGGAAGACCACGGCATCTATGTCCAGCCGATCAACTATCCGACCGTGCCCAAGGGCACCGAGCGCCTGCGCTTCACACCCTCGCCCAACCACGACGACGCCATGATGGACGCCCTGGTCACGGCCATGGACCGGCTGTGGACCCACTGCAACGTCGCCCGGATGCCGGTCGCGGCCTGATGGACGACGACCTCGGAGAGGTCATCGTCGAGTCCACTCGCAATGGCGTTTATCTGAAGGTCACGGCCGTCCATGTCGCCACGGGGATCGAGGCGACGGCCGTGGGACCGGCCGCCGAGCCCAAGGCGGTCGAGCGGCTGGCCATAGCCAAGCTCAGGCGTCTGATCGCCGCGTCCTGACACAAGATGTTGTGGCTAACGGCGGTCGGGACTAGATAGATCCCCTCCCGTTTCGCCAGCCCCGGATGCCGCCCGTGACCGCTCATTTCATCCATGACGCCTATTTCTCGCGCGGTCTGGCGCAGAGCGATCCGGATGTCTTCAACGCCATCACCGGCGAGCTGCACCGCCAGCAGGAACAGATCGAGCTGATTGCGTCCGAGAACATCGTCTCCAAGGCGGTGCTGGAGGCGCAAGGCAGCGTTCTGACCAACAAATACGCCGAGGGCTATCCGGGCCGTCGCTACTATGGCGGCTGCGAATTCGTCGATGTGACCGAGGATCTGGCGCGCGCGCGGGCCAGGGAACTGTTCGGCGCGGCTTTCGCCAATGTCCAGCCGCACTCGGGGGCCCAGGCCAACCAGGCGGTCTTCCTCGCCCTGCTGCAGCCCGGCGATACCTTCCTCGGCATGGATCTCGCGGCCGGCGGGCACCTGACGCACGGCAGCCCGGCCAACCAGTCGGGCAAATGGTTCCGGCCGGTGACCTATTCGGTGAGTGCCGACACGCATCTGATCGACTATGACCACGTCGCCGAGATGGCGCTGAAGGAAAAGCCGAAGCTGATCGTGGCGGGGGCCTCGGCCTACAGCCGCCACATCGACTTTGCGCGGTTCCGCGAGATCGCCGACAGTGTCGGGGCCTATCTGATGGTCGACATGGCCCACTATGCGGGTCTGGTGGCCGGCGGCGTCTATCCGAACCCGGTGCCGCACGCCCATATCGTGACGACGACGACGCACAAGACGCTGAGGGGGCCGCGCGGTGGCCTGATCCTGTCCAACGACGTGGAGATCGGCAAGAAGATCAACTCGGCCGTCTTTCCCGGCCTGCAGGGCGGACCGCTGGAACATGTGATCGCCGCCAAGGCGGTGGCCTTTGGCGAGGCGCTGAAGCCCGAGTTCAAGGCCTATGCGAAACAGGTCGTGCTGAATGCCCAGGCCCTTGCGGCCGTGCTGGTCGAGCGCGGGCTGGCGATCGTGTCGGGCGGCACCGACAGCCACCTGATGCTGGTCGATCTGCGGCCCAAGGGCGTGACGGGCAAGGCGACAGAGCTGCAGCTGGAACACGCCCTGATGACCTGCAACAAGAACGGCGTGCCGTTCGACACCGCGCCCTTCACCGTGACCTCGGGCGTGCGGCTGGGGACGCCGGCGGGAACGACACGCGGCTTTGGCGTGGCCGAATTCCAGCAGGTCGGTCACTGGATCGCCGACGTCGTCTCCTCGATGAACGGCGGGGACGAGGCCGATCCGGCCGTGATCGCCGAGGTGGCGGGCAAGGTACGCGCGCTGACCAGCCGATTCCCGATCTACGGATAGGGTTTTCGCATGAAGTGCCCGTTCTGCGGCAATATGGACAGCCAGGTGAAGGACAGCCGCCCGTCGGACGACGGCGCGGCCATCCGGCGCCGCCGGTCCTGTCCGAACTGCAACGGGCGCTTCACCACTTTCGAGCGGGTACAGCTGCGCGAGCTGGTGATCCTGAAGCGGAACGGGCGACGTACGCCGTTCGACCGGGACAAGCTGGAGCGATCGCTGGCCATCGCGCTGCGGAAGCGGCCGATCCAGCCCGAACAGGTCGAGCAGATGGTGTCGCGGATCGTGCGCCAGCTGGAGAGCCTGGGCGAGACCGAGATCCCGTCCAGTGTCGTGGGGGACTTCATCATGAAGGCGCTCAAGGGCGTCGATGAGGTGGCCTATGTCCGCTATGCCTCGGTCTACAAGGACTTCCGGGCGACGGGCGATTTCGCGCGGTTCCTCGGCGACGAGGGGCTGGACGACGATCAGGGACCATCGAGGACCTGATGCGGCCGCGGATCACCTGGAAGGTCGCCACGTCGCTGGACGGGCGCATCGGCACATCGACGGGCGAGAGCCAGTGGATCACCGGCCCGCAGGCGCGCGAGCAGGGCCATCGGCTGAGGGCCGCGCATGACGCGGTCCTGGTCGGGGTGGAGACGGTTCTGGCTGACGATCCCAGGCTGACGGTGCGGCTGCCCGACGGGGAAACGGGGGCCGACCCGCTGCGTGTTGTGCTGGACAGCCGGCTGCGGACGCCACCGTTCGCCCGGCTGGCCAGGGCAGGAACCCTCATCCTGACCACGCGCGATCCTGTCGTGATCGGCGAGGCCGAAATCGTCCGGGTGGCGGGCGACAGCCAGGGACGGCCCACGGTCGATGCCGTGCTGCAGACTCTGGTGGAGCGCGGGGTGACATCGCTGATGATCGAGGGCGGGGGCCGGGTCGCGGCCTGTTTCGTCACCGCCGGTGTGGTCGATGCCATCGAATGGTTCCGGGCCCCGATCCTGCTGGGCGGCGACGGTCGTCCGGGCGTGGCGGCCCTGGCCCTGGCACGACTGGCGCATGCGCCGCGCTATCGACGCCTTGCGGCGGAGCCCATGGGTGACGACCTGTGGGAACGTTACGAGAAGGCTTGAACCGTGTTCACAGGCATCATCACCGACATCGGTCGGGTCCGTTCGGTCGCCCCGACGGCGCGCGATCGTCGCTATGAGGTCGAGACGGCCTGGGACGTGTCCGGCATCGACCTCGGCGCCTCGATCAGTCATGCGGGCTGCTGTCTGACCGTGGTCGAGAAAGGTGAGGGCTGGTTTGCGGTCGAGGTGTCGGGCGAGACCCTGGACAGGACGACTCTCGGGCGCTGGGTCCCCGGCACGCCGGTCAATCTGGAGCGGGCGACGAAGGTCGGCGACGAACTGGGCGGGCATATCGTCTCGGGTCACGTCGACGGACTGGGAATTGTCATCGGGATCACGCCGGAAGGCGGCTCGCATCGTGTGACGATCGAGGCCCCCGCGCCGCTGCACCGGTTCATCGCCGCCAAGGGTTCGATCACCGTGGACGGCGTGTCACTGACGGTGAACAGCGTGGACGGGCAGCGGTTCGGCGTAAACATCATCCCGCACACCTGGGAGGCGACGACGCTGGGGCGGCTGCAGGTCGGCGACCCGGTGAACCTGGAAATCGACATGCTGGCGCGATACCTCGCGCGGTGGCAGGAGACAGCATGATGCACCTGGCCGCCAGCAACCCCGACAGCCCAATCAGCCCGATCGAGGACATCCTGGAGGATGCCCGCAACGGACGGCCCTACATCCTGGTGGATGCCGAGGACCGGGAGAACGAGGGCGACGTCATCATCCCGGCTCAATTCGCCACGCCGGACCAGATCAACTTCATGGCCCGCCACGCGCGCGGCCTGATCTGCCTGGCCATCACCGCAGAGAGGGCGAAACAACTGCGGCTGCCACCGATGGCCGCCGAAAACCGCGAGAGCATGACGACCGCCTTCACCGTCTCGATCGAGGCGGCGGAAGGCGTGACGACCGGCATCAGCGCGGCCGACAGGGCCCGGACGGTGCAGGTGGCGTCCGATCCGACCAAGACCGCCGACGACATCGTATCCCCCGGCCACGTGTTTCCGCTGGTGGCGCGGGACGGCGGGGTGCTGGTCCGCACCGGCCATACCGAGGCGGCGGTGGACATCAGCCGGATGGCGGGCCTGACCCCGGCGGGCGTGATCTGCGAGATCATGAACGAAGACGGGACCATGGCGCGCCTGCCGGACCTGATCGGGTTCGCCCAGATTCATGGACTGAAGATCGGCACCATCGCCGACCTGATCGCCTATCGCCGCCGTACCGAGCGATTCGTCGAGCGGGTCATGGATCAGCCGTTCGAGAGCGTCCACGGCGGACCCTTCCGCCTGATGCTGTACCGGAACACGATCGAGGGTGCCGAGCATGTCGCCCTGGTCCACGGGAGTATCGACCCGGACAGGCCCACCCTGGTCCGGATGCACCAGGTGGATTTCGCCGCCGACCTGCTGGGTCATGTCGAGGAACGGCAAAGCTATATCCCGGACGCGCTGAAGACGATCACCCGGCACGACGGCCCCGGCGTGGTCGTGTTCCTGCGCGATCCGACGCTGCAGGGTCTGGCCGAGCGGCTGGCGGGGGTGGACAGACCGACGGCTCTGGACCGGTCTTTACGGAACTATGGGGTGGGGGCGCAGATCCTGCTGGATCTCGGCGTCAGGGACATGATCGTCATGTCCTCCACACGCCCCGAGCCCGCCGCCATCGAAGGCTATGGCCTGCGCATCGTCGGCTGGCGTGACATGGACGGAGAAGACCAATCCTGAGCGAACCCACCCGCGTCCTGATCGTCGAGGCGCGCTTTTACGATGAGCTGGCCGATGCCCTGCTGGAGGGTGCCAGGGATGCGCTGGCGGCACAGGGTGTGGCGTTCGACGTCATCACCGTGCCCGGTGCGCTGGAGGTCCCGCCGGCCATCGCCTTGGCGCAGGACGCCGGGAAATACCCGACGGCGCCGCGCTATGACGGCTATGTCGCCCTGGGCTGCGTGATCCGGGGCGAGACCTATCATTTCGAGATCGTGTCCGATCAGTCGGCGGCCGGCATCATGGGCCTCGGGATCAAGGGCCTGATCATCGGCAACGGCATCCTGACGGTCGAGGATGAGGCCCAGGCCTGGGCGCGAGCGCGCGCGTCCGAGGGCGACAAGGGCGGCGGGGCGGCGCGGGCGTGCCTGGATCTGATTGCCTTGAAGAAGCGATTGCGCCTAGGGCTCGGATCATGACCGAACCCAACTCCATCCAGGCCGTGCTGGCGCAACTGGCCGAGACCGAACGGGCCCAGGCTGAACCGCAGCTGACCAGCCGCGAGCGCCGCGCGCGCACGGTGGCCCGTCTGGCGGCGGTCCAGGCCCTGTATCAGATGGAACTGGCCGGGGAGGGGGTCGAGACCGTCATCACCGAATTCTCCAACCACCGCTTCGACGCCGACATCGAGGGCGAGCCGCTGGCCGAGGCGGACGAAGCCTATTTCGCCGACGTCGTGCGCGGCGTGATCAACAGCCAGCGCGAGATCGATGCGTCGGTCAAGGCGAGGCTGGCGTCCAACTGGCGGATAGAACGGCTGGACGCGACGCTGCGGGCCCTGCTGCGCTGCGGGGCCTGGGAGCTGGCGCACAAGACCGACGTGCCGAAAGAGATCGTGATCGACGAATATGTCGAGCTGGCCAAGGCCTTCTTTGACGAGGCGGAGGCCAGGTTCGTCAATGCGGCGCTGGATGGCGTGGCCCGCGACGTGCGGCCCAGGGCCTAGGTCCATGACCGGACTCGACGCCGTCGGCGAGTTCGAGACGATCCGCAGGCTGCTGGTTCCCCTGGCCCACCCGGACCATGCGCGCGGCCTGATGGACGATGTGGCGGTGCTGCCCTCGCGCGTCGGGTTCGATCTGGTCCTGACCAAGGACGCGATCGTCGAAGGCGTGCATTTCCTGCCCGACGATCCGCTGGACCAGGTGGCGCAGAAGCTGCTGCGGGTGAACTTGTCGGACCTGGCGGCCAAGGGGGCGGAGCCGTTCGGTTACCTGTTGGCCTGTCACTGGTCCCCGCGCTGCGGATGGCCGGAGCGCGAGGCGTTCGCGGCCGGGCTGAAGCAGGATCAGGCCGGGTTCGGCATTTTCCTGCTGGGTGGCGATACGGTGGCGACGCCGGGCCCTGCCTCGTTTTCGGTGACGATGCTGGGCTGGGCGCCCAGGGGGCAGACCGTCGCGCGATCGGGGGCCAGGCCCGGACATGGGGTCTATGTCACCGGCACAATCGGAGATGGCTGGCTGGGCCTGAAGGCGGCCCAGGGGCGGTTGTCGCTGGGGCCAGAGCGGGTCGCGGACCTGGCGGAGCATTACCGCCGACCGCTGCCGCGCCTCGATTTCGGCCTGGCGGTGCGAGGTCTTCCGACGGCTGCCGTGGACGTTTCGGACGGACTGATTGCTGATCTGGGGCACATCGCGGAGGCGAGCGGCGTCGGGATCATGCTCGATCTGGAGGCCACGCCGGTGTCGGCCGCGGGGCGAATCTGGCTGGATGCGCGCATCGATTCCCAGGCCGCGCTGGCAGATCTGGTGACGGGCGGCGATGACTATGAGATCGCACTGAGCGTCCATCCACTGGATGAGGCGAAACTCAAGAAGGCGGCGGATCGTCTCCATCTGCGCCTGACCCGGATCGGAGAGGTGGTCGCGGGCAGCGGCGTCACGGTGCGCTATCTGGGGCAGCCGGTCACGATCGACCGGGCCGGCTGGACCCACGACTGAAACGGAATCCTAATCGATCCGTGCGCATGAGATTGCCATGCTTCGCAGAGATATCTTCGCACTCGGGACCCTGGCCATCGCCGCTACGGCTGCAGGATCGGCAGCTGCCTCCGAGGATGCGCCCGCGGGAGACCAGTCGCTGGACATCGCCGGGGTCGGCCTGCCGATCATCATCGACGGGCGGATTCGCAACTACGTCTTCGTCACTATCCGTCTGACCCTGGGCGCAGGTCAGATGCCCGACCAGTTGCGGGTCAAGGAGCCCCATTTTCGCGATGCCCTGGTCAAGGCCGCGCATGTGACGCCCTTCGTCGTTCAGAGCGACTGGACCGTCATCGATACGGCTGCGGTCTGCGCCATGCTGATGCGGGTCGCGCCACGCATATCGGGCCCCGGGTCGATCGTCCGGGCCGAGGTGGCAACGCAGATGCCCCGCCGCCGCACGGGCATGCGTCGGGCCTGATCGCTGAATTTCACTGAAATGGCCGGTTGCTTCGGTCCGTCGCAGTTGTAAGCTTTCGGGGCACTTCCCGAAGGGCGCGATCATGCGTCCACACTGCGCACGGGGGAACCGGAAGGCGGACAGAGGCGGAAACGCCCGCCGCGCCAAGGGCCGCGCGCCCAATGCATTAGGTATGGAAACGCCAATGACGAACTATCTGTGGCTAGTGATAGCCGCCGGCGCGCTGGGGGTCCTTTACGGGCTCGTCCAGACCGCCAGTCTGATGAAGGCCGAAACCGGCAACGACAAGATGCGAGAGATCGCGGCCGCTATTCAGGAAGGCGCCTCCGCCTATCTGAACCGGCAATACACGACCATCGCCATGGTCGGGGTGGTCATCCTGATCGCCGCCTGGCTGCTGATTGGTCAATATGCTGCCATCGGCTTCGTGATCGGGGCCGTGCTGTCGGGCCTGGCCGGGTTCGCCGGAATGTTGATCTCGGTACGGGCCAATGTGAGGACGGCGCATGCCGCGTCACAGAGCCTTTCCAAGGGTCTGGACCTGGCGTTCCGGTCCGGAGCCATCACCGGCATGTTCGTCGCCGGAGGGGCGCTTCTGGGCGTCGCAGGCTATTACGCCGTGCTGACCCAGGTTCTGGGTCTCGAGGCGACGGGGCGCGAGGTCATCGACGGTCTGGTGGCACTCGGCTTCGGTGCGTCTCTGATCTCCATCTTCGCGCGTCTGGGCGGCGGCATCTTCACCAAGGGTGCCGATGTGGGTGGCGACATGGTGGGCAAGGTCGAGGCCGGCATCCCGGAGGATGATCCCCGCAATGCCGCAACCATCGCCGACAATGTGGGCGACAACGTCGGCGACTGCGCCGGCATGGCCGCCGACCTGTTCGAGACCTATGCGGTGACCACGGTCGCCACCATGGTGCTGGCAGCCATCTTCTTCCGCGGCCAGCCCTATGTGGACGTGATGATGCTGCTGCCGCTCGCCATCTGCGGTATCTGTATCGTGACCTCGATCATCGGGTCGTTCTTCGTGCGTCTGGGCAAGAGCCAGAACATCATGGGGGCCCTGTATCAGGGTCTGATCGTGACCGGCGTGCTGTCCATCGGCGCCGTATACTGGGTCATCAACACCCTGGTGACCGGGCCGGTCGTGACCACGGGCGGGCTGCAGATCGAGCCGATGAACCTGTTCCTGTCGGGGCTGGTCGGTCTGGCCGTGACCGCCGCGATCGTGGTGGTGACGGAATACTACACAGGCTCGAACTTCCGGCCGGTTCGGTCGGTGGCCAACGCCTCGGTGTCGGGCCATGGCACCAATGTGATCCAGGGTCTGGCCGTCTCGCTGGAGGCGACTGCCCTTCCGGCGCTGACGATCATCGTCGGCATCATCGTCAGCTTCCAGCTGGCGGGATTGTTCGGCATCGCCATCGCCACCACGACCATGCTGGGCGTGGCGGGCATGATCGTGGCGCTGGACGCCTTCGGTCCCGTCACCGACAATGCCGGTGGCATCGCCGAGATGGCGGGGCTGCCGGCCGATGTGCGGCATGTGACCGACGCCCTGGATGCGGTGGGCAACACCACCAAGGCCGTGACCAAGGGCTATGCGATCGGATCGGCGGGCCTCGGTGCCCTGGTGCTGTTCGCGGCCTATACGTCGGACCTGCAGTATTTCGCGGCCAATCCGGCGGACTATCCGTTCTTCGCCAACATGGGCGCGGTCACCTTCGACCTGACCAATCCCTATGTCGTCGTCGGCCTGTTGTTCGGGGGGCTTCTGCCCTTCCTGTTCGGCGGGATGTCGATGATGGCGGTGGGCCGTGCGGCCGAATCGGTCGTCGAGGAGGTGCGTCGCCAGTTCCGCGAAAACCCCGGGATCATGACCTATCAGGTCAAGCCGGAATACGGCCGGGCCGTCGACATCCTGACCAAGGCGGCGATCCGCGAGATGATCGTGCCGAGCCTGCTTCCGGTGCTGTCGCCGATCGTGCTGTTCGTGGCCATCCTGTTCATCTCGGACAAGGCCAATGCGTTCGCCTCTCTGGGGGCCATGCTGATGGGCGTGATCGTGACCGGCCTGTTCGTGGCCATCTCGATGACCTCGGGCGGCGGGGCCTGGGACAACGCCAAGAAGGTGATCGAGGAAGGCTTCACCGACAAGAACGGCGTCGTCCACGGCAAGGGGTCCGAGGCCCACAAGGCCGCAGTGACCGGCGACACGGTCGGCGATCCCTACAAGGACACGTCCGGCCCGGCGGTGAACCCGATGATCAAGATCACCAACATCGTGGCCCTGTTGCTGCTGGCCGTGCTGGCGAGCGGGAACATCGGCTGATCACCGCTTCTCCTCCCCACGCCTCTGGCGCGGGGAGGAACCAAAGGAAAAGGCCCCGGAGATCGCTCTCCGGGGCCTTTTTCTGTTTGCCGGTCGAGCGGTCAGTCCGGGCGACGCTGGCCCGGGACGTTCTCTTCCGTTCGCGGCAGCTGGCCTCGGCCGACGTTGCCCAGAAGCTGTTCCAGCACTGTCAGCTGGCGGCCGCGGGTCGGGGTCTCGCGGCGTGTCATGGCGATCTGCTGGCCGTCTTCCAGACCGAGGTTACGGACTTCTGCGACCCTGTCGTCCGTCTCGTTGAAGGTGATCGCCGTCACCGTGCGCTGCGACACCTGCGGGATGTTGTAGGTGTAACGCTCGGTCGTCTGGGAGATGTAGTACCAGACGTTGTCTTCAAAGGTGGACACGGCCGAGGGCGAACCGAGCTGGGCGACGACGGTTTCCTTGGTGTCCTCGCCGACCTTTATGTCCGCGGGCTTGACGTCCACCACCTGAAATCCCTGCAGGCCGATGACAGGCGCACAGGCCCCGGCGAGGGCCGCGAGGGCCGAAACGACAGCCAGACGAGCGACGATTTTATGCATGGAGCGGGCGCCTGCGACGAAACAAGGTCTTTGACCTAACCGGACCCGCGTCCTAGTTCAACGGCGCGGCAGAAAAGGGGCCGGTGACCATGCTGAAGAACCTGTTCCGATCGCGCGAGCGGACCCGTCCCGGTCTGGCCCTGTATGAGGCCGCGGTCGCGCAGGCGCGGCAACCCGGGTTCTATCGCGATCTGGGCGTCACCGATCAGATCGACGCCCGGTTCGAGCTGTATACGCTGCATGTCCTCCTGCTGGTCATGCGGCTGCGCGAGGAACCCGCGCCGAACGCCCTGGCGGGAGCGGAGGCGGGGCAGGACCTGTTCGACGTCTATGTGTCGGCGCTGGACAACTCCCTGCGCGAGCTGGGCGTTCACGACGTCACCATGGCCAAGAAGATGCGCAAGCTGGGCGAAGCCCTGTACGGCCGCATGACCGCCTATGAACCGGCGATCCGCGAGGAGGACGCCGCCACCCTGGCCGCCGGCCTGGCCCGCAATGTCTATGAGAACCCCGAGGCCGGGATCGCCCAAGGGCTTGCCGCCTATGCGCTGGCCGCCCGTGCGCGTCTGGCCGCCCAGCCGATGGAGACCGTGCTGACGGCTCCGCAGTGGCCGGAGATCGCAGCATGAACCCGGAGCGCATCCTGCCCTTCAGCGAGGTCGTGCGGGTCAACGAGATCGGCACGGGGCTGACGCGGCACCTGGTGCCCGACGAGGCGGCGCGGGCGCGGATCGTGAAGGCGCTGGACCTGGCGACCCTCTCCAGCTTCGACTCCGAGCTCAGTGTCACGCCTTCCAGGGGCGGATGGACCCTGTCAGGACGCGTGACGGCGGTCGCCGAGCAGGTGTGTGGCATCACGCTGGAGCCCCTGCCGGTCCGGATCGACGAACGATTCTCCATCGACCTGGTCGAAGCGAGCACGCGCGAGCCGGACGCGGTCGAGGTGGAGGTCTCGCTGGACGACGATGCGCCCGATGTCGTCGAGGATGGGCGAATCGATCTGGGCCAATATGCGGTGGAACAGTTCGCCCTGGCGCTCGATCCCTTTCCCAGAAAGCCCGGCGCCGAGTTCGTCCAACCCGAGGAACCGGCTGAAATCTCGCCTTTCGCGGTACTGAAGACCTTCAAGCGGCCGGACGATCCGGGAAAAAGCTGACCCTGCGTCGTGCCCGTTGCATCCCGGCGGTGTGACGGTATCCTGAACGCCACAAGATGAGCGCCGCCCTGACGTGCGCCCGGAGCGAACGAGCCCTTGCCAGCCCCCACGCTGATCTCTCTGGACGCCATGGGCGGCGACCATGGCCCACCCGTCGTTGTCGGCGGAATCCGGGACTACATCCGTCGTCATGGTGGCGAGGATGTGCGGTTCCTGTTGCATGGTGACGAGGCCGCGATCCGGGCCGAGATGACCCGTCTCAACGTCTCCGCAGACGTCTGCGATGTGCGGCACACCGACAAGAAGATCGCCTCCGATGAAAAGCCGGCCCAGGCCATGCGGCGCGGCAAGGGCTCCAGCCTGTGGAACGCGATCGAGGCGGTGAAGTCGGGTGAGGCCGGGGCCATTGTCTCGGCAGGAAACACCGGGGCGCTGATGGCGATCTCCAAGCTGATCCTGCGCATGGCGGCTGCGGGACTGGAACGTCCCGCCATCGTCGCCAGCTGGCCGACGCTGCGCGGCGTCACGGCCGTGCTGGACGTGGGAGCCAATATCGAGAGCGATGCCGAGCAGCTAATCGAGTTCGCCATCATGGGCGAGGCGTTCCATCGGGCGGTCCACGGGGTGGACCGCCCGACGGTCGGGATCCTCAATGTCGGTTCGGAAGACATCAAGGGTCATGAGGAGGTCCGCGAGGCGTCGCGTATCCTGCGCGAGGGCGGTCTGGGCCTGAACTACCACGGGTTCGTCGAGGGCGACGACATCGCCCGGGGCACGGTGGACGTGGTCGTGACCGACGGCTTCACCGGCAACATCGCCCTGAAGACCGCCGAGGGCGTCGCGCGGTTCATTTCGGCCCTGCTGAAGGAAGCGCTGACCTCCAGCCTGCAGGCCAGGGCAGGAGCCCTGATCGCCATGCCGGCGCTGAAGGCCATGGGGCGCAAGATCGACCCCAGCGCGATCAACGGCGGACCCCTGCTGGGCTTGAATGGCATCGTGGTGAAAAGCCACGGGGGGGCCGATGCCAAGGGGTTCGGCAACGCTATCCGCATCGCGGTCGACCTGGCCCGCAGCGACTATATGACGACCGTGGGGGCCAATCTCGGTCGGCTCGGCACCGTGCTGGACAATCTTCCTCCCGTTTCCGCCTCCCCGCGAGAAGAGACTGTATCGTGAGCGTCATCCGCAGCGCCGTGACCGGCGTCGGCTCCTATCTGCCGGAACAGGTCGTCACCAACGACGAATTGTCGAAGACCGTCGACACCTCTGATGAATGGATCATCGAGCGGACCGGTATCCGCCAGCGCCACAAGGCGCGCGACGACGAGCCGACCAGCGACCTGGCCACCGAGGCCGCGCGACGCGCCCTGGCCGATGCTGGGCGGACACCGGCCGATGTCGACATGATCATCGTGGCGACGACGACGCCCGACATGACGTTTCCCGCCACGGCCGCGATCGTGCAGCGCAAGCTGGGCGCGCCGGTCTGTATCGCGTTCGACGTGCAGGCGGTCTGTTCGGGCTTTGTCTATGCGCTGAGCGTTGCTGACGGCTTCGTGGCGCGCGGGTTGTCGAAATGCGCGCTGGTCATCGGGGCGGAAGAGATGACGCGCCTGATGGACTGGACCGACCGGACGACCTGCGTCCTGTTCGGCGACGGGGCGGGAGCCATCGTGGTCGAGCCGAGGGAGGGGCAGGGGACGTCCGCCGATCAGGGGCTGCTGGGGTTCGCCCTGCGCGCCGACGGCAGCAAGACCGACCTTCTCTATGTCGACGGCGGTCCGTCCAGCACAGGCACGGTCGGGCATCTGCGGATGGCGGGCAATCAGGTCTTCCGCCACGCGGTCGTCAATATCGCCGAGGCCATTACGGCGGCCTGTACCGCCTCCGGCATCACCGTACCCGAGGTCGACTGGTTTGTGCCGCACCAGGCCAATCAGCGCATCATCAAGGGCGTCGGCGACCGGCTGGGTCTGGACGAGCAGAAGGTGATCTCGACCGTGGCCCTGCATGCCAACACCTCGGCCGCGTCGATCCCGCTGGCTCTGGATACGGCGATCCGTGACGGGCGCATCAAGCGCGGCGATCTGGTCCTGCTGGAAGCCATGGGCGGCGGTCTGACCTGGGGGGCCTGCGCCTTTCGACTGTAACGGTCTCCACGTGCTTTGACTTCGCGTCGTTTTCCCCTTTTATGATGCACGGGATCGATGCCGGGCTGGGCATCGGATTGAGGGGATGAGGCCTTGGGTGAACTGCAGACCTTGACCCGCGCGGATCTGTGCGAGGCTGTGGTCGACGAAGTCGGCCTGTCACGGCAGGAGTGCTCGACCCTGGTCGAACGTACGCTGGAACTGATCGTCGAGAGCCTGGAGCAGGGCCAGACCGTCAAGCTGTCCGGATTTGGCGTGTTCCAGGTCCGCGAAAAGCGCGCCCGCATGGGTCGCAATCCGAAAACCGGCGAACCGGCCGCGATCAATCCGCGCCGCGTGATCAGCTTCCGCGCGAGCCAGATCATGAAATCACGCGTGCACGGCGCGGTGAACGGCGGCTGATGGCCAAGAGCCCCAACGCCTTTCGATCGATCTCCGAGGCCGCCGAGGAAGTCGGCGCGCCGCAGCACGTATTGCGGTTCTGGGAAACGAAGTTCGCCTTCGTCACGCCGGTAAAGCGGGCCGGTGGCAGGCGCTTCTATCGGCCCCAGGACGTCGTGGTGCTGAAGGCGATCCGCCGACTGCTTCACGACGAGGGCCTGACCATCAGGGGCGTGCAGCGGCTGCACAAGGACCAGGGGCTCGCCCGCCTGGCCGCCTATGGCGATCCCCATGCAGCCTTCAGCATGGATGCCGAACCCGGTGCCCGTGTCGAAAGAACCGGCAGCGAACCGTCGGCGGCTTCCAGTGACCGGAGCGACCGTCTGCGCGCTGTTCTCGCCGACCTGGAGCAGGCCAGGGCCCGTCTCGACGCCGTTCTGGCGGCCTGAACACGATTGCGACTTTTAGGGTTTGCGGGGATGCGCACCCCCCGCTATAGGACCGGCCTCTCGGAGCGTGGCGCAGCCTGGTAGCGCACTTGACTGGGGGTCAAGGGGTCGCAGGTTCGAATCCTGTCGCTCCGACCATCTTCCCTTGACCCGGTCTTTTTTGGCCTGTCGCGCGCGGCATGATGGCTCACCCTGGGCCAGCGGGCTTCAGTCCGGCTTCGAGCGTCCAGATCCGAACGGGCGACCTTCCGCCCAGCTCAGCAGGGGCAGCAGGGGCAGGCCCCAGGCCGTGCCTGCGACTCCGTAGAACAGCAGATGCACCAGCGGATGATCCGGCACATGGGCACCGATGGCGATGACCAGCCAGACGTAGAAGGTCAGGAAGGCGACGATGCCGAGCGAGGCCAGGGCCCTGCGGGTGCGAAGGCCCATCAGCGCGTATTCCGGAACAGATAAAAGGCGATCAGGGCCAGAACCGACCCGCCGATCGCCCAGGCCGTCCACTGGAAATCATCCATCGTTGCCGCACCGAACACGCGCACGGCCAGGAACCAGCCGCACGCCGCCCCGGTCGCGGCGACCAGCGAGGCCGTGAACAGGCCACGCCGACCGGTCAGCAAGTCGGCGATCCAGGCCACGGCGAAAACGCCCACCACGGCCACGACGATATCGGCATGTTCCAAGGCCATCTCCTGAAGCGCGCCAACCGGTCACGCCTGCGTCATCAAACCCGACTCGATCTTGCCATCGGGCGGGAGCATACCGCGCCGGTCGCCCGATGAGGCGTCACTGTATCCGTCCAATCGACAGGCGTCGAATGAAGCGTTTCGCAAGTTCCAGCCAATCCCGTCCGGTGGCCATGTGGCTTTTCGCCTGCGCGGCCCTGGTCTTTGCCATGGTGGTGATCGGGGGCATCACGCGGCTGACAGGGTCAGGCCTGTCGATCACCGAATGGAAGCCGATCATGGGGGCCCTGCCGCCCATGAACGCGGCCGAATGGTCCGAGGCGTTCGAGAAGTACAAGGCCATCCCCCAGTACGCCCAGGTCAATGCGGGGATGAGCATGGCCGACTTCCAGTCCATCTTCTGGTGGGAGTGGGCGCACAGGCTGTTCGGGCGGCTGATCGGGGCCGCGTTCGCCCTGCCGTTCTTCTTCTTCCTGATCTGCCGGCTGTTCCCGAAGCGGTCTCTGCCCGGCCGGCTGGCCATGCCGACGCGGCTGATCTGGCGCTGCGCCCTGCTGCTGGTCATGGGCGGGATGCAGGGTGTCATCGGCTGGTGGATGGTGTCGTCCGGACTGTCGGAGCGGGTCGATGTCGCGCCGGAGCGGCTGACCACCCACCTTGGGCTGGCGCTGCTGATTTTCGCCGGCCTGATCTGGACCGGTCTGGAGGCCTGGAACGGAGAGGCGCACAATCGTGCGCCGCAGGGCTGGAGCCGGGGTGCCGCGATCCTGTGGGGCGCCGTCTTCATCCAGTGCCTGCTGGGCGGACTGGTCGCCGGGGCCAAGGCGGGCTTCATCTACACCGACTGGCCGCTGATGAACGGGGCGCTGCTGGCCCCGGTCGACTGGGGCAAGGGGGGCTGGGCCTTCCTGCACGATCAGGCGCTGGTGCAGTTCAATCACAGGATCTGGGCCTATGGCCTGCTGATCGGCGGGACCCTCTATGCGGTTCAGGCCTGGCGCTGGAAGCTGGCAGAGGGGCTGGGTGCGTCGGCCTTCGTCGTCGGCGGGGCGCTGTGGATGCAGGCGCTGCTGGGCATCGTGACCCTGATGAGTGTCGTCCCCCTGTGGCTGGGAGGGTTGCACCAAGCGGGGGCGGCGGTCGTGCTGGCCCTGGCCACGGCCAATCTATGGATGGTCCGGCGGTCGCAACTGCGACTTTTCATGTCGGGACCGCGCTTCTAGAGCCTGACTACGGTACGGTATTTTAATACCGCTATCGGAAAAGTGTTCAGAAACAGTTTGTTATGGCTTCCCGGTGCGCGCAGGTGCCATTGACGACCGACGACCCTTCCTCTACTAGCGCGCCTTCGCTCGCTGCGGCCTGTCCGTGGCGACCCCGTTTCGCCCCTGTTTCAGGAAACACCTCATGCTGAAGAGCACCACGGCTGCGTTGAAGCCGTCCGAGGTCGAGAAGAAGTGGATCCATATCGATGCCGAAGGCGTCGTGGTGGGCCGTCTCGCGACCTTCATCGCCATGCGCCTGCGTGGCAAGCACCTGCCGACCTACACCCCCCACGTCGACTCGGGCGACTATGTCGTCGTGACCAATGTCGACAAGGTGGTGTTCACCGGCAAGAAGAACACCGACAAGGTCTACTATCGCCACACCGGCCACCCGGGCGGCGTCAAGTCGACGACCCCGCAGAAGGTGCTGGGCGGCCGCTTCCCCGAGCGCGTGCTCGAAAAGGCCGTCGAGCGCATGCTGCCCAAGGAAAGCCCGCTGGCCCGCAAGCAGATGACGCACCTGCGCCTGTTCGCCGGCGCCGCGCACAGCCACGAAGCCCAGCAGCCCGAGACCATCGATTTCGCCGGCCGTTCGGCCAAGAACACCCGGAGCCTCTAAGCCATGACCGACGTCACGCAAGAAGCGGCCTCCCAGGAAAAGATGGGCGGCTTCGACGCCCTGAAGGGCCTCGCGACCCCCTCGGACAGCGGCTACGACAACTCGACGCCCGTCTATGAGAAGAAGGTCGACGCCCAGGGGCGCGCCTATTCGACCGGCAAGCGCAAGAACGCCATCGCCCGCGTCTGGGTCATGCCCGGCACCGGCAAGTTCACGATCAACGGCAAGGATCAGCTGCAGTATTTCGCCCGCGAAATCCTGCGCATGATGATCGCCCAGCCCCTGGTCGTCTGCGGTCGCGAGACCGAGTTCGACGTGGTCTGCACGGTCGAGGGTTCGGGCCTGTCGGGCCAGGCCGGGGCCATCCGCCACGGCCTGTCGCACGCCCTGACCCACTATGAGCCGGCCCTGCGCCCGGTCCTGAAGCCGCACGGCTTCCTGACCCGCGACAGCCGCGTCGTCGAGCGCAAGAAGTACGGCCGCGCCAAGGCCCGCAAGTCCTTCCAGTTCTCGAAGCGCTAGGCCGTTTCAATACGGTATGGATGGGGGCGCTTCGGGAAACCGGAGCGCCCTTTTTCTTTGGGTGTTCGACGGGTCGTAGTATGCCGGGTTATCGGCCGGGGGTTCCAATGATCAGCAAGAAAACGCGTGGGTGGGTGTATGTCGGCTCAGCGATAGCGACATTGCTGCTGCATTTCCCGCTAGGGCTGCCGCCTATTCAAGCCATTGGTTTTGCAATCGGAAGCGTCCTATGGGCTTGGGGCCTACCTGCCGTTTCATTGTGGCTAGGAACACGAAAGCAGGACGCGACAACCTTCCGTCCCTACATCGCGCCGGCCATCCTTTGGCTTATTTTCTTCGCTGCTCACGTCTTCAGCCAGATGAATCCCTAATCTAGGTTTGTGTTGACCCGCACCATCTTCATCGACGGCGAGGCCGGGACCACGGGGCTGGAGATCCGGCAGCGGCTGGAAGGGCGCGCCGATCTGTCGTTCATCTCCCTGACCGGCGACCGGCGCAAGGATCCGGTCGCGCGGGCCGAGGCGCTGAACGCGGCGGATGCGGTGATCCTGTGCCTGCCCGACGAGGCGGCAAAGGAAGCGGTCGCCATGATCGAGAACCCGGACGTGCGGGTCATCGACGCCTCCACGGCCTTCCGGGTGGCCACCGGCTGGACCTATGGCTTTCCCGAGATGGACGCGGTCCAGAGGGGCGAGATCATCGGCTCGCGGCGGGTGTCGAACCCCGGCTGCTATCCGACCGGTTTCATCGGGCTGATGCGGCCGCTGGTGAAGGCCGGGCTGGTGCCCGCCGACTGGAGGGTCACGGTGAATGCGGTGTCGGGGTATTCCGGTGGTGGAAAATCTATGATTGCCGACCATGAACAGGGTGGGTCCGGACCGGCGTTCCGGGCCTATGGTCTGTCGCTGCACCACAAGCATGTGCCCGAGATGACCCGGCACAGCGGCCTGCAGCACGACGTGTTGTTCGCCCCGGCCGTGGGAGCCTGGCGCCAGGGGATGCTGGTCGAGGTGCCGCTGCAGCTGGCAGCCCTGCCGGAGACGCCCTCGATCGACCGGCTGCACGGGGCCCTGGTCGAGGCCTATGACGCGGCGCGCTTCGTCGAGGTGGCCGGGCTGGACGAGACGGACGCCATGACCGGCCTGGATCCCGAGGGGCTGAACGGCACCAACCGGATGCGCCTGCACGTGTTCGGCGACCGCGATGCCTCCCAGGCGCGGCTGGTGGCCCTGCTGGACAACCTGGGCAAGGGCGCATCCGGGGCGGCGGTGCAGAACCTCAATCTGATGCTGGGGCTGGACGAGGCAACGGGGCTGGAGTGATCTGTGACGAAGGTATTGATGGAAGGTCACCTTGAAACCGCGCGCGTCATGCCGACGTATGTATGGCCATGACCCAGACCTTCACGACCTCTCGCCGGACCCTGTTGCTAGGTGCCGCCGCCACCGGGCTCGCCGCCTGTTCCTCGCCCGGAGAGGCGGATGCGTCGGTGGCGCAGTATGCCAACTCGCCGTTCCGCCGGATCACCGATGCCGAGTGGCGCGCGCGTCTGCCTGCCTTCAGCTACAATGTGCTGCGTCATGAGGCGACCGAGCGGCCGGGCACCAGCCCGCTGAACAACGAGCACCGCGCCGGAACCTTTGTCTGCCGGGGGTGCGAGCTGCCGCTGTTCCGGTCGCAGACCAAGTTCGATTCCGGCACCGGCTGGCCCAGCTTCTATGACTTCATTCCGGGGTCGCTGGGGTTCAAGACCGACCTGGCGATCGGCATTCCGCGGACCGAATACCATTGCGCCCGTTGCCTGGGGCATCAGGGCCACGTCTTCGACGACGGCCCGCGTCCGACGGGCAAGCGCTATTGCAACAACGGCGTGGCGCTTACGTTCCAGCCGGCCTGACGCGCATTGCAGAGCGCACGGTCAGCCCGAACAGGACGGTGCAGACGATGACCAGCAGGGCGAAGTCGCGGCCCGTCAGGATCACGGGCACTGCCGCCGACAGCAGCACGAAGGCCGGGATGAAGGCCGCCCAGGGCAGGGCGCGGACCTCGCGCGACACCATGGGTTGGGGCGGGGCGGCCGCGCGGCTTTCGATCAGGGTGTTGAGCACGACGGAGCAGGCCGAAAAGCCGATCGCGATGACCGAATAGCGAAACAGATAGTCGGGGCGGCCGAAGGTCCCGGCGGTGAGGACGAGAAGGACCAGGGCGGTGCCGGTGGCGACGGCCAGCAGCAGATTGGGCTCGACCTTCAAGACTTGACCTTCACATAGCTGCCGGGGGCCGGCTCGATGGGCTTCAGCGGCCCCGTCTTCGGATCGCGGGCGCTGATCCACTCACCGGACCTGTCATGCAGCCAGGTGGCCCAGTGATTCCACCAGCTACCCGGGTGCTCGACCGCCCCCGCCTGCCATTCCGCCAGAGACGGGGGCAGGGCGGCATTGGTCCAGTGCTGGTATTTCTTCGCCGACGGCGGATTGATGACGCCTGCGATATGCCCCGATCCGGCCAGGGTCAGGGTCACCCCGGCGTTCGAGAAGGCCCTGGCCGAGCGATAGACCGAGTTCATCGGCGCGATGTGGTCCTCGCGGCTGGCCTGGAAATACAGCGGGATCTTCACCTTCGACAGATCGACCGTGATGCCGCCGATGCTGAATTCGCCCTTCGACAGAAGGTTCTGGCCGTACATCGAGCGCAGATAGTCCATGTGCAGCTTTCTGGGCATCCGCGTCTGATCCGCGTTCCAGAACAGGAGGTCGAAGGCGGCTGGCGACTTGCCCATCAGATAGTTGGACACGAAGAACGACCAGATCAGGTCGTTGGCGCGCAGGGCGTTGAAGGTCTCGGCCATGGCCGCACCGGGCAGGACGCCGCCCGCCGCGTCCATCTGTTCCTCGATCTGGGCCAGCCAGTGTTCGTCGGTGAACAGCAGCAGATCGCCGGCCTCCGCGAAATCGTGCTGGGCGGCGAAGAAGGTGGTCGCGCCGACGCGGGTGTCTTTCCGGGCCGCCATGTGGGCGAGGGCCGCCCCCATCAGCGTGCCGCCGATGCAGTAGCCGACGGTGTTCAGGGTCTCGGACCCGGACTGCTCCAGCGCCTTTTCGACCGCGCGGTAGATCCCTTTTTCCAGATAGTCGTCGAAGCCGAAACCGGCCTTGTCGACGTCGGGATTCACCCACGAACAGACAAAGACCGTGAAGCCCTGGGCCGACAGCCAGCGGATCATGGAGTTCTCCGGCTGGAGATCCATGATGTAGAATTTGTTGATCCAGGGCGGGAAGATCAGCAGCGGGATCTCACGCTGCCGGTCGGTGGCTGCGTCGAACTGGATCAGCTCGAACAGTTCGTCGCGCCAGACGACCTGGCCGGGCGCGGTGGCGACGTTCTCGCCCACGACGAACTTGCCGTAGTCGGCCTGGCTGATCTTGAGCTTGCCCATGCCGCGTTCCAGATCGGCGGCGAAATTCTGCATGCCCTTGACCAGCGACTCGCCATTGGTCTCCGCCATGGCCTTCAGCGCAGCGGGGTTGGAGGCCAGGAAGTTCGACGGGGAGAAGGCGTCGGTCAGTAGCTTTGTAAAGAACTCGGCGCGGCGTTTGGTGATCGGATCGACGTCCTCGACCGACGAGACCAGCCCGTTCATCCAGTCCGACGTGACCAGATAGGACTGGCGCATCATGTCGAACATGGGGTTTTCGGACCAGGCCGGATCCTTGAATCGCTTGTCCTTCGATGGCTGGGCCGGCTCCTCGCCCGCGGCGCGGCGGGTGGTGGAGGCCCACAGGTCCATATAGCGATTGAACAGGTCGGCCTGGGCGGCGAACAGCTTGTCCGGGCGGGCGGCCAGACTGGTCATCACCGAGTTCATCGCCGGGCCGACGTTGAACGGGTCGGGCGACAGGGCTGCGGGTCGGTCGGCCTGGCTCAGGGCGGCCTCGGCGATGGCGGACTGGGCCGTCATGGCCGCGCGGGCCAGGTTCAGCGACAGGGTCTCGATCATCTGGCGCTGATCGGCGGCCATGTCAGGTGAGGCCAGGGGAGAGGCCGACTGCGGGGCCGGACGGGGGACGGATTCTGCGGCGCCTTCCAGCTCGGGTTTGGCGGTGGCTTTGGGCCTGGACGGGCGTGGTTTGGCGGAGGTGGGACGACCCGCCTTGCGCGGTGCCTTGGCGGCGGCGAGCGTCGGAGGCGGTGGGGTCGGTGTGCGGGCCATGGGGTCTTCTCTGCGCTTCCTGATCGGTCCGGGCGTGCTCCGCCCTTCCGCCTGTCATCATCATGGCATATGACCAGCCCCAACATGAACGCGCATCAGGCGAAAAAGATAGCAGGTCTGCTGCTGGTCCTTGCGGGGACGTCCGGATGCGCTGCGGCGTTTGACCCGACGACCGATGCCTCCTCGCCGGTCGCGCCGCGCGTCCAGGCGCTCGTCGATGCCAATCGCCAGTATCCGCGCTGGGCAGACTTCCCGGCAACGGCGACCGATACGCCACAGCCGCTCGAGGTGGCCGCGCGCGTCGATACCTTGAAGGCCTCCGCAGGCGCGCTGGCCGGCGAGGCCTCGCGGATCGAATGGACCCTGGGCGATCCCGTGGTTTTTGCTGCCGAGACCCGGGCGCGCATCGATACCCGAAAGATCGCGCCCGCCACCGCGCAGACACAGGCCGAGGTGGAGGCCCTCGCCGCTGAGCTGCGTCTCCGCGGCACCGCCCCGCCGCCGATGGATCGGGCGCCCGCGCCGCGCTGATCCACGAAATCCATCGCCCGGCTTAGAGAATCCGGGGATCATCCCGCTCAGGAGTATTTCACATGGCTGACACGGCCCCCTTCGCCTCGACCCTCGCAGCCGATGCCGCCATGGTCACCGAACTGGCGGCCATCGCCTCCTGGGCCCAGATCGGGCGCGGGGACGAGAAGCACGCCGATCAGCTGGCGGTCGACGCCATGCGCACGGCGCTGAACAGCCTGGACATCGACGGCAAGATCGTGATCGGCGAGGGGGAGCGCGACGAGGCGCCGATGCTTTACATCGGCGAGAAGGTCGGCACCGGCAAAGGCCCGGTCATCGACATCGCCCTCGATCCGCTGGAAGGCACCACCCTGACGGCCAAGGCCATGGCCAATGCCCTGACCGTCCTTTCGATGTCGGCCGGCGGCGGCATGCTGCATGCGCCCGACACCTATATGGACAAGATCGCGATCGGGCCGGGTTATGCGCCGGGCACCGTCGATCTGGACATGACTCCAGGCGACAATGTCCGCTCCCTGGCCTCGGCCAAGGGCGTGAGGCCGGACCAGATCACGGTCTGCGTCATGGACCGCCCCCGCCACGAAGCCCTGATCGCCGCCCTGCGCGAGGTCGGTGCCAGGGTCATGCTGATCACCGACGGCGATGTGGCGGGCGTGATCCACACGGCCGAGCCAGAAACAGGCATCGACCTGTACCTGGGATCCGGTGGCGCGCCCGAGGGCGTTCTGGCGGCTTCGGCGCTGAAGTGTGTCGGCGGGCATTTCCAGGGACGGCTGCTGTTCCGCAACGACGATGAGCGCGCGCGGGCCCAGCGAACGGGCGTCACGGATTTCGATCGCAAGTACGACCTGCATGAACTGGTCTCGAAGGATGCCGTCTTCGCCGCCACCGGCGTGACCAAGGGTGCCATGCTGGATGGGGTTCAGATGGGCGCGAGCTTCGTCACGACCCACACGCTGGTGATGGATTCCTCGACCCGGACCGTGCGCCGTATCCGCACGACCCGTCCCCTCTGATGGCCGATGGACCCCCGGCCGCGCCGCTGACGCCGGGGTTCCTCGATGTCGCGCGCTCCTTGTCCGGCCGGGCCTGGAGACAGCGGCCGGCGGAGGCTCCGGTGATCCGCGCCCACATGCAGGGGCTGGGTCTGGAAGAGCCGCTGGCCCGCGCCCTGGCGGCTCGCGGCGTGAAGGCGGAGGAGGGGGTCGACTTTCTGGAGCCGACGCTGAAGGCCCTGTTTCCCAACCCGTCCAGCTTCATGGACATGGACATCGCGGCCGAGGCCATCGTATCCGCGATCCAGGCCGGCGAGCGCATCCATGTCTTCGCCGACTACGACGTCGACGGCGCCTCCAGCGCGGCCCTGCTGGTCCGCTGGTTCCGGGCGCTGGGTCACGATCTGCCCCTCTATGTCCCCGATCGCCTGACCGAGGGCTATGGCCCCAGCCCGATGGCGTTCGACCGGCTGAAGGGCTCCGGGGCCGATCTGGTCATCACGGTCGATTGCGGGGCCGCGGCGAACGAGGCTATCGCCCATGCCGGCGCGATCGGTCTGCGTGTCGTGGTGATCGACCACCACATGATGCGCGAGGAGCCTCCCGCCTGCGTCGCCGTGGTCAATCCGAACCGACCGGGAGACACCTCCGGTCAGGGCAATCTGGCGGCGGCGGGCGTCGTCTTCGTCCTGCTGGCGGCACTGAACCGCGAGGCGCGCAAGCGGGGCCTTTTTGCCGATACGCTGGAGCCCGACATTCGCCAGTGGCTGGACCTCGCGGCCCTGGGGGCCATCTGCGACGTCACCGGCCTGACCGGGTTCAACCGCGCCCTGACGGGTCTCGGCCTGAAGGTCATGTCGAACTGGGGCAATCCCGGGCTGAGGGCGCTGCTGGCCGTTGCGGGTAGCGAGCCTGGACCGGCCAAGTCGAGCCACGCCGGCTTTATTCTCGGCCCGCGCATCAATGCGGGCGGCCGGATCGGTCGGGCGGATCTGGGCGCGCGTCTGCTGTCCACCGACGATCCGGACGAGGCGCGCACCCTGGCCGAGGAACTCGACGCCCTGAACATCGCCCGCCGCGAGGTGGAGCGCGAGGTCACAGAGACGGCGACACGCCGGGTCGAAGCCGCCGGTCATCATGTGGACGGATCGGCGGTGGTCGTCGTCTCCGGCGAGGACTGGCATCCTGGGGTGGTCGGGATCGTGGCCGGGCGGCTGCGCGAGCGGTGGCGCAAGCCCGTCGTGGTGATCGGCGTGGACGCCGTCGCGGGCGTCGGAAAGGGGTCGGGGCGATCTCAGCCGGGCATGAATCTGGGCCGCGCGATCCAGGCGGCGTGGCGCGAGGGTTTTCTGATGGCCGGCGGAGGCCATGCCATGGCGGCCGGCCTGACTGTCCGTCCCGACGGTATCGACGCCCTGCGGGGATTTCTGAACACGGTGCTCGCCGGAGAACAGGCCGACGCCGATGCGCTGGACTGGGTCGAGGTGGATGCCTTGATCGATCCGGGTGCCGCGACCCGCGCGCTGTTCGAGGGGTTCGAACGTCTGGCGCCCTTCGGCCCGGCCAACCCCGAGCCGCTGTTCGCCCTCAGCGGCGTTCAGGCCCGCGAGCCGGTACAGATGAATGGCGGCCATGTGCGATGCCGCCTCGTCGGAGCGGACGGATCGTCGGTCAGGGCGATCGCCTGGCGGTGTGCGGACCTGCCGACGGGCAAGGCCCTGCTGGCCGGGCAGGGCGGTCTGAGTGTCGTCGGTCGTCTGAAGGCGGACGACTGGAACGGGCGCAGGGGCGTTCAGCTGGAGATCGAGGACATCGCCGATCCGCGCATGGCGGTTTAGGTCGAAACGGCGCTTGCGCCCCCCGGAATCGCCCGCTATATCGCCCGCTCTCGCGCAGCGGTCCCTTCGTCTATCGGTTAGGACGTCAGGTTTTCAACCTGAAAAGAGGGGTTCGACTCCCCTAGGGACTGCCACGCGGGATTGGCCCCCGACATCGCTATCGCGCCGCTTTCGCCGATGACGGCGTGCGCCTTGCTGTCGAGAGTATTGGCGCTTTTGCGCATCATTCGACCAGTGACCGCCGCACCCCAGGCAAGAAACGTGTGTTTTTCGCTTTTCCAGCGTTCATGGAACTGTGTTAAATGGAAGCAGGTCTGCATGAAGTGCAGGCGGGGGGCTTGGCGTGTCCGAATTTGAGAGCCCGGAGACGACCGATGTGGTCCGTTGCGCCGGGCGCGTAAAGTGGTTCGATCCGGGAAAGGGCTACGGCTTTATCGTGCCCGACGACCCGGATCAGACCGATCGCAAGGACGTTCTCCTGCATATCTCCAGCCTGCGGGATTCCGGTCTGGACCTGGCGGACGAGGGCGCTGCGATCGATTGCGACTGTGCCCGGCGCGCCAAGGGCTGGCAGGTCTTGAAGGTTCACGCCCTCGGAGCCGGCGAGCCGGAGATGGTCGCGCCCCGGCGGACGGGCTATGAGGGGTTGAAGTCCGATGCCGGCAGCCTGTCGGCACTCCCGACCGCAACGGGCAATCTGGAACCGGCCGTCGTGAAATGGTTCAACCGTACCAAGGGATACGGTTTCGTGGTGCGTGAAACCGATCCGGGCGATATCTTCGTCCATATCGAGACCTTGCGTCGCTGCGGGCTGGACGATCTGGTCCCGGGCGAGACGGTTGCGGTACGCTTCGCATCGGGGCCCAAGGGCCTTGTGGTTGCCGAAATCAAGCCGGGCGGCTGATCCCGCCCCGAAAGGGCGGATATGCTGTCGAGACGTTTGCTGATCGCCGCCGGGCTGGGCCTCGCGCTTTTGACGGGGGCCTGTGCCGGGGACACCGGGCCAGTCGATTCGGCAGGTCGATCGCTTGAGCCGCTCACCATCGTCACCGCAAATGGCGAGCACCCGTTCCTCGTCGAGATCGCCGACGATGAGGCCGAGCGTCAGCGCGGGCTGATGTTCCGCCCACCGCTGGATGAGGATCGCGGCATGCTGTTCCAGTTCCCGGTCGCTCAAGAGCAGGCCTTCTGGATGAAGAACACGCCCAGCTCGCTGGACATCATCTATATCGATCCGACCGGCCGCATCATCTCGATCGCGAGCCATGCCACGCCGTATTCCGAGGTGCCCTTGCCGTCGAACGGTGCCGCCAACGGCGTCCTGGAGTTGCGTGCGGGCCGCGCAGAGGAAATCGGGGCCGTGCCGGGGTCGACCGTCAGGCACCCCTTTTTCAAGCCGTGAGGCCATCTTCCCGTTGCGGTAAAGGCCGGATGCTGGCAGACCCCTCCGCCGGAGTGTAGCGCAGCCTGGTAGCGCATCTGGTTTGGGACCAGAGGGTCGGAGGTTCGAATCCTCTCACTCCGACCAGGCCTTCTTGACGAGGGCTACCGCTCGCGACGCGGTCGCTCGCTGCTTGAGCCCAGTATTGGCAAGGGTGGCTATCGCTTCGCGCGCGTCGCTCTGCTGGTTGAGCGACCTTTAGTGGAGAGACCATCATGCTGGCCCGCATCTATCGCCCCGCCAAGACCGCGATGCAGTCCGGCAAGGCCAGGTCGAAGGACTGGCGGCTGGATTTTGAACCCGCGTCTGCGCGCAGTATCGATCCGCTGATGGGCTGGACCAGTTCCTCGGACATGAACGGCCAGGTGCGGCTTTCGTTCGAGACCCGCGAGGAGGCCGTCGCCTATGCAGAGCGGCACGGCATTCCATTCCGGCTGCACGAGCCGCAGGAGCCGCCTGTCATCCTCAAGGCCTATGCCGACAACTTCGCCACCAATCGCAAACAGCCCTGGACGCATTAGGAAGGGCGGCTATCGCGCCCGACGCGGTCGGTCGCTACTTGAGCCGCGGTGTTCAGGGCGGCTATCGCGCCCGACGCGGTCGGTCGCGACTTGAGCCGCGACAGGGTTTGCGGCTAACGCACCCTCTGCGGGCCATGGTTTGTCCCGCGCCAGGAGCACCCATAGCTCAACCGGATAGAGCACCCGCCTTCTAAGCGGGATGTTGCAGGTTCGAGTCCTGCTGGGTGCGCCATTTCCCTGAAACAGAGCGATGCCCGGAATCGACGGTCAGGCGCTCCGCCAGCCGTCGAGGGCGGCGTCCAGATCTGCGATCAGTTCGGCCGGGTCTTCCAGTCCGATGTGGAGTCGCAGCAAGGGCCCCTCCAGGCGGGGCGGTGACGTCCTCCAGGCCATCTGCGGCGTCTCGTACGTGATGAGACTCTCGAACCCACCCCAGGAATAGCCGAGGCCGAAGAGGGTCAGCCGGTCGAGTAGCGCATGGGCCGATGCCGCGTCGCCGCCGTTCATGACCACCCCGAACAGGGAGGCCGCGCCGACATGATCACGAGACCAGATGGCGTGGTTCGGGTCACCCGGCAGGGCAGGATAGAGCACACGGGACACCTCCGGCCGCGCAGCCAGCCACCCTGCGACCTCAAGCGCAGACCGGGCCTGTTCGGCATATCTCAAGGGCAGGGTTCGCAGGCCCCTGAGCGCCAGCCAGGCGTCGTCCGGTGACACGCACACGCCGATATCCTCTACCGCCTCTGCCAAGGCCCTGCAGACCTCGGGCCGGACGGCCGATACCGCGCCCAGCATCAGGTCGGAGTGACCGCCGACATATTTTGTCAGGGCCTGCACACTGACGTCCACCGCGTGCGCCAGGGGCTTGAACCCGAGCCCCGCCGCCCAGGTGTTGTCCATCACCGTCACGATGCCCCGGGCGCGGGCTTCGGCGGCCAGGGCAGGGACATCGATCATCTCGAAGGTCAACGATGAAGGGGATTCGATCAGGATCAGCCGCGTGCGTTCCCCGATGGCAGCGACGATTTCGGCGGCGGAGGCCTTGGCGGGATGGAACCGTGTGCTGATGCCCCGGGCGGCCAGGTGACGGTTCAGGAACCGTCGAACCGGGCCATAGACAGCATCCGTCGTCAGAATCTCGTCCCCCGGACGCGTCAGAGCCAGGAGTGGCAGGGTGACGGCCATCAGACCCGACGGTGCAAGCCAGCAGTCGGTCGCGCCTTCGAGGTCGGCGATCGCCCGTCGCAGCGCGGCTTGCGAGGCCGTGCCCTCGATCCCGTAAAGCGGGCCCAGCGACCCGTCGCGCATATCGCCGACGGAGTCGGACAGGAGGGTGGACGCCCGTTCGATGGGCGGATTGACCGGCCGACGACCGCCGCCGCGTCGTGTGGCGGTCGCAATCAGTCGCGTGCGCTCGGAAAGCGGTGCCATCGGCATCTCCAGGGTTGCGGAGGGATCGTCAAAGTCTTCTAAAGCAGCGGGGTGCCGCGGGCGACGGGAGTCGCGCATGCGCAATGCAGGACGAAACATGGGCCGGCGAGCCACGGGTTTTGGCATCTGGACAGCGGCCGCTGCCGCACTGGCGCTGCTGGTCGCCTGCGGAAAGCCGGACGCCCAGGGCCCGGAAACCCCTTCGACGACCACCGTGACCGCCCAGGCCGGAGCGGGCACCGTTGCCGAGAGCGCGACCCTGACGGCCGTGAAGCGGCGGGGGCGTCTGAACTGCGGGGTCAATCAGGGTCTCGTCGGCTTCGCCTATACGGACAATCGCGGCGAGTGGCGCGGGTTCGACGTGGACTTCTGTCGTGCCCTGGCGGCCGCGGTGCTGGGGGAGGCCGACGCCGTCCGCTTTGTGCCGCTGACGGCGGAGAACCGGTTCCAGGCCCTGGCGGACGGTCGGATCGACGTCCTCTGGCGCAATACGTCCTGGACGATGGAAAGAGACACGGCGGGCAACCTGAGCTTCGCCGGCATCAACTATTACGACGGCCAGGGTTTTCTCGTTCGGCGCGCCCTGAACCTGAACAGCGCCACCGAACTGACCGGCGCGCGCATCTGCGTGCAGTCAGGCTCGACCAGCGCACTGAACGTCGAAGACTATTTCAGGAGCCGGGGGATCGAATATCGCGCGGTCGTCCTGCCGAGTGAAGCGGCTGCGCGCCAGGCCTATGGCCGCGAGGCCTGCGACGCCTTTTCAGCGGATGTGTCGGCACTGGCGGCGGCACGGACGACGCTGGCCGACCCGGGCCAGCATGTGATCCTGCCCGACATCATCTCGAAGGAACCGCTGGGTCCCGTCGTCCGCCGTGGCGACGAGCAGTGGACGGCGATCGTGCGCTGGACGCAGAACACCCTGATCCTGGCCGAGGAGCTGGGCGTGACCCAGGCCAATGTCGCGGCCCAGGCCGAGGAGTCGCGTGATCCCCGGGTGCGACGCCTGTTGGGGGCCGAAGGCGCGTTCGGATCCCGGATGGGTCTGTCCGATGACTGGGCCAGGGACGCCATCGGCAGCGTCGGAAACTACGGAGAAGTCTTCGACAGAAACCTGGGTTCGCAATCGGCCCTCGACCTGGCGCGTGGTCTCAATGCACAATGGAACGCTCGACCGGCCGGTCTGATCTACGGCCTGCCGGTCCGCTGACATCCGATCGGCTCGCGCACGTCGCGGTCGGCACCTCCGGGGGACGAATGAACACGACGAAAAAGGGCGGGATCGCGCTTCACTGGCTGATGCTGATCGGCTTCACGGTCGGGCTGGCGGGCGGCCTTTATGTCAATCAGGTCATTGGGCCGGAGAATTACTGGGTCCAGTTCGCGACCTCGAACATCACAGGACCGGCGGGACAGATCTTCCTTCGGCTGCTGTTCATGCTGGTGATCCCCCTGCTGTTTTCGGCCCTGGTCGTCGGCGTGGCCGAGATGGGCGATCTGAAATCTCTGGGCAGGGCGGGGATCAAGACCCTGCTTCTGACCATCGTCGTGTCGGGGATCGCGGTCCTGATCGGCCTCGGCATGGTCAACTATTTCAGGCCCGGAGACGGTGTCGATCCGGCCCTGGCGCAGCAGTTGCTGGCCCAGGGTGCCGAAGGTGCCGCCGCGATCGTCGAAAAGGCTCCGGAGAATATCCAGTTCGGCCAGTTCTTCCTTGACCTGATCCCGTCCAACATCTTCACGGCCGCGTCGGAGAACCAGATCCTGCCGGTGATGATCTTCGCCCTGTTCTTCGGGGTCGGGCTGGTGATGGCCAAATCGCCGGCCACCGATCGGTTGCAGCAGGTGATCGAGGGTATCCTCGAGGTCACGATGAAGCTGATCAACATGGTCATCAAACTGGCCCCGATCGCCATCGCCTGTCTGATGTTCAACCTGGCGGCCCTGTTCGGCTGGGACCTGCTGGTCCGGCTGGCCGCCTATGTCGGCGTGGCTGTAGGCGCGATGGCGATCCACATGTTCGTTGTCTATCCGCTGGTCGTCTGGATCGGCGGGGGAATGAATCCGTTCAGGTTCTTCCGCGGTGTGCGCCAGCCGATGGTGGTGGCCTTCTCCACCGCCTCGTCGAACGCGGCCCTGCCGGTGTCGCTGAAGGCGGCCCAGGAAGAGTTGCATCTGCCGCGCAAGATCGCCCGCTTCGTCCTGACCGTGGGTGCGACCGCCAACCAGAACGGCACGGCCCTGTTCGAGGGCGTTACAGTGCTGTTCCTGGCGCAGTTCTTCCAGATCGAGCTGTCGATCACCCAGCAGGTCGTGGTGATGCTGGTCTGCATCCTGGGCGGCGTTGGCACCGCCGGCGTTCCGGCCGGGTCCCTGCCGGTCGTGGCCATGATCCTCGTCATGGTCGGGGTGCCTGCCGAGGGCATCGGCCTGATCCTGGGCGTCGACCGGTTCCTGGACATGTGCCGCACGACGTTGAACGTCACGGGTGATCTGGTCCTGGCGACCGTGGTCTCGCGCGGCGAGACCGACGATGTGGTGCCCAAGGGGGAGCCCTATCCGGTTGCGCCGCCGGCCTGATAATCAGCCGGTGACCACCGGCGTGTCCGGCCGACCGCCCCATTCGGCCCAGGCCCCGTCGTAGAGGGCACTGTCCTCGCCGATTTCTGCCAGGGCCAGGGTCAGGATTGCGGCCGTCACGCCGGAACCGCAGCTGGTGATGATCGGCCGGTCGAAGGTCACGCCCGCGTCTGCGAAGCGGGCTCTCAGTTCGGCGGCCGGGAGCAGGCGTCCGGTGTCGTCCAGCAGCGCCTTGAAGGGCAGGTTCAGCGCGCCGGGCATGTGGCCGGAGCGCAGACCCGCACGCGGCTCGGCGGCCTCGCCCATGAAGCGGGGCGCGGGGCGGGCGTCGACGATCTGGGCGTCACCGGTGAGGGCCGCCAGCACGGTCGCCATGTCGGCGACGGCGCCGTGTCGCCGGGCCGTTTCAAACCGGGCCGGTATCGCTTGCGAAGCCGGTCCGGACCCGGTCGGTCGGCCCTGCGCCCGCCAGCGGGGCAGGCCGCCATCCAGAACGCGGACGTCCTGCGCCCCCATCAGCCGGAAGGTCCACCAGACCCGTGCGGCCGAGAACAGCCCGATCGTGTCGTAGACGACGATCCGATCGGTCGCCGAAATCCCCACGTCGCCTGCCGCCCTGGCGAAGGCTGCGGCGGTGGGCAGCATATGCGGCAGGTCCGTGCTGTGGTCTGACACGGCGTCGAGGTCGAAGAAGACCGCGCCCGGGATTCGCAGGCGCTCGAACTCTGCACGGGCGTCGCGGCCATCCAGATGCCAGCTGGCATCGACGATCCGGAGGTCGGGCGCGCCGAGGTCGCGGGCGAGGTCGTCGGTGGAGATCAGGAACGAGGCCATGGCTGAGACTAGCACGCGCAGCAACAAAGGCAGAGCCACCCTGAGGCTGGTTCTGGGCGATCAGCTGTCGGACGGACTCTCGGCGCTGCGCGACCTCGATCCGGGCCGCGACGTGGTCCTGATGGCCGAAGTCCGGGATGAGGCCACCTACGTCGGCCACCATAAACAGAAGATCGCCCTGATCTTCGCCGCCATGCGCAGCTTCGCCCAGCGACTGGAGGCGCGGGGCGTCACCGTTCGCTACGTCCGCATCGATGATCCGGCCAACCGCCACAGTATCGCCGGCGAGCTGGAACGCGCGCTGGCGGATCAGCCGTTCGATGCGGTCGTGATGACCGAGTGCGGCGAGTGGCGCCTGGCGGAGGCGTTGTTGGCGTTCGCCGGGTCAAGCGCGGTGAGCACGGAAATCCGGGAGGACGATCGCTTCATCTGCAACCACGACCGGTTCCGGCGCTGGGCCTCGGGCAAGTCGTCGCTACGGATGGAGTTCTTCTACCGCGAAATGCGAAAGGCGACGGGCATCCTGCTGGATGACGGCCAGCCGGTCGGCGGGACGTGGAACTATGACGCCGAGAACCGCAAGGGCCTGACCAGGGGCGTGCGCCCGCCGGAGCGACTTCGGACGCCGCCGGATGCCGTGGCCGTCGAGGCCATCGCCGATGTCGAGCGGCTGTTCCCGGAGCATTTCGGCACCACCGGGGCCTTTGGCTGGCCGACGACAGCCGAACAGGCCGAGAGGGTTCTGGCCGACTTTCTGACGCAGGTCCTGCCCCGGTTCGGAGACTGGCAGGATGCCATGGCGACGGGCGAGCCGTGGATGTGGCATGGGCTGATATCGACCTCGATCAATCTGGGCCTGCTGGACCCGCTGGATGCCTGTCGTCGGGCCGAGGTGGAATACCGGTCGGGTCGCGCCCCGCTGAACGCGGTCGAAGGCTTCATCCGTCAGATCCTGGGGTGGCGCGAGTTCGTGCGCGGAATCTACTGGCTGAAGGTGCCGGAGTATCGGCAGCGGAACTTCCTGGACGCCGATCGCGCGCTGCCGGGGTTCTTCTGGTCCGGCGAGACGGACATGGCCTGCGTGGCCGATGTCGTCGCCACGACGCGGGACAATGCCTATGCCCACCACATCCAGCGGCTGATGGTGACCGGCAATCTGGCCATGCTGCTGGGCGTGCACCCGGACGCCGTCGATGACTGGTATCTGAGCGTCTATGCCGATGCCTATGAATGGGTGGAGATGCCCAACACCCGCGGCATGGCGACCTTCGCCGATGGCGGCATCGTGGGGTCGAAACCCTATGCCGCGTCGGGGGCCTATATCGACCGGATGAGCGACCACTGCGGATCGTGCCGTTATGACGTCAAGGCAAAGACGGGCGAAAAGGCCTGTCCGTTCAACCGGCTGTACTGGGGTTTTCTGGAGCGCAATCGGCCCCGGCTGCGCGACAACGTCCGGCTGGCCATGCCCTATCGCACGCTCGACAATTTCGGTCCCGAGCGCCGGGCTGCCCTGCTGGACGAGGCCGAGGCGGCTCGGACGATGCTAGGTGCCGTGATCAGGCCCGGGTGAGGGCCAGCTGGATCACGTCGGTCCGATGTGACCGGAAACCGGCCTCGCAATAGGCCAGATAGAAGCGCCACAGGCGGCGGAACCGCTCGTCGAAGCCCCCCATCTTGCGAATGTCGTCCCAGGCCGCCTGGAACTGCTGATCCCAGCGGCTCAGCGTGTCCGCATAGTCGATGCCGAAGCGGTCCACGATGTCCCAACCCAGGCCCGCAGCCTCGACCACCGGCTGCAGCCGTGCCTCTGACGGCAGCATGCCGCCGGGGAAGACGTATTTCTGGATGAAGTCGGTCCGGGCGTTGTATTCCTCGAACAGGTCTTCCTGGATGGTGATGATCTGCAGGCCCGCGCGACCACCGGGCTTCAGCACGTCGTGGACCTTCTCGAAATAGGCCCCCCAGTATTCCTTGCCCACCGCCTCGAACATTTCGATGGAGGCGACCCGGTCATAGGTGCCCGTGATGTCGCGATAGTCCATCAGTTCGATCCGGGTCCGGCCGGACAGGCCCGCCCGGAAAAGACGCTCCCTGGCCAGGTCGTGCTGTTCCTGCGAGATGGTGACGCCCGTGACGGTCGCCCCGATCTCCCGTGCCGCATATTCGGCGAAACCACCCCAGCCGCAGCCGATCTCCAGCACGCTCATGCCCGGTTTCAGGTCCATGGCCCGGGCCAGGGCGGCGTATTTGCGGGTCTGGGCAATCTCGAGCGGCTCCGAGGGATTCAGGAACTTCGCCGACGAATAGGTCATCGTGCGGTCCAGCCATTCGGCATAGAAGGCGTTGCCCAGATCATAGTGGGCGGTGATGTTTTTCCGCGACCCGCGACGGCTGTTGCGGTTCAGCTTGTGGGCGATCCAGTTGACCGCCAGCATGACGACACTACCGTCGAACAGGCGGCGGATATGGTCGTAGTTGTTGGCCAGGGTCTCCAGCAGCACGGCCAGATGCGGGCTGTCCCATTCGCCGGCGATATAGCCCTCGGCATAGCCGATGTCGCCATTGGCCAGCACCCGGCCGGCGAAGCGGTAGTCCAGCACGGTCATGACGGCATGCGGCCCCGGCGTCTCGCCCTCCAGCCGGTGCACCTCGCCGTTCGGCAGGGTCAGTGTCAGGCGCCCGTAGGTCCAGTTGGCCGACAGCAGGCGGATCAGCAGGGAGAAGACACGCGGCGTGCGGTCGGGGGCGACCTCGGTGTGAGCAGTCTGGACAGTCATGAGCGGCAACCTGCGTCGAAGGCCGAACGCCGGTCAATCGGCTGCGGCATCTTGTCTTTCGGCCGTGACGGTTTTGAGCGCCGGGAGGGCGCGGTCGCGGGCCCTGGCGTGATCGACGATCGGCCGGGGATAGGTCGTGCCGAGCTGCACGCCGCTGTCGCGGAGGATCTCCGGCGGAGCCTCCCACGGCGCATGCGCCCATCGGGCGGGCAGGCGGGCCAGTTCCGGGATCCAGCGTTTGACGTAGCGAGCCTCGGCATCGAATTTCTGACCCTGGGTGACCGGATTGAATATTCTGAAGTACGGTGATGCATCGGCACCGGATCCAGCCACCCACTGCCAATTCTGGGAATTCGACGCAAGGTCGGCATCGACCAGCGTGTCCCAGAACCAGGCCTCGCCCCTCCGCCAGTCGATCAGCAGGTCCTTGATGAGGAAGGAGGCGACGATCATGCGCACGCGATTGTGCATGACGCCGGTGGCCCAGAGTTCCCGCATCCCGGCATCGACGATGGGATAGCCGGTCAGGCCCCGGGTCCAGGCGGTGAAGCCCGCCTCGTCCTCGCGCCACGGCATGGCATCATATTCAGGCCGGAAGGCCTTGTCCGGCAGGGTCGGGAAATGGTGGAGCAGATGCGCCGAGAAATCGCGCCAGATCAGTTCGGCGATGAACTTGTCAGCCTGGTCTGGTGGGACCTTTCCGGTATCGGCCGCACCACGGGCGGCGATCCAGGCGCGCCAGGGGTTGATCTCGCCGAAGTGCAGATGAGGCGACAGGCGGCTGGTCGCGGCCTGGGCCGGGCGATCGCGACCGTCGGCATAGTCTTTCAGGCCTTCCGTGACGAACTGGTGCAGGGCGGCGATGCCGCCATCCTCGCCCGGCGTCCAGTCGAAGCCCCCGGACCAGTCGGGTCGGCTCGGGTGCAGGCCCCAGTCGTCCAGATCGTCGCTGGCGACGTGTGGCGTTCCGCCAAAGGCGCGCGGTCCCGTCGAATGGGCCGGTGGTTCGGCCCGGGCGCGCAGGGCCTTCATGAAGGGCGTGAAGACCTTGTAGGGGCCTCCCGAGCCGTTCAACAGCGACCCGGGACGGGCCAGCAGCGATCCGTTGAAGCCTCGACATTCGATGCCGTCCGCCTTCAGGCTGTGGGCGATGTCGGCGTCCCGCGTCCAGGCGTCCGGCTCGAACAGCCGGTTCAGAAGAATGGCGTCGGCCCCGGTCTCGTCGATCAGTCGCCGGAGCTGCGTCCCCGAGTCGCCGCGGCGCAGGATCAGGGTCGCGCCGCGCCCGGCCAGCGACGTCGCCAGGGCCCGCAGCGACTTGTCCAGCCACCACAGCGAGGCCGCGCCCGCGGCACGAACGCCAGCGCCCTCGTCATGGATATAGACTGGCAGGATCGCTCGGCCGGTCGCGTGGGCCTGGTTCAGGGCCGGATTGTCCGCCAGCCGCAGGTCGCGGCGAAACCACAGGATGACGGGGGCCGAACCGTCTTGCGCCTTGGTGGTCACGCCGCAAGTCTCCGTGATAGGTTGAAACATCAGGCGCGAACGGCCACCTGACCGCCCCATAAGGGTGCAAGGGCCAACGCACCACCCGTCAGAACGTCGCTTTCAGAAGGCCAGCTCATGAGCGCCCCCAACGCCGTCATCACCCTGTCCGGCAACGGCATCACACAGCCCGTCGTCATCGGCGGCGGCGCGCGCATCGCCTTTATCGCCGGTCCCTGCCAGCTGGAAAGCCGCCAGCATGCGCTGGAAATGGCCCACGCCCTGAAGGAGATCGGCCAGCGCCTGAACGTCGGCATCATCTACAAGACCAGTTTCGACAAGGCGAACCGCACCAGCGCCAACGCCGCGCGTGGGCTGGGCCTGGACCAGTCGCTGCCGATCTTTGACGAGATCCGTCAGGTCACCGGCCTGCCGGTCCTGACCGATGTCCACTCCGAGGAGCAGGCGCGCGTGGCCGCCCAGGCCGTCGATGTGCTGCAGATCCCCGCCTTCCTCAGCCGCCAGACGGACCTGCTGCTGGCCGCCGCCGCGACGGGCAAGGCCATCAACATCAAGAAGGGCCAGTTCCTGGCCCCCTGGGACATGAAGAACGTCATCGCCAAGGTCGTCGGCGCGGGCAATCCGAACGTCATGGCCTGCGAGCGCGGGGCCAGTTTCGGCTACAACACCCTCGTCAGCGACATGCGGGCTCTTCCCGTGCTGCGCGACATCGGCTGCCCGGTGGTATTCGATGCGACCCACTCGGTCCAGCAGCCGGGCGGGCAGGGCACATCGTCCGGGGGGCAGCGCGAGTTCGTCCCCGTTCTGGCCCGCGCCGCCGTGGCCGTCGGCGTGGACGCGGTCTTCATGGAAACGCATCAGGACCCCGACCATGCGCCGTCGGATGGCCCCAACATGGTGCCGCTGGATCAGTTCGAGGCCCTGGCCGCGGAACTTCTGGCCTATGATGACCTGTCGAAAGCGCGGATGGCGAAGGCCGCCTGAATCCGATAGGTCGGGTCATGGCTGACCGTACCCTCGATCTCGGCACCCTGCAGAGCCTGCTGGATCGCGCGCGCGACCAGACGGTGGCCTGCGTCGGCGACCTGATGCTGGATCGTTACGTCTATGGCGATGTCAGCCGGATCTCGCCCGAGGCTCCGATCCCTGTGCTCCGGTCCCGTCGCACGGTCTCCATGCCCGGCGGGGTCGGCAACGTGGCCCGCAACGTGGCGGCGCTCGGCGGTCTGGCCCGCCTGGGCGGCGTCACCGGCGCGGATGCGGCCGGCGAGGAACTGACCCGGCTGGTCGCCGCGGAAGCCCGGATCGAGGATTTCATCGACCGTACCGGCCCCGCCGGCACGGTCGTCAAGACCCGCTATGTCTCCGGCGGCCAGCAGCTGATGCGGCTGGACGAGGAAGAGGTCGCCGTCGGCGCTTTCGCTCGCGAGGACGTGTTTTCAAATGCTTCTGCCATTCTTCTGTCAGACTACGCAAAGGGCGTGGTCACCGAACGGCTGATCCGCTCGGCCCTCTGGCAGGCCCAGCACACGGGCGCGGTGGTCATCGTCGATCCCAAGGGGCGCGACTTCGCCCGCTATGGCGCGGTGGATCTGATCAAGCCCAACACCTCGGAACTGGCCGGGGCCACGGGCCTGCCGGTCGAGACCGACGCGGAGATCGAGGCCGCGCTCGAGGCCCTGCTGGCCGCCACGACCGCGAAAGCCATCGTCGTCACCCGGGCGGGCAAGGGCATGAGCCTGATGCGGCGCGGCGAACCGGCCCGGCATTTTCCCGGCCGTGCGCGCGAGGTGTTCGACGTCTCCGGCGCGGGGGACACGGGACTGGCGGCGCTCGGGCTGGCGCTCGGCGCGGGCGCATCGCTGGAGCAGGCGGTGCAACTGGCGATCCTGGCGTCGGGCGTCGTGGTCGGAAAGAGCGGTACGGCGGTGGTGACGCCCGCCGAACTGATCGAGGCCGAGATGAGCCAGCATGCCGGCGCGGCCCTGGCCAAGGTCACGGCGCTGGATGATCTCGCCGCCGAGGTCGACACCTGGCGGCGTCAGGGCTTGAAGGTCGGCTTCACCAACGGCTGTTTCGACATCCTGCATCGCGGTCATGTCGCCTATCTGGCCCAGGCGCGGTCCTGGTGCGACCGGCTGGTGGTCGCGCTGAATACCGATGCCTCGGTGCGCAGGCTCAAGGGTGAGGGCCGTCCCGTAAACGACCTGGACAGCCGTGCTGTGGTCATCGGTGGGCTGGCCAGCGTGGACCGGGTGACGTCCTTTGGTGATCCCACACCTCTGGCCCTGATCGAACGGCTGCGCCCCGACGTGCTGATCAAGGGCGCGGACTACACCCGCGAGGGGGTAGTCGGCGGCGATCTGGTCGAAAGCTGGGGCGGTGAAGTGCGGCTGGCGGAGTTCGCCGACGGCTATTCCACCACCGGGACCATCGCGAAGATGACCGGAAATGCTCTCGGGGAAGCCGGCTGATGCGGCGCATGATCGTGGTCACCGGCGGTGCCGGCTTCATCGGCTCCAACATCGTCTCGCGCCTGTGTGCGGAGGACCGCTGGGACGTCGTCGTCTGCGACCGGCTGGAGAGCGCCGATCTCGGCAAGTGGCGCAACATCGCCAGGTCCGCCATCGCCGATTTCTGGCAGCCGGAGGAAATCTTCCATCAGCTCGAACGGCATGCCGGGCGGATCAGCGCGATCGTGCATATGGGCGCCGTTTCCTCTACCACGGAGACCGATGCGGACCTGATCCTGCGCACCAACTTCAGTCTTTCGCGCGATCTCTGGGACTGGTGCGCCACCAACGAGACGCGGATGATCTATGCGTCCTCGGCGGCGACCTACGGCGACGGTGAGGCCGGATTCGAGGATGCGGACGATCTTGCATCAATCGCGAAGCTTCAGCCGCTAAATGCTTACGGTTATTCGAAGAAGCTGTTCGACCAATATGCAGTTCGACAGGCCACGCGCGACCATGCCCCGCGTCAGTGGGCCGGTCTGAAGTTCTTCAACGTCTATGGCCCGAACGAAGGCCACAAGGGCGGGATGAAGTCCGTCATCGCCCAGATCTGGCCCAGGGTCGCGGTCGGGGAGACCGTCAGCCTGTTCCGCTCGCATCACCCCGACTACGCCGACGGCGGTCAGCTCCGCGACTTCGTGTTCGTGGACGACGTGGTCGATATCGTCGACTGGCTGCTGGGCACACCCGAGGTCAGCGGCATCTTCAATGCCGGATCGGGTCAGGCCAGATCGTTCCTGGACCTGGCCATGGCCACCTTTGCTGCCGCCGGTCGCGAGCCCTCGGTCGCCTATATCGACATGCCCGAGGCCATCCGCGACCGGTATCAGTATTTCACTGAGGCGAAGATGGACCGGCTTCGTGCGCTGGGCTTCAGTGGGCAGTCAACCCCGCTGGAGGAGGGCGTGCGCCGCTACGTGCAGTCCTATCTGTCTCAACCGGACCCCTACAGGTGAGGGTGCGTGCCTTGACCGTGCGGCAGGCGCTGGGTTGGCTCGGTATCGGGCTGCTTCTGCTGCTCGCAATCGCGGTCGCCATCTGGCGCGGCGACATTCTGAAGGCGGGTCTTGACCCCAAGATCCCGTTCCAGACCTATACGCCGCCACCGGCACCGGATTATCGGTCCCCGAACGCCTGGGCGATGAGAAATGTGCGCGTTCCCGGTTCCAGCAATGCCGCCGTCTTCTTCCTGCATTCCACGACCTTTGATGGGGGCAGGGAGTGGAACGGTCCGATCGGCGATGCCAAGGCCGATGCCTACCTCGATCGGGTGGTGATCCCGAACTATGCCGGGCCATTCGCCCGCGCGGGTTCCATCAGCGTGCCGCGCTACCGCCAGGCGTCGCTCTATACGCGTCTGACCCTGCGCGACGACGCTCGCGATGCACGTGCGTTTGCCTATGGCGATGCTCTGGCGGCCTTTGAAACCTGGTTGGCGGCGCATCCGACCGGCCCGCTGGTCCTGGCGGGGGTGGAGCAGGGCGCAGACCTGATCGACCGCCTGCTGCAGGATCGCATTGCCCGGGACCCGGTCCTGAGCCGACGCCTCGTGGCCGCTTATCTGATCGATGTCATCGTCGCCGTTGACGGTCTGCCGCCGACCGCGCCCCCTTGCGCCAGTCCAGCCCAGATCAACTGCGTCATCGGCTGGTCACAGGTGGACGAAACCAACGACGGTGCCGCCTGGAGACGCCTTCGGCGCGCCCTGGTATGGGATGCCAACGGTCGACTCATACACCTGGACGGCCGCGCCGTCCTGTGCGTGAACCCCGTGAGCGGGTCGAGCGATCCCGAATATGTTCCGGCGCGTCGGCATCGCGGGGCTGCCAATGCCACAGGGCTGGAGTGGGGTCTGAGGCCGGCCTTCATCGATCGGGCCGTGGCGACGCAATGCCGGGGCGGCCTGCTTCGACATACGGAGCTCAAAACCGAGTCCTTCAAGGAAGTCGGCAACTGGGCAGATCGAAGAAAAGCACGCCAATACAATCTGTTCTACGCGGACACTGAGGCCGACATCGAACGCAGGCTGGCGGCATGGAACGCGGCCAACGTCCCCTAATCGAGGCCGCTGCGGTCCGTCTTCCAATCGAACAGGGCTTCCAGCACCTGGATTGCCCGACCTCGCGGTGACGTGAGGTCGGGATCGCGGCCCAGAATGAGGCGCGCGTCATCGGACGCAGCCAGCATCAGCGACCGGTGCCGGATCGGATCGGCGAACCGGTAGGCCGGAAATCCGCTCTGGCGCAGCCCCAGCGGATCGCCACCCCCGCGGAGGCGGAAATCCTCTTCAGCAATCTCGAAGCCATCCTCGGTCCGGCGAAGGGTTTCGAGGCGTTCGCGCGCAGTGTCTCCCAGCGCGCCGTCGTGTCCCCCATACAGCAGGATGCAGGCGCTCGATTTTGCGCCGCGTCCGACCCGTCCCCGCAGCTGGTGCAGCTGGGCCAGGCCGAACCGGTCGGCGTGTTCGATGACCATGATGGTGGCATTGGGCACATCGACACCGACCTCGACGACCGTGGTGGCGACCAGGACCGGCAGGCGACCGTCGGCAAAATCGGCCATCACCGCTTCGCGTTGCGCGCCCGGCATCTGCCCGTGGGCGAGCCCGACCTCGATGTTCAGAAGGCGATGGAGATCGCGCGCGCGTTCCTCGGCTGCAGCCAGGTCCGTTGCTTCCGATTCAGCGACCAGCGGGCAGATCCAGTAGGCCTGGGCTCCGGACTCCACGGCGGCCTTGAGCCGTGCGGCCACCTCGCCGATGCGGGCGAGGGGCAGGACGGCCGTGGCGACCGGCGTGCGGCCCGGCGGCTTCTCGGTCAGGCGACTGACCTCCAGCTCGCCATACTGCGTCAGCTCCAGCGTGCGCGGGATCGGGGTGGCGGACATGGTCAGCAGATGGACACCACCGATGCGCGGATCGCCCTTGGCCTGAAGCCGGGCCCGTTCGTTGACGCCAAAGCGGTGCTGTTCGTCGATGACGGCCAGCGCCAGTCGATGGAAACGGACCGCGTCCTGGAACAGCGCATGGGTGCCGATGGCGATCCTGGCTTCTCCCGAGGCGAGGGCGGCCAGCCGGTCCCGACGTTCGACGGTCGTGTCGCGGCCGGTCAGCAGGATCGTCGACAGACCGGCGGCTTCCAGCATCGGCCCCAGCCGCTGGAAATGCTGGCGGGCCAGGATTTCGGTCGGGGCCATCAGGACGGTCTGAAAGCCGGACCCGGCTGTGTCCGCCATGGCCAGGGCCGCGACGGCGGTCTTGCCGGATCCGACATCGCCCTGCAGCAGGCGGGCCATCTGTTCGCCGGAGGCCAGGTCATGCCTGATTTCGGCGACCGCCTGCGCCTGGGCACCGGTCAGGACGAACGGCAGAGAGGCCAGGAGGGCGGCCGATGCCGCGTTGTCATGGATCACCGGAGCCGGCGTGATCTGGCGGGCACGACGGCGATGCGCGAGCGCCAGTTGATGGGCGAACAGCTCGTCATAGGCCAGCCGTTCGCGGGCCGGGCTGTCCGGGGACAGATCGGCCTCGCCTGTCGGCGCGTGCAGCGTGTCCAGCGCGGTCTTCCAGCCCGGCCAGCCGCGCTTGGTCCGCCAGGCCGGGTCCTGCCATTCGTCGAGATCGGGCGCGACGGCCAGGGCACCGAGCGCCAGTTTGCGGACACTCCGCGACGCCAGTCCGGCCGTGGCCGCATAGACCGGCTCGACCGCCGGGATGTCCTCGCCCTTCTCCACGGGGACGATCCAGTCGGGATGGACGATCTGGACCTCGCCGTTGAAGCGCTCGACCTTGCCGGACACCAGCCGTCGTTCGCCCCGAGGCAACTGGCGGTCGATGTGTTGCGGACTGCCCCCGAACCAGATCAGGTGGACGAAGCCGGTCTCGTCACTGGCGCGGACCTTCAGCGGAACCCCGGGCCGCCCGGGTGCGATCATGCGATCGATCACCACATCGAAGACACCGACCTCGCCCTCGATGGCGTCGGCGGCATGGGTCCTGCGACGGGTGACGACGCCGACAGGCGGCAGGAACAGGACGTCACGCACCAGCGGTCCCGCCAGCTTCTGAACCATCGGCAGGGTGCGAGGACCCACGCCCTTCAGGCTGGAAACCTCTGCGAACAGGGGAAAGAGAATCTGGGGCCGCATCGGACGCGACAATAGACGCCAAGGCTCCGCTGGCGAAACGGGCGCGACACCTCTATCTGCTGGACCGAACAGACCAATGGACCGGGCAAGGATTCTTGTGGCCGATAACGACGCGCGTGCCGAAACCGAAATCCGCCGCCAGCGGCTGGGCCGGATCACCTTCCGGGCGTGGCGGCGCGGGTTTCGCGAGGCCGATCTGGTGCTTGGGCCGTTCATGGAGCGGGAAGGCAACGGTCTGAGCGACGCGGATCTGGACAGTCTCGAGGCCCTGCTGGCCGAAGACAACGATCACGAGCTTTATGCCTGGATCATCGAAACCCGGCCCACGCCGGCCGAACACGACACACCGCTGATGGCCAGGCTGCGCACCTTCATGCGCGCCCATGTCGCCGCAGCGGTCGCCCAGGGAGCGGGCTGATGGACGGCGCGAGCGTGGAAAGACGGGCCGATCACGAACTCGGCGGCGCGCCCGAGGGTCTGGATGCCCTGATCGTCGCCGGGCGGCTGAAGGCAGCGGGCGGCGTCGGCGTGTTCGTGGCCCGCGACTATTCGCGATCGACGGCTTTCGTGCAGGCGTTCCAGTTCTTCGCCAGGGACATCGAGGTCGTCGAGTTCCCGGCCTGGGACTGCCTGCCCTACGACCGGCTGAGTCCGACCTCGGGGGTGTCCGCCGAGCGGATGGCAGGTCTGACGGCGCTGGCACGACGCGGCGTGGACGAGCGCAAGCCGTTGCTCCTGGTCACGACCGTGGCCGCCGCCATGCAGAGGACCCCGCCGCGGGCCGTCACGACCTCGGCCGGGTTCGATGCCGTCGTCGGGCGCGAGCTCGATACGGCGGCGCTGGAAGCCTATTTCACGACCAACGGCTATATGCGGGCCTCGACCGTGAACGAGCGGGGCGAATACGCTGTTCGGGGAGGGGTGATCGACGTCTTCCCGCCGGGTTTCGACGAGCCGGTGCGACTGGACATGTTCGGCTCCGAACTGGAGTCCATCCGGACTTTCGATCCCGAGACCCAGCGATCCACGGGTCAGCGACGCGAGGTCGCCCTGTCGCCCGTGTCCGAAGCCCTGCTGAATGCGGACACCATCAGCCGCTTCCGCACCGGATATCTGAACCTGTTCGGCGCATCCGGGGACGATCCGCTTTACGCCGCCGTGAGCGAGGGCGCGCGGCGCCAGGGCATGGAGCACTGGCTGCCGCTGCTCTATCCGCATCTGGAGACGCTGTTCGATTATCTGCCGGATCGGGCGGCGATCTTTCTGGATCATCAGGCAGAGGCGGCGCGCGCGGAGCGCTGGGCCCTGACCCGCGATGCCTTTGAGGCGCGGCGCGAAGCGTCAAAGGCCAAGGGTGGCGCTGCGAACCGGGCTCTGGCCCCGGAGCTGCTGTATCTGCCGGATGCGGACTGGAACTCGGCCCTGGCCGGTCGGCAGGTGCGTCGCCTGACGCCGTTCGATGCGGCGGCGGAAGATGCGGGCGGCCGTCTGGGGCGGACCTTCGCGGCCGAGCGAGCCCAGGACAGCGTCAATCTGTTTGAAGCCGTGGCGGCCCATGCGACGGCGCTAAAGGCCGACGGCAGGCGGGTGCTGTTCGCCTCGTGGAGCGAGGGCTCGTCGGACCGACTGGGCGTGATGCTTGCAGATCACGGGTTGGACCATGTCGTGGCCGTGCGCGACTGGGCCGATGTGCAGACGGCACCCAAGGACCTCTACCTGCGCGCCATCCTGCCGGTCGAGCACGGCTTCACCACGCCCGACATCGCCGTCATTTCCGAAACCGATATTCTGGGCGACCGGCTGGCGCGGCCCAAACGCAAGCGTCGGGCGGCGAATTTCCTGGCCGAGGCCTCCGCCCTGACGACCGGCGATCTGGTCGTCCACCTCGATCATGGCATAGGCCGCTATGAGGGCCTCAAGACCCTGGAGATCCAGGAGGCCCCGCACGACTGCCTCGAACTGCTCTATGCAGGTGAGAGCAAGCTCTATCTTCCTGTTGAAAACATTGACCTGCTGACCCGCTACGGCTCGGAGTCCGATGGCGTTCAGCTCGACCGGCTGGGGGGCGCGGCCTGGCAGGGCAGGAAGGCCAGGGCCAAGGCCCGGCTGCGCGACATGGCAGAGGGCCTCATCGCGCTGGCGGCCAAGCGGGCCCTGCGGGTCGGGGAGGCGATCACCCCGCCGCACGGCCTGTTCGACGAATTCTGCGCGCGTTTCCCCTACGAGGAGACGGACGATCAGCTGAACGCCATCGGCGACGTGCTGGAGGATCTCGGCAAGGGTGTGCCGATGGACCGGCTGATCTGCGGCGACGTCGGCTTCGGCAAGACCGAGGTCGCCATCCGTGCCGCCTTCGTCGTGGCCATGACCGGGCAACAGGTCGCGATCGTCTGTCCGACGACGCTTCTGGCCCGTCAGCATTTCAAGACCTTCAGCGAGCGCTTTGCCGGCTGGCCGATCAAGGTCCGCCACCTGTCGCGCATGGTCACCGCAAAGGACGCGGCAGAGACTCGCAGCGGTCTGAAGGACGGCTCGTTCGAGATCGTGGTCGGCACCCATGCGGTGCTGTCCGATCAGGTCGGGTTCAAGGACCTGGGTCTGGTCATCGTCGACGAGGAGCAGCACTTCGGGGTCAAGCACAAGGAGAAGCTCAAATCCCTGCGCGCTGATGTCAACCTGCTGACCCTGACCGCGACGCCGATCCCGCGCACATTGCAGATGGCCCTTTCGGGCATCCGCGAGATGTCGATCATCGCCACCCCGCCGGTCGATCGTCTGGCTGTGCGGACCTATGTCGCGCCGTGGGACCCGGTCATGGTGCGCGAGGCCTTGCTGCGCGAAAAGTATCGCGGTGGCCAGGCCTTCTACGTCTGTCCCCGCCTGGCGGACCTGCCCGACGTCGAGGCGTTCCTCCGGGTCCAGGTGCCGGAGGTCAGATTCGTCGTCGGCCACGGCCAGATGTCGCCAACCCAGCTGGAAGACGTGATGAGCGCCTTCTACGACGGCAGCTATGATGTGCTGGTCTCGACCACGATCGTCGAAAGCGGGATCGACATCCCGACCGCCAACACCTTGATCGTCCACCGCGCCGATATGTTCGGCCTGGCGCAACTGCACCAGATCCGGGGCCGCATCGGCCGGTCCAAGGCGCGGGCCTTTGCCTATCTGACCGTCGATCCGAAGCGACCCCTGACCCTGTCGGCCGAGCGGCGGCTGCAGGTGTTGCAGTCGCTCGACAACCTGGGTGCAGGGTTCCAGCTGGCCAGCCACGACCTGGACCAGCGCGGCGGCGGCAACCTGCTGGGCGACGAACAGTCGGGCCATATCCGCGAAGTCGGTGTCGAACTGTATCAGCAGATGCTGGAAGACGCTGTCGCCGAGCTGCGCCAGAACGGCAGCGAGGGTGTGGTGGATCGCGGCTGGTCGCCCGCCATCAATGTCGGGGCAGCCGTCCTGATTCCCGAGGATTATGTCTCGGACCTGAATGTCCGTCTGAGCTTGTATCGTCGTCTGTCCGACGCGGAGAACAACGAGACGAGAGAGGCTCTGGCGGCTGAACTGATCGACCGGTTCGGACCGTTGCCGGATGAAGCCAGACAGCTGCTTCGCATCGTGGGGATCAAGGCCAGCTGCAAGACCGCCAGCATCGAACGCATCGACATCGGGCCCAAGGGCTGCGTGTTGACGCTGCGGGACAACCGCTTCCCCAATCCTGTCGGGCTGGTCGGACTGATTCAGAAGAACCATGCGACGTGGAAGATCCGGCCGGATCAGAAAATCGTGGTGAAGGGGGACTGGCCCACGCCGGAGGACCGGCTGAAGGTCGCCGAGCGGATCACGACCGACCTGGCGCGGGTCGCGCGGGCCTGATCGCGGTCAGGCGGTCGGGGGATCGCCGCGCTCGCCCTCGGCCGGTCTCAGGCCATAGGGCTCGACCAGTGTCCATACATGGTCCGGGATCATCGATTTCATCCGGCGCGGCTCCTCGCGGCGCAGGTGGATCACCGTCTCGGCGGCCTTCATCTCCAGCCGGGTGCGGGCGAACTCCAGCCCGCGCGGTCCGGTGCGTGGCTGCAGCCAGCTGACGATCGGACGCACCCAGTCGGGCATGCGGCGCAGGGGCAGGCCACCCGCCGCGCGCTCCACATTGGCGATGAAGCCGGCCACGGCGACCTTGCGCTTTCCCTTGTCGCCGGGCTCTGACAGCGCGACCTCGTCACCCAGCAAATCCAGCAGTTCCTCGCCGCGATCGTTGCGGACCAGCAGCCACTGCTCGCCCTGACCGGCCATGTAGCCGACCGTGATGTCGGCCAGGGCATTGGTGTAGTCGACGCAGGTCCGGCAGGTGAGCGGGAAGAAATCCGGGGCCAGCTGCGAGATCGGCAGGGACAGGAAGGGGATGGTCTTCACCCGACCGTCCGTGAACCTGAGCTCGACATGATAGTCTGCGCGGAATTCCAGATAGCTGATGGTGTCGGGGTGCTCCGACAGCAGGGCCAGAAACGTATGGAAGCGTTCGGTCGTGGTGTTGTCCGAACAGGGGGTGCCGACGACATAGAGTTTGTCGAAACCCAGTTCGGCCTCCAGCGCACGGAGGGCATAGACCTGGCAGGGGATGCCGATGACGGCGAGGCGACGGTATCCCCGGGCATGGGCATTCTCCAGCAGGGCCAGCAGGGGCGCATAGCCCATCCGCATGCCGCGTACCTGGGCCATCGCGGACGCCTCCGTGACCAGGACCGGCATGGGTCGCCACCGGTCATCGGGATCGGGGGCCATGGTCAGGACCGCATCGACCGCCTTGGTTTCGAGCAGGCGTTCGCCGATACGGGTGGTGATGCCGGTCCACTGGGCACCGGGTGCCGGTGCCCGCAGCGCAGCGCGGACCATGCGCTTCACGGGTCCGAAGAACAGTTCGTCGGGGCTGGTCGCCGGATCGCGCGTCCGGCCGTGAACGCGCGTCTCCATCGCCGGATAGTCCGGCTTGATGAACTGGCAGGCCTTGCCGCACAACGTCGGATCGTCCATCCGCGACACGCCGCAGTCGGTGCAGAGGTTGCGGGGGACGGGAGGGCGCACGGGCGGTGCCCAGACGGGCGCAGAGGGGTCGGCGGAAACAGGCAAGGTGGGCGTCCCGAAGCGCCGGCCTTGTGCGACCGGACCGCGAGGAACCCACGCCAACGCTGGGCCGTCAAGCACGCATGCCGCCGCCCAACACAGCCCGCGCTCAAGCAGCGAGCGACCGCGTCGCGAGCGCTAGCGCACCAATAGAGAGGGGAACCGCGCCATCCCTTCTGCTTCAGAAGAGATGGCGCGAGTGACGGGACTCGAACCCGCGACCTCCGGCGTGACAGGCCGGCACTCTAACCAACTGAGCTACACCCGCGTTTCCCGCTGCGTCATTTCCGGCGCGGCGAGGGGCGTCGTTTAGGCGGGGGCTCGCCGGTGTGTCAAGCGAGGATCGGGGGCGCGTTCGAAACTTCCTCGTCAACCGGCGATCGCCGGGCCTGTGACGGGTACAGGCACCTGGTAATGAACCCCAACGCCCGGTCCCAACGGCAGGTCCAGGGCGACCCAGGCCGCCACCATGATCAGCCCGGCCACGAGGAACGACCCTGCATAGGGCAGCATATTGGCAAGGAGGGAGCCCAGTCCGAATCGGGGATCCCATCGCTGTGCGAAGGTCAGTATCAGCGGGAAATAGCTCATCAGGGGCGTGGCGATATTGGTGACGGAATCGCCCATGCGGTAGGCGGCGGTCGTCATCTCCGGGCTGATGCCCAGCAGCATGAACATCGGGACCACAATGGGAGCCAGCGCCGACCATTTGGCCGAGGCGGAACCGATGAACAGGTCGAAAAAGCACGAGACCAGCACGACGGCGACCAGCAGAAGCGGGGTCGGCAGGGCGACGCTCTTCAGATATTCCGCGCCGCCGACCGCCAGGATCGGCCCCAGTCCGGACCAGTTGAACATGGCCACGAAGTGGGCGGCGAAGAAGGCCAGGACGATGTAGGGGGCCATCTGGGCGATGCCGTCGCGCATCATGACCACGAGATCGCGGTGGCTCGCGACCGTGCCTGCGCCGACCCCGTAGGCCCCGCCCGCCAGAAAGAACAGGATGGCAAAAAAGGCGACGAGGGACTGGTAGAGCGGGTTGAACCGCTGGTTCGGCTCGGCCTCCGCATCGATGAAGGGCGAACCGGGCAGGAAGGTGATGGTGGCCCACAGCGCGGCCATGGCCAGCAGCGTCAGGCCGGCGAAGGCCAGACCGCGCTTTTCAGCCGCGGTCAGCGGGACCTTGTCTTGAAGGCCGCCCCGCTCGTGCAGGATGGGTGAGCGGCCCTTCAGGCGCGGCTCGATGACCACGTCGGTCAGGAACCAGATAATCGGTGTGAACACGATCACCATGCCGATCGAGAAGAACCAGTTGCCCGCGATGGTGACGGAATAGGCGGGATCGATCAGCTGGGCCGCGGACTCTGTGATGCCCAGGATCAGGGCATCGGAGGCCCCCGGAAACAGATTGCCGGCAAACCCGCCGGACACCGCCGCAAAACCGGCCGCGAGTCCCGCCAGGGGATGACGACCTGCCGCCGAGAAGATCACGGCCGCCAGGGGAATGACGACGACATAGGCGGCGTCCGACGCATGGTGTGACACCATGCCGGTGACCGCCACAGCCGGCGTGAGGATGAATCGGGGCGCGTTCAGCAACATGCCTCGAAAGGCGGTGGTGAACAGACCGGCGCGCTCGGCCACCGCCGCGCCGTAGACGACAGTCAGCACGATCCCCAGGGGCGGGAAGGCCGCCAGGGTTTTTGGCATGTCGATGAACAGCTTTGAGAGATTATCGGTCGAAAGCAGGCTCTGAGCCTGCAGGGCATCGCCCGTCACCGGATTGACCGTCGCCCACCCCAGCCCGGCACCGACGATACTGAGCACGATCAGGGCGAGAATGAACCAGAGGAACAGGAAGACGGGATCGGGCAGGCTGTTGCCTGTGCGCTCGACAAGGCCCAGGAAGCCCTTGGCGGGCGGGAGGCCTTCGGGGGTTACGTCGGTCATGGCTGGGCGGCACCCCTCTCGGTTCGGAAGGCCACCATAAAGTCAGACGGAGCCCCATCAGCACAACCCCTGTGCGACATTCTGTGCGAACCGTTCTCAACAAGAAATCGTTTCGTCGCATGGGTTTGAACCGCTGCGCTCTTGGGTCTAGAAAGCGGCGAATCCGCCGCCTCCCCCTTGCGGCAGGGACCCTTCGTCATGAACGCATTCCTTTTGCAGTATCTGCCCATCGTGATCTTCCTGGGGATCGCGACGTTGCTGGGCCTGGGCTTCATGATCGCGGCCTGGGTTCTGGCCCCTTCGAACCCCGACTCCGAGAAGCTGTCGGCCTATGAGTGCGGGTTCAATGCCTTCGACGATGCGCGGATGAAGTTCGATGTGCGGTTCTATCTGGTGTCGATCCTGTTCATCATCTTCGACCTGGAAGTGGCCTTCCTGTTCCCCTGGGCCGTATCGATGTTCGACCTCGCGCGGCCCGAGATGATCTTCGCCTTCTGGTCGATGATGGCCTTCCTGGGTGTGCTAACCGTCGGCTTCATCTACGAATGGAAGAAGGGCGCGCTGGAATGGCAATAGTCGCACCATCGAGCCCGTTGCCCACGGCCTATGGCCAGGGCGGCCGTTCGACCGTCGAGGGTTACGACCCCAAAATCCACGACAAGTTCTTCGAGGCGGTCAACACCGAGATCGCCGAGCAGGGCTTCCTGACGGCCTCGCTGGACGATGTCATCAACTGGGCCCGGACGGGCAGTCTGATGTGGATGACCTTTGGTCTGGCCTGCTGCGCCGTGGAAATGATCCAGGCGTCCATGCCGCGCTATGATCTGGAGCGGTTCGGCATGGCCCCGCGCGCCAGCCCACGCCAGTCGGACCTGATGATCGTCGCCGGCACCCTGACCAACAAGATGGCTCCGGCCCTGCGCAAGGTCTACGACCAGATGCCGGACCCGCGCTATGTCCTGTCGATGGGCAGCTGTGCCAACGGCGGTGGCTATTACCACTACAGCTACAGCGTCGTGCGCGGTTGCGACCGCATCGTGCCGGTCGACGTCTATGTGCCCGGTTGCCCGCCGACGGCCGAGGCCCTGATCTACGGCCTGCTGCAGCTGCAGAAGAAGATCCGGCGCACGGGGACGATCGACCGGTGAACGAGTTCGAACAGCCCAAATACGCCTCGGGCCACCTGGCGACTGTCGCGGCCAACACCGCCGTTCTGACGCCGCTGGGCCAGGAGATGGTGGCCGAGCTGCAGGTCGATGCGACCGTAGCCTTTGGCGAGCTGACGCTGACCTGCCATCGCGACCGGATCGTGAGCGTGCTGACGGATCTGCGCGACCGCTTCGGCTTCCAGCAACTGCTGGACGTCTGCGGCGTGGACTATCCCGACCGGGCCGAGCGGTTCGATGTCGTCTATCATCTGCTGAGCCTGACGCGGAATGCGCGCATCCGGGTCAAGGTCGCGACCGACGAGGTCCAGCCGGTGCCCAGCGCAATCAGCGTCTACCCTTCCGCCGAATGGTTCGAGCGCGAGGCGTTCGACATGTACGGCATGCTGTTCTCGGACCACCCGGACCTGCGCCGCCTGCTGACCGATTACGGGTTCCAGGGGCATCCGCTGCGCAAGGACTTCCCGATGACCGGCTATGTCGAGGTCCGCTACGATGAGCAGCAGAAGCGGGTGGTCTATGAGCCCGTCAAGCTGACGCAGGAGTTCCGCAACTTCGACTTCCTGTCGCCGTGGGAAGGTGCCGAGTATCCGGCCTCCGTCCTGCCTGGCGACGAGAAGGCACCCGGGGCGGTCCCGGGGCCCAAGGCGACGGGATGATCGACCATGCCACCCTCAGCGTTGCAGCAGGCTTTCACCAAGACGTCGATACAGTCGGCGGCTTCGTTCTTTCTCGTGACCTTCTCGACCGCCTTTCTGTTCACCCTCGGGGCCCGGCTGACCGGCTGGTTTACGCGCTCGCCGGTGATCCCGCCGGAACAGACGTCCATGTTGGGCATCGCCATCATGGTGGCGGTGATCTGTCTGGCCGTGGGGGCCAGCATCCGCAGGCTTTCGGCGGCCGAGTTGCAGAGCGCCCTGCTGGGGGCCTCGGCTATCCTTTTGTCCACGCCACTGGCGCTGGCCGTTTTGACCGGAGACTGGCAGTTGTCGACAGCCGCCGTGTCGGGGATGGGCGTGGTCACTCTGGCCGTCGGCTGGTTCGTGGCCATCACCCGCAGACCCGATACGCCGGAGGCGCACACTGATGGCTGACGGACACCCCATCGCGAACGCCTCGCCCACCCGCACCGAACTGGACGTCGTCACCGACGACCTGGGCCATATCGCCTTCGGCGATCCGCGCACGGCCCATGCCCGCGAGATGGACGACCGCAAGTTCACCATCAACTTCGGGCCGCAACACCCGGCCGCCCACGGCGTCCTGCGTCTGGTGCTGGAGCTGGACGGGGAGGTGGTCGAGCGCGTCGATCCGCATATCGGCCTGCTGCATCGCGGCACCGAGAAGCTGATGGAGGCCCGCACCTACCTCCAGAACGTGCCCTATCTGGACCGGCTCGACTACGTCGCGCCGATGAACCAGGAGCACGCTTTCTGCCTGGCGATCGAGCGGCTGATGGGGATCGAGGTGCCCTATCGCGCCCAGCTGATCCGGGTCCTGTACTCGGAAATCGGGCGCATCCTGTCGCACATGCTGAACGTGACGACCCAGGCGCTGGACGTCGGAGCCCTGACGCCGCCGCTGTGGGGCTTCGAGCAGCGCGAAAAGCTGATGGTCTTCTACGAGCGGGCCTGTGGCGCGCGCCTGCACGCCAACTATTTCCGGCCGGGCGGCGTGCATCAGGACCTGCCCATGGCCCTGATCGACGACATCGGCCGCTGGTGCGCCGAGTTCCCGACGGCGCTGGCCGACATCGAGAGCCTCGTCACCGAGAACCGCATCTTCAAGCAGCGCAACGTCGACATCGGCGTGGTGTCCAGGGAGCAGGCCCTGCAGTGGGGCTTCTCCGGCGTGATGCTGCGTGGCTCGGACATCGCCTGGGATCTGCGCAAGTCGCAGCCCTATGAGTGCTATGCCGAACTCGATTTCGATGTGGTCGTCGGCAAGAACGGCGACTGCTGGGACCGCTACCTCGTCCGCGTCGAGGAGATGAAGCAGTCGGTGCACATCATGGAGCAGTGCATCCACAAGCTGCGCAACTGTCCGGGCGAACCGGTCATGGTCGAGAACAACAAGATCGTGCCCCCGACGCGGGGCGAGATGAAGCGGTCGATGGAAGCCCTGATCCATCACTTCAAACTGTATACCGAAGGCTTCCACACCCCGGCCGGCGAGGTCTATGCCGCCGTCGAGGCCCCCAAGGGCGAGTTCGGAATCTATCTGGTCAGCGACGGCACCAACAAGCCGTACCGGGTCAAGATCAGCGCCCCGGGCTTCCGTCACCTGCAGGCGATGGACTGGATGAACCGCGGCCACATGCTGGCCGACGTCTCCGCCATCCTCGGCTCGCTCGACATCGTCTTCGGCGAGGTGGATCGATGAGCGTCGCCGCCGTCGTGCAGGGCCAGCTGGACGCCTACAACGCCCAGGACATCGAGGCCTTCGTCACCTATTTTACCGACGACATCACTGTCGCCGACCTGAACGCCGTGCCCAATCTGACGGGGCTGAATGCTTATCGCGAGCGCCACGCGGGTCTGTTCGCCCAGCATCCGCAGAACCGCGCCGAACTGGTGTCACGCACTGTCATCGGATCGACGGTGATCGACCACGAGCGCGTGTATCGCTCGCCCGAGACCACGCCGTTCGAGGTCGCGGCCATCTATTCGTTCGCCGGCGACAAGATCGCCCGCGTCGATTTCGTGAAAGCCTGACCGATGTCCGTCCGTCGTCTTGCCAAGGACCAGCCCGCCTCGTTCGCCTTCTCGAAGGAGACGATGAAAAAGGTCGAGTGGTGGATCGCCAAATATCCGGCCGATCGTGCCCGTTCGGCCGTGATCCCGATGCTTTGGCTGGTCCAGAAGCAGGAAGGCTGGGTCTCCGAGCCTGCCATCCGCGCCATCGCCGACAAGCTCGACATGGCCTACATCCGGGTGCTGGAGGTCGCGACCTTCTACACCATGTTCATGCTGGAGCCGGTCGGCTCGGCCGCCCTGATCCAGGTCTGCGGCACCACGCCCTGCATGCTGCGCGGCTCGGGCGAACTGATGAAGGTCTGCAAGAGCCGGATCGGCGACAAGCAGACCTTGTCGGCCGACGGCAAATTCTACTGGGAAGAGGTCGAGTGTCTGGGGGCCTGTGTCAACGCGCCCATGGCCATGATCAACGACTACTATTTCGAGGACCTGACGGCCGCCGACCTGAACCAGATCATCGACGACTTCGCGGCGGGCAAGACGCCCAAACCGGGCACGCGGGTCGACCGTGTGAACTCGGCGCCAGAGGGCGGGCCGCTGACTCTCAGCGATCCGAAACTGTATGACGGCTCGGCGGCGAAGAAGATCAAGAAACTCCCGAACTCCGAGCCCGTGACGGCATGACCGAACCTGTCGATCCCAAGTCGGGCCAATCCCTGAAGAACACCGACGCCTTCTTCGCGATCGGGTTCGTGTTTTTCGTCCTCGGGCTGTCCGGCGACAACAACGCCGCCTTTCTGGCGATCGGCCTCGCGTTCATCGTCGTCGGGGTGGCCGGCCGGGTGCGCAAGCCCAAGGTCGATAAGTGATATGGGCGCTCAACCGGCAACCTACGACCCGGGCGAGGTCAGCGCATGACCGACGCCAGGTCCGACGAGAAGGTGACCGCCTATCGAGCAGAGATCCGTGCCGTGGGCCGCAACCAGCGGCTGGCGGGCTTCGGCCTGGTGCTGCTCGGGGCCATTCTGGTCTGGGGCGCGACACGCGCCGGTGGGCTCACCGAACTCGTGCAGATGGCGGGCTATGCGGCGCTGGCGGCGGGATGGGCCCTGATGCTGGCCGCGATTTTCCTGCGCACCCGATATCACCGCCGTCGCATGGCCGAGCTAGACAGAGGCGCACAATGAGTGCCTTGCTTCTCGCCCACGGCGAACCATCGGGTGATTATCCGACGGCGCTTGCACAGTCCGTGATCACAAGACGTTCGGGGGACCGTCGTGACATCAAAACCACCGAAGCGCGGCGTCGCCGGCCTGTTCATGGCCAATCTGATGGGCGCCAGCGCCCTGCCTTTGGGCGGGGCGTCGGCACCGCCCGCAACACCGACGCCTGCTGCGCCGTCCCCTTCGCCTTCTCCCGCCGGTTCCCCGAATGCGCCTGATCAGACACCCCCAGGTTCAGGCGCCCAGCGTCCGCCTCCGCCAACCGAGCGCCAGACCGGTGATCGACGCAGCGAACTCTCGCGCCCGCGCGGCAGCGGGAACGGCCGGGGTGGCCGGGGCAGGGGAGGCGCGCTGATGGTCGGTCTGCTGGAAGACAAGGACCGCATCTTCACCAACCTGTACGGGCTCCAGGACTGGGGCCTCGAGGGCGCGAAGACCCGCGGCTGCTGGAACGCGACGAAGGACATGCTGGACATGGGCCGCGACTGGCTCATCACCAACGTCAAGAATTCGGGCCTGCGCGGACGCGGCGGGGCGGGCTTCTCGACGGGGCTGAAGTGGTCCTTCATGCCCAAAGAGGTGAAGGACCGGCCGCACTATCTGGTGGTCAACGCCGACGAATCCGAGCCCGGCACCTGCAAGGACCGGGAGATCATGCGTCATGATCCCCACCTGCTGATCGAAGGCTGCCTGATCGCCTCGTTCGCGATGCAGGCCCACGCCTGCTACATCTATCTGCGCGGCGAATATGTGCTGGAACGCGAGCGCATGGAGGCGGCGGTCAAGCAGGCCTATGAGGCGAAGCTGATCGGCAAGAACAATGTCCACGGCTGGGACTTCGACGTCTATATCCACCATGGCGCGGGGGCCTACATCTGCGGTGAAGAGACCGCCCTGCTGGAAAGCCTCGAGGGCAAGAAGGGCCAGCCGCGCCTGAAGCCGCCGTTCCCGGCCGGCGCGGGCCTCTACGGCTGCCCCACCACGGTGAACAACGTCGAATCCATCGCTGTCGTCGGCACGATCCTGCGTCGCGGGGCCCAGTGGTTCGCCGGCTTCGGCCGTCCGAACAACACCGGCACCAAGCTGATGAGCATCAGCGGCCACGTGAACCGGCCGTGCAATGTCGAAGAAGCCATGTCGATCCCGCTGCGTCAGCTGATCGAGGATCACTGCGGCGGGGTGCGTGGCGGCTGGGACAATCTGAAGGCCATCATCCCGGGCGGGGTGTCGGTGCCGCTGATCACGCGCGAGATGTCCGAAGTCGCGCTGATGGACTTCGACTCCCTGCGCGAAATGAAGTCGGGTCTGGGCACGGCCGCCGTGGTGGTGATGGACAACTCCACCGACCTGGTGAAGGCGATCGCCCGCATCAGCTATTTCTACAAGCATGAGAGCTGCGGTCAGTGCACGCCATGCCGCGAGGGCACCGGCTGGATGTGGCGCGTGCTGGAGCGCATGGCCGTGGGCGAGGCCGATCCCGCCGAGATCGACATGCTGCTGGAAGTCTCGACCCAGATCGAGGGCCACACCATCTGCGCGCTCGGCGACGCCGCCGCCTGGCCGGTTCAGGGTCTGATCCGTCACTTCCGTCACGAGATCGAGGACCGCATCTCGGCCTACCGCATCCGCCGCGCGAACTTCGCCGGCCACGCGATCGCGGCGGAGTAGAGCTGTGGGAAGACAGACAGATCAACATGGGGGTGACTGAGCGTGCGCGGCAAGATCCTAAGCTACGACGACCTGAACGGGACCGGCTTGATTAGCGGTGACGATGGCACTCGTTACGCATTCACACGCGGAGACATTCAAGGCGGCCCTAGAACAGCCTATTCGGGCCAGGAAGTGGACTTCAGCGCCGTCGAGAACCGCGCGAGCGACATCTACATCACTTCCAATCCCAACGTTCTCGCCGGAGAGAAGAACAAGATAGTTGCTGCGTTGCTCGCTATTTTTCTGGGATTGTTCGGTGCTCACAAGTTCTATCTGGGACGCATGTGGCCAGGAATAATCATGTTGCTGTGTGGAACGCTCGGTTGGTTTCTGTTCGCCATCCCTCCGATCATTATCAGCGTCATCGCATTTATCGAGTTCATCATTTACCTGGTCAAACCCGACGCAGAGTTCCATCGAGACTACGTTGTCGGAAATCGGAGCTGGTTCTAGTTGGCTATCCGCGCCGAAATCTGGATCGCGGGCGCTGCTGCGGCCCTTTTAGGCAGTTGCAATCAGCCCGACAGCCGGGGAGATCCGACGCCGCTCGAGAAGGCGGCGGCAGCCGCCCCCGTGTCCGACTCGGTCCCGGTGACGCCCGCCGTCCTGACCGCCGTCGATCTGCGCCGCGTGTGCCGCGCCGGGCTGGCCGCGATCCACGGCCAGACGCTTGACGCCATCCAGATCACGGGCGCGGAGGGCGAGGTCCTGGACGCCCGGTGGCGCGCGCCGGTCGACGGCGGGTGGATGAAGGCGCAATGCCGGGCCGGCGACGGATTGGTGATGTGGAAGCCGCTGGACCTGCCCGATCCGGCGCAGGTCCGCTGGATGACCGATGCGGGCGATCCGGTCGTGCGCTATGCGATCCGGGGCGAAGAGATCGAGATCGTCCAGGCCCTGCCGGACGGCACGACGCAGCAGGCTATGATGGCCGTGCGTCCTGAGGAAGAGGTAAGCTGATGCCCGTCGCCAAGGTCAACGGCGTCGATGTCGAGTTCGAGCCCGGCATGACCGTGCTGCAGGTCGCCGAGCGCGCCGGGCACGAGATCCCGCGCTTCTGCTATCACGAGCGGCTGTCGATCGCCGGCAACTGCCGCATGTGTCTGGTTGAGGTGAAGCCCGGTCCGCCAAAGCCCCAGGCCTCGTGCGCCCTGCCGGCCGCCGAAGGCCAGATGATCTTCACCGACACGCCGATGGTGAAGAAGGCCCGCGAAGGGGTGATGGAGTTCCTGCTCATCAACCACCCGCTGGACTGCCCGATCTGTGACCAGGGCGGCGAGTGCGACCTGCAGGACCAGGCCATGGGCTATGGCCGCGACGGTTCCCGCTATGCGGAGAACAAGCGCGCGGTTGAAGAAAAGAACATGGGTCCGACGATCAAGACCTTCATGACGCGGTGCATCCAGTGCACCCGCTGCGTGCGGTTCGTTTCGGAAGTGGCAGGCGTGCCGGACATCGGCATGATCAGTCGCGGCGAGGATGCCGAGATCACCACCTATCTGGAACAGGCGGTGGGGTCCGAGCTGTCGGGCAACGTCAACGACCTGTGCCCCGTGGGGGCTCTGACGCACCGTCCGTGGCAGTTCCATTATCGTCCGTGGGAGCTGAAGAAGACCGAGACCATCGACATCATGGACGCCCTGGGCTCCAACATCTCGGCCCAGTCCAAGGGTGCCGAGATCATGCGCATCCTGCCCCGCGTGCACGAGGGCATCAACGAGGAGTGGCTGTCGGACAAGAGCCGCTATGTCGTCGATGGCCTTCAGGCGCGGCGCCTGGACCGGCCCTATGTGCGCGAGAACGGCAAGCTGCGCGTCGCCTCGTGGGACGAGGCGCTGAATGCAGTCGCCTCCAGGCTCAAGTCGGCCCCGTCCGACCGGATCGGCGTCATCGCCGGCGACCTGCAGGACGCGGAATCGATGAAGGCGGCGCTGGACCTGTTCCGCGCGCTGGGTTCCACCAACACCGACTGCCGCCAGGACGGATCGGCCCTGGGCCATGGTCCGCGCGAGGGCTGGTTGTTCAACACGGGCCTGCAAGGGCTTGAAGAGGCGGACTCGATCCTTATGGTCGGGGTCAATCCGCGGACCGAGGGCCCGCTGCTGAACCAGCGGATTCGCAAGTCCTGGCTGGCCGGCAAGACCCGCGTCAGCCTTATCGGTCCCACGGTCGACCTGACCTATGATTATGTGGTCGTCGGGCGTGGCACGCGGACCCTGGTCAAACTGCCCAAGGCGGCGACCGACGCCCTGGCCCAGGCCGAGCGTCCGGCTATCGTCGTGGGGACCGGTGCTCTGGTCGGCCGTCAGGGGGCAGCTGTGCTGAGCGCCCTGGGCCGGCTCGCGGCCAAGGTCGGCGTCGTCAAGGATGGATGGAACGGCTTTAACGTGCTGCATCACGCGGCCGCTCGCGTCGGCGGTCTGGACATGGGCTTCGTGCCAGCGTCCGGCGGTCTGTCGGCCCAGGAGATGGTCCAGCCGGGCGCGCTGGACGTCCTGTTCCTGCTGGGGGCCGACGAGATCGAGACCGGTCAGTCGAAGGCCTTCAAGGTCTATCTGGGCAGTCACGGCGACCGGGGCGCGCACAGGGCCGACGTCATCCTGCCGGGCGCCGCCTGGACCGAGAAGTCGGGCCTGTATGTCAACACCGAGGGCCGGGTGCAGATGGCCGAACGCGCCGTCTTCCCGAAAGGCGATGCCAAGGAAGACTGGGCCATCCTTCGCGCCCTGTCCGAACGCGTGGGTCACACCCTGCCGTACGACGCCCTGGAGCAGCTGCGCACGAAACTGATGGGCGACCATCCGACCTTCGGCCGCATCGACTATCTGGCCCCGGCCGCGTCGTTCGACGTGGCGAGCCTGGGGATCAAGGGCGATCTGGGCGACGTGGCCTTCGCTTCAGCCGTCACTGACCCTTATCTGAACAATCCGATCGCGCGCGCCAGCGCGACCATGGCCGAGCTCAGCGCCCTGCGCATGTCTCCGGCCCTGCTGGCGGCGGAGTAGAGCATGACCGAGAACTTCTGGACCGGACCGGTCGGCTGGACCCTGATAACCACCGGCGGCATCCTGATCGTCACGATCGGCATCCTGTTGTCGCTGGCCTTCCTGCTGCTGGCGGACCGCAAGATCTGGGCGGCGGTGATGATGCGGAAAGGGCCCAATGTCGTGGGTCCGTTCGGCTTGCTGCAGTCCTTCGCCGACTTTCTGAAGTTCGTGCTGAAGGAGATCGTCGTGCCGGCGGGTGCCGACAAGGCGGTGTTCCTGCTGGCCCCCCTGATCAGCTTCGTCCTGGCCTTCGTGGCCTGGGCCGCCATCCCGTTCGCGCCGGGCTGGGTCGTGTCCGACCTGAACGTGGGTATCCTCTACATCTTCGCCATCAGTTCGCTGGGCGTCTACGGCATCATCATGGGCGGCTGGGCTTCGAACTCGAAGTATCCGTTCCTGGGCTCGCTGCGGTCCGCCGCGCAGATGGTGTCCTACGAGGTCTCCATCGGCCTGATCATCATCAACGTCATCCTGCTGGCCGGGACGATGAACCTGACATCGATCGTGACGGCGCAGGAGGGCTGGATCTGGAACTGGTTCGCCTTCGGGGGCGGGCTCGATACCTGGCCGCTGATCGTCGTGATGATCCCGGTGACGATGATGTTCTTCATCTCGGCCCTGGCCGAGACCAACCGTCCGCCGTTCGACCTGCCCGAAGCCGAGTCCGAACTGGTGGCCGGGTATCAGGTCGAATATTCCTCGACGCCCTATCTGCTGTTCATGATCGGCGAATACGCCAACATCGTCTTCATGTGCGCCATGATCAGCCTGCTGTTCTTCGGCGGCTGGAACCCGGGCTTCCCGATCGACTTCACCGCCGACTGGCCGCCGTTCCTCGTGAACTTCCTGCTGTTCCTCGTGCTGGCGACCAAGATCGTCTTCTGGTTCTTCATGTTCGCCATGGTGAAGACTTTCGTGCCGCGCTACCGCTACGATCAGCTGATGCGGCTGGGCTGGAAGATCTTCCTGCCGACCTCGCTGGTGGCCGTGGTCATCGTGTCGGCCTGGCGCGTCTTTATGGTCGAGGCATGATCCGGATGGCCGTCCTGTCCGTCCTTTCCCTCGGCCTGACCGGCTGCCTGCCGCCCCCCTATGAGGCCGAGCCGGCGTCCGTCTATCAGTGGCAGCGGCGTCAGGAAGGCATCGAGCGGCGCGAGGCCGAACGCGTGCGCCTGTGCGCCATCATGAACACCGACACGGATCGCTATCGCCGCGACTGCCGCCGTCCCGGAGACCCCATCCGATGATTACCCGTATCGCCCAGGCCGCGAAGGGCGCACTGCTGATCGACATGGTGGGGGCCTTCGGCCTGACCCTGCGCGAGTTCTTTCGCCCCAAGCACACCATCAACTATCCGTTCGAGCGCAACCCGCAGTCGCCGCGCTTCCGGGGCGAGCACGCCCTGCGCCGCTATGCCAACGGCGAGGAACGCTGCATCGCCTGCAAGCTGTGCGAGGCCATCTGCCCGGCCCAGGCGATCACCATCGAATCGGAGCCTCGCAGCGACGGCAGCCGCCGGACGACCCGCTACGACATCGACATGGTCAAGTGCATCTACTGCGGCCTGTGCCAGGAGGCCTGCCCGGTGGATGCCATCGTCGAGGGTCCGAACAGCGAGTTCGCCACCGAGACGCGCGAGGAACTCCTCTATGACAAGGCGCGGCTGCTGGACAACGGCGACCGCTGGGAACGCCAGATCGCCAGGAACCTCGAACTCGACGCGCCCTATCGGTGAGGATTTCCCTCTCCCGGCGGGAGAGGGACAGAATACGAATTGCTCGCTTCATTTTGGGGCGAACGCTGTCTAAGAGGTGCGGCGATTGCGCCGCACCATTTCGGAAAGGGCGAAAGCCTCCCATGCTGCAAGGCATAGCCTTCTATCTGCTTTCGGCGGTGGCGGTCGTGTCCGGCCTTCTGGTCGTGACCGCGCGCAACCCCGTGCACAGCGTCCTGTGGCTGATCCTGGCCTTCTTCTCGTCGGCCGGACTGTTCGTGCTGCTGGGGGCCGAGTTCCTGGCCATGCTGTTGGTGGTCGTCTACGTCGGCGCGGTCGCGGTCCTGTTCCTGTTCGTCGTCATGATGCTGGACGTCGACTTCGTGCGCCTGCGCGAGGGGTATGCGACCTATCTGCCCCTGGCGGCGATCGTGGCGGGCATATTGCTGGCCGAGATGGTCATGATCTCGATCGTGGTGGTGCAGGGCGGGGCGGCTTCGGACGCCGTGGCGCCCGCCGTCGCCACCGCCGATGCCTCGAACGTCGAGATGATCGGGCGGGTGCTCTATACCGACTACATCTACTTCTTCCAGGCGGCCGGGATCGTGCTGCTGATCGCCATGATCGGGGCCATTGTCCTGACCCTGCGCAAGAAGCCGTCGGTCCGGCGTCAGGATCCGGGAGCCCAGACCAACCGCGACCGCAAGACGTCGGTCCAGATCAAGGGCGTGGTCACCGGGGCCGGCGTCACCGGCGAGGAGCTGCGCTGATGGACGTTGGTCTTCAACACTATCTGGCGGTCGCGGCCATGCTGTTCACCATCGGTGTCTTCGGCATTTTCGTGAACCGGAAGAACGTCATCATCATCCTGATGTCGGTCGAGCTGATCCTGCTGGCGGTGAACATCAACTTCGTCGCCTTCTCCGCCTATTTGAACGACGTCCAGGGGCAGATCATGGCCATGTTCGTCCTGACGGTGGCCGCGGCCGAAGCCGCCGTGGGCCTGGCGATCCTGGTGACCTTCTTCCGCAACCGCGGAGACATCGCGGTTGACGACGCCAATGTGATGAAGGGCTGACCGGAGTGACACTCGAACTGCTCGTCACGCTCGGCGTCTTCGCCCCGCTGCTCGGTGCCGCGATCGCCGGCCTTTTTGGCCGCCGCATCGGCGATATCCCGTCGCAGGCCGTCACGACCGGCCTGCTGTTCTTTTCGTGCGCCGTCGCCTGGACGGTGTTCAGCCAGTGGACCTGGGGTCACCTCGAGCCGTTCACGGTCACGATCGCGCCCTTCATCAACGTCGGCGATTTCCAGTCGGCCTGGTCGATCCGCATCGACGCCCTGTCGGCGGTGATGCTGGTCGTGGTGACCAGCGTGTCCTCGCTCGTGCACCTGTATTCCTGGGGATACATGGCCGAGGACGACTCCAAGCCGCGCTTCTTCGCCTATCTGTCCCTGTTCACCTTCGCCATGCTGGCGCTGGTCACCGCCGCCGACTTCATGCAGCTGTTCTTCGGCTGGGAAGGTGTGGGGCTGGCGTCCTATCTGCTGATCGGCTTCTGGTACAAGAAATCGACCGCGTCGGCCGCCGCGATCAAGGCCTTCGTCGTCAACCGGGTTGGCGACTTCGGATTCGCGCTCGGCATCATCACCGTCTTCTGGATGTTCGGCACGATCGAGTTCGCCGAGCTGTTCCCGATGATCGCCTCGAAACAGGGGCAGGGATGGGCGTTCCTGGGTCACACCTGGTCGGCGCTGGATCTGGCGGGCGTGCTGCTGTTCATCGGCGCCATGGGCAAGTCGGCGCAGTTCTTCCTGCACACCTGGCTGCCCGACGCGATGGAGGGCCCGACGCCGGTGTCCGCCCTGATCCACGCCGCGACCATGGTCACCGCAGGCGTGTACATGGTCTGCCTGCTCAGCCCGATCTATGAGTATGCGCCCACGGCGTCGCTGCTGATCGCCATCACCGGCGCAGTGACGGCCCTGTTCGCGGCGACGGTCGGTCTGATGCAGAACGACATCAAGCGGGTCATAGCCTATTCGACCTGTTCACAGCTGGGCTACATGTTCTTTGCGGCGGGCGTCGGCGTCTATGAATCCGCCATGTTCCACCTGTTTACGCACGCCTTTTTCAAGGCCCTGCTGTTCCTGGGGGCCGGCTCCGTGATCCACGGAATGCATCACGAGCAGGACATGCGGAAGATGGGCGGGCTTTGGAAGCTGCTGCCTGTCACCTATGCGGTGATGATGATCGGGACGATCGCCATCACGGGCCTGGGCATCCCTGAGATCGGCGGCTTTGCGGGCTTCTACTCCAAGGACTCGATCATCGAGAGCGCCTATGCGGCGGCCACGAGCGGCCATTCCGCGGCGGGCTATTTCGCCTTCATCGTCGGTCTCTTCGCGGCGGCCCTGACCAGCTACTATTCGTGGCGGCTGATCTTCATGACCTTCCACAACAAGCCCCAGTGGACGGAAGAGGCGATCGCCGCGCAGGCGCATGACCACGGCCACGACGACCACGCTTCGCACGCCCGTCCAGAGACCCATTCCGAGGCGCTAGAAGATGGAAATCACAGCGCGTCCGGGCATGACGATCATGGCCATCACGGCCATCACGGCCCGTTGAAGCCCCACGAGAGCCCTTGGATCATGCTGGTTCCGCTGATCGCCCTGTCGATCGGCGCCGTCGCGGCCGGTTTCGTCTTCGCCCCGAGCTTCATCGGCCACCACGAGGCCGAGTTCTGGCGCGGTGCCATCTTCTCGGGCCCGACCAACCACGTCCTTCACGACAGCCATGAGGTTCCGAAATGGGTGAAGTGGTCACCGCTGGTGGTGACCCTGCTCGGCGCTTTCATCGCCTTCTACTACTACGTCCTGCGTGAAGGCCTGGCGAAGCGGATGGCGGCAAAGGAGGGGCCGCTGTGGACCTTCCTGTACAACAAATGGTTCTTCGACGAGGTCTACGGGTTCGTCTTCGTCAAGGGTGCCAGGGCGCTGGGCGACTTCTTCTGGAAGGTCTGCGATGTCCGGATCATCGACGGGCTGGGACCGAACGGTGCCGCCTGGGCGTCGCTGAAGTCGGCCGCGCGGCTGGCCAGGCTCCAGTCCGGCTATGTCTATCACTATGCGTTCGTGATGCTGCTCGGCGTGGCCGGTCTGCTCGCCTTCGCCATCTACACCTGGGGTGCCTGAGTTATGGGTGCGATCCCCAATATCCTGAGCGTGGTCACCTTCCTGCCGCTGGTCGGGGGGCTGCTGATCCTGATCGGCCGCTTCGCCGCGCCGTCGGGCCAGGACGGTATCGCCCGCTGGGTGGCGCTGGGCACCACGCTGGTGACCCTGGCCGTGTCGGCCGTGCTGGTGCTGCAATTCGATAGCGCCAACCCGGCCTATCAGTTCGTCGAGAATTACGTCTGGTTCGCCGGGGCCGGATATCACCTCGGCGTCGACGGGGTATCGATCCTGTTCGTCCTGCTGACGGCCTTCCTGATGCCGATCTGCATCCTGGCCAGCTGGAAGTCGATCGAGACCCGCGTCGTCGACTACATGATCGCCTTCCTGGTGCTGGAGACCCTGGTCATCGGGGTGTTCACCTCGCTGGACCTGTTCCTGTTCTACATCTTCTTCGAAGGCACCCTGGTGCCGATGTTCATCATCATCGGGGTGTGGGGCGGGGCGAACCGGATCTATGCCGCCTACAAATTCTTCCTCTACACCCTGCTGGGGTCCGTGCTGATGCTGCTGGCCATGCTGTGGATGGCCAACAAGGCGGGCACGACCAGCATTCCCGAACTGAAGACCTTCGCCTTCAGCCCGCAGGCCCAGTCGGTGCTGTGGCTGGCCTTCTTCGCCTCGTTCGCGGTGAAGATGCCGATGTGGCCCGTCCACACCTGGCTGCCAGATGCCCACGTCCAGGCGCCGACGGCGGGATCGGTCATTCTGGCCGGCATCCTGCTGAAGCTCGGAGGCTATGGCTTCATCCTGTTCAATGTGCCGATGTTCCCGGATGCGTCGGTCCTGTACCAGCCGCTGGTCTTCACCCTGTCGGTGATCGCCATCGCCTACACCTCGCTGGTCGCCTTCCGTCAGACCGACATCAAGAAGCTGATCGCCTATTCGTCGGTGGCGCACATGGGCTTCGTGACCATGGGCATCTTCGCCGGCAACGCCCAGGGGATGCAGGGTGCTATCTTCCAGATGCTGAGCCACGGGCTGATCTCGGGCGCGCTCTTCCTCTGCGTCGGTGTGGTCTATGACCGGATGCACACGCGCGAGATCGCCTTCTACGGCGGTCTGACCAACCGGATGCCCTGGTACGCGGCCATCTTCCTGATGTTCACCATGGCCAACGTCGGCCTGCCGGGGACCTCGGGCTTCATCGGCGAGATGCTGACGATGACCGGCGTCTATCAGGCCTCGACCTGGGCGGCGTTCGTGGCCGCGACCGGCGTCATCCTGTCGGCCGTCTATGCCCTGACCCTGTATCGCAACGTCATGTTCGGCGAGATCACCAACCCGGCCCTGGCCACGATCAAGGACATCGACCTGCGCGAGCTGGTCATCTTCGTCCCCCTGATCGTCGGCACGATCTGGCTGGGCGTACAGCCAGACCTCGTCCTGAACTACACCGCCGCCTCCGTCGACGCCGTCGTCAACGGCTGGCAGCTCGCGACCGGCGGGTGAGAGAATAATGCCTGACCTGTCCCAAGCCCTCTATCTCGCCGCCCCGGAGCTGACGCTCGCCATCGGTGCGCTCGTCCTGTTGCTGCTCGGTGCCTTCATCGGCGAGAAGTCGGCGCGACTGGTGTCGATCCTGTCCGTCGCCCTTCTGATCGCGGCCGCCGCCGTCGCCGCGACCGGCCCGCTCGGCACAGCCTTCAACGGGGCCTATGTCGCCGATCCGCTGGCCGTCTATGCCAAGGTCGCCATCTATCTGGCCTCGGCCGTGGCCGTCGTTCTGGGCGGCGGCTGGATGCAGCGCACCGGCATCGCCCGGTTTGAGTTCCCGATCCTGATCGTTCTCGCCGCCGTCGGCATGGGGATGATGGTGTCGTCCGGCGACCTGATCTCGCTCTACGTCGGCGTCGAACTGCACTCGCTGGCGCTTTATGTGCTGGCCGCCTATCACCGCGATGACCTGAAGGCGTCCGAGGCCGGCCTGAAGTATTTCGTGCTCGGGGCCCTGTCCTCCGGCCTGCTGCTGTATGGCTCCAGCCTGATCTACGGCTTCTCCGGCTCGATGCATTTCGAGGACATCGCCGCCTATGCCACCGCCAACCCCGGTCCGGGCCTGATCTTCGGCCTGGTGTTCCTGATCTGCGGTCTGGCGTTCAAGGTCTCGGCCGCGCCGTTCCACATGTGGACGCCCGACGTCTATGAAGGCGCACCGACGCCGGTCGTGGCCTTCTTCACCACGGCCCCCAAGATGGCCGCCATGGTCCTGTTCGCCCGCGCCCTGTCGGAAGGCTTCCTGCAGGCCCACGAGCAGTGGGCCCAGGTGCTGATCCTGATCGCCCTGGCCAGCTTCGTGGTCGGGGCCTGGGGCGGTCTGGCGCAGAAGGACATCCAGCGCCTGCTGGCCTATTCGTCGATCGCCAACATCGGCTACGCCATTCTGGGCATCGCCGCGGGCACCGAACAGGGCCTGCAGGCCATGGTCATGTTCATGACCCTGTACATGATTGACACCATGGGCTTCTTCGCCATCCTGTTGTCGCTGAGCCGCAACGGTCGTCCGATCCGCAAGATCGCCGACCTGGCGGGCCTGAAGAAGGACCGGCCGGTCACCGCCATGGCCATCACCGTGCTGTCGCTGTCGGTGCTGGGCATGCCGCCGTTCTCGGGCTTCTGGGGCAAATACTATGTCTTCGGTGCCGCGGCTTCGGCCGGCTACTGGATGGTGGCAGCTGCGGGTCTGGTGGCCTCGGTCGTGGCGGCCTTCTACTATCTGCGCATCATCAAGCTGATGTGGTTCGACGCGGCACCGGACGATGGGGTTGCCACCGACAAGGCTCCGGTCGAAGCCCAGTGGATCGGCTGGGCCTGCGCGGCCTTTTCCTTCCCGCTGGTGATCGTCGGCCTGATCTGGCTGGAGCCCCTGACCCGCATCGCCGCGACCGGGTTCGGAGCGAAGTAGGGCGGTGACGCCGCCCTTTGACCTGCTGGACGAGATCGATTCCACCAACGCCGAGGCACGCCGCCGCGCCGAGGCCGGTGAAACCGTGGCCCAGTGGATCGTCGCCCGCCGACAGTCCGCCGGACGCGGCCGGCGCGGGCGCGAGTGGAACAGCGACACCGGCAACCTGTTCGCCACCCTGCTGACCCTGACCCGCAAGGCCCCGGCCGAGGCGGCGCAGGTGACCTTCGTCGCGGCCCTGGCCGTCGCCGACCTGCTGGATGCCTTTGCCGCGCCCGGATCGGTCAGTATCAAATGGCCCAATGACGTGATGCTCGCGGGCGAGAAGGCCGCCGGTATCCTGATCGAGTCCGGCACGCACGCGTCCGGCGCACTGTGGCTGGCCGTCGGCATCGGCGTGAACCTGGCCCACGCGCCGGAGGGGACCGAACGCCCCGCGACCTGTCTGGCCAGCCACCTGCGCTCCGACATCGCCTATCCGCCGTCCATCGACGCTGCCGCGAGCGTGCTCGCCGAGGCCTTTGCCGTCTGGCAGGCGCGCTGGGAAAGCCTGGGGTTCCAGCCCATCCTCGACGCCTGGATCGGCCGCACCAGGGGGCTGGACGGCCCCTGTGTCGCGCGTCTGGGTCATGAGACGATTGAGGGGACCGCCGATGGCGTGGCACCGGACGGGGCGCTCCGCCTGCGCACTGCTGATGGTCAGCTGCGGCTGATCTCGGCGGGTGATGTTTTCTTCGGCACCCACGCACACGAGAGGGCCGCCTGATGCTTCTCGCCATCGAACAGGGCAATACCAACACGCTGTTCGCCGTCCATGATGGCGAGACGTGGATCGCCCAATGGCGCACCGCGACCGAGGCCAGCCGCACGGCCGACGAATATGCCGTCTGGCTGACGCAGCTGCTGGCCATGCGGAAGATCGAGTTGGCGTCCCTGACCGGCTGCATCATCTCCAGCGTGGTCCCGCAATCGATCTTCAATCTGAGAAACCTCGCCCGCCGCTATCTGTCGGTCGAGCCCCTGGTCATCGGCGACAATGTCGAGCTGGGCATCCCGGTGCGGATCAGGAAACCCAGCGAGGCGGGTGCCGACCGGTTGGTCAACGCCATCGGCGCGCATCTGGTCTATCCCGGCGACCTGATCGTCATCGACTCTGGCACCGCCACCACCTTCGACATCGTCGCCGCGGACGGGGCGTTCGAGGGCGGGGCGATCGCGCCCGGCATCAATCTCAGCCTCCAGGCCCTGCACGAGGCCGCCGCCATGCTGCCCCGCATCGCCATCCAGAGGCCCGAGACCGTGATCGGCAAGGACACCGTGTCCAATATGCAGTCCGGGGTCTTCTGGGGTTATGTCAGCCTGATCGAGGGCATGGTCGCCCGCATCAAGGCGGAGTGGGGGGCACCCATGACCGTCGTCGGTACCGGGGGCGTAGCCTCGCTGTTCGAAGGCGCCACCCAAAGCATCGACCGGTTCGATCCGGACCTGACCATTCGCGGCCTGCTCGAAATCTGGCGCCGCAATACCCATCTGACGGACACATGACAAAAATCAAAGCGAACGACGAACTCGTCTACCTGCCGCTGGGCGGCTCGGGCGAGGTCGGTATGAACCTCAACTGCTATGGCTATGGCCCCGAAGACGACCGACAGTGGATCATCGTCGACGTCGGTGTGACCTTCGGCGATTCGTCCACGCCCGGCGTCGACATCATCGTGCCCGACCCTGCCTTCCTCGAAGGCGAGACCATCCGCGGCATCCTGCTGACCCACGCGCACGAGGACCACATCGGGGCCCTGCCGTGGCTGTGGGAGCGGATGAAGGCCCCGCTTTACGCCACGCCCTTCACCGCCTTCCTGATCCGCGAGAAGCTGCGCGACCGGGGCCTGCGCGACGTCAAGATCATCGAGGTGCCGATGGGCGGCCACGTCGATCTGGGACCGTTCTCGGTGGACTTCATCACCATGACCCATTCGATCGCCGAGCCGAACGGCCTGAAGATCGTCACGCCGCTGGGAACGGTCTTCCATACCGGCGACTGGAAGCTGGATCCCAACCCCGTCATCGGCAAGCCGACCGATGTCGCCGCCATCACCCGGATGGGCGACGAGGGCCTGCTGGCCATGGTCTGCGATTCCACCAATGTCTTCGTCGAGGGTGAGGCGGGATCGGAAACCGAAGCGCAGGATGGCCTGATCGCCCTGATCGGCAGCCTCAGGACCGGCCGGATCGCCGTCGGCTGTTTCGCCTCCAACGTCGCCCGTATGGTCAGCGTCATCAAGGCGGCGGACAAGGCGGGCCGCCGCGTGGCCCTGGCCGGTCGCTCGATGCACCGGATCACGGCGGCGGCGAAACACGTCGGCCTGTTCAATGACTCGAAGGCGATCCTGTCCGAGGACGAGGCCCGTCACTGGCCGGCCGACGAGATCCTGTATCTGTGCACCGGCAGCCAGGGCGAGGACCGTGCCGCCCTGTCGCGCGTCGCCGACGGATCGCATCCCTTCATCAAGCTGGGTCTGGGCGACCACTGCATCTTCTCGTCCCGGATCATTCCGGGCAACGAACTGGCCATCGCCGACCTTCAGGACCGCCTGGCCGACCGGGGGGTGCGCCTCTATACCGAGAAGGACCATCCCGGCATCCACGTCTCGGGCCACCCGTGCCGCGACGAGATGCGCCAGATGTATGCCTGGGCCCGCCCGCGCATCTCGGTCCCGACCCACGGCATGCGTTGCCACCTGATGGAGCACGCGGCGCTGGCCCGCGATCTGGGTGTGCCGGAGACGGTCACGCCCCGGAACGGCGACCTGGTGCGGCTGGCCCCCGGCGTGGCGGCCATCATCGACGAGGTGCCCAACGGTCGTCTGTATGTCGACGGCGGCATGGTGGTGACCGAAAAGGGCGAGGCCCTGCGCGAGCGTCGCCACGCCTCGACCAATGGCGTGCTGGTCGTCAGCTTCGCCATGGACAAGCGCGGCAAGATCGTCTCGGACATCGATGTGCGCGCCATCGGCCTGCCGGGCGACGAGGTCACGCCCCTGGGCGACGCGCTCGACGATCTGGCCGAACGGGTCGAACAGGTCGTCGGCTCGCTGAAGGGTGAGGCGCGCGATGACGACGATGTGGTCGAACAGGCCGTGGCGCGGGTGCTGAAGAAGGCCTCGCAGCAAATCTGGGACCGTCGCCCGATCGTCGAGACGGTGATCCTGAGGCTGTGATGATCGGCAGACTGAACCACATCGGCGTCGCCACGCCCTCGATCGAGGCCAGCGTCGCCCTGTACCGCGACATGCTCGGCGCCACGTCGGCCGGAAAGCCGTTCGACCTGCCGGCCCAGGGCGTGCGGGTCTGTTTCATCGACCTGCCCAACAGCCAGATCGAACTGATCGAACCGCTGGGTGAGGATAGCCCGATCCACGGCTTTCTGGCGAAGAACCCGAAGGGCGGCCAGCACCACATCTGTTTCGAGGTCGAGGATATCCTGATCGCCCGTGATGCCCTGCGGGCGAAGGGCGCGACCCTGCTCGGGACGGGCGAGCCCCGCATCGGGGCCCACGGCACGCCCATCCTGTTCCTGCACCCGAAGGACATGGGCGGTGTCCTGATCGAGCTGATGCAACCCCCCAAGGACACGCACTGATGCCCATCGGTCCCCTGACCATGTTCGCCATCTACGTCGTCGTCTGGTGGGTGGTGCTGTTCGGCATCCTGCCTCTCGGCACGTCAGCCGAGACGCACGAGCCTCCGACCGACGGCAGCCAGTGGGGCGCGCCCAGGACGCCGAACCTGAAGCGCAAGTTCATCACGACCACCTGGGTCGCCCTGATCGTCTGGGCCTTCGTGATGTTCCTGGTCTACATCGGCTGGATGCCTCTGCCGGATATGGCACCACCCGGCGTCTAGACGCTCGTCAGCCGGGCCGACCGTCGCCTGGTCCTTTGGACCATCCGCACGATCTCGGCCCCGTTCCAGCCCAGCAGGAGGACGAGGAAGACCAGCATGACCACGCCGTGGGTCATGCCGATCAGCTGGGGCCCCTCACGGTTCAGGATGGCCTTCAGCGCATCGATGCGCAGATAGACCTCGTTCACTCCGCCGCCGATCAGCATGTAGTAGCTGAGGATCATGAAGCTGAGGTGGACGAAGCGCCAGCTGCCATGGTGCCGGATCAGGCGACCCGCGCCCCAGCCGACGGCGATCAGGACCAGGGTGATGATCGCCAGCACGTGCGGGAAGAAGAACTGCCCCAGCTGGTAGATGCCGAGCGCCGTCACGTTCAGCACGATCTGGGAGATGATGAAGGTCGCGCCGACCTGCCGGTGCTGCCGCGTACCCTTGGGGGTGACGAACACGAAGGCTCCGGCAGCCAGGGCGACGAGGCAGGCGAGGCTGTGAATCCAGCCGAGCGGGACAAGGTCGAGGTTCATCGTGCTCAGAGCCCCAGCTGAACGGTGATGACGCCGCCGGCCGCGCCGACAGTGACGGCCGCGTCCGTGAAGTTCGGCGGCCCCATGACCGCAGGGGCGTTGCGGCTGTAGCCCCAGGGCTCGTTCGGGCGACCCATCATGCTGAAGCCCAGGCGGCCGTTTGAGTCGACGTCCTGAAAGGCACCGACGCCGTAGCGACCGGCGGGGACGTTCTCGAACCGTGCAATGGCCATGCCGTTGCTGACCGCCACGCGGGCATTTCGCGAGCAGCGGGTCATCCCTTCGGACTCGGAGCAGAGCTGAACCATCACGGGCCCGCCCGGTTGGGCACCCGTCAGTCGAACCTCTAACGTTCCGGCGATGGCGAGGCCGGGCAGGGTGGTAGCGGCCAGAACGGTTGTGAACAGAAGACGTATCATCAGCTTCCCTCATGTAAAAGCACTTTGTGATACAAAGCATAGCGAGGAGAGCGGTGTCAATGGCCCTGCCATCGCGTTGCCAAGGTTCGCCTGCACGGGCTACAGCAGACCACCCCACGCAAGGACCGACCGATGCGCCTGTCGCGCTATTTCCTGCCCACGCTGAAAGAGGCGCCCAGCGACGCCCAGATCGTTTCGCACCAGCTGATGCTGCGCGCCGGCATGATCAAACAGGAGGCCGCCGGCATCTATGCCTGGTTGCCTCTAGGCCTGCGCGTCCTGAACCGGATCGAGCAGATCGTGCGCGAGGAACAGGAGCGGGCAGGGGCGGTCGAACTGTTGATGCCGACGCTGCAACTGGCCGATCTATGGCGCGAGTCGGGGCGGTACGACGCCTATGGTCCCGAGATGCTGCGTATCACCGACCGGCACGAAAGAGAGCTGCTGTACGGCCCCACCAACGAGGAGATGATCACCGACATCTTCCGGGGCTTCGTGAAGTCGTACAAATCGCTACCGTTGAACCTTTTCCACATACAGTGGAAATTTCGCGACGAGCGTCGGCCCCGCTTCGGCGTCATGCGCGGGCGCGAGTTCCTGATGAAGGATGCCTACAGCTTCGATATCGACGAGGCGGCGGCGCGGCGCGCCTACAACCGCATGTTCGTGGCCTATCTGAACACCTTCGCCCGGATGGGTCTGAAGGCCGTGCCGATGCGTGCCGACACGGGCCCGATCGGCGGCGACCTGAGCCACGAGTTCATCGTCCTGGCCGACACGGGCGAGAGTCAGGTCTTCTGCGACAAGGCCCTGGTCGAGATGCCGGCCCCCGGTCCCGACGTGGACTGGAACGACCTGCAGGCCATCGTCGACGGCCGCACCTCGTTGTATGCCGCCACCGAGGAAATGCACGACGCGGCGCAGTTCGAGAGCCAGACGGCGGAGGGCGATCGCCTGACCGCGCGGGGCATCGAGGTCGGCCATATCTTTTATTTCGGCACCAAGTATTCGGCCCCGATGAAGGCGAAGGTCGCCGGACCGGACGGGCAGGACACCGAGGTCCACATGGGCAGCTACGGCGTCGGGGTGTCGCGTCTGCTGGGCGCGATCATCGAGGCGAGCCACGACGACGCAGGCATCATCTGGCCGGACGCGGTGGCCCCGTTCGATGTGGTCGTCATCAATCTGCGTGCCAACGATCCCGGCGTCTGTGAGGCCTGCGAGGCGGCGGTCGAGGCCCTGGAGGCTGCCGGCAAGTCCGTCCTCTATGACGACACCGACGAGCGGCCGGGCGGCAAGTTCGCCACCGCCGATCTGATCGGCATCCCCTGGCAGCTGACGATCGGCCCCAAGGGCGTGGCCGAGGGCGTGGTCGAGCTGAAACGCCGGGCCTCGGGCGAGAAGTCGACCGTGCCTCTGGATCAGGCGATGGAGCGCATCGGTTGACCAAGACGCCGCTCGACGCGCCGCCCAAACCTGCCGGGGCCTTTTCCACCTGGGAGATCGGTCTCGCGCTGCGCTACCTGCGGGCAAAGCGCAAGGAGGGCGGGGTCGCGACCATCGCCATCATCAGCTTCGTCGGCATCATGCTGGCCGTCGCGGTCCTGATCAGCGTGATGAGCATCATGGCCGGGTTCCGGGCCGAACTGCTGGGCCGGATGCTGAGCTTCAACGGCCATATGTATGTCGCCGGTGAGGTTCTGAACGCACCGGATCGGGAGGCCGTGATCGAACGGCTGCGAGCCGTTCCCGGCGTGATCAGCGTGAGCCCACTAACCGAGAATCAGGCCCTGGTTCAGGCCGGTGGGCAGACGACCGGCGGCTATGTCCGCGGCCTGCGCCCTCAAGACCTGGAGACGATGCAGTATGTGTCGTCCAGCCTGTCGCCCAAGGCCAAGGCCAGCTTCGGCCAGGGAGCCTATGGTGGCGACAACGTCCTGATCGGACAGGCGATGGCCGACCAGTTGGGCTTGCGGGTCGGCGACCCCATCCAGCTTTACTCGCCGACCGGCGCAGATTCTGCGTTCGGCAATCTGGGCGGACTTTCAAAAACATATCGGGTCGGAGGCACGTATTCGTCGGGCACCGCCGAATACGACCGCGTTTTCATCTTCATGCCACTGGAACAGGCCCAGCTGTTCTTCGGCAAGGAAGGACTCTGGGACGTGATCGAGATGAAGGTCGCCGAGCCGGATCGTGTCGGAGAGTTTATCGCGCCCGTTCGCGCCGTCGCCGGACCCGGTGCCTTCGTTATGGACTGGCGCGATCGTCTGGCCGCCTTCTGGGGCGCGTTGAAGGTCGAGCGGGCGGCCATGTCGATCATCCTCGGCCTTGTCGTCGCCATCGCGGCCATGAACATCATTTCCGGCATCGTCATGCTGGTGAAGAACAAGGGGCGCGATATCGCCATCCTGCGCACCATCGGGGCCAGCCCGGCGTCTATCCTGCGCATCTTCTTCATGGCGGGCGCGACCATCGGCGTGGCGGGAACGCTGGCGGGCCTGACCCTGGGTCTGCTGTTCTGCCTGAACATTGGCGCGATCCAGCATTTCCTGGAGGCCATCACAGGCGTGCAGCTGTTCAACGCCGACGTCTATATGCTCGACGCCATACCGGCCGAAGTGGATCCCGTGGATGTGTTCTGGGTCGCGCTCTGGTCGCTGATCATGAGCTGCGTGGCCAGCCTGCCGCCGTCGTGGTCGGCCTCGCGCATCGATCCGGTCGAGGCCCTGCGTTATGAGTAGTCCCGTCCTCAGCCTGCGCGGGATCACCCGTACCTATACGACCGGGCAGGGCGACCTGACCGTCCTGAACGGCGTCGATCTCGATGTCCTCCCGGGCGAACTGGTGGGGCTGATCGGGCCGTCGGGGTCGGGCAAGTCGTCCCTGCTGCACGCCGCCGGCCTGCTGGAACGGCCGACCTCGGGCGAGGTCCGCATCGACGGCGAGGATGTCGGCAGCCTCGACGAACGCGCCCGCACGCGGCTGCGCCTGTCGCGGATCGGCTTCGTCTATCAGTTCCACCACCTGCTGGCGGAGTTCGACGCACGCGACAACGTGGCCCTGCCGATGCGGATCGCCGGCTATTCTGAGACGGAGGCCCGCACCCGTGCCGAGGCGGCCCTGGGCTCGCTGGGTCTGGCCGAGCGGACCCTGCACCAGCCGGCGCAGATGTCGGGCGGGGAGCAGCAACGGGTGGCGCTGGCCCGCGCCCTGGCCAACAGCCCGCGCCTGCTGCTGGCCGACGAGCCGACCGGCAACCTCGATCCGGCCACCAGCCAGACGGTCTTCGAGGCGCTGCAGAAACGGGTCAAGGACACCGGCGTCGCCGCCCTGATCGCCACCCACAACATGGCGCTGGCCGGCCACATGGACCGGGTCTTCGCCCTGAAGGACGGCCATCTGGAAGAACGCCAGGCCGAAAGCCGGGAATACTGATCGGACGCAGAGAGGCTTCGATGGACGACCTGCAAACGGCCTACGATCTTCGGCACCGGTCGGACCGGGCCCGACTGGAAGTGCGGTTCGTCGAGGCGCTGGGGGAGGCCACCGAGGCGGTTGCCCTCTATGCCGACCTGCCGGACCGGTCGCTGGACCTGGCGAATGCCCTGCGGCTGAAGGCCCTGGCCCTCGATGCGCTCGACCAGCCCGGTCAGGCCATCGTCGATTGGAGCGAGGCAAGGCGACTGTACGCAGACCTGGGGATCGCCGAGGGTGTGGCGGAATGCGACACCAGACTGTCACGCTGATGCTTCACCTGCGCTCCGGTTGGTCCTAAGACCGGCCCCATGAACACCGAAGACGTCCTGAACGAGTTCCGCTCCGCCGGTGCCCTGCGCGAGGGGCATTTCGTGCTGTCCTCGGGGCTGCACAGCCCGGTCTTCCTGCAGAAGAACCTGGTCTTCATGGACGCAAGCCGCTGCGGGCGGCTGTGCAAGGCGCTGGCGGACAAGATCGTCGCGGCTGTGGGGCCGGTCGATGTCGCCATCTCTCCAGCCGTGGGCGGCATCATCCCGGGATATGAGACCGCGCGTCATCTTGGCGTCTCCTCGATGTATGTCGAACGCGAGGGCGGCACGTTCAAACTCCGGCGCGGCTTCCACGTCGAGCCCGGCCAGAGGGTGGTCATGGTCGAGGACATCGTGACCACGGGCCTGTCCAGCCGCGAATGTATCGCCGCCATCCGCGAGGCGGGCGGGGATGTCGTGGCCGCCGCCTGTATCGTCGACAGGTCCGGCGGGCGCGCCGATGTCGGCGTGCCCCTGGTCGCCCTGGCCACGCTGGATGTGCCGGCCTATGCCGCCGACGCCCTGCCGCCCGAACTCGCGGCCCTGCCGGTCGAGGATCCGGGCAGTCGCAGGCTGTCGAAATGAGCGAGCGGGTCCGCCTCGGCGTCAACATCGACCATGTGGCGACCGTCCGGAACGCCCGCGGCGGCCTCTATCCCGATCCCGTCCGCGCCGCGCGAGAGGCTCTCGAGGCCGGAGCCGACGGCATCACCGCCCACCTGCGTGAGGACCGCCGCCATATCTCGGATGCCGACATCGACCATCTGTCGGCCGTGCTGCGCGATCAGGACCGCCCGCTGAATCTCGAGATGGCCGTGACGCAGGAGATGCTGGCCATCGCCCTGCATCACCGGCCCCACGCCGTATGCCTGGTGCCCGAAAAGCGCGAGGAGCGGACGACCGAGGGCGGCCTCGACGTCGTCGGCGGCCACAACTGGATCACTCCCGTGGTCGGGCGTCTGAACGAAGCCGGGTCGCGCGTATCCCTGTTCATCGGGGCCGACCCGGCCCAGATCGAAGCGGCGTACCGGACCGGTGCGGCCGTGGTGGAGCTGCATACCGGCGCCTATTGCGACGCCGTGCGTGACGGCAGGCCGGACGATGCCGAACGCGAGCTGATCGCCCTGAAGGCGGGCGCGTCCCAGGCCCGGGCGCTGGGGCTGGAGGTCCATGCCGGGCATGGCATCGACTACGAGACCGTCGCCGCCGTCGCCGCGATCCCCGAGATCATGGAACTGAACATAGGCCATTTCCTGATCGGGGAGGCGATATTCGTCGGACTGGGGCCGGCGATCGGGCGGATGCGGGCCCTGATGGACGAGGCGCGAGAACCGGAGCCTGCCCGGTGATCATCGACGCATGATTATCGGGGTGGGTGCGGACCTGTCGGACATCCGGCGCATCCAGGCGTCGATTGATCGTTTCGGTGACCGCTTCAGGAACCGATGCTTCACCGCGATCGAACGCGCCCGCTCGGAGCGCAAGCCCGATGCGGCCTGGAGCTATGCCAAGCGGTTCGCGGCCAAGGAGGCGTGCGCCAAGGCGCTGGGCACCGGGATGCGCCGGGACGTCTACTGGAAGGACATGGGAGTGGTGAATCTGCCCTCCGGCAAGCCGACCCTGGCCCTGACCGGACCGGCGGCCGACCACCTGGCGCGACTGACGCCGCCGGGCCACACCGCGCACATTCATCTGACGCTGTCCGACGAACACCCCTATGCACTCGCCTTCGTGGTGATCGAAGCCTTGCCGATGGCGTAATCGATATATACGCGTGCAAAGAGGACGCCGCACCGCGCGGCCGGGGACAGGCTTTCAGACGATGAGCGAAGAGATCAAGCACGAGCCGCACGCGGACGAACCGCACGAAGCGGCTGTTCCGACGCCGGACGACGCCCCGGTTCCGACGCCGGACGATGCTGCGGTTCCGACGCCGGACGTTCCGGTCGAACCGGGCGAAGAGGCCGCTGCGCCTGCGGAGCCCGCGCCCGAACATCATGCACCTGAGCATCACGCAGCTGAGCATCACGCGCCTGAGACGACCGAGGAGGCCTTCGCAGCATCCGAAAGCGACGCGCCCGAAGCCCTTGAGGCACACCATGAGGGGGTGGGCGAGCCCGAGGCACCTGCCGAACCGGAAACGGCCGCCGCAGAGCCTTCCGCTGAACCGGCTGCCGAAGCCGGGGCACCCGTCGAACCGGTCGCCGCCGCGCCCGTGGCCTCGTCTTCTGCGCCCCACCCGATCTGGAGCGATCAGGGCGATGCACCGTTCGATGACCGCAAGGAGAAGATTCCGGCTGCGGCCCGCGTCGCGGCCCGGGATGACGACGAGGGCGGCTCGGCCGGCTCCGAGGCCCTTGAAATCGTCAAGACCATCGTCGTGGCCCTGGCCATCGCCTTCGTCCTGCGGGTGTTGCTGTTCCAGCCCTTCACCATCCCCTCGGCCTCGATGGAGCCGAACCTCTACGAGGGCGACTATATCGTCGTGTCCAAGTGGGCCTATGGCTATTCCAGGTTCTCGTCGGGCCTGCCGGTCAACCTGCCGCTCGGCGATGACCGGGTTCTGGGCCGTGCGCCAAACCGTGGCGACATCGTCGTGTTCAAGCTGCCGCGCGACGACAAGACCGACTATATCAAGCGCGTGATCGGCCTGCCCGGCGACAAGATCCAGATGATCGCCAACAGGCTCTACATCAACGGCGCGCCGGTCCAGGACGTGACCGTGGGCGCGGCAGAGGTCGCCGACGTCTTTGGCCCCCGTCCGGTGACGGAGGTCCGCGAGACCTTGCCCAACGGCAAGAGCTTCATGACCCAGGACTTCGGTCCCGGCGGCGATCTGGACGACACGGGCGTCTATGAGGTCCCGGTCGGCTACTATTTCATGATGGGCGACAACCGCGACAATTCGATCGACAGCCGTGTGCAGCAATCGGCCGGCGTTGGCCTGGTGCCGGACGAGAACCTGGTCGGCAAGGCCGAGATCATCATGTTCTCCTGGTCGCCGGGTGCTTCGCTGTGGAACCCCGTCAGCTGGTTCCAGAACATCCGCTTGAGCCGCTTCTTCAAGATCCTCGACTGATGGCGAATGCCCGCGCCGATGCGGTGGCCGCCCTGGTCGACCGCATCGGCTACGTCTTCCGCGACCCCGCCCTTCTGGAGCGGGCCCTGACCCATTCCAGCGTGGGAGAAGGGGCCGACAAGGCCGCGGGCAAGCCCGCGCGCCATAATGAACGGTTGGAGTTCCTGGGCGACCGGGTGCTGGGGCTGCTGGTCGCACAGCGCCTGCACCACGACTTCCCGGCGGCAGACGAGGGCGAACTGTCCGCGCGCCTGCACGCCCTTGTCGACAAGCACGCCTGCGGCCGGGTCGGCGAGGCCCTGAGGATCGGCGAGGCCCTTCGGCTGTCGCCCGGCGAGACCAAGACCGGCGGCCGCCGCAAGGAGGGCGTCGTGGCCGATGCGGTCGAAGCCCTGCTGGCGGCGGTGTTCCTGGACGGCGGCCTGGATGCAGCCCGCGCGATGTTCGACCACGCCTGGGCCCCGGAACTGTCGGCGCCCGCACCGCGCGCCCTGAACAATCCGAAGTCCGCGCTGCAGGAGTGGGCCCAGGGGCAGGGCCGCCCCCTGCCGGCCTATCGCGTGGCGTCCCGGACCGGCTCCGACCATGCCCCGACGTTCACGGTCGAGGTTTCCATCGAGGGCGTCGAACCCTTGACCGCCGCGGGACGTTCGCGTCAGGACGCGGAAAAGGCGGCCGCGACCGCATTGCTGCAACGAGAAGGCGTGATTTGACCGAACCCCAGACCCCCCGCGCGGGCTTCGCCGCCATCATCGGCGCACCCAATGCCGGCAAGTCCACCCTGGTGAACCGGCTGACGGGGTCCAAGGTCTCCATCGTCACCCAGAAGGTCCAGACGACCCGCTTTCCCGTGCGCGGCATCGCCATGGAGGGCGAGGCCCAGATCGTTCTGGTGGACACGCCCGGCATCTTCACCCCGCGCCGTCGGCTGGATCGCGCCATGGTCGCCTCGGCCTGGGGCGGGGCCCAGGACGCCGATGTCGTCGTCCATCTGATCGACGCCGCCTCGCACATCGCCTCCGAAGGCAAGGAAGGCCAGGCCGCCGACCGCCGCTCGGCCGAGGACACCGAGACCATCATCGCCAATCTGAAGGCGACCGACACCCAGGTCATCCTGGCGCTCAACAAGATCGACGGCATGCGCCGCGACACCCTGCTGGCCCTGTCCCACGCCCTGTTCGAGACGGGTGTCTATTCCGAGGTCTATATGATCTCGGCCCTGTCCGGCGACGGGGTCGACGACCTGAAGCAGCGGCTGGCCCTGTCCATGCCCGAAGGGCACTGGCTCTATCCCGAGGACCAGTCCGCCGATGTGCCGATCCGCGTGCTGGCCGCCGAGATCACCCGGGAGAAGGTCTATCTGCGCGTCCACGAAGAACTGCCCTATTCGGCGGCGGTCGAGACCACGGCCTTCGACGAGAAGGCCGACGGGTCCGCCCGCATCGAACAGACCATCTATGTCGAGCGCGAGAGCCAGCGGCCCATCGTGCTGGGCAAGGGCGGGCAGACCCTGAAATGGATCGGCCAGAAGTCGCGCGAGGAACTGACCGAACTGCTGGATCGCCCGGTCCATCTGTTCCTCACGGTCAAGGTCGATCCGAAATGGCAGGACAGCCGGGCCCTCTATGCCCAGTTCGGCCTGGACTTCGACGTCTAGTTGACCTGCCCCCTTCCTGATCCCTTGGTTTGAGTGAGAGTCCGTCAACCTCTGGTCCGCACCCCGACCTTGGACCGCCAGTTATGAGAATCTGGCCGGTTCCTTAGCCCTCCGGCGGGGGTATCCC
>Ga0247843_1000161_pt1 | contig 155907 bp, 147 predicted proteins | sample LaCruzMarch2017__FD_192420 | JGI IMG/M metagenome (GOLD analysis project Ga0247843, IMG submission 192420) | Freshwater microbial communities from meromictic Lake La Cruz, Castile-La Mancha, Spain - LaCruzMarch2017_8m | ecosystem: Environmental > Aquatic > Freshwater > Lake | place: Spain... | reverse complement strand
GTTTGTGGGTGCACCTTCGAACACTGACGGAGAAAAATCAAATTGACAGTGACGATTCCAAAGAGGAAGTTGCTTGAACAAAACCGCCACTCATCCGGCGAATTTCAACTAAACGACGGACAAGCCCATCCGCGATCCTATCCGCCATAACTTGCTATCGACAAATAAAACAGTTGCTCTATAAGAATTTTACTTCGAGCAACTCAGCTTTTGTGGAATTTGAGAAGATTCAGACGACATCAGACCTTGGCCCCAGCCTGGGGCTTGTGGGCTTTGCCCGGCAAAGCACCTGGGGTAAGGACGCAGCTCCCCGCCACACTCATTCCCACGCAGTGTCTGCTCAATGCGTGCGGAAGGATTTTAGCTCAGACGAATTTATTCTTGCTGATCAAAATCGTGATGGCAAAATTGATATCAAAGACCTTGGCATTTTCTACATCGATTTCGATCGAATGTGAAAATGAAGCCCAGCTGTATTTACGAATCTATTCGCTGCGAATTGGAGATCCAGCAAAAATTGTTTATTTCGCTGAAGTCAGTCAAAAATTTGAGTTTCACTTGCCTGTATAGTTCAATTCCGTTTAATTTTCCATTGGGAGACCCTGAAATAATGCGGTGCTGAGCAATGAAAGGAGTGAGATTATTTTCTCCAGCATGAGAGTCGGCGATCCTCGGGGCCATTTCGGTAAATGTCATGGAAGGAACGTATACAAACGAGCAGTCGGGTTTAAACACGAAGGCCAGAAGCCCCGGCGGGAACGCTCCCACAAGCAGAGATGAGAACTGCTGCCATAAGCCAAGAGTAAAAGTGGTAAGTCCCGCGAGCTAGAGAGTACGGGCTGAAGTAGCTCTTGTCTCAATTTTTGAGTTTCACTTTAACTGCAGCGATTAGAATTCATTATCTTAAGAGTCTGATTTTGATGGAGAGCTTAGTCTGCCAAAATTTAGTCTTTCATCTCCACCCAGGTCACCCCATCACCGCCTTGTTCGGGTGAACCTGCCTTCCATTTCACAACAAAGTGGCTGCGAGAAAGCTGAGTCCGAATGGCTTTCTTTAAAGCTTCGGTCCCGTGCCCATGAATGATTTTCATCCGGCCTTCTTGGTTAGAAACTGCTAAATCCATCTGAGTCTCTAAAAGCTCAAGCGCTTCTTGTACGGTCATGCCTCGCACATCCAAGCTTCGATCTGTGTCGGCCAGGGCTGCAGTGAAGGGGGAACTTTGCCGGACCAATTTGGCAGTCGGATTTTGTGCGGCATCCGCAAGTTTCAATTCCTTCCAGCTGACCATCATTCGCAAAGAATTCGACAGCACCAGGACTTCGCCTTTGCCATTCGGTGCAGACTGTACGAGGCCATCTGAATTCATCGATGGAATAAATACTTTGCTACCCGCCGGATACATTTTTTCAAATTCCGCTGCGGTGGTTGGGCCCAATGAAGTGCCTTTCGAGCCAGAGCCAGAGCTGCCGGCCGCAGGCTTTATAATCTGTGGCAACTGAGACTTGATATCTTGCAAAGTGGAGTGCTTTTTGAAAGTTTGCTCCGCTTTCGCTAGCTGAATCATTTCATCCAGTTTTTTGCGACTTTCTTTTTCGACGTCAGAAAGAATTTTTTCTTTTTCAGTTTCTAATTTTTTTGCAAGCTCTTCGAATTTGATTTTTTCTTTTTGAGCCCTCTCCGTTTCACGCTTCAGGTGATCTTTCAGAATCTGAAGATCGGCCTTCATCTGTTCAAATTGGTTTTGCTGCTCTAAGCGCAAACGACTGGTCGGGGACAAAAGTTCCACGGCACGAGCAATAACCTTTTTACCAATTCCCACGCGCTGAGCCGTTTGAATCGCCAAAGATTCGCCAGGCACACCCTGAATAAACTGATAGGTGGGATGTCCACTGCCACGGTCATATTCCAAACTTCCATTCATGACTCTTGATTGTTGATCCCAGCCCCCTTTGAGGGGCGACAAGTGACTTGTGACCACCGCGAAAACTTCGTTCTGAGCCATCTCTTCAATAAAGGCCCGGGCCAAGGCACTGCCTTCTTCGGGATCGGTGGCTCCGCAAATTTCATCGATCAAGATCAACTTATCGGAACCCTTTTGCTCAGCCGCCAGTTCAAGAAGCTTAAGGTGGCCCGCAAAAGTTGAAAGATGCAATCCCACAGACTGGCTGTCTCCAATGGCGACGATAATTTCTTTAAAGAAGGGAAGGCGACTGTGGGAGGCCGCTGGAATCGGAAGACCATGGCGCGCCATCTGCGCACAAAGACCAATCGCTTTCATCAAAACTGTTTTTCCACCTGCATTGGGGCCAGACAGCAACAAGATGGATTGTTTCTGATCAAGGCTCAGAGAATTCGCTACGGGATTTTTGCCCTGAAATGACAAAAGTGGGTGCCTTACGTCATTCAAAACCAATTCGCCTTGATTTTCGCCCGAGCTAAAATCGAAAGACTGAGCATCAATTTTTAAACTCCACTGAGCCTCAGCGAGTAAAACATCAGCAGCCAGAAGAATTGTTTTAGTCACAAGGAACTGTTCTGCGTGAGTGGCTAGATATTCAGAAAGTTCTGTCAGCAGCCTTTCGATTTCATCTTCGATAGCCACTTCGACTTGCTTCAAGCGATTATTTACGGGGATGACGGTTTCTGGCTCCATATAAACGGTGGCTTTAGTTTGACTGGAGCCATGGATCACACCCTGGACAAAATGCTGTGAACCACTGCGAATCGGTAAAACCCAGCGACCTTCACGCGTCGTCACATAGCGATCTTGCAAAAAAGTTTGCATGCTGTGGCTGTTCACCAGCTGATCCAGCAGATTTTGAATTTGTTTAGTGAGGTTTTCTTTTTCACGGAAAAGATTATAAAGTTTTTCGCTGGCATCACTGCGGATTTCACCTGAAGGAGTGATGATCTGATCGATTGCAGAAAGCGGTTCCTCGACGGAAATCAGAACTTCTCGTATGTCCAAAGCCCACTGAGATTGCTGAGATTCCAGAGATTCAATGAGAGCGATTGTTTCTAAACAAAAACTGCGGACATCGCGAAGTTCTATGGTTTTCAAAACTGCTTTACGCTTGAGGCGTGAATGCCAAGGGTCAAAGAAGTCGATGCTTTCAAAATGGGGCCTCACGCCCGTAGCAAGGAGGGCTGAGGCATCAAAAACTTTCTGCACTTGCTGAAGGGCTTCGGCTGCCGATTTTTTTGGTTTCAGCTGCGAGATTTCTAATTTACCAGAACCACTGGTGGCAAAGCTTTGAATGAGTGCAATGACTTGGTCCCAATCGATTCCGTGAAAGCCCAGATCTACCGCATCTTCTTTATTGTTTTTCATTCTGAAGATCTCGATGCGCCAGCTAAAATTGTCAAGAGCAGTAGCAGCACTGTCAGCCAAGGCAGCCATTGTCCATAGAGGCTATAGAAAGTGAGTGCGTTGGTTTTGCGAACACCGATTTCGAAAACTCCGCTCCAAGGCTGAAAGCTTGTGCTTTGCTGCAAAATATTTCCAGCAGCGTCAATTGCCGTTGTGATCCCAGTGTTCGTGCTTCGAAGTAGAGGGCGTCGTGTTTCAAGAGCTCTGGCCAGAGTCATGTGCAGGTGCTGATGAGGTTCAGACGTGGGTCCAAACCAAGAATCGTTGGTAAGATTGACAAGAAAGTGTGCGCCTTGCTGCACAAGTTTCGCAGAAAAATCGGGATAAAGACTTTCGTAACAAATTTGGGGACCAATCTTGTAGTCCCGCCAATTAAGGACCATTGGACCTTTACCCTTTGAAAATCCTTCGCCGCCCGGATTCCATTTTTTCAAAATAGGAAAAGTATCGCCCAAGGGCACAAATTCACCGAAAGCCAACAGATGGGTTTTTCGATACGGGGGGGCCTCAAGTCCAGTGTCCTTTTCATAAAGAAAAAGGGCATTGAAATCCTGTTTTGGATTTTCATTCGGCGCCGTTGTTGAATAAGAGCCTGTCAAGATCGCCACGCCAGCAGTTTTTTGAAAAGCCACAAATTGTTGAGTGTAAGTGCGGAAACTATTGTGCTGATCAAGAGCATCGGGAAAAGCGGATTCTGGCCAAATCACTAAATCAACTGGAGCTCCACCAGTTTGTTTTTCCTTTTCAAGTGCAGCAGAAGTCATTGAAAAATATTTGTAGGCGATTTCTCGCTGGTAGCCCCTGCCTTTTTCAGCAAATATTTTTTCGATATTTCCAATATTGGCCTGGACCATCAAAACCTTAAGGATGCTGTCGCTGGCTTCCCAGGCTTTTTGCCTATCCTTACCAGAAAAGTGCAGGCCAGCATAAATTCCAAAAAGTGCTAGCAGCAAAGCTGCACGCAGATGCAGATTTTTAGAAAGAAAGATCCAGCCAACGGATGCTTGAGTCAGATGAACCAAAAGTCCCAGGCCGAGAAAGCCCACAACATCTGCCCACTGCGCTAGGGGAGACCTTATCCAAAGCCAAGAATAGCCCAGATGGAAAGGGAACATTCCAGGCCAAAGCTGATCAGCCAGAGCCATCAGGAGGGCGTAAACGAAAACGGAGGAGGCTCCATAAGTTTTAAATTTTTTTGAAAGGAAAAAACCCAAGGCCATTGCCAGTGGAATATGAAGATGCATTCCCGCACCGAAAAGTAAGAGCACAAAGATTGCGACCGGCCAGGGAAGAAAACCAAATTCATGGGCGACATAAGCAATCCAGTAAAAACCAATGAGCGTGAGTACAAACTGTGTCACCCAAGCGCGTTTGAAAGCATCCCAAGGTGATTTGGCATTGTAAATGAGATCCAAATACAAGGGGATAAAACAGAAAAAAATCGCCCAGGGCGGGAAGGGAATATAACTTGTTCCCATCAGCACTCCGGAGAGCAGTGGCCAGCGGTATTTACCGAGCCAATTTTTTATCTTCGTAAGATAACGATTGTTGTTGTCATGTCCTTGGTCTGCTTTCATGATTAGAGATGCTATCGAACTTGAAAGGAGATGTCCTTGGAAAAGTATGAACTTCCCATTCCGCCAGGAACGCGGCATGATCAGCTGCCGGGAAATTCATCAAGACCCATTCAATTGGACAATCTTTTTGACCGAACTTACCTGAAACCACTTTTTCTTCAGGTTCAGTGTCCGAGTTGTCAGCAAAAATTTCGCTTGGACAGTCGCGAGCTGGAAGGCACTTTGCCAGAATTTGAATGTCTTTGCTGTCAAACCCAGTTCCGAATGGAAGTGCCCATTAAAAATCCCAGCCAGGTTCGAACAATCGAAATGGAGGGATCCAAGACAGACCGAATGATTGCAGAGTCAATGCGGTCGGCTCTGAGGCGAAAATCAAACCTAGCTTTGGACGTGAAAAAATGTCCGAAATGTTCTTGTTTGAACCCGCGAAGCCTTACTGAATGCATGCGCTGTGGAATTATCTTCTCTCGTTTGGAAGGACTTCCCCTCGATAGACAAGTGGGTGCGATCCCAAGTTTGGTGAGGGCTTGGGGCGATCTTGTTGGAGACTACCAAAATCTTAGAAAACATTTCGAATTTGTGGATCGTTGTGAAGATCTCAATGCTGTGCCTTATGCCTTAAAAAAATATGAAGATTTTAAATCTGTGCAGCCGCAAGATCCCATTGCTCAATCCATGATCCAGCGAGTGATCATCAAGCAGTTTAGTAAAATGAATGATCGCCATAGAAATTGGCTGGATCAGGTGCGTGCTTGGCCCTGGCGGCGCATTTTGAAGCTAGGACCGGTCAGTGTTTCGGCCCTCGTCGCAATTACTGGGCTGGTTTTTCCTAACTTAAGAAATTTAGTCGGTGTCGGAGTCGGTGCAGCCATCGTAACTGTGGGCTTCGTGGTCTTCACTCATGGTCGCTTTGATCCAAAAGACTTCTGGGCGGACTGACTGAATGAGGTCGCAAACCACAAAAGTAAAATCTTAGTTCATTTTAGCGATTAATACTCCTTTCCAAATAGTTAATATGCTCCAAATGCATGTAATTATGAGAATATATAAAAATTCACTATTTACTTCATTTACAGGTCCTTTGTTCACAAGCATTGATTAGAATGCGAATCAGAAAATGTGTACAAGCTTTCCATTACCGGAAATTAATCCGAACGAAACAAAGGAATATCGAATGAAAAAGTTAAGCTTCGCCACAATTGCAATAGCCACAATTGGTTTCTCTGCTGGTTTTTCTGCACCTGCATACGCCAACAAATTCACCTGTGTATTTACTGAACCCTTTTTGACTGTGACTGCAGATACAGCAAAAAAGAAAGTTTCAGTTGAAGATTCCATTGAGCAACAAACACAACATCATGGAATTCGAAAAGTTGTAGCTCAGGGAAATTCAATTCAAGTCGTCTTCGGAGCTGGGCAAGAAGAATTGACGAGCCTGCGCATGAATCTTGATTTTAATGGTTCAGATGGAATGTCAGAGAGAATTTTTCCTTACTCAGCAGAGCTTCAGACCGGAGACACAAGGGCTCATCATGGAGGCTGTTACACTGCACAGTATCCAATGACAGAAAGTGTTCTAGACTGTGTAAACCTTGAGGACGGCGCCTCTTTCAATATTTGTCAGTCTTCCTTGGCGATCGAATGCAAAGATTCTGCAAAGCAAGTTGTTGCGGGCGTCAATTCTATGCGATCAGGAAAAGCAGTCGAAGTTCTGAAAATCAAAGAAATCCTCTATGGGAAAAGATATTCCGTAAAATTTAGAATCAAAGGATCTAGCAACGTCGAAGAAAATTTTGTAACGACAAGCCAAGCTAGGCACGGTTCTTCCTGCGGAGCTAAATCTGTTGAAGCAAAATCTAGTCATTAGTCTCAATAAGGACTTAGCTCAAAAACTCATTCATGAATACAAATGAGTTTTTGAGTTTTTCCCTTCAGCAGCTTGAGCTCGGATCCAAAATCATAAAGAGCCAAGGTTGAGTCATCTGAATCGACCGCTAAAAAATAAGTCGCATCATTCGGCAAAACTCCATACCGATCCAGAGGAATATTTAGTTCCTTTTCTCTACCTTCTTTTTGAAGCTTCAAGACTTCAGGACTCCAAGTAAAAACCTGCTGCGGCTGTTGAAAGGACAAGTTGCATCGCTTTGAGCTGCCAGTGTCTTCGCACAGGTTCTCTTTAAAACCCAACAGCTCACCGATGATGAGGATGGGATGTGCGTCCTCTAAAATTTGAAGGACCGCGTAGCTTTCGCTGCTTGTGGATTTAAACAATACTGCAGAATCCATGAATCTTTCTGATTGAAATATCTCGGTGATGCCTGATCGAGTGATTTTCAGTTCTTTGTCTTTTCTATCCAGCCAAAGACTCATCGAACTTTCCGAAGCTAAGTTCTTACAAGAAATGGCATTTTCATCATTCAGCAACGAGACATTGGATAAAGACGTCTTTTGTGGAACCGCTGGAACACGGGCTTTTTCAGCAGGTCGTGATGAAGATTTTAATTGAGCTTCTCTGTCCTCTGATTTCAAAAGTTCTGGCTTCCTTTCAAAACGAAGAATGCTATTTTCTCCATTTGCTTGAAGAAGGTGAAGCTCCAGATGACTCCCCGAAGTCAGCTCTGATGAATTAACAATTACCAAGACATTCCTGTCTTTGAGGTTTCCTTTCAAAAGAAAAGCTCGTTTTTCGCTTTGGATTTCTTTGGGAAAGTTAGATTTCAAGATGGTCGTGCGATTGATTGGAATCGTTTGAATATTTTTGACCTCGAGAGCCTTGTTTCCAATTTGAATTGAAATTGAAGAATTATTCAGAATAAGGCTGGCTAGTTCTTTGTTAATTTGTGCACTTTGCGAATTGTCCTTCTGAATTTCGTAAAACTTATTCCAGCTGCGCAAGGCCTCCTGATTTTCCGAATGATCCGTCAGCTGAAAAGCTCTTTGGCAGCTCAGACAATGAATGAGCTCCTGATTTTGATCAATTTGCGCGAGAATGGGCTTCGAATTTGGAATCTCGAATAGGTTAAACAATCTAGATATCAAAGCTCCATCCATGATTGTGCTTGGCTCATGAATGAAACCGAGAACATGTCCAAACTCATGAAGGAGCATAATTTCAAGTGCACCTGAGTTTTCCCAATTTGGGAGGCCGAATGCGTAATAGTTGGAGTGCACCAAGCGCACATAACCTTTTGCCCACCTCTGGTCTCGACTCAAATGAGTTTTATTTACATAAGCGATGGGCTGTCTTAAGGTGCTGCTTGCTTTAAGGTCCTGGATATTACCAAAAATGGGTCCCGTACCAAAGTGAAAGACTAAATCTTCGTCGCCTTTACATTTTCCTTTGAGCTTGAAATTTGTGTTGATGTGATTCTTTCTGTCGCCGGTATTTATTTTTTTCTGTATAAAGTAGTTTTTCCACTTTAAGACAGCAGCTTCGATAGCTGAAGTGATTTCAATATCGCTTGCGCCAAACATTTCCAAGCTGTTGTAACAAGTGATGATGGGTTCTTGGCCGTAAAACCATGCGGACATGAGTCGGTCATCAACAGCATCACCTCCGACTCCTGTAGAATTGCCCCCTTGAAGCATTGGCTTAGTAGATGAATCTTGGAGGAAAACATCGGTTGCCACGAGTTGTTTCGGACCAGCGGAAGATACAAAACTAATCAGGCAAATTTTCAAGAGGATTGTAAACAAAGTAAGAATGTGCATAGCGATTTTTTCCTTCAAGGCAATTTGATAGAAACTATTCCGCGTGTTCTATCATATCAAAAACTAATGTACATAGGGTGTCAGGATCTGAACTTTCAATCTCTCGGCTTAGTTCGCCAATGAAATCAAGCATTTTCTTGCGAACACGAAGGAGATTTTTTTTTGAAATTGTAAAATGTGTCCCATAGTGGAGGTTTTGGTCTTTTGCTAGGTTCAGCTTTCGAAGTGCAGAAAGTCTTAGTTGCTGACTCGCAAAGTAGGCATAGGGAGAGGTTTTTTTGAGGTGGATATTCGCTTCACCTGTTTGGATGGAGTCCTTAGAAACTCTGATCAACTGAACGGACTCCAAAAACTTCAGGGCATTCGTCATCTCATCATCTGAGAGTTTTAACTTTTCCTGCAGTTTTTTCTTGTTTTGAAATTGTTTCATGGACACCAAAAGATGAATCGCAATGTGATTCCAGTCGCTGTAATAGCGCACAATTCCTGCTTCATTCAGCTCGACTTTTCTGAGCACATTGCTGACTTGCATGGCGCCTTGTCGGAGCTTTTCTAATTGTTCATAGAAAAAGGCTTCCAATTCTTTTGAGCCGGCCTTTCCGTGCATGACCTGAGCCATAAAGTACTGACTTTCATTCGGAGAATGCCCCAAGAATTCATTCAAACGATAGGCATGTTCTAAGCTCAGATCATTTTTGCCGTTGAGAACCTGGGAGACAAAGCTTGGCTGACATCTTAAAAACTCTGCGGCCAGTCGACGAGACCCCCTCTTATTGGTCTGATCGCCTCCAGCTTTAGAAAAGCGCCAATTCAGGTATTCCCTGTAATCGATGTATCCATAGATCGGGTGGGTTCCACTTTCGCTCATGACTAAATTGTACCATTTAATTCAAAATGGAGCCATAAATTCACTAACATCTAATATTATCCAATGAAAACATGAGTATAAAGATGATAACAAATTACTGTATTTTCACGAAAGGAATACAAAATGACAAACTATAAGAATCTAGTCGCTGGCCTCATTTTACTCACCTCCCACTTTGCATTTGCCAATGGTGGCGTTGGAGAAAAACTGCGTCAGCAAATTGAGAATCAGCGCCTCAGCCTTTTACTCAGTTTAGTTCAGGCTCATAGTAGAAATGTCGTCTGCGAAACAGATGCTTACACTTCGGATGTTGTTCGCAATGCCTTCAGTCTTGCCAATATTTGGAATTCCAAAAAGACCGAAAAAATTCAAGCAGAGATTAAAAAAGCTGAGGGGCTCAGAAAAAATCTTGCTTTGAACTTCATGAATATTGGTCCCGGGCCAAGCGTTGCTGAATTCAAAAAGGCGATGATCGGGAGCCGAATTTATGGACCTGCACGGGGAGTGTTTGGAAACACCGGAATGGTCGATTTTATCAATGAAAATGAGGTCATTGTCTGGGAGCTGGATGTCGATTTAGACAGTCCAAAATGGAATCAACTGAGAGGAACTTGGTCGATAGCTGAGAAGTCTGGTGTTTACGAAATTACTATTCGGACTGCTGAGTCTTCGTCGCTTCTTCAAGTTGATAAAGAAAGCTTCTTTTTTAGATTGCATGAAACTGGCGAAATTAAGTTTGATACGGTTCCGGCTGTACCTTTCGAATCTTCAAGCAGTTCACCAAGCGAGTGTGAAGCCTAGAGTTCCTTTGCCGATGGCCGAGTGCTCTCCGCGCTCGGTCGGCATTCGAATCACTATTTGAAGTGGAGCGTCTCGGCCCTCATCGCCGGATTGATTCCATCCACCTCTTAATACTCATTCTTCACATCCGCCGTAGAACTGCACATGAATATGGTTTTGATGGTCCGCAGGTTTGCACGCATCTTTATTGATCTGATTTGCGATTGCTGAAGTGGGATAACTCTGAAAACAAAGAAGTACGTAGAGCTGAGTCTGAAGACAGCTAGCCATGGCATGGAGGCAGCTAGGGCTGCTCTTAATATCAACGGCTTCTTTTGTGTAATGGCAGGACTTCTTCACATGATTCCTGTGGCCTGCGATGACTTCATACTGAAATTTACAGCCGCCGAGATATACAGCAGGAGTTGCACAAGCGGTAACAGCTGACCACACCGCCCATCCCTTTGGCGTTCCTACAAGGTCAGAGAGGTTGGCTTCGGCAGGAGCAGAAAAAGCTGTGATCAAGAAGGCCATAGAAGCTAACAGGACTTTCGCGAAATTTTCTTTTGTTGAAGACATTTATACTCCAATTCTGTCCGTAAAAACCTAGACCTAATTCTCGTTCGCGCCAGCTTGTCGACCCATCTTCAACCTCAGCTGTTCACCGAAGGAAGACATTGAACCAATTGAGGGCCGCAGCACAGGACGGTCGGGACCGACGATAAAACGGTCTTCCGATTCGTTGGCAATCATCACACCGTTCGCAGAGACTGCTGAATCCAGCATGGTCAGAGCTTTATAAAGATTCAGAACTTTGGAAGTCCGAGTTTTAGCAAGCAAGGAAGAATTCGAATCCCCTGTGCTTAAGATGTATTTCTTCACTTCGTCGCCACTGAATTGCGGTCGCCTTGCCATAACAAGGACCGCAGCGCCGGTCACAAAAGCTGTGGCCTGCGAAGTGCCCGTCATCAAGCCATATTCATCGTCAGGCAAAGTGGAAATGATATTTTGTCCAGGCGCAGCCAGGTCCACTGTTTCAGTTCCATAGTTGGAAGAAGCCAGCACTTCTGTTTTCGGATCAATTGCGGTGACAGAAATAATATTCTTTAAACCATAATCAGCAGGATAGTATTTTTTAACATCTGAATTGGAGCGTTCATTTCCTGCAGCAGCGACAAACAAAATCCCTGCTTTCTCAGCCATGGCAACGGCATCTTTTTCTTCCTGAGAATATTCAAGTCCGCCTCCAGAGTAATTGATAATTCGAGCACCCTTTTTTACGGCATAGCGGATGGCTTCGACGGTGTTTTGAACTGTGTTGGTGTTGGGATGTTTTGGATCGAAATATTTCAAAATCATCATACTAACTTTTGGTGAGATCCCGGCAATGCCTTTTCCATTGCTGGCTTCGGCTCCGATAATTCCTGCGATGTGAGTGCCGTGGCCATGACGGTCCACGAGATCGCCTGTGTTGGTGATCATATCACAGCCGTGAACATCGTCCACGCAGCCATTCCCATCATCATCGACTTTGTTCGTGCCTTTATCGCGACCTTTGGAATCCTGTCCTTGTTCGCCTGAATTCACCCAAAGATTTGATTTCAGATCTTCATGGTTCACATCGATTCCGGTATCAATGATAGCTACGATGATGTCTTTGCTGCCTTGAGTGAGTTCCCAAGCCTTTAAGGCTTCAGATTTCGAAATGCCCCAGGCTTTTGAGATCGCAGGATCGTTGATCACAACTTTGGATTCTGATTTGGATTGATCTGTCTTTTTAGAAACTTCCCCTAGATCGAGAGGCCGACCTTTCGCGGATTTTTTGGAAGGCTTGGACTCAGCAGCCGGCCCATGAGAGCGTTCGACATTGAGATAGTAGTAGCCGCTGGCCAGAGCACCAACACTTGTGAAGGCGAGGATGCCGATCAGTGAAAATTTCACAGAGATTCGGACCGTCTTTGATTGAGACTTATATGAAATCATGTTCGAGGCCTCCGGTTGCTCTGAAGTGATACAGAGCAATCCGAGGGCCAGAAATCCCAGCCTCTAGAGACCAGTGAAGTCCTTGAAAGGAGCTACTTTTTTTTCTTTCCCCCTGTCGACAATTTGGGAAACTGTAGACTTGTGAGACACTCTTCAGGCAGGAGAGTGCTGGAGGTTGGATTTTTAAGTCTTCGGTAAAAAACAAAGTTTCTCAGAATCAGTTTCATATAGGTTCGAGTTTCTTCGTAGGGAACTTCTTCCATAAATTCTATAAAGCTCTGATCATTTCGAGCCCGAATCCAGCGCTTTACAGCCACAGGATTCGCATTATAACTTGCGGCCGTGAGGATAAAATTTTGCGGAAATTTTTTGTAAAGGTCCGCTAGGAGTAATGTTCCAATAGGAACATTCACTTCCGGTTTAAAAAGATCTTCATAGGTCGAAAACTGAACTCCAGCACGCTTGCCCAGCGAGCCCCCCAGGCTGGCTAGCACCTGCATGAGTCCCATAGCGTCCGCGGGACTTCGAGCCTTGGGATCGAAAGTGGACTCCTGGCGAATGATGGACAAAACAAAGTCTTCAGGAAGATTTCGTTTTTGTGCCTCTGCGCGAATGAGGGAGTAATGTTTCAGAGGAAAAATCATTTCTGGAGACGCACGAAAAAATCGCAGACGCTCTTCGTTGGACATCAAATTAAAGGCTCGGAACAGAGGAAGATGACCCGAGACTTTTGAATGAGCCTCCGCATAGGCCAGATACAGACTACTTTGGGTACTCAGGTTTGTTTCAAGAAGTTTAAACTCTGAATAGAATTTGATGAGCTCCTCTTCACGAAGCTCTTCGAGGAGTCCAAGAACTTCATCTTGAGGAGCCCTTGGCGTTGGTGCGGGCTTGAGGTCCTCGTGCTTCCGCTGGTCATGGTTCTGGCCACTCCAGAGTGGAGGAAAATCCATTTTACGGTGAATGTGGGAAAGTACGGCGTAATAACTGAAGGGCTCAAGCTCGGCGGCTTTTTCAAAATGGGAGACAGCTTTTTCTTTATTCCCTTCTTTTTCCATCATCCATCCCAGCCAAAATTCATAGCGAGCTTTTTCGGAAGGCTTGCGATCCAGAGCGAGCAAGCTTTCTAAATCTTTCCTCGCCCCTGAAAAGTCATTGAGCTTTTTAAGATTCCAAGCCCGCATAAAGGTCAGCTTTTCTTGCAGGTCCGAACCCTGGGCGGCTTTCATAATTCCTTTTGATAGCCACTCATTGGATTTTTGGTAGGCTTTATCTTCTTCATACATCCGGCCTAAGATCCAATGAAAAGTCGCAGCCAGCTCTTTTGGGTCGTCCTTCAGTTTTTCAAGACGAGCCAAATGCTTTTTAAGCAAAGCTTCGCCGCTTTTCCGATCCCCGATTGTCCATAGGGCGCGGGCATAAAGGCTGATGGCTTCTTGGAAGTTTTCTACCGGTAGATTTTTCTTTAGCTGCCACTGATGGAGCTCTTTCAGTGCCTTTAGGTTTTGTTTTTTCTTTTGTTCCCGTTTGTAACTTTGGGCCATCGCAAGCCTCAGCCGATATTCTAGTTCCTGGGGTAAGTTTTTGAGCTTCAACTGCGTCGTGATCCAGCCGCGCGCATTTTCGTATTCAAGGCTCTCAAAAAAATCGCTGATAATCATGGGCGCTAGGTTTGGAAGTTCTTCGAGCTTAATGTTCTTGATAAATCGAGGCGCAATTTTTTCCCGCTGATCTTGTATCGTTTCTTGGAGAGTTTTGCCCCACTCTTTGTCGGCTTTTTGAGTTAGGCTGAAGGCTTGGTCCAAAGCGGCAAGCCTTTCCTTTTGCTCGTCTTTAATTTTCGAAAGCAGCAAAAGTGCGTTCAAGCGGGTCTTTGAATCTTTGGCCTCTTGCTCTTGCGTCTTTGCAAAATCTTTGATCCAAGGGGCTAGCCAAGTCATCTGATCGCCGGAAAATTCAATTTTCTGCAGATGCTTGCAGGTAATTACTTCGCGGATTTGAGCAAGAGTCTGAAGATTCAAAAATGCCGCAGAATTTTTTGTTTTAAAAGCATTCAATTTTTTCTGAATATCTTTATAAAGCTCACAAGCAGGCCCCTTTTCAGATTGCAGTTCCAGACTTCTTGCTTTTTGAAAATCGAGAATTGGAACCGCTAGATCGGAAAGACTTTGAGCAAAGGAAGATTGGGATAGCAATTGGAGGCCTGAAAAAATCAGCCCCAAAAAAATCATCTGGCAATTCATCTGACAAATTGAATTGCGAGACTTTTTTGGGGTGTAGCTAAAAAACATTATTTAAGACAATCCACTGCTATCGAACAATCACAAGATTTTGCAAACGATGGATGCGTTCTTCGAGGGGAGGGTGAGTGCTAAAGAGAGCCATCATGCCTCCGGCTTTATTAGAAATTTTAAATGCAGCCATCGGACGAGGATCTGGTTCCGTGCGATCATACATGGACTGTAGCTTGCGAAGGCCTGCGATCATTTTTTCCCTGCCAGCGAAATTAGCTCCACCTTCATCCGCACGGAATTCCCGCATTCTTGAAAAATATGCGACCACCATGGATCCCAGGATACCAAGAAGAATGTCTAGGGCAATTGACACACCAAAGTAGATGGCGCCGCGATAGCGTTCATCCGCTTGAGAAGCGGCAACATTGGCGATGATTCGCGCCAAAAACATCACGAAGGCATTCACTGTCCCTTGCACGAGTGTGAGAGTCACCATATCGCCATTGGCGATGTGAGCCACTTCATGGCCGATCACTCCTTCGACTTCGGCTTTCGTCATATTTCGCAGAAGACCAGTACTCACAGCCACCATTGAATTATTTCGAGAAGGGCCCGTCGCAAAGGCGTTGATGTCTGGAGCATCATAAATTCCGACCTCGGGCATTTTCGAAAGACCCGCACTTCGGGCCATTCGATGCACCATCGACACCAATTCAATTTCGGTGGCCACGTGTGTGTTGGGATCGATCATTTGAACACCCATCATTCGCTTGGCCATCCATTTAGATAGGAACAAGGAAATAAAGGCTCCGCCAAAACCCCACACTGTACACAGCAGCATCAGGCCCACGAGGCTGGAAGAATTGAGCGAAATACCAGTCACGGACTGAATCACGCTAATCGTGATTGAAATCGTTACCAGGACCAAAATATTGGTCAGCATAAATAAGGAAATGCGCTTAAACCATTTCATAAAAAATCTCCCTTTGCCAAAAGTTATTTACTATCGGCGCGTCGATTACCAACATGGGGAGTCCTAGCCTCAATGTCAAGTTGAAGGCGCTATCAGTGGCTACTGCTGCCAGCAACACTTACAGGATTGCTTCCAGAAATAATTTCAAAGGCAATTTTGGCTTTGGCCCCTGCGCCTTCCATGCGCGCAATGGCCTTACCGGATTGCGTGAGGCGTCCAAACAATAGGTCGTCGACAAGTGGTTTTTTCAAGTGTTCTTCCACGGCTCGAGCATAAGGTCTGGCTCCATAGGCAGGATTGCGATCTTTGTTGAGGATCCATTCCTGCACTTCGCGAGGGACTTGAAGTTCGACATGTTTTTTCTGAAGCTGGACTTGGAGTTCTTCCACAAACTTACCCACAACTTTTAGCAAAAGGCTGTCGTCGAGATTTTTAAAGTGCACGACGGCATCCAAGCGATTGAGAAATTCTGGAGCAAAAGATTTTTTCAGAATTTCAGAAGAAATTTGATCTGATCCCGCGGAGACTATACCGATCGAACCCCGCGCTACATCAGTGGCCCCAGCATTTGAAGTCATGACCAAAATCACATTTTTAAAGTCCACCGTACGGCCATTGGCATCGGTCAAACGCCCGCCATCCATCACCTGCAAAAGGACGTTAAAAATATCGGGGTGGGCTTTTTCCATCTCGTCCAACAGCAACACGCAGTGAGGATTTTTGTTGATGGCTTCAGTCAGCTGTCCACCTTCTTCAAACCCCACATAACCGGGAGGCGCTCCGATCAGTCTAGCCACCGTGTGTTTTTCCATGTACTCAGACATATCAAAACGCACGAGCTGCAAATTATTTTGCGAAGCCAGTTGTTTTGCGACTTCTGTTTTGCCAACACCCGTGGGTCCAGCAAAAAGGAAACAGCCGATGGGTTTGTTTTCCCTCGCCAAACCGGACCGAGAAAATTTGATGGATGCTACGACGCGATCAATGGCTTCATCTTGGCCGAAGACTTGGGACTTCATGCGTTTGTCCAAATCTTTGATCTGTTCTTTTTCATCCAGAGTCAGATGATTCGAAGGAATTCCTGCGATTTGTGCAACGGTTTCTTCGACTTCCCTTTTGCCAACAACATTAGTGACCGAGGTGTCTCCTCGAATTGCTGCAAGGGACATTTTTATTTTCAATGCAGCGCCAGCTTCATCGATCACGTCGATGGCTTTGTCTGGCATAATTCGGGATTGGATGTGTTTTTTGGCAAGCTCCACGGCTTGTTTTAAAGCTTCGTCAGTGTAACTGACACCATGAAAAGCTTCGAACTTGGAGCGAAGGCCTCGCAAAATTTCCAAAGTTTCAACATCGTTCGGTTCATCCACCGTAATTTTAAGAAAGCGGCGATTCAGAGCCCGATCTTTTTCAAAATGCTGACGGAATTCTGTGAAAGTGGTGGAGCCTATGCAGGAAAGCTCGCCGCTAGCGAGGGCCGGTTTGAGCAAGTTGGAAGCGTCCATTGAGCCCCCACTCGTTGCACCTGCTCCGACCAGAGTATGAATTTCATCGATGAATAAAATAGCATGCTTGTGGGCTTTGATATCCTTAAGAATGGCCTTGAGGCGGTTTTCGAAATCACCACGAAAGCGGGTTCCCGCAAGCAAGGTCCCCATGTCCATACTAAAAATAGTTGCGTCTTGCAGGGAAGGGGGAACCTCTTTATTTACTATTTTCTGCGCTAAAGATTCTATGATCGCTGTTTTGCCGACCCCGGGTTCGCCAATTAAAAGAGGGTTGTTCTTCATGCGACGACTGAGAGTATGAATGATTCGATCAAGAACTTTTTCTCGGCCAATCAGGGGATCGACGCTGCCTTGCCTCGCTTTTTCATTGAGATTTACGCAGTAGGTTTCAAGAGCACTGCTTTCTTTCGCATCCCGCGACTGTTTGCGATGGGGGGCTTCACCCTCTTCGGGGCCAATCGTTCCTGGCGGGGGAAGTTCTGGAACTCCATTTTCGTTGAGAGCAGAGTCTTCCGCCGCGGTGCCATCGGCTCCATTGCGAATGGCGCCTTCGGCGCCGTCACGAAAGCCGCCCTCGGCGCCGTGAGAAATAAAATTGATGACATCAAATTGTGTGACGCCTTGTTGGTTCATAGCATAAACGGCATAGCTGTCCTGTTCGAAAAAAAGCGCCACTAATAAATGGCCCTCAGAAATTTCAGCCTTGCCAGCGTTGCGAACCTGTAAGGCGGCACGCTGAATCCAGCGATGACAAGCTAAAGTGAATTCGGGATGCCAGCGCTGCGGGCCACCAAGAATTTCAATTTGTTCTTCAGTGACAAAGCTCCCCGTGGTCTGAATATTTTTTTGTAAATCTTTTCGAAGCCGAGGTACGTCTATGCCCAAAGCGTTCAAGATTTCGCTGGTAGCCCCAGAGTTTGTAAGGGAAAGAAGAATGTGCTCGACGGTCACGAATTCCGATTTCGAATTTTTTGCGGATTCGGCGGCTTCAGCCATACGTCTTTCAATTTCACGACTGATCATTTGGATCTCCTGTCCCCTATTCGGCTTCTAAAGAACACTTCAAAGGGTATTTTTGCGATCGGGAATACTGATTCACTTGCATGACTTTCATCTCAGCAATTTCTAAAGAGAAGACTCCCGCAGTGCCGGCGCCCTTTTTGTGAACGTCCAGCATGATGGTGGTTGCCTCGGATTCCGTTTTTCCAAAAAATCTTTGGAGCACGTGCACCACAAAATCCATCGGCGTGAAATCGTCATTCAGCAGCAGCACCCTGTATAGTTTTGGAACATCGATCCGCTGAATGGTGTCAAGTTGAGAATCTCCTCCGGCTTCGGAGTCTGAATGATCGTTTTGCTGCATTTTAGTGAGTGTCTTCATCCTTCCCCAATTCTATCATTTTCCGAGCTACTTTTTCCAAGCTAAATGAGAAACTTCAATGCTGACTTAGGTCGGGCTTAATGCTTTGAGCGCGTCAAAGCGATCCGTTCGCGTCGTCCACATCTTAACAAAGCTGTGCATTTCTGCGAAGCAGTCAATGTCTTGCTAAAGAAAGAGTTTCAGTAAATAATAAAACAGGTATATCGAGTTTTTCTTTTCAAGAATGAGCAACATGGGAGCCCAAAATGTCCGCAGCCCAAAAAAAAATTCAGCATTCTCAACCCCGATCGCTCAGCCGATCTCAAGCAGGTTTTTCACTCATTGAATTGATGGTGGTTGTTGCGATCATCGCGGTTCTAGCGACGATTGCAATCCCTCGAGTGAACCGCTTTGTGGCCAAGTCAAGAACCTCCGAAGCTCAGATCAATCTTTCTTCGATCTATACTTTTAACAAAAACTTTTATGTCGAGTATCAAGGCTACACTAATAGCTTCCCGAGTATGGGCTATGTTCCCGAAGGTCGAATTCGGTACAATGTGGGCTGGAGCTCAGTCGCGGAATGCCCAATTGGTTTTACAGGTACAGGCAGAACTTGTGACGAACCGACTAGTTCAGCAGTTTATTGTGGAGTTTTAAGCGGTTCTGCAACTGCTGCTGGTTCAGTGACTGGTGAGGGGTGCGATTTGCTTCCTGGGCCTGGGGATACGACCGAAGCTGCAATTTCAACTGATGCTCTCGCACTTTCCACTTTTACTGCCATTGCTACGGCGAAATTGATCGATTCTGCTTCTGGTGAAGCGGATACATGGCGTATTAATCAGGACAAAAATTTGGATAACGTGAACGATGGGACCGACGGTCTTTAACCTGAAATTATTTTTGATTTCAGCCTTCATTCTGTTGGCCAGTCTTCAATACCAAGCTCTAAAAATTCGGGAAAAAGGGCATCGAGATCTGACTCCTTTGCCCGCGGGGATTCATAAGTATTCTTTTGGTCAGCAGTTTGCCCTGGCCGATTTTGCATGGATCCGCTCGATTCAAGATTTTGATTATTGCGAAAATGAAATCAGAAAAGGTCAGTGCCGAAATAATGGCTGGCTTTATCAGATGCTGGAATCCATCACTCTTTTGGATCCCAAGTTTAAAGAACCCTACAACTATGGTGGCTTAGCCCTATCTATCATTATTTCTGATATTGCCGGTGCATCGCAAATATTCAAAAAAGGAGTGCAGCAATTTCCCACGGACTGGGTGCTAGCCTATAAGGCAGCCTATCATGCGCTCTACGAGGAAAAGGACAACTTAAAGGCCGCCCAAATGATGGAAGCAGCGGCAAAGCATGGGGCTCCGGATTGGGTTTATTCTTTAGCTGGAAAGCTCTATGCAGATGGAGGGCGTAAAGAATTGGCAATCCATCTTTACGATGAGCTTCGGCAGAGTGCAGCAGCCCCTCCCGACGTCTTAAAAAAATTAAAGGATAGAATCAATCAGGCAAGCGAATAAGACCAGCAATAAGACCAGTAATAAGACAGACAAGAAGGTTGACAAGAATCAGTGAAATACACAACGTGTCTGCATTATGTCAGCGCGCGACTTTTACGAAATATTGGGTGTGGCTCGGGATTCAGATCCTGACACAATAAAGAAAGCTTATCGAAAATTAGCTTTGCAGTTTCATCCGGATAAAAATCCTGGAAATCCTGAGGCTGAAGAAAAATTCAAAGAGGCCGCTTCGGCGTATGAAGTTCTCAGTGATCCTCAAAAGAAAGCCCAATATGATCGCTTTGGTCATCAGGCTTTTAGCGGTGGCATGGGTGGCGGGGGCTTTCAAGATGTGGAAGATATTTTCTCGTCTTTTTCGGACGTCTTCGGCGATTTGTTTGGAATGGGCGGCCGGCAAGGCGGAGGTCGGCAGCGCACTGGGCCTCGAAAAGGGGCTGACCTGCGGTATGTAACAGAGCTCACTCTGAAAGAGGTAGTTCTCGGTGCAGACCGCGAAATAGAATACGAAACTCAAGAAAGCTGCAATCCTTGCAGCGGCACTGGTGCTGACAAAAATTCATCCGTAGAAGTTTGCAGTATGTGCCGGGGACAAGGTCAAGTTGTGCGCAGTCAGGGATTTTTCTCCATGGCTTCGACTTGTCCGCAATGCCAAGGCGAAGGGAAAAACATCAAAAATCCTTGCCGTGACTGCAAGGGCTCGGGCCGCGCTAAGAAAAAACGCAATATCCGAGTCACCATTCCGCCCGGCGTGGATACGGGCACTCGGCTGCGAGTCGCCAGCGAAGGCGAGGGGGGCTACCGCGGTGGACCAGCTGGCGATCTCTATGTGGAGATGGCGGTCAAAGCAGATGATCGATTCGAGCGAGAAGGTGATCATTTAGTGGGCTCTATTGAGGTGGATTACCTGCAAGCTGCCCTTGGCGCCGAAGTCGAAGTAGAAACCGTGACCGGCGAAAAAATCGTGCAAATTCCAAGAGGCACTAACCCTGGCGAAACTATTAAAGTTGCTGGGGAAGGCGTGCCTTCTCTGCGCGGTCAGCGCCGCGGGGATCTACTCCTCAACGTCAGCGTGGCTTTTCCTGACAAGCTATCCTCCGAAGAAGAGGCCAAACTCCGCGAAATTGCGTCAATACGAGGCATTTCCGTAACAGGTGCAGGTTCAAAGACAGGTTTCTTCGGTCGTAAAAAGTAATCTCCTGAGGGCGACTTGACGACTTCAGCATCGTACCCATCCTAGACATTGAAACAGCTAATCGGCGGAGGCGCATATGGGAAAAATCATTGGAATCGACTTAGGTACCACCAATTCAGTGGTAGCAATTATGGAAGGCGGGGAGCCCAAGGTCCTCGTGAATGAAGAAGGAGCCCGAACCACACCTTCGGTCGTGGCCTTTACGAAAGACGGAGACCGCCTGGTCGGGCAAATTGCTAAGCGCCAAGCCGTAACGAATCCAGAAAATACAATTTATTCAGCCAAGCGATTCATCGGGCGCAGATTTTCTGAAACTGCTGAAGAAACCAAACTTGTACCTTACAATGTTGTCGAAAAAGGCAATGACTGTGCTTTCCGAATCCAAGGTGATAAGACGGTGTCCCCGGAGGAAATCGGCGCAGCCGTTCTCGGCAAGTTGAAAAAAGTTGCTGAAGACTATCTGGGTCAACCTGTGACCGAAGCTGTGATCACGGTTCCTGCCTACTTTAACGATGCGCAAAGACAGGCAACAAAAGATGCAGGCCGAATCGCTGGCCTGGAAGTCAAACGAATCATCAACGAACCCACGGCAGCGGCGCTTGCTTACGGTTTGGATAAAACCAAAGAACAAAAAATTGTGATCTACGATTTCGGGGGCGGAACTTTCGATATTTCTATCCTTGAAGTGGGCGATAATGTCGTTGAAGTGAAATCCACAAATGGTGACACTCACTTGGGTGGTGATAATTTCGATATTCGCATTTTGGAGTGGATGATCACTGAGTTCAAAAAAGACCAAGGCATTGATCTTAAAAATGATAAGATGGCTTTGCAGCGCCTGAAAGAAGCAGCTGAAAAAGCAAAGATCGAGTTGTCGTCAGCGCAAGAATCTGAAATTAATCTTCCCTTCGTGACCGCGGACGCCAGCGGACCCAAACATTTGCAAATGAAACTCACGCGCTCCAAGTTCGAACAAATGGTCGATGACCTCGTCAAGCGTTCCATCGAGCCTTGCAAAAAAGCTTTGGCAGATTCTGGACTCAGTGTTGGTCAAATTGATGAAGTGGTTTTGGTGGGTGGATCGACACGTATCCCTGCCATCCAAAAAGCTGTGAAGGATTTCTTCGGCAAAGAACCGAACCGCACTGTGAATCCTGATGAAGTGGTCGCAATTGGCGCCGCAGTTCAAGGGGGAGTCCTCGCTGGTGAAGTGAAAGACGTTCTTCTTTTGGATGTGACTCCTTTGTCTTTGGGTATTGAAACTTTGGGTGGAGTGATGACCACTTTGATTGAAAGAAATACGACCATCCCTGCGAAAAAATCACAAATTTTCTCAACTGCGGCGGACAATCAGCCAGCGGTGGACATCCATGTTCTTCAGGGTGAACGAAAGATGGCTTCGGACAATAAAACTTTGGGGCGCTTCGAATTGATGGGAATTCCGCCCTCTCCACGTGGGGTGCCTCAGGTCGAAGTGACCTTCGATCTGGATGCGAATGGGATTTTGAATGTGTCTGCGAAAGACATGTCTTCGGGTAAATCTCAGCAGATCAAGATCACTTCTCAATCTGGTTTGAGTGAAGAAGAAATCAAACGCGCAGTGAATGATGCCGAAGCTCATCGAAAAGAAGATGAAGTTAAGCAAGAAGCTGCCAGCGTCCGCAATAACTTAGATAATTTGGTTTACCAAACCGAAAAGTTGCTCGCAGACAACGCCACTCTGGCCGATGCAGAAAAACAGCCGGTTCAAGATCAGTTGACTGCTGCAAAAACTGTTTTGGCGGATAAGGCTGCCACAGTAGAAAATCTGAAAGGCGCTTTGGAGAAATTGCAAGCGGCGTCCCATCAGCTAAGCAGCGAGCTTTATAAAAAGGCCAGCGCTGCCAATGCAGGTCAGGGTGCGGCCGGTGCTTCAGGAGCTGAGGCCGGTGCTGGTGCCGGTGGTGCTTCAGGTGCCGATTCAGAAAAAAAGGACGATGTGATTGATGCTGACTTCAAAGATGTGAACTAATAGACTTTAAGGTCTATGACACATATTGCAAAGCAAGCTGAAAAACATGCTGAGTTCTGGAAAGAACAAGCGAAAAGGCTGGACTGGTTCCGGCCTTTTCAATTTGTAAGCAAGGTCTCCTATCAAAAACCTGTTTCTATCGAATGGTTTTCGGGCGGTCAGCTGAATGTCAGCCATAACTGCATCGATCGGCATTTGGCGAAGCATGGCAAAGACACGGCCATCATTTGGGAAGGGGACGAGCCTTCGGCGCCCTCGCAGAAAATTTCTTACCAAGAACTTCACGACGAAGTTTGCCGCATGGCCAATGTGATGAAAAGTCATGGAGTCAAAAAAGGGGACCGAGTCACTATCTATCTGCCGATGGTGCCCGAAGCTGCCTATGCAATGTTGGCCTGTGCTCGCATCGGTGCGGTTCATTCAGTGGTCTTTGGAGGCTTTTCGCCAGATTCCTTGGTCAGCCGAATCAATGATTGTGAATCTACTTTTTTGATTGCTGCCGATGAAGGTCGGCGCGGCGGAAAGACAGTGCCACTGAAAAAAAATGTGGATGAAGCGCTTTCTCAGAAGACGCCGATTCAAAAAGTTTTGGTGGTGCAGGTCACTGGCGGTTCCGTGGGACAGTCTTCGATGCCTCAAGCGATGACTGCTGGCCGAGATTTTTGGTGGCATGAAGAAAAAACAAAAGTTTCTGCCGAATGTGCCCCAGAATGGATGGATGCCGAAGATCCACTTTTTATTTTGTACACTTCGGGGTCCACTGGAAAACCCAAAGGTGTTTTGCATACGACGGCAGGCTACCTTTTGTATGCGGCCTACACCCATGAATTGGTTTTTAATTATAAACCGGGCCAGATTTACTGGTGCACAGCCGATGTGGGCTGGATCACAGGTCATTCTTATATTGTGTATGGACCGCTTGCGAACCGCGCGACAACATTGATTTTTGAGGGAATACCAAGTTACCCCACAAGCTCGCGCTTTTGGGAAGTGATCGATAAGCATCAGGTTGAAATTTTCTATACGGCTCCAACAGCCCTCAGGGCTCTGATGCGCGAAGGAGATGTTCCCGTTCAAAAAACTTCGCGAAGGTCTTTGCAAATTCTTGGCACTGTTGGTGAGCCCATCAATCCCGAGGCTTGGAACTGGTACAGCCGTGTGGTCGGTGAAAACCGTTGTCCTGTGGTGGATACTTGGTGGCAAACCGAGACTGGCGGAATTTTAATTTCTCCCATCGCAGGAAAGACAAAGACGAAGCCAGGTTCTGCAACTTTGCCATTGCCGGGGATCGAACCATTGCTGCTGACTCCGGAAGGAAAAATTATTGAGGGACCTGGCGAGGGTGTATTGGTTTTGCAGGCCAGTTGGCCGGGGCAAATGAGAACTGTTTATAAGTCTCATGATCGTTTTGAAGAAACATATTTTTCGACCTATCCTGGCTATTATTTCACCGGTGATGGTTGTCGCCGCGATGAAGATGGCTATTACTGGATCACCGGCCGAGTGGATGATGTCCTCAATGTCGCCGGTCACAGGCTGGGCACAGCTGAAATTGAAAGTGCTTTGGTGGGTCACACTTCAGTTGCAGAAGCTGCGGTGGTGGGTTATCCCCACGAGATCAAAGGTCAAGGAATCTATGCTTTTGTGACTCTGAAAACCGGCGTGGAAGCTACAGAGGCTTTGAAAACGGAACTGGTTGCATGGGTGGCCAAGCATTTGAGTCCAATCGCTAAGCCGGATGCAATTCAGTGGGCGCCGGGTCTGCCGAAAACTCGATCGGGAAAAATCATGCGACGGATTTTACGCAAGATTTCTCAATCAGAAATTGATAGCCTGGGTGATACTTCCACTTTAGCAGATCCTTCGGTTGTGAAGGATCTGGTGGAGCGCCGGATTCAGCCACCGGGATTTTAGTTTTTCACAGCTTCAGGTTCATTGGGTTCGCTTGAAGAAATTTGTACACAGATGCGCGCCGCTAAAGCTTGTGCTCCCTTGGACGTATAGTGCGTGGTATCGCTGATTGGAAACTTTACCCCAGCAGTGCCTTTGGTCAGGCTTTCGCTTGGGTCAATCAGCTGACAGAGACCTTCGAGGGCCTTAGCGATTTCTTTGTTGTGTGCGACTGTTTGCTCTGCGGTGGGTTTGATCCTTTGTGAAGCCTCTCTCATTTTTAGTGCGGGCAATCCCCAAACGCAGCTCCGGCCAGAGGCTCTAATTTTTTTTGCCATTTCTACGCTTTGATTCACGTGATTTTTAGTGGCGCCGCTAGCGGAATTGTCTCCCAAAAATACATAAACGGTTCCAGTTCCCGATGGATCGGGTTGAATCACTTCCTGAAATCGTTGATAGGCGTGATTTCCGAATTTTGCATATTTGCTTTTGCAGCGAGGGTCCCGCTCCATTGGAAAGTGGACTTTACCCGGCATGGTGTAGGTGGCTTGAAATCCAAGACAGTAATTTTTGTTACTGAGGTAGTGAGGTGCAGCTGATGATCCGATGCCTGTCATTCTATAGTCTTTGAATGCGCCAATACAGCTTTTGTTCAGAGCCAATCCCAGGTTGCCCGCCAGTTGGCTGTCGCCAATAATTTCTGTCTTTGCTATTGCTGAGCCTACAATTAAATTTGCTAAAACTAACAAGACCGCAAGATTTCGCAAAAAAATACTGAATACTGAATTACCAGTTGAAAAGTTTTTGTTCGTTTCAAATTGGGAAAAAAAGATCCATCTTTCCATGCGAGCCTCCAAGGCAATACTTTTGATTTAAGGTAAATGAATGCAGAGTCTGCGCCAAGCCTTGTGGATCCGCTTGGCCTCGAAATTACAGCAATTCGACTTTGTATCATGATGAACCGCTTCCCCACTGGATTGTCAGACTCCTTAATCAGTTGGACCTTCAAACTAAAGAAATCAGGAGGGCTTTATGATAAACTTTATATATAGGAGTTGCTCGTGATGAGATTGCTGTTTTGTTTTTTGTGCTTTGGTTTTGGATGCGGAGCTCTTGCTCAGCCAAAACCACTCCCTGCAGATGTAGCCGCCCCAAGAAGGCCGCCGGAGCAATTGCCGGAACTTATCAAGAATCTACCTATGCCGCCGGGCTTTCCAAAACCTTTTCTCGAAAGAAAAATGCCAGAAAGAGAAAATTCACAAAAAAAGGAAGATCTTGCAGATCTTGCAAAAAAGACGCTGCAGCGGCAAGAGGCGTTTCTGCGCACCAGCACCGAGACCGCTCGAAAAATAAACTCAGTGGCGAAAAGTCAATGTGGTCAGAGCGGAACTTCGGACAATTGCATTGGCTCGATGACAGCAGCATTGGTGGAAATTAAAAGGGCTGAAAGCTCCAAAGTAGCATTTCAAAAGACCGCAGAAAAATATGAGGATGTGTTGTTCGTGAAAGGTTCGAATTCCTTTTCTCAGTTCGCGAATGAATCAGTGAAAGAATCCGTTAAAGAATTAGGGAAAGCCAAAGCGGAACTTCAGGCGATCGCCTCGTCAATCGACGCAAAAATTCATGAAGGTGATTGGAGTATCGAGTTTTCAACAGGACAAAAGGTCAGCCTCGCTGAGCTTACCGATAAGACCGGTCTTGATATACTCAAGCTAAATCCGAATCAGAAAAAGGCGATGATTGATCTTCTTTCGAAATACAAAGAATACAAACTGCTTGCTGAAAAAGGTGCCGGCCGGCCTGACAAGCCAGATGTTCCTAGCGACGCGGAGACTAAAGAGGTTGAAGTTGCAAAAACTGAATTGGCTTCCAGTTCTAGCGCCGCCAATCCGGAGCAGAATCAATTGAAGCCTTCCGAAGATTCTTACAAGCTCTATTTCGGGAATCCGATCGGGATTTCGATCAGTTCGATTTGGAAAATGATTAACAATCGTTATGCGCAGCAGGGAATCTCGCTGGAGCCACAAAAATAGGCTTGAGTTAGCCAGATTCAATCAATTCTCAAGGAATAAAAAATAATCCCGCTCATTGTATTTCCGCAGGAAAAAATATTTAGCCCCGGCATCTTTCATCTTTCGCAAAGAATCGTGGACCACCAAGGGAGTCAGACAGCGATAAGACAATCTTTTTTCGTCCAAACAATCGACCGGTGTTTCGACAACGCGATCAAAATCAATTGTAGATAAATTTATATAAGTTTCGCCAGAATTCCCGAGGATTTTTCGAACTTCAGTTAGCCACTGATTTGACGACGTCGTGCCAGCGAGTTCATTAGTTTCCATCAAAGGTCCCAAGATCCAGCAGGGCTGGAGACAGGCCGCCAGTCTTTCAGTGATCGAAGCTGGGCCTGAATTTGCAATCTCTGTCGATAAATCCAGCTGACCCGGTTCTTTAGCGAAAGTTTTTTTAAATGCTGCGGTCAACTGTTTCAGTAAAAGCTGCCGGCGTTCATTCAAAGGTAATACACCCAGAACAACTACTGGAGTCTGCTGCAGTTCCGGATACAAGCGTGAGACCGTGCTGTTAGCAACAATTTGAAGGTCTGCGTCCATGACTGAAGGTCGGATCAGAGGCGCCGCACGAAGCCCGACGCCCTTCACGACTAAAAACATCATCACTGCGCCAATCAGTACCATCGCGCCTACGAGCGCAAACCAAATTTTATTCATAAACTTTCCATCACATGAAGTTCGCGTCCAAAAGACAGCATAAAGCAGTCTGCTATCGTGTGGGCACCGGGGGTATCGCAATATAAATTCGGTCTTCGAAGTTTAATGCTCTTCGATTTTTTGAAATGAGAACAGTCTCCACCAATCCAAAAAAAATCTTGAGCTGGTTTCTCCGAAGGCTTGAAATAGGGTGTTTTCTTCTCATCCATTTTATGATCAGAGCGGCATTTCACTTTTTTGGTTTGTGCTATCTTGCCGCTAAAGCGAACTCCCGAATATTCAAGCTTAGGGAAAATGGCTCGATCGATTGGGGGTCTGCCATTGGCTTTAAGCTGTTTGATTTGCGTATCAATATAGACTTCATTGCTTTCGAAATGGGAACGGCAGTCTGCCGATTTTTCATCGATCTCAATTTCTAATTCCAGACAAGGAGTGAGGAAAGTATCCTGAGAATACTTCGCAAAGCTTGCCGCAGTTGCAAAGAAAAGAATGCCGAAAATCCCTAGGACTCTGTGAGCACTCAAAAAAACCCAAAGCCGCCGATGCTTCAATTTCATCGGCTGAATATAGCGGCTATTTCTTCGGAAGGTGAAGCTGAATCGCACGTTCGACGCATTTAAATACGTGTCCTAGATTGTCCTTTACGGAGTTTCGCAGAGGCCCAAAGTGGGAATAAACACGGCCAGTTCCACTACGGGAAACAATGCTGACACATCTTTCAATGCTTGGTTTAATTTCGCTGCTTTCCAAATTCAGCACATTGCTTAAATCAGTTCCAATTGGGCTGGAAGTGTTCACTTGTGAATAAAAGGCGTGAACAATTTTTTGGACTCCACAGAAGGTATTAAATGCTTGCCCAGGGCTGACCAAAGCCATAGCGACAGAGTCCTTAGAACCTTTCGAGATCGAACATTTGGGATTCAGTTCATTCCAGGATTCGATGCAGGCCCGAATATTGCCAAAGCCATCCGGTGTGAATTGAAAAATTCCAAGGACAGGCCAAGATGGAAATTTAGCTTTTAAAACATCAACCTGTGCCATAAACCAAAGCTCTACTTTGGCGTCGTACTTCCCTTCAGCTTTCAGTTTATCGACCATCGCTTTCAATTTTCGATACTCAATCGCATAACCGCCTTGCCGATCAATGTAAGCAATGATTCCAGAAGGACGGAGGGTCTCTATTTGGTCGGTTTCAGGATTCTTCTTCTGAAAATTTTTGGCAATGCTTTTGTGGGTATCTAAATATTCTGCGAAGGCTGTATCCATCTTGATCTTGCCAGGACCAAAATCACCCGGCACCGCAAGTGCTTCTTCGTAAGCGATGCAACCCATAAGGCCAGTGTAAAGTGCAGTGACAAGTTTTTCATTTTTGGCTTTGACGGCCTGATTAATCAAACCAGTGAATTTTTGTAAGGATTGGATCACAGTTTTTGCAGGCACGAAGTCCTTCCCAATCATATGCTCCAGCGATTTTTCTGTAACAGGGCAATGAGGGTGACTGATAAGGCTCACGGCTTGGGTGCCCGGACCAAGTTCAATTTGATAGGCCTTGTTCACATTGGCAGGGAACTGAAAAGGAATCGCCTTCAGGTGCGTTCGAATGGCCGATTCAATGGCCTGTCCAAAGCTTGTGACCACAGTACTCACGCGGCACTGATCGACCCGGCCGGTTTGCTCTCGCACGAGGGTCATTTGATTCATGTGGCGATCCGTGAGTTTTGTTTGAATTTCAAAGTAGGCTTGGTCGACGGCCTCCAAGATGGGCTTTTGCGCCTGAGAATATTGGCCCTGCATCACGGCGAGAATAAAAGCGATTCTTGAAACCGACATCATGGGGGACCTCTTTCCTTGAACCCGGGGTTATACCCCAATTTTAGACTCGGGCGAGACTGTCATATTTTAGCCAGGTGATTTCTTCCAATAATTTGGATTGATTTGCATTGAATTGGGCTCAGGCCTTCTGGATACTGAAAGGAGATAAAAATGAGGGGGCAAAAGTGAGTGAGCGCAGTCAGAGTGGAACCAAAAAACTGACCATCTGGGAGAAATTAAAAGCGGTTTGGACGAGTCCCCGTATTGCCCAGGTGCTTCTTCTGGGTTTTTCTGCTGGAATTCCTTTGGCCCTCACCGGCGGAACTTTGCAAATTTGGATGACCCGGTCAGGAGTCGATCTTGCCACGATTGGTGCTTTTTCCCTTGTTGGTCTTCCCTATACTTTGAAATTTTTGTGGGCTCCCACTTTAGATTTCTATCGGCCCCCTATTTTAGGAAGCATTTTTGGCCTTCGGCGCGGCTGGCTGATTTTCACTCAAATTCTTCTTGTGATTGCGATTTTATTTCTCGGCTTCACAGATCCTACACAAAGTTTAGAAACCATCGTCTTGTTTGCATTTTTGGTGGCCTTCTTTAGTGCCAGTCAAGACATCGTCATCGATGCCCTTCGTACAGAAAACCTCACGCCGGAAGAACAAGGTCTGGGTGCAGGCGTCTATGTTATGGGTTACCGCCTTGCGATGTTGGTGTCTGGGGGACTTGCACTCACAATCCATGGTTATTTTGAGCTTCAATGGTCCACCACCTATGCCATCATGGCGACCCTCATAGGTATCGGTCTCATTGCTTCTTTATGGAGCCCCGAACCAACACATCATGATCGTAAATCCAAAACTTTGCGGGAAGCCTTTATTCAGCCTTCGATCGATTTTTTCAGCCGCAGAGGTGCCCTGGAAGTTGTGATCTTTATTATTATTTATAAGCTAGGGGATACCTTGGCTGGAATTATGGCCTCACCCTTTTATGTGAAGGCTGGCTATGAGGACCTTGCGATTGGTGCGATTACAAAAATTTGGGGAACTGCCGGCACCATCATTGGCGCCGTTCTTGGGGGAACCATCATGATCTCCCTTGGAATGAAACGGAGCCTTTTCATTTTTGGTATTTTGCAAGCCGTTTCAAATCTCGTTTTTGTGTGGCTGTCGACAGTACCTGCATCCAATGTTGCCCTCACCATTGCAATTTCTGTCGAAAATATCACTGGTGGAATGGGTACTGCTGCCTTCGCGGCATTGATGATGAGGCTTTGCGGACAAGGGCAGGCCGCGGCACAATTTGCTTTGATTTCAAGTTTTATGGCTTTTGGCCGCGTTCTTATGGGCCCCTATGCCGGCGTTATGGCTCAGGACATGGGTTGGACACCTTTCTTTCTGTCGACCGTGGTGCTGGCGATTCCGGGAATCCTTATGCTAAAGCGTTTTGATTTTTGGATGGCCTGTGAAGTCTCCAGCGGAGTCTTCACTGTGGACGATAAGAAGTTAGTCAAGCCAGAAACAATCTTCGCTTTCTATGGTTTTATAGTCCTATTTTCTGCAATTCCTTTTTTGATGAAATCAAGATGGGTTCCATTTAGTGCCATGGCCGCTGCGGCTTTGATCGTGAGTTTATTTGCGCTGAAAGAATATTTTCGTTCGCGTAGCAATGGCAATCAAAGCTCCAAAGCCTTGGCAATTCTAGCACTCAATGTGCTGATTATGGCCATTGGATGTGGCATGTACCTTCGGGCTTAGGCTTGTTATTGGCGTCGTGCTATTGGCGCAGCTCTGTACGTGAGGACATTTCAATTTCCTGGCTGAAAAATATTTTCAGCTGGTCTTTGATGGTAGCTACGGATTTTTCTTTTGTTGAGATCGAGACCACACTTTGACCAAAGGGCAGCCAAACTGCAGTGGTGCGCACAAAAAAACGAAAGCGTCTCAGGATGCCAGCCTCATCTAGGAAATGAGTTTCAGCAAGTTCGAGCCAGCGCAGCAGCATCCGACCATATTCCTGACCTTCTTCGGCGGGCGATCGAGGGGCCTGTCCTGATTTTCCCTTCGGTGCAGGAAAGCCAAGATCTTCCCCCAATTGCCACAGCATCCATGGACGGGCAGCAAGCGCTCGACCCGCCATCACAGCATCGCAGTCAGTTTCATTGAGCATTTGAAAAACATCTTCGCTGGTTTGAATGTCGCCATTTCCAATCACCGGAATCTTCAAATTTCCTCGGACAGTTTTTATTTGCGACCAATCGGCAGAGCCCCGGCGTTTTTGCTCCGCAGTTCGTGGATGCAAAGTAATCCACGAAGCTCCCGCGTCTTGTAGGGCCTGAGTAAAATCTCTCAAATAAATAGGATCACCTTGTAGACCCGCGCGCAATTTAACGGACACGGGGAGGGAAGAGGCTTTCTTGGCAAAGCGGACCACTTCAGCAGCATAGGCGACATCGCCCATCAGGGAGACCCCGTAGTTGTGCCTCAAAGCCTTAGCGACTGGACAGCCCATATTGATATCAATTCCGATGGCACCCCAAAGTTCCAATGCCCGAATGCTTTTATTAATGGCCTCTTCATCATTGCCCAAAAGTTGTGGAACAAGGCCTTCTTCGTCTGCAGCTTTCATAGTTTCGGGAGTCGCACCAAGAACTTCATGGGGAATGCGGCGGGAATTGAGCATTTCCGTGGGCCAAATTGTGAAAGCTCCATCTGGTAAATACTCACGAAGAATCATTCGTAAGCAGACGTGCGAAAGACCCACCATCGGCGCAAGGCAAAGAGGAAAATTAACTTTGCCGTCCAATATACGAGTTGATTTTCCGAGCATTCGGCAAGATGACTTAAGAATGACAGCAAGTAAACGAAATTTGGGGCAAAAGATTGGACTTTTGGGCGGCGGCCAGTTGGCCCGAATGATCGCCATCGCCTGCCATGAACGGGGCTTGATCCCAGTCGTTCTTTCCGAAAATTCAGGCGATCCAGCAGCACAAGTGGTGCAGCACTGGATACAGGGAAGCCCTGCCAATCCAGCCGCCCTTCGAAAACTTCTTGAGATTTGCTCTGTTGTGACTTTTGAAAGTGAATTTATGGATATTCCCGAGAAGGGTGAATATTCCTTTGTCAAAGCCCAGGCGCAAAAGTTTTTTCCAAGACTGCCGTTGATGCGATCCATACAGGATCGCCGCACTCAAAAAGAATTGCTTTCGAAATATAAGATTCCGCAGCCCAAGTACTTGGTGGTCGAAAGCGAGGCCCAGCTTCATAAAGCGCTGACCCAAATGAGCTTTCCCTGCGTACTTAAAAAAGCTCGCGGTGGTTATGATGGCTATGGCACTTTTATTTTTAAAAAAGCTGAAGATGTGCAAAAATTTCTTCGCCAAAATCTAGCTTCAGGTGACTGGTCTGGTGCCTTTACTCTCGAGGAATGGGTTCCTTTTCAGCGAGAAATCGCGATTTTGTTTGTTCGCTCCAAAAGTAGAAACAATAAGAAAAACTTTTGCAGCTTTCCTCTTGTTGAATCTAAACAGTCCCAGCAGCGCTGTGACTATGTGCTTGGTCCTATTCAAACTTCAAAAGTGGCTGCCATGAAAGCTTTGACCAAAAAGTTTCGTCGCCTCATGGATTCCGAAAATTATGTGGGGGTCTTGGCCGTCGAGTTGTTCGAAACGAAAAATGAGCTCCTCGTGAATGAGTTAGCCCCTCGGGTTCATAATACGGGCCATTATTCCATGGATGCACTTTCCGAATCGCAGTTTTTGATTCATGTCAGAGCAGGACTCGGCCAAGATCTTGATTCACCCAAGTTGAGAGCGCCAGCATTTGTCATGACGAATTTGATCGGTGAATCTGAAGAAGCACTCGCCTTTCCTGATGGACTTTTGGGTAAGCTTCACTGGTATGGCAAAGTGCAAAATCGGCGAGGCCGAAAAATGGGACACATCAATTACCTCGGTGAAAATGCACTAAAGCTTTTGAAGAAAGCCTTGGCCGAGCGAAAGGGAATTCAGCGATGAAGCCAGTTGCAATCATCATGGGAAGCAAATCGGATTGGAAATCCATGGAAGCCGCTGCGCTGATTTTGAAGGAATTTTTAGTACCTATTCATATTGAAATTTTGTCAGCTCATCGCACTCCGCAGAAGATGGCTGATTTTGCCTCCGAGGCTCATAAACATTACAGCCTAGTGATTGCCGGAGCCGGTGGCGCTGCCCATCTACCGGGAATGGTGGCTTCCCACACCATTCTTCCCGTGATTGGTGTTCCTGTGAATATTGGAGTCCTCGCTGGCTTGGATGCTCTTCTTTCCGTGGTACAAATGCCCAAAGGCATTCCGGTCGCAACTGTCGCCGTGGACAATTCGGAAAACGCCGGCCTTCTAGCCCTGCGTATTCTTGCAATTTCGAATGAAAAGCTAAAAAAGAAGCTAGAAAACTATCGCCTTCTACAAATCAAAAAAGTGAAGGCGATGAATCAGGATATCAAAAAGCTTTTGCGAAAGACTCCGAAGTCTTAAGGGAATCAATACCCCAAGCTGCACCTGATAGAATCAAATCTGTCACTAACTGCGTTGTCCAAAAAGGAACCGCTAAGACAAAGCAAGCAATCAGGCCAGTCAGATCCAAGCTGTACATTCCACTAAAGGCCCAGACTCCAAAGTTGGTTACCAAAAAGAAAAGCGCACTGGCAGAGATTGTGAAAGTTCCAAACTTTAAGGATCGAACCACCAAACTGCTTTTCGAACTCATAGGCCTTGAAAAATTTTGACCCAAAAGGGCAACACCAGCTGTAGCGAGGTAAACAAAGATCATCGATGAATGAAACCCAAGCACGAGGTCCGCTATAAAAAGTCCCAATAGGGGGGCGAGCACTGCCAATTTGATATCTTTAATCCAGCGGAAACTCCAAAGACTGATGGCCATCAGTAAGGTTACATTGGGTGGATGCGGGATCCAGCGGCTCACAGCCAATGCCAGTGCCAAAGCACCAACCAGAAGCAAAGTTTTAAGCGGATATTGAGATTGTGCGGAAGAAATTGAATTTCTTGAGTTTGAAAGATCATTGTTCATAGGCTCAAGGATTAAGCCGAAATCATAAAAAAAGCACTTGTGTTCTGACTAAGCTGCGCACAGTCGCTGTAAAATTTTCGTGCAGGTTTACGAATCGGCCCCCTCAAATTGCCTTCCCGTGGAGCTCGCCTCTTGTGTGCTCTGGGCCTGGTATTGCTAGAGGATTGCTGATTGTGGAGGCTTATCGTGGTTGTGTTGACTGAATCGAGAAAATTTTCTCTAGCCCTGTTGGTTGCTCTTTCTTGCCTCCATCTTTCCGCCTGGGCCTCTGATGAGGAAGCCGAAGAGAAGGCCTTCATGAAGAAGTCTCAAACTTCAACTCCTGCTCAGCTGATGAAGCTGATCAACTCCGGCTGGGGTTCGATGTATTCTCAAGCGCGAAAAGATCTGAATCCTAAAAAAAGCTATGTTCTTTTGCATGCCTGGGACCCTGGGACAGTCATGGATCTAAGAACTGCCGATGGCTTTCGAGCCACTTTGCACAGCTTGGGCATCATTAACATGGGGGATATTAAGATTGGGCACACGTGGATTGGGTGGCGCTGCCAAACTTCTTCTGGAGTGCTGGAAGGTGCGGCCGGACAAACTGGTGAAAACGAAAAACAAACGGCTGCAATGCTCAAATCCGGCTGGGGCTTGTCGGCCTTTAAATCTTCTTTCTCCGATGGATTCTTGCAGTGGCCCGAATATTTAGAGTGGCTGGTCGATGAGGAGCCAGGTACTTTGCACGGACTCTTTATCGAAGTGGATACTGCGGTCTGCATGAAAACTGCAAACTTTGTTAAAGACTATGTTTCGCATCCAAAGCAGCCACGCAAAATTTTTGGCTTGGAGCCCAACCCTGCGAAATTCGAGGGCGGTGGTTGTGGAAGTTTCGGAATTACAGCGGCGCAAGTCGGCGGCGTTTTTGGAGCGCGCGATCTTGCGACAAAGTTCTGGCGCACTTTAAGTGCTCGGTCAGAAATTTTTGGTCGAGGCTCGGAGTTGCCTCCTTATACAATTCCTTTTTATAGCAGAGGGGTGACTCAGAATCGCCCGGTTTCACTTCTTAATCCCCTGCCTTTTTCGAAAGACGTTCTCTTTTCGAATTGGAATGGAATTCGACCTTCAGATCCATCCTTAAAAGTTTTGGATCCGGAGCTTTTGATTCTTTCGATTCGGCAGATTTATCGGAGTAAGTTTGGGGAGCTTTCAGCTTCAAATCGAACAATTGCAAATGAGTTTTTAACTTCAAAGAACCCTGGCTATGCTTATCGGATATTTCCGACTGGAGAAATCAGCGAAACAGAAACTTTGAGAAATTACCGAGTATCGCGCGGCGCCAGCCCAAATGTGCTGCGTTTCGATCAAAGCTTTGATCCTCGGGCTCAGCAGACGATCAACCTCACTAAACAATGGCTGAGCGAGGCAAACTTCAAAGCCAAGTTCACAAAAGTGGATCGACATCCCAGTATCATTCTCGAGCGCAAATAGTTCGGTGTGACAGGCCAAGTTTAACTTTCGGCCGTAAGAAGTTAAGATTGCATTAAGGCAGAAGGGCACTTACGATTTTTTTTAGATGGCTCAGAAAAGTAAGCACCCAGCACTCGGAGAATTTCTCAAACAGTCTCGCTTGAAAGCGGGATTGTCTCAGGCCCAGGTGGCCGACTCAGTAAAGCTTTCGACACCACAGTGCGTGTCGAATTGGGAAACGGGTCGCACCAGCCCGCCAATGAAACATTTGAAGGATATTTGCAAAATGTATTCAGTCAATGAGGGCGAGCTATTTGATCTCTTGGTGGATTATTCTCTTGAGCAAGTGAAGCGCAAAATGAAAATCGATTTTCAAAAAATCCAATCTACCAGATCGAAATCTAAGAAATCATCCTAGGTCGATGAATGCAGATGACTCCAACGCTTCGGCCATCTCGAAAAACAGGTGACAGCCACTTTTGTTGAATCTCCACCCGAAACTTGGAGCCCATTTTTTCCTGAATAATATATGCAGGCAAAGTGCTTCGCTCGGTCTCCCGAATTGTTTGATCTACAATCCTTTGCGCCACGGTATTGATATACTTAAGCACAATGGGATCAAATTCGATGGCAACACCAAGGGGTAGCGAAACTAATTCTTCGAGAGTGAGTGAGATAAAGTCAAAAAAAGCCAAATTGCGAAAAATTTGATGTTTCTCAGCAGTGTAGATTTCGATCACATCATCTTTTTCGATCTTATCGAAGATGTCCGAAGTCGGATGCCAGCCCAAGCGTTTTAGGGATCGCCATAAGAGCCGCGGTGAATCGTTCAGAGATTCTTTCTCTGTAGTCATTTCATCAAAGAGATTCAAATTTTCCTCAAGTCCGTGAAGGATCAGCTTTTTTATTTCACTGGGTACTTGTGAAAAATAAGGCAAATCCTCACTATCGAAGGGTCTGGTTGCCAAGCCATGGTTCACGTGATGATTGGCCAGTGCTTTGGTTATTCTGCAAAATTCGAGATCCAATAGGTCGGAAGAACTTGTTTGAGTCATTTCTTTTTTTAAATTCATAACTTTTTCTGTGCCAGGACTTCTTTCTAGAGTCCAGCATTCTCTTTCATTCTTTTTGACAGATCGCTGCGAATAGCCCGAGATTATATATCTAACAGTATATATATAAAAATAAATATATACATAAGAAGTTTCTTTATAAGGAAGAAAAATGCGAAGTACCCGGTCAGTTTTCATATGTGCTCTGGCCCCTATAATGGCCCTATTTGTGGCCCTTGGATGCAATTCGAAAAAGGATGAGGCCGCAACCGCGGCTCCAGCCAACAATGACTACCTCAATATGAATAAGGGAATGGCTGCAACCGAAGCGGCAGGCACAAATTCAAACGGCCTGGCATTGGGATCTGGACTGTCCGTCAGTGTGATTCCCCTTTCTCAAGTGGATGCTTTGGCTGCCTTCAATCCGGAAACAGACTGCGCGACATCTGGTTGGCCGGCAGTGGGAACTTCGGGAGATGTCGGCTATGCTGTTAAATTTATGCTTTGCAGTGTGCTCCGAAGACCCAATGGTCCCGATACCGTCAAAGGTGGCTTTGATCGAATCACAGGATTTCTTTGCGCTGTTGGTCCGGTCACCTATGACAACACCGCACGCACAGTCAGCATGACCTTCAGCACCAGTTGTTTCTCACAAAACTTTGTGACCAATGCCTGCACTTAAATTGCCGGTTCGGCAAGTGCTGGTCCTTGTACGACCACCGCGACCGTCACCGGATATTCTAGTGTGACCGGTGTGGCCCCTTCTGGTTTTTCAAAATACATGACCATCTCGGCATTGAGCGGACTTTTGAATTACACCATCGCTTTCAACGCTTCATCGACGACACTTTCTGGGGCTGCGATGGCTGGACTCCCAACAACTCCTGACGCCGATGTGACTGATGCATTCGCTTTTCATATCGATGCTACGTCTGGACTTTTGCGCTATGAAGGTCGCTTCGGAGATTCCAACAAACGACATATGCGAATGCTGATTATTGGCGCTCTGAACACCGCGATGAGCATTACGAATGTAGAAACTCTGCGCTTTGTTCAAGGTGAAAACTTTGGCACCAGTGGGGGTGGCTTGACTGTCTCTGTTGATGGCACGCCCTCCGCAGGTCGACGTGTTCGAATTTTGAGCGCGCCGGATATGTCTATCGCGTCACCGGTTTGGACGGCTGCGAATGCAGATGATCAAACTTGCGTGGGCGAAACAGCCGCAACCTGCACCGGCAACTCTGGAATAGTTCCCGCTGATCAAAAATTCTTTTTCGCAGATGGCAGCGGATATACGGCGGCGAAGGCGTGGTTCCTCGCCAATTCATTTCTAGGCACTGTTTCAAACACGGTGGATATGGAAGATATTTGGAACTAAAAAGCTAAGGCCCCTTCGAAAAGAATCGACAGCCATCTAGTGCCGTCGACTGAGCAAGGGGCCCAGGATCATCTTCGAGATAAACCACTCGGCCCTTAAAATTTGGCGGCAAAAAATCAAAGATCATTGCCGCACACATTTTACAGGGCTTCAGTGAGATATAAATATTGCCGTCTTCTAAAAACGAATGAAATCCTTTGCGATAAAGGTTTTGAATCAAACAAACCTCAGCATGCAAAGTTTTATTGAAAATGGCGGAATTGGCAGTGGCCTCAAGAACCACGCCTTTTTGATCAGTAGCAAATGCAACCACTTTTCTAGCCTGATCGTGACGCTGACTTTCAGTTGGTATTTGCGCCAAAAGACTTTCAAAAAAATTTCGAACTGATCCCAAAGGTTCTTGTTCTGGATATTGAAGAAGCTGGCTTTGGCGCCGAGGTCGAATGAGAAGCTCGTCCTCGCTTCCAACTTCCAAACCCTTCAATATCAAACTCTCTGGGAGGGGCTCCTGCCCGGAAGCTCGTTTCGCAACCAATCGAATCATTCCACGATCTGTCGCTGAAAGTTTGTAGTTGGAATAGATGCGATTACGAAGAATGAAGAAACTAAGATCTTCATGCTGATCAAAAATTCCTTGAAGAAGTTTAATCACTGCAGATGAGGGCACCCTTTGGTCCTCTATTGGTGAAAAACGTGCGAAGTAAGTGATATCCTTGTGCCTAACCCAGGCAATTTGCTGCATTGATGGCACATCACCACAAAGTCGAGCAAAGCTCAACAATCGACAGAGCCTGATCACCAATACCGCTTGAGCACTGTCAACGATCGCGGTGCGCTCAAATTGAGATCGAATTGCGATCGAACGGCGGTCGCGTTGCGGTCGTAAAGCTTTACCAAGCTTTCGGGGTTTTGACCTGGGTGCTTCTCATCCTTGCAGCGCGCTCATTTGGCGATCATCTGGGCTTTGATATTGTCTGAGCGACTGTTCAGAACGACTGCTCTGATTGACTGCTCTGTAAGATGATAACCTGCAGGCTATCATCTTACAGAGCAGGATGGGAATGAGCCTAACAAGACAGGAAAGACAGGAAAGACAGGAAAGACAGGAAAGACAGGAAAGACAGGAAAGACAGGAAAGATAGGCGGAAGGCTTCGCTTTCCGGACCGCGCCTTAACGATCGAAGCCTTAACGATCGAAGCCTTAACGATCGAAGCCTTAACGATCGAAAACAAGGGAGGACAAAAATGAGAATACGACAAATGAGACCTCTTTCCGGGGAAGAGATCGAGAAGGCTTTCAACTTCTGGGTTGATGGCTATGTCTGTAAAGAAGATGACTTATATGTGCGGTCTACTTTGAATTTGGATCGACTGGATTTGTCACAAAGGGGGTGGCTGCAGCGTGCGCGGGAAAATCTTTACCTGTCGGGATCGGTGGTGGCGGAAAGACTTAAGGTCAGCCGAGTCACGCTTGTAAAATACGAAAAAAGTGAGAGAGATGGCACAGTTTCAATCGAAGGTCTTCGAAGGGTGGCCGAGGCCATGGATTGCGAGCTCATTTACTTTCTACGGCCAAAAAATAAGAAAACCTATTCCGATCAGATTTGGGATCGGCTTTTAATTGAAGGGCAAAAACATCCTTGGTTGCAAATTTGTGACATCCGTCGAAGGCCGAGGGCTTTGGCCGCAATCTGTGAAAGGTTGGCAGAAAATCCAAAATTTAGAAAACAGCAAGGCTGGTCTCAGCGTGCGAAACTCATTCGGCAATAGCGCCGAAGCCAATCCAAAACTAAATCAAAGAAAGCCCGTGGCAAGCGAGTATTGGAGAGCTTCCGATGAGGAGAGGACCCAGTCTGGTTTTTTCAATATGTTCAGTGCGTCCAGCCAATCGGTCTCGTCAGGGAATTGCATATAATGCAGAAATAAACTTTTTGAGACGCCAAAACTTTCTATCAGTGTAAAAGCCTCGCGTGTCGTCTTTACAACTACTGAATGCCATTGCTTCAAGACCTCGGCGCATTGAGGGCTGGTAGATTCTAATAAGCCAGGGTTTCGCGACTGATCTAGGCATTCTGCCTCTAGCTGTTTCATGAAGCCTGCCGAACCTCTGGCTCCATGAATGCCGAACCAGGTGCTGGGATGGATTTTTCTTTCTTTCCCTGCAGCAAAAATAAAAACACAGGCGCTGGCGCAAACCTGACCTTCTTCGATGATTGTGTCCCAACCATAAGCGCGCACTTTCTGTGCTATGGCCAAGGACCAATCAAGATTTCCGCCGTAAGAATTAAGACTCAGTTGACGGACCTTCTTCAATTGAGGAGCTTCGTAAGCCATAAAATCATAAAAGTCCGAGCCCACTTTTCCTGAGAAATAAAGAGTTTCACCTTTAACTTGAAAGTTTCCTTGCGCAAGTGCTGGCAAAGCAGCCAATGCCTGAAGGAAAAAGCATCCGATAATACTGATTGAAATAAATTTTAAAGGAGCTGGTACCGACATGGTGCCGAGGGTATCACGTCTTTTCTTTAAAATCCTGCTAGTGACAAAGTTTGGCCACAAAAATTAAAAATAATCTCTCAAAATCAACTGAGCATGTTCTGGGATTACGGGCATGATCGAAAGCCTTTGGCCATTCTTGGCTACTTCCATCAATTTGAGGATTGGATGCGCTTTAATTTCAGCCAAGGACAGGATCCGCTCGGCCTGTGCCTCGAAATTTAGGGAAACACAGAACCAGCGCGGATTCTGTGGGTTTGCCTTTTTGTCGAAATACTCAGATTTTTTTTGAAATTGAGTGGGGTCTGGCACTGCGGGTCCCGCGACTTTCATCAATCCCACAATTCCTGCAGGTTCCGCATTGGAGTGATAGAAAAAAGCCAGATCTCCGATGGACATGCTTTGGCTCATAAAATTACGTGCCTGATAATTACGAACTCCTTCCCAAAGGGTAGAGCCCGCCTTGGCAAGATCTTGAATGGAAAAAACATCGGGTTCCGATTTCATCAGCCAATACTTCATTGACTCGCAAAGTTACACCTAGGCAAAGCCAAGCATCAAGAAGGATTGTGAAACCATGAATGAAATCAAATGGTCTGTGGTCACCGGGGCCACTTCAGGAATTGGACGAGCAACGACTCTAATGCTGTTAAAAAGTGGACGCCGCGTCTTGGCTTTGGGGCGACGCAAAGAAAAACTTCAGGAACTTTTTGCCGCCGCAGAAAATATGCGGACAGGTGCAAGCGAGCAGCTTGAAGTTTACACACTTGACGTTTGCAATCGAAAAGATGTTGAACATTTTGTCAGCACTCAACTCGCCGCTCAAAAGTGTTTTGATCTTTTGGTGAACAACGCGGGCCTTGCGAAGGGTGTGGATCCAATTCAAAAGGCGGACCCTGAAGACTGGGATCAAATGCTGGATACCAACGTCAAAGGTCTCCTATATATGACGCGGGCACTACTGCCGGAAATGTTGAAAATTCCTTCAGCAACAATTGTGAATATGGGTTCCGTAGCGGGAATTTGGACTTACCCCCTGGGTGGAGTCTACTGCGCCTCAAAGGCGGCAGTCCGCTCGATCACTGAGGGACTGAGAATGGATTTACTGGGCACGGGAGTGCGAGTCTGTAATATCGAGCCTGGAATGGTTGAGACTGAGTTTTCAGAAGTTCGACTCGGGTCCACTGAGAAAGCTCGCGAAGTATACAAGGGAATGAAGCCTTTGACTGCAGAGGACATCGCAGAGACAATCTCATGGGTCATTTCTCGTCCAGCCCATGTGAATATCCAGGAAATCCTTATTTTTCCCACGGATCAGGCGGCGGTTGGGCAAGTTTATCGGAGGACTTAAACATGGACAGCGGCAAGAGTAGTTTCATCGACAGTTCAAAATTCAGAATTGAAAAAGACACGATGGGTGAAGTGAAGGTTCCACAGGATGCTTACTGGGGAGCTCAAACTCAAAGATCCTCTGAAAATTTTAGGATTGGGATTTCCAATCGTGGCGGCGATCGTTTTCCGCGGGAGATGATTAAAGCTCTTGGTGTTTTGAAAAAATGTGCGGCGATGACGAATGCAGAACTGGGCTTGCTTGCAAAAGACAAGACCGAATGGATTTTGAAAGCTGCAGATGAGGTGATCCGTGGCGAACTGGATGAACACTTTCCTTTGATTGTTTGGCAAACGGGTTCAGGCACGCAAACAAATATGAATGCGAACGAAGTCATTGCGAACCGTGCGATGGTCATGAAGGGCTTGCAATTACCCGCTAAAGACGTTCATCCCAACGACGATGTGAACAAAGGTCAAAGCTCGAATGATACTTTTCCAACGGCGATGCATATTGCCGTGGCAGATCAAATTCACCACAGATTGTTGCCGGAACTTGAGAAATTGCATCAATCCATGGTGAAAAAACAAAATGAATTTTCGAAAATAGTCAAAATTGGCCGTACCCATTTGATGGATGCGACTCCGCTGACCTTAGGGCAGGAATTTTCTGGCTTCGCGACTCAGCTGAAGCACGGCATTCAAAGAATTAAAAATACTTTTCCCTTCTTGCATGAACTTGCGATTGGCGGCACTGCTGTCGGTACAGGTCTGAATACGCATCCAAAATTTGCAGTTCAGGTGGCAGCAAGTATCGCAAAAGAAACTGGAATTCCATTCGTCAGCGCAGAAAATAAATTTGAAGCTCTTGCGACTCATGATGCTTTGGTTGAGGTGAGTGGGGCTTTGAAAACTTTGGCTGTTTCACTGATGAAAATTGCTAATGACATTCGCTTACTGGGCAGTGGCCCTCGCTGCGGTGTCGGGGAACTTCATCTACCGGAAAATGAACCGGGCTCTTCAATCATGCCAGGGAAAGTGAATCCCACCCAAAGTGAAGCCTTGACCATGGTCTGCGCTCAGGTGGTTGGTAATGATGTGGCTGTTTCAATGGGAGGGGCTCAAGGACATTTTCAATTGAATGTGTTTAAGCCGCTGATTGTTTTTAATATTTTGAATAGCATTCGTCTGCTTGCAGATGGCTGCGAATCATTCAATCAAAATTGTTTAGTCGGCATCGAAGCAAATGAAAAACAGATCGCCAAACATTTAGAAAATTCTTTGATGCTAGTCACTGCACTGAATCCCCATATTGGCTATGACAAGGCAGCGCAGATTGCAAAAACGGCACATAAAAACGGAACAACTTTACGCGAAGAAGCCATCCGCCTGGGCTTTTTGACATCTGAGCAATTCGATCAATGGGTCCGACCTGAGACTATGATCGGTCCTTTGAATGGATAGTGCATTTTTGAAAAAAGCCGATTGGTTGATTCGATCGGCAGCTACGGGCGATATTCGGCCCTACGTTTTTGTGCGCAATGAAAACCGCATCACGCAGGCAGGAACCAGGCATCATTGCGACTGGTTTCCTTGGAAAGCGATTTATAAGGATCCCACACATTTATCGGAGCTTCCCTTTGCTGAAATGATTTTTCACCTCGAGAATTCAGCCTTTGGACATTCGAATATGCCGATGCCTCGCTGGGTGTTCTATGATTGTGCGGTGATGCCTGGCTTTGTTGCAGGTTTCGCTATGAAGAGCTCCAGCCTGCCCCAAAGCATTCGTGATGTGATGCCCAATCCGGATCAGAGTGAATGGGTGCCTTTGTCGCTTTTTATTATCATTCCCACCATGAAAAAGGGCGAGTGGGTGGCACATAATCTCTGTGCGGTTAATTCCCTTTTGCCCGAAGCTGAAAGATTGTACGGTCTTGGCTTTTTGTCCAAAGCGTTTGGACTTTGGTACGCGAATGTCGAGACTTGCTGCGGGATGACTCAGTGGGGCAGTCCTGCCCTGAAGCTGCATTCTCACTATGGGCACATGCAAATTTTAACGGCTTATACTCCGGTTCACACCTACGCAAATACGATTACCTACAGGTCCCAGGTGGATTCTGAGCTTTGGGAAAGTTTTTTCTCACGGGAGAAAGACTTTGGTTTTATCGAGCGCCACGAGCCATCAGGTTTAATCATTGATCCCCAAAACCAACAAAGTATGATAGACTTACAGCAAAGAATTCAGAAGGGTGAGGGTCCGTTTTATATCAGTGCTGCCGAAATGGCGGCTAAAAAGCTGATGGATCCTCAAACTGTCTATCGAACGAAAGGCAATTTATGAGCGAAACCGCACTTCCCGCAGTAGCAAAGACCATCCATCTTCCCTGTAAAAAATGTGAAGTGGAGCGTTTCTTTATTGTGGTGGCTCATACAACGGCAACATCAGCCAAAGTCAAGTGCGAGGTTTGTGGTGCTCAAAAGACCTACAAACTACCTGTCGAGAAAAAGAAAAAAGCTCCACCTAAGAAAACTAAAATGACTGTCGGTGGAAATTTGACCAAAGCCGGTCACGCGGAAGAGTTCGAAAAGTTAGTTTCTAACTCCAATGCTGATGCTGCGTCCTATAATATGAAAGCTAAATTCGCAATGAGCCAAAAACTCAGCCACCCCAAATTTGGTCTGGGCATTGTGCGAGTGGCTCTTCCGGAGAAAATCGAAGTCCTGTTTCAGGATGAAATCCGCATGTTGGTTCACAACCGAGGTTGAACCGACGAACACAATTGGCGGCTTTTCCGTTGCTGGCAATCAGCTTTGGCGAAGCCGTGGTTTCTGGTTATTTAGCCTCAAGAAAAAAATAGTTCAGGGATCTTATTCATTTTCCAGATGAAAAGTGACCTCTTTAAGCACTGAGTTTTTGATCTCTGCTTTATCTGTAAAAAACAGCACTTCAATTTTGGAAGTTTGGTTTTTGCCAGTGATGTTGTATCGCAGAATACATTCGAGGTGTTCTTGCTTTTTGGGGCCCTCGTCTGAATCTTCCACCACATCGCAGCCCAGGTGTATGAGTTCATATTCTTTTTGATCATCCAACAGTCCCTGAAGCTGCTTGCGGAACTCTTTTTTGACCGCACCCTTAATATTGCCTTCATAGTTTTTAAGTCTGTTCAAAAGGCTTATTCCGCCCTGCAGCTCGACTGGGGGACCGATCAGTTCTCTTTCCCCACGATCATTCAAGGGAGCCTCTTTAGGTGCAGCTGCTTTTTTTTCTTTATCGATTTCGCTGTCGGGAATCAGGCGAATTTTAGGGGATTCCTTAGTTGAAGTATTGGAAGCTGCCGTGGCCCGAGCTAAAACTCCTCCGACCGTTAGCAATCCGCAAAGTAGGAAAAGACAAGTCTTACTGTACCGGTACCGTGACATTTAGCTTTACCTTGTCTTTGACTCCGACGCCCATGTATTTGATACCCGTGATTCCAAATTCTGAAAGCGTCAGTTCAAATTCCGCCTTGAGCTTTTTACCGCCATCGAGCATTTCATAGGTTCCTGAAATTGGTTTTTCAATACCGCGAATTTTGATCCGACCAGTGCCTTTACCATTGCTGCCTTCAGCACTGATCAATTCGGCCTTTGGATGCTTTTTGGTTTCTAAATATTTTTCTTTCATGTGCTCATCGCGTAGGTCCATCTTTGTTTTTAGAGAATTCAAATCAACAAGGATGTTGGTGGCCACAAAACCATTTCCATTTTTTTTTGCAAAGCCTTGAACGTTGTTGGTTCGAGCTTCAAAGCTCCCTGCAGGACTGAGTTTAACGTAGGTCACCACGGCTTCTTCCTGGGAATAGGCCGTCATGGAATACACGCTCGTCGCTAACAGAATCCACAAAAACTTTTGTCGTAACATTGCTGGCTCCCTTACCACTTACTCCGCGGCCACTTTAAATATCTGGATGTTTAGTCCATCATTCTTGCGAATATCAAAAGGATCTTCTTCTGATATTACATGATCAGCAGGGCGCACTGTCCAGTGACCTTCAATAGTTGACTCAATTTGAACATCTTTTTTTGTAGCCTTGACACCATTGAATTTGATCATCAAGCCATTCAGATCCGTGTCAGCAGCCAAGACGATGGGTTGGAACAGCAAACTATCTTTAATCTGAGCAAACTGGTAGGTCACTTCAATTTTAGCTCCCATAGCCGGAGCTTTTTGGAACACCAGCTCGCCTTTGACCAAGCTGAAACCCGAAGTGATTGTCAGGCCGTTGATTTTAACCACGAGGCTGGACAGATCAATTTCCTTGTCTGAAAGCTTCCATTTCGATTTGATATTAGGTCGTCCGTCTGGCAAGTTCGAATTCACATTGATGATTCGAACTTGCGCTGTTGGATTTTGCTTCAAACGAATTGCAATGTTTCTTTCTGCCATCGGCAATCCGGGATTAAGGCCCGAAATGAGGTCGGCAACAAAGTTCAAATTATAGGTCGTTCTTACTCTTTGAATGATTCGGCTCAGAACGGTGTCCAAGGTTATTCGTCCATTCACTAAATCATCAAAGGCAAAATATTCACCCTGAGAAGCTGTGACTAAGCTTGGCGCACCCAAGAAGGTGCTATTGTAGCCTGCTGCAGTCGGAGCCACTAAGAAAAGATTCATTTGTGAAGCAGCCAGGGCATTCAGTGCATCAGCGTAGAAAGGAGCTCTTGCGCCAATCTCTCCTTGATTTGATGGTGAATACAAAAAGCGTGCGTCAGTGATCAGAATCATAAAGCGCTGACCATTGGGAGCCCAAGGTGCGATTGATGAATCAATCACAGCGGACAGTGGGTTTTCGGCGAAGGTGCGACCACCAGGATCTTCCGCACCTACTAGTGCCCTGAGCTTTGTCACTTCTGAGATAAGCTCATCCACTTGCGCAAGAGTTTCGGGCTTTGCGGGATCGTTGTCATAGAATCGATCACATTTTTGAACTGTATAATCTCCAAACGTTACCAAGCACATTCGGGTGTGATAGCCACTGGCCCGAGAATTTCTAATGAAATTAATGACTCGGCTCTTCGCGGATTCGATCGTAGGAGCCATTGAGCCCGTAACGTCTAACGCGATGACAATGTCAACGGTCTGAACAAATTGTTGTGAATTTGATTTCAGCTGGAACTCTGTGAAATCAGTGCCGTTTTCATTTGCGATGAAGTCAACCCCAAGCAGGTCGTTGATGGTTTCGTTATTGGAGTCCAGCACTTGGAAGGATAATGAGGTGCGATTGTCATCCCATTGGTCCTGAGCCACGTTCAGACCAGTCGAGCTGAACTTCATCAGGGATGAAGCGATCTCTTTCTCACTCGTCTTCGCGACAGGTATTGCTGAGTCTGATAGCAGATCAGAGAACTCCACTTTTTGATTGCATCCAAGCAATCCGGCCGCAAGAGCTGTCACCACAAGACTGAGATAATTATTTGAAGCCATAAAACTTTCCTCCCACACAATGAATTCATATACGAAAGTCGTGCCGACGTTGGTCGAGACCAGTCGAGTCTGGAAAAATACAAAGTTGTTCAGGACTTGCGTGCAGCTTTCTCGCTCTGAGAAAGTCAGATTTTTTGTAGGGCCCTGAATTCGTTTTTTATGTCGTTCACTTCGACACTGTCCTCATTTAGAATTTTAAAAAGCTAACAAGCGTTGGTTAGCAATGGAGGATCAGCATGGCGGATACAAAACTAATGAAGGGCATTTACCTATTTAAAGATTTCGATGAAAAAGAATTAAATAGCGTGGCCCAGATTGCTGAGGAAAAAAACATTCTCGCTGGCCACGAGATTTTTATTCGCGGCCAGCCCGCGGATGCCTTCTACATGATTGCCATGGGCTCAGTGAAAATTTATGCCAGCACTGATGCCGGCGATGAGCATTCCATTGCCGCACTTTCCACCGGGGATCACTTTGGGGAAATTCCCTTTTTGGATCACGGCAAAAGGACAGCGACAGCGCAAGCGAATGAAATGAGTCGCCTGATTGAGATTAAGTACGACAAGCTCATTCAGCTGCTCGAAGGCAATCCTTTGATGGCGATGAAGCTTTATCGGTCCTATGCACACTTTGTGGCTTTGAGACTGCGAACGACATTAGGGGATTTGAATGCAGCTCGGGAAACTCGGCTCAAGCATTTCTAGAGATTATCGTTAAATTAAATCCATACAATTGAAAGCTACACCATTTTGTTTGCAATCAAAGATCGTCAGAGGGATCTGTTTATCTGAGCCGCAAGAAAGACTGCGGACCATAATGGTCTGATCAGTTTCGCCCGGCTGGTAAGTCAATTCACCATTTGCGGGAACATAGCCCACATCCGGCTGACAAAAAACTTCGGGGCGCACACTGGCTGCAGCTTCACTGGTTTTCCATTTGAAATAGATCGACTTGGCGTGAACGCGCGACAAAGTCATGGTCTTCGTGCAATCGGAATAGTCTGAGCACATCTTATAGTCGAATGAGATTTTGGGTAAGCCGTCAGAGTTTCCTGGATTGGGTTCACCGATCGGAGTTTCAGGAGAGCCACCATCTGTGGGAATTCCTGTTTCTGGAGTGCCAGTACCATTTGGTCCACCTGCCTCTTTATTTGTTCCAGGAGCTTCAGAAGGGGCGGGGCCTCCGCCACCACCAGTTCCCGTAAAACTTCCTGGGGCACAGTTTTGTGCGGCCACGATCAAAACGAGAGCCGAAACAGCAAGAGATGTGAAAACAACAGGTCGACTCACTAAAACCCCCCTCAAAAAAAGAAGAAAGCAGCCCCTTAGGTTCATCCTAGCTGAGGCTACTGGAGTTTCGAAAGAACTGTTGAATTGTTTCTCAAAACGATTCCGTTAATGTTTTCAGGGATGTCGCAAATTGAGAAATTGAGAAGGGATTAAAATTTGCAACTTTATCAGTAACTCAAGGAAGAAGGTGGCAAATGAATTTTATGAACAGTAGGCACAGGCTATTTGAAAAATGCACTGTTGCCGATCTCACCAACTGTCTATTGAGCAAACGAGCGATCTTCCTTCCACTATTGGTTCTGATTTCCGTTTTCAGCCATACTTCCTTATCTTTCGCTGAGGGTTCCAAGGCAGCAAAAGTGAGCTTAGAGAGCCATCTTCACATTTTTTTCCCAAATCGAGACACCGGCGGCAGCTATCAAAAGGTGAAGGATCAGGTCGTCGATTTTCTTGAAAGCGGCCGGGTGGGGCAAGCTTTGGCCATTTCGTCCTCCTATCTGGTGGGCGGTTCAGATGTGGAAGAATTTGCTCAGACTCCGCAGCTTCGCGAAATCTTTGATTCACAAGTTGCAAGCCTTGTGGAAGCGCATCCCATGCGATTGATTGGAGTCTGTGGTTTCAATCAGCTCTGGGAAGATGGCAAAGAAGTTCTTGGTAAATGTCTTGCTCAGCCTGGAATGCTTGGAATGAAATTACGCTTTAGTAATGAAAAGCTTTCTGATCCGAAAATTCTTGAAAATATTCGCTCTGCAATAGCGTCTCATGAAAAGAAAATGAAATTCGTCTTGATCCACATGCCCGCGGAATATCCTTTTGTCCTCTCTTCGCCAAAGTCTTATAATGAAAAACAGCGAAAAGAAATTCTTAAAAAAGATACTATTGAAATTGCAGCCTTGGTGGAACTAGCTCGAAAATTTCCTGCGATTCGCTTTGTTGTCGCACATTCAATGAATTCATCAGAGCTTATTAATGAGCTCATTCGGCTGGTAAAAAAAGATAAACTCAGGAATCTGTGGATCGAGACTTCCTTTGCTCTTAATCAGTTTATTCCCGATGAAAATATGCCTCCCGGAAAGCGTGAATCATGGAAAGCCTATGCAAAAGCTTGGCGAGAATTTGGTATCGATCAAGTGATTTTTGGTTCCGATCAAGTGATCGGTCAAAATGAGAACATCAAATCTGGCTATGACAAAGGCTGGAGGTTTGATGATCAGCTCAAGCAGCTGCTTGCGAATACTTTCCTGACAGAAGAAGAAAAAGAGAAAATTCTAAAAACCAATGGGGCAAAATTTATCGAATGGGTGAAGGAAGCTCAAGCAGCGGTGCGGAGCTCAAATTAGTAATCCGCACCGACGAAACAAATTACTTCTTGATTTCAGTGGGAGCTGCTGCGGGATCAGCAGGAGCTGCGTGAGTTTCAGCAGGTGTTCCAGCTTTGGCTTTCATCATATCCTTTTTCATAACTTTCTCTTTTTTCATCATAGGCTTCTTTGCAGGTGCAGCTGTAGTAGTTTCAGCAGTCGCCATAGCAGCATGAGGATCAGCAGGTTTAGTTTCTGTTGTTCCAGCAGGAGTTGTTCCTGTAGCCAAAGCCATAGATGATACCATCATCAAAGACGCGATCAGAGTAATTGCTTTCATATTTGTCTCCCTTAGAGAGGTTACTTGTTTATTCTATTCAGGATGAATAGTTCTGTGGTCAGAGTACAGTTCCAGCCTTAAAGTGGCCTGATTCTAAGATTAATAAATTTTAATCTTACGCCACTGAAATGGGCAATTTAAGTTGAAATACAACAACCTGAAGCCCATCTTCCCGTGTTGAATTGAGTACCGACATTTCGCCGCCATGGACCTGTGCAATTTTTTGCACAATAGATAGGCCAAGACCAAAGCCTCTCTGACGATGGGCTGTTGCAGAGCCTCGATGAAATCTTTCGAAAATGGTCGCTAAATCTTCCTCGGCAATCCAGTCACTGGGATTTTCAACGCTCAGCTCAAGATACTTTTCAGTTTGTTGCAACTGAAGCCGAATGGCTTCGGTGCCTTTCGAGTATTTGAGTGCATTTTCTAGAAGATTAAAAACCAAATGGACTAGAAGGTCCATGTCTCCCCAAAAAATTGCAGATTGCTTCAAGGATTCGCTCAGCTGCACTTGAATTCTTTTTTCAGATTCTGCTCGAAGCTTTTCCACTCGGCGAAGAGCTTCAAATATCACTTCGTCGAGTGCGACTTCTTGCAAGTGAAGGGAATCTCTTCCAGCATCAATTCTGGCAAGCACTAACATGTCCTGTACCAGCCTGCTGAGGTGGTCGACCTCTTGCAAAAGTCCTTTGAAGATTTCGCTGCCCTGTGGGTTTTCAGAGATGGATCTTTCGATCTGACCCTTCATAACGGCGAGTGGAGTCAGTAGTTGATGACTGGCATCGGCGACAAAGCGTTCCTGACTTTCAAAAGCTTTCTGAATCCGATCCAGCATTGAATTGAGGGTGACGGAAAGATCTCGGATTTCATCTTTTACGGGAGGGATCGGCAATCGATTGGAAAGGGCATCCACGGAGATATTTCCAGCCTGATCAATCATTTTTCGAATTGGGGCCAGAGCCCTGTCTGATAAGAAAAGACCAGCAATCGTTGCGATCAGCAGAACCATAGGAATACCGAATTGGAAGGCGAGCTTTCGGTTTTGAAGTTGATTTTCAAGGAGGGTCATTGGGGCTGCGACCTGAAGAATCAACTGCGGTATTGGCGTATTATCGATTGGAAAGGAAATCATTCGATAGGTTTCCGCTTCTTTGCTAATCAGGCCACTCACATCATAGATCGTGAGGTAGCTCACTTCGCCGTCTTGCTCCAACTGAAAAGCTTTTCGATCCAGCGGTAATGCAAAGGCACCAAAATCCCCCAGCTGACTGGCCACCAAACCCTGCCGATTCGTGATTTGGATCAGGGCTGTTCCTAAGGAAAAAGGATAAATTTTTTGCCGGTCCAATTGGGACTCTTCAAATGTGAGAGAGCCCCGGGGCGAAAGCGCAATTCCATCGAGGACGTCTACGGCATAGTTATAGAGCGCATCATCAAATTCTTTTTGTAAGGTTTGAGTCAAAAAATTGAAAGTAATGACTGCGAACAGCAGCATGGTGGTGCCAAACACCAGTATAAAGAGAAAAGAAATTTTGAGTCGAAGGGACAAGCCAGCTATGGGACTAAAGAGATTCTTTAAGGACGTAGCCAAGACCCACCACCGTTTGAATCAGTTTTTTTGAAAAAGGCGCGTCCACTTTTTTCCTCAGAAGATTCACATAGACGTCGACCACATTTGATTCAGGGTCGAAATGAATATCCCAAACATGCTCGGTGATCATCGTGCGACTGAGGGGTCTTTCTGCATTCCTCATAAAGTATTCAAGAAGGGAAAATTCCCTTTGTGTGAGCTGAATTTCTTGACTCTGCCGGGTGACCCGTCGATGGATTAAGTCCATCGAAAGATCTGCATAAATCAGTCCAGAATTCAGGTTGATTGCAGATTTACGGCGCAGCAATGCCCGCACTCGGGCCAGCAATTCATCAAAACTGTAAGGCTTGGTCAGATAATCATCGGCGCCGGCATCAAGTCCAAACACTTTATCTTTGGTGGTCGATAGCGCGGTGACCATCAGCACTGGTCCGCTATAGCCGTCTCTGCGCAAATGCCTCACTGTATCCAGGCCGCTTTGATCAGGTAGCATGACGTCTAGAATAACCAAGTCATATTCATTATGACTGACTAAGGATTCAGCTGTGGAGCCATTCTCAGTCGTATCCACGGCATAGCCGACTTCGTTGAGGCCCTTTTTTAAAAATTGAGCCATTTTCTTTTCGTCTTCAACGACTAGGATGCGCATAGAAAAATTCCCGTTCATATTCGTAGAAAAAATCCAGAAATGCCATCGTGGATTTGTACTGTGTTGCAAGAGATCTATGCTGCTCCGTGGGCTCTGTCAAAGTCAGAGTGAGATATGGATTGGTCTGATTTTTGGCGGCAATTTTCCAATTGAGTGCGGTCATTTGCTCTTTCGGCAGCGCTAAGACAGCACCGAAGGAATTCATCGCCAAATGTGAATAGTGAAAAGCGGGATGTGTCGGATCAGTTTTCCAAAGATTTTCCCCCATAGAAAAATGTTCGGTCTCCGATAGCGAAAGCTCAAACAGCGTTGGCATGATGTCCGGATGCGAGCCAAATTTTTTGCGAAGGTCCGAAGGCAGAGGCTGAGCTTTCTTCGCCTCCTCGGGAAGATACAGATAAAAGGGCACCTGCCACTTTTGCATGAGCTCGTCTTGTTCGAAATTTTTCAAAAGAAAGCCGTGGTCGCCTGTCACGGCGAGGAGGGTGTTCTGTCCCAAGCTTGAACTTTTTATGCGATCTAAGAGCTCTCCCAGCACTTGATTGGAATATTGAAAGGCGCGGAATCGTTTGATCGCAGTGTCTGCATCAACAATTAAAATTTTTAAAAGGTCCGTGGGGAGTATGAGACTGAATGGTTTGTAAGTTTTAGGAACATCGAAAGGAGGATGATTGGTGGTCGTCATCACCAGCACAAATTGGGGTTCGGTTGCTGTCAGCAGACTATCTTCAAGATAGCGAAAGACGGCTTCATCATGGTTACCCCAATCGTGTTTTTCGGAAGGCATTCCCAGTTTTTCTGTTTCGAACTTTTCAATTTCAAAATCGCCTTCGATCGAATCAAAGCCCTGAAGCCGAGCAAAACGATCCACATTTCGCCAGCCGATGGCCCCGCCATAGAGGAAACGTGTTTTGTATCCTGCCTTTTTATAGACACGAGCCGGGGCCGTTCGAAAGGGCACATTAAAATAGCGGCCTTCCGTCAAAAATTCACCCAAAGGACGATGGGGAGTGTTGACCATAAAGGCGCTGAGGCTGCCGATGGTGGCTGTCATTGAAGGAAAGAAGTTTTCGATTAACACATCATCGTGAAAATGTTTTTCGAGGGCTCCGTAAAGGTTGAATTCATCACGGTGGTATTTCAGCCACGACGAGCCAAAACTTTCCATCATTATCACGACCACATGAGGTTTGGTCTGTTCAGCCCAAAGGTTTTTGCCTGTGCGCTTTCGCAAAATTTCGAGGGGATCTTTCGGGAAGTCGGCTTCTGGAATGCCTCGCAGATCTTTTCCGATTTGTGGGAACGAGTAGTAGCCATAGTAATCGGCATTGATGTTCCACTTTGTTTCCATGGAATTCTGCAGCTGAACCGCCCGAACAAAAGCATGAATGCCAGAAAAAGCTAAGTAGTTCACGAAGGGAGATTTTGAAACGGATGCATCGGCCACATTCAGAGGAAAAAGGCTCAAAGACCCTCGGGCACCCAAAAAAATTGCAAGGAAGAGTGAGCCTAAAATCAATTGAGGCCGCCATGATTTTTGCACATTTGTAAGCTGGGATTCTGCCCGCAGTTCTGCGGCAATGTGTGTGAATTTAGATTTTAGAAACCTCCACCAAGTGGCCGCTAGAAAGAAAAAAACAATCAAATAGGGAAGCGAGTTGTAGTCTTTCCACATGGTTTTAATCAGCGCCGTTGTATCATCATTCAGAAAGCCAAAGATCATCGTGTTCAAATGGTCTTGAAAATAGTCATAGAATAAAAAATCAACTATAGTGATAAATGCATAGATCGGAATCATCAGCCCAAACCAAAGCTGAAGGCTCTTCAGCAAAAGATTGATGACGAGATTTGATTTTTTCGGCCACCAAAGCATCGGCCAAAAAATAAATAGAAGAAGGGCGGGAATGGCTCCAAGATAGCAGACTGCCGATAGATCAAAGCGAAAGCCCATCCAGAAAGCCTTCAGCAAACCATTAGAAATGGGCTTCAAAGTCAGTGTATGGCCATAATAAATGAGTGCCCAAATTCGGGTCGCCATCAAAAAGGTCAGCATCCCAAATGAAATGAAGAGCCAAAGTCTAAAAATGCCTCGGAAAGCTTTCATGATCAGTTGCCGAGCATTTGTTTCATGAGCTTTTGCAGCTCTTTGTCCTCATCGGATGCGCCGCCTTCAGATCCAGCGCCCGCCGCCTTGTGCAGCTGAGCCGAGCGAATGAATTCACTAGAGTCCACACCCACGGTCACTTTACGATTTTCTTTGAAGCTCTTCATCAAGGATTCCGCTATTTCTGAATTGCCGACTGGGACATAGTAAAGACCCACTTTAGTTTTAAAATTCACAGCCGTCGGTTCGTCTGCAGCGGGGCGAAAAATCTTCACCACGTCCACAAAGCTTTCTTGCTCATCGCTCGGCTCGTAGACCTGAACAGGTTTATTTGCAGGTTTTGTCACTGTCTTTGGAGGTGTTTTCGAAGGTGCTTGCAAAGAAGTGGCGTGAGTGAGTGATAGACAGCTTAGAAGAGTCAAAGCAAAGCTGAGTGCTCTTGCGATGAATCTGACTCTAAATCTTGATTTTGGATCCATGACCTTCTATTGTGCAGGCTAGATTCTAGGGCCGCAAGATCTATCTGGAGGGTTTCCATGAACTTAGGAATGACAGAACTCATCATTATTTTGGTGATCGTATTGGTTATTTTTGGGCCATCAAAATTACCAGGTTTGGGTAAAGCAATGGGTGAAACCATTCGGGGTTTTAAAAAGGGGATGACAGATTCTATAGCGGAGCCTGCTGAAAAATCAGCTCCTATGCCTCCGGAGCGAACGGCTCAGATTGCGACGGATTCCACTCACAGCACTGCTGGAGCCGAAGAAGCTGCAAAACAATCTGTGAATCAAAAAGAGAAAGCCTAACAATGGAACTTCAGCAGAACGAATCAAAAAGTCCGCGGCTGACCCAAACGGTTCAAAAAGGTGGCTGCGCTGCGAAGGTGGCTGCCGTTGAATTGCGTAAGATTTTATCTCAGGTGGAATTTCCTCCTAAGCCAGCCAATTTGCAGATTGATGCAGGCACTTTTGATGATGCTGCCGTGGTTCGGCTGACTGATACACATGCGAGCATTCATACTCTGGATTTTTTCACTCCCATCGTCGACACCCCGCGAATTTTTGGTCGGATTTCTGCGACCAATGCTTTGAGTGATATTTATGCAATGGGCGGAGAGCCCGAGGTCGCACTCGCAATTCTAGCATTTCCTTTGTCTTTGCTGCCTCAATCGGTGGCTGTCGACGTCCTTCAAGGGGCCTGTGATGCTTTGAAAGAAGCGGGCGCTGCACTTGTCGGCGGGCATTCGATCGATGATGACACCTTGAAGTTTGGTCTTTCCGTGACGGGTCGAGCACATCCTGATCGAATTTGGTCTAATGCAGCAGCTCAGTCCGGCGATCACTTGATTTTAACAAAGGCTCTGGGCACAGGAACTTTGACTGCTGGTCTGAAACGCAATGAATGGACTGAAGCAGATCTTTCCGAGGCCATTGCATCAATGTCACAGCTCAATCGCATCAAAGATTTGTTAGCTGAGGACCAGCTAACAGCCATCCATGCGGCCACGGACATCACTGGTTTTGGTTTGCTGGGTCATCTTCAGCAAATGGCTTTAGCCAGCCAGGTTCGTCTACGACTCAAATACGATTCGCTTCCATGGCTGCCGAAAGCAAAAGAATCTTTAAAAAAAGGTTTTCTTACAAAGGCACATCGAACGAATAATGAATACACACGAGAACTTTGTCGGTTCTCTGAAGTCCTTTTGGCAAAGTTTGATCACGAACTTCAGATCGTTTGGGATCCTCAGACCAGCGGTGGCTTGTGTTTAGCAGTTTCACCCGAAAGATCGGCAGCGATGCTGAAACAACTGCAAAAAAGATTTCCTTCCGCGCAGATCATCGGTGAGGTTTTTCCCGCGACTCAGGATGGAAACACCATCTTAGTGGACTGAAGATGACATTCGACATATCAGCGGTGGAGCTGCCTCGGCTGATTCAGCAGAATTGGCGCATGCTGGATGTACGTGCACCCATCGAAGTTCAGCAAATGGGAATTCCAGGTGCCGTGAATCTTCCCATCTTGAATGATGAAGAACGTGAAAAAGTTGGAACTTGCTATAAACAGGTGGGCCGCGAGGCAGCCATGGAGCTTGGGCAGAAGCTTGTGAGTGGATCTTTGCGTGAACAAAGAATTCACGCATGGTGCGAGCTTCTGCGAGCAAAGGAAAACACCATTATTTTTTGCTATCGCGGAGGCCTGCGTTCCAAGATCACTCAAGCATGGTGCCGAGAGGCCGGTGTGCATCGTCCGAGGATTGAAGAAGGCTACAAAGGACTTCGAGCCACTTTGCTGAAGGCCACTGAAGATTTTGTTTCGCTTGGGCGGCTCGTAATTATAGGTGGTACCACAGGAGCTGGAAAAACGGATCTTCTGCGCGCCCTACCTTCTTCCAAAAATTATTTGGATTTGGAGCTTTATGCCGATCATAAGGGATCTGCATTTGGAAAATCATTGCAGCCTCAGCCATCTCAAACGACTTTTGAAAATCAGCTCGCCTGGTCCTTGATCAAAAACTTGGAGAATGATTTTTCCGGATTGCAGTTTGTTGAGGACGAAAGTCGTCTGATTGGCAGGATCGTTCAGCCAGATCGTTTTTTCTTGAAACTTCGAGAGTCTCCACTTTTATTTGTTGATGAATCTTTGGAATCGCGCACCGAGCAGATTTTGAAAGACTATGTCATCGAACCGCTGGCCGGGGGAAGCTCTTCCAATCAGAACGAGCTTTTTGCCTCTTGGTTTTTAAGACTGCAGACTGCGACGAAGAATATTTCAAAACGTCTGGGCGGAGTCCGCACGCAAGAAATTCTGCTCGATCTTGATCGGGCGAGACTGGCGTATGAGCTCGCAGAATCAAGTTTTCTTGATTCAAATCGAATTTGGATTCGAAAGCTTTTGGAATGGTACTATGATCCACTTTATTTAGATTCACTTGCGAAGAGGAATCCAAAAATCCTCTTTCGCGGTTCACATTCCGAAGTTCTAAAGGTGGCCCAGGAAATGTGTTTAGCCAGACCAGACAAGTAACCAGATTCTCTTTGGGTCAATTCAGAAATATCTGACTTTCGCCGATGTTGCGAACGCAAGTAAAGCGGTCGCTCTTCAAGCTGAAAATTTGGATTTACAGAATAAGATCATTCAATTGAGGGTCTACCTTTGCAGCAAAGATCCCGCTGCTCAGTTTTGTTTGTGATCCGTTTCCGGACGAGCCGGCTCTGATCTGCGTTTGGAGTTGAAGTAATCGTCTAAGCCTTTTTTAATGGCCTTAGCGAGTCCTGCTCTGAATGCAGGGTTATTGATTTTTCTTTCGTCTCCGCCAGGTCCGCCATCGGCAATATTTCCGACTTCTACGAGGACCGCAGGACATCTGGTCTCACGCAGGACCGCAACGTCCTTGTGAATGATTCCAAGCTCGGGGTTAATGTCTCTACAATCGGGTGTGCCGTTAGAGTTCAGGCAATCTCCATCTTTACCATGATAGTCCGAGGGAGTTCGATTCAGTTGAGACTTAATTCGAAAGGCAATGTGGGCGGCTAATTTTTTTGAATCTTTAACACGTTTTGGATCGTTTTTATCGTCCTCATAGATCAAAACGCTATAACCTACTTTATATTTTTTTTTGAAATCATCCTTTAGCCTGATACCAGGTTGAATTTTTTGAGTCTTTGGATCCTTTTGGCAGTTGGGCTCGCCCTCTTGCGCTTCATCAAGTGTTGAGTCGTGATGAACGGAAATGAGTGCATCGCAATGAGCAGCGTTGGCAATGGCGGACCTGCCAATAAGGTTCGGCGATTTTTCCAAACGTGCAAGCGCTGCAGGTGATAAATATTTGTGAAGATCCGGCTTTAAGGAATCTGATATTTCAACGGACTTTCCGGGCTGACGGGTGAGTATTGTTGAATAGGCGCGATCAGCTGAAATTGATTTATCAATCTCAGTTGTTGCGGCATCATTATATTCGACTTCGAACTGGCCACAGGTGCCGACCGCACCAGCGGATTTACTATCTCCATTCACGACCGGATCGTGGCCAGAATCTAAGATTACTATTTTTTGCCGGCCAGCAGCCTTTGCCATGTGTGAATCAAAGCAGACCAGCAGGGAGCTAAAAACGAACAGATAGAGAAAATTGCCACTGATTCGCATTTGTATCTATAGCTTATCTTTCAGGCTTGGATAGGGAAAGTCCAATCTTTAGATCGATGGAATGAAGCTACTTTAGCGGTAGGATCGGTAGCTCAGTTTGGGCTGATTAGCCTCGAGCTGCTGGGCCTTAATCTGCTGGGACTCAATTTATCGTGCCTCAGTTTATTGGGTCTTATTTATTGGGTTTAAATTTATCGTGCCTTAACCTATTGGGCTCTAATCTATTGGGCCCTATCCTGGCGACGCAAGATTCTGATTTTGCGGCTTTGCCCGAACGGACTTTAGGCGGTAAAGGAAGTTATTGATGTTCCGCAGATAGTCTTTCCGAGCGGAAGAGCCGAGCTCGCGCTCTTTGTGATTTGCAGTGAAATAAAACGATAGTGAGAGTTCTTCAAATCGAGAGGTCAGTACTCGCGTAAACGCTAAGCCATCCCAAAATCGATGACCTAACTTTGTCCCGCGATGAGCGCCGGTGATCTTTCGGGCCAGCAGACCTGCAAAGACTTTGAGAAAATTTGAAAAACGTTTTCGGTCTTTGAATCTCACCTTTAGATGTAAATGATTTCCCATATTTACATACTCCATGATTTCGATGAAATATTTTTTGGCTCTTTCGTGAAGGAGCTGGTGCACTAGTTTCTTGTGCCAATAAAAGCTTTGCTTACCGATGGCTTTGCTTGATTTCAGAACCACGTGAGTGATAGCGCCCTCAACCAGCGGCCGAGCCACCTTGCGCCTTTTCTTTAGGCTGACCCCACCAAAAGTATTTGATTTGATCTTTTTTAAATCCTTTTTAGGGATGAGATTTAGTTGCATGTAGGGCAATATATTTAATTCGTTTTAAGAAGTCAAATTTGTTTTCGAATTCATAACTTTAGATGAAGGCCGCAGATTCTTCGAAGGCCGCAGATTCTACGTAAAATTCGAAATATGAGGTGGTTTGGGAGGAGGATCATTTTATCTGAAAGACCCGTGCAGGCGCGCTTTTTGCTCCATTCTCGATTTCAAACGCTCCTTCGAAATAGGAGCTCATAGGGAAACTTGAATATGTTGAAGGATCATCCCGGTTCGGTGTCTCAAACACAATTCAGTTGAATCCGCAGAGACCCGGTCTCTGCCTCAGCTCATGTCAATCTCCGGGCCGTAAATTTGAACCTTAAATCCAGTCCCACTAAGATTCGGTCCGCTCTCGCTCCCAATTTGGAATGCACCCAGTCCCATCCCCAAACCCGAGACCCACACCGAAACTCGCGCCCAGGTTATCTGCCGACAAAAGGAATTCTCCTCCACAATTTTTCCGGCCAATACAGAACCGAAAGCCCAAAGGCAGTCACGAGAAAGGAAACTATGATCCTGAAAGTGACTCCCTCGCCCAAGAGGTATGCCGCCAGTCCCATCGACATAATTGGTTCAATTAATTTTGAAAGCGAAAGAATATTCACTGGAAAATGATTCACTAAATAGGTGAACAGCGTGTGGCCCATAAGGCTCGGCATCGCTATCAAGCAACCAATCGCAAGCCAAGTCTGAAGCGAATCAGACAACAAAGGAACTCCCGTGAACAAAGCTGTGATTAGGAACAATGAGCCAGCCACCCAATTGATCCACTTCGAAGCCTCCAAATTTCCAAGTCCAGCGCGTGCACGGCGACTGGCCAATAAATAGATTGAATGCAAAAATGCAGAAAGGACGATGACAACGTCACCCTTCAGGTTCGAAGAGCTTAAAAAATCTTGCTCACTAACCAAAATTAAAATGCCCAAAAGTGACAGAGGATAGGAAATCCAAAGCTTCAGTCTAGTGGTGCTATTCATATGAGCATCTGACAAAAAACTTTGAGAGATAATATAGGTGAAAATCGGGTTGGTTGAAAAAAGAATCACGGTGTGAGCCACGGTGGTGTGCTGAACCGCAAACACAAAAGTCCACAAGTGAACAAAAAAGAAAAAACCCGTGATCAGCGCCCACCGGAAGGCGGCTTTTTTGCTGGCGGCACCGCCGCCGCTGTTGCTGCTGTTATTGTTGGCAGTAGGCTCTGAAAGCCTTTGCCCTCCGGTCATTGCAGGAAAAGCAAGGCTTGCAAGTTGAAGGATAAAACCTGCAATCAAAAGGCGCCAGAAACAGATCATTTCAATGGGCGCATTGGCCAACTTTACCAGAACGGGAGAAGTGGAAAGACTAACAAGAGCAAGTATGAGAAGGGAATAATGCACGGCCCAAGTGTTCCCTAGGATTTTAAGAATATCAATGTGAAAGCGGACCCTTGGTTGACAGGGGTCTTGAATTCCATCAACCTTTTAAATTGAAGATTTGATTTTTATTTAAGAATACTTGAAAGGAGTTTCTTTAATGCGATCCACAGGATTATACCCACTTTTGTTTGTTATTGGAGCCATCGGCCTTTTCACTTCTTCTGGTTGTGAAAAGAAAATTAAGTTAGATACGGACGCCCAAAAAGCGACCTATGCGATCGGTCAGCAAATCGGTCAGAATTTGAAAGGCCAAAATATTGATTTCGACCCTGCAGTTTTGGCAGCATCCATCAAAGATGTGAAAGACGGAAAAACTCCGATGCTGACTCCAGAACAAATGCAGCAGGCTTTGCAAAAGTTGCAAGAGGGCATCAATGTGAAACAACAAGAAGCTGCTGAAACGAATAAAACTGAAGGCGCGGCATTCTTGGAAAAAAATAAGTCTGAAGCCGGTGTGAAAGTAACGCCCAGTGGTCTTCAGTACATCATCCTCACAGAAGGAACTGGAAAAGTTCCTACGATCAACGACACGGTCAAAGCACACTACAAAGGTACTTTGATCAATGGACAGCAGTTTGATAGCTCTTACGACCGTGGTCAGCCCTCAGAATTTCCTGTGGGTGGCGTGATTAAGGGTTGGACAGAGGCATTAACGATGCTGAAGGTTGGATCTAAAGTGAAGTTATTTATCCCTTCCGATCTTGGTTATGGCCCTTCTGCGCGACCTGGAATTCCTGCGAATTCAGTACTGATTTTCGAAGTGGAGTTGATCGACATCGTGGGCGCACCAGCTGCAGCGGCTCCTGCTGAAGGCAAAAAGAAGAAATAAGCTTTGAAACATTTTGTCGCCGATCCTATTCAGGCCTTCGTTCAAGAATTTGCTGGGGCAGTTGCTGAGCAAGTGCCCCAGCCCGAAGCGATGGCCTTGGCGACAGTGAATCAACAAGGCACCCCTGCTGTGAGAATGGTCCTCTATAAGGGCATTATCCGCGGGGGTTTTTCATTTTATACGAACTATCAGTCTCCGAAAGCGGAGCAGTTGAATTCTGCAGGCAAAGCTTCGGTTGTTTTTTTCTGGCCAGTGCTGAATCAACAAGTTCGGGTTACTGGAAATATCGAAAAGCTCTCTGCGGCCGAATCCGAAGAATATTTCCAAAGCCGTCCACGGCTCAGTCAAATCGGTGCTTGGGCCTCTGAACAAAGCCAAAAAATTACTTCGCTCGAAGAACTAGAAGCCAAAGTTGAAGCTCTTTCAAAAAAGTTCGAAGGAAAACCAATTCCTCGCCCTGAACATTGGGGCGGATACTTATTGTCCCCTACAATTATTGAGTTTTGGTATGGCAAAGAGGGGCGTCTGCACGAGCGCTATGTCTATGAAAGATCTTCGCTGACCTCCAGCTGGTCGCACTTCTTGCGAAGTCCATGAAACCCTTTCTATTGACGGGTTTTCAACCATTCTTGGGCGAAACGATAAATCCATCTCAAATTTTGGTGCAAAGCTTGGCTCAGGAACAGTCATGGAGCGAATTGATTCTGCCGGTTTCCTATCAGCGTGCTTTTGAAGTGCTCGAGGCCGATCTGGCTGGTCGGTCTGATTTAAAATTTTTGCTGATGCTTGGTCAGGCGGGTGGCCGCCGTAAAATTGGACTAGAAAAATTGGCTCTGAATATCGAGCATGCGGAAGCTGCTGATGAAGACGGAGACCGAGCTCAGGAAAGAAATATTCTTAGTGGGGCGCCAGGGCTCCTATTGAATGAGCTGCCTTTGAACCTGTGGAAGGCGGAGCTTGTTAAAAAATCACTTCCCGTGGAGCTTTCCCACAGCGCGGGAACCTTTGTTTGTAACTCTGTTTATTTCAAAGCCTTAAATTGGTTGGGCCAGAAAAGCGAGGCGAATTTAAGGACGCCGAAAGAGACTGCGCAGGTAAATGTAAATTGTCTATTTGTTCACGTTCCCCATCTTCCGCAGCAGCAGAAGGAAACTTTTGGTGGTCATGAAGGAATTGACTTGGAGACGCAGCTGAGAACCGTTCGGGCAATTATGAATTTAGTGGAGTCTTCTTTTTCTTAGTGCAAAGCCGTTGGCGCAACCAAGTAAAATTCAGGGATTTCGATGTCGAAGGCTTCGCCGGACTCGCTCATCATTTGGTAGGAACCCTTCATGCTGCCTGAGGGGGTCGACAAGGGACAGGCACTTTCATATTCAAAAGATTGTCCAGGCTGAATTCTTGGCTGAAGGCCCACGACTCCAGCTCCACGAACTTCTTCCACTTGGCCTTCGGCATCGCCAATCACCCAGTGCCGAGAAACCAATTGTGCGGGCTCATTTCCGCGGTTCTTTATGGTGATGCGATATGAAAAAAGATAATAGGAATTTTCGGGTCGTGAGTCTGTTTCTACAAACTGAACATGGGCACGGATCTCGAAGTTCGGATTGATCTGCTTTTGAATCGACATATTTCGCAAGATTATGTCTGTAGAAATGGTTTCGTCAAGAGGTGTAAAAGGGGATGAAAACAAGTGAGTGCCCGAAAAACTAAGCAGAAAACCAACCGGAAAAAAAGCCAGCAAATGAACCTTTATCCACCTAGGAATTCATGGCTCCTATTAATGGGATCCCTTTAAGCTTAAGCACCAATGGGTAGTGGTCCGAAGGCAGAAGGCCTTTGGCCTCCAAGCTTCGAGGTGGGGGAGCCTCTTCCCCGGAAGGCGTTAAGTAGCTTAAAATTTTGACACTTTCTTGATCTAGAAAAGGAAGTGCACTTTTCGAAGCAAAACAATAGTCCAGCTGGCGACCCTCAGGTCCTTTACGATTGACTTGAAAAAATGTGTAACAGGATTCAACTGGAAGGCCAGCGTGGGAGCAGATCTCCGTCAGATCAGTTTCATCATAGATTGGCTGAAATTCAGGGTCGGTTTTGCGAGGACTTGCGTTGCCGTTAAAATCTCCAGCCACAAGGGTGGGAACTTTGGATCCAAATTTTTTTTGATGGTCCCTATAGATTTCTATGAGCGTTTTTAGTTCCGCCTTCCTTTGATTAAATCCAGAGGGGTCTTTGCCATCGGGATCGAGCCTTGATTTGAGATGGGTGAGGATGCAGCTCAAAATAGGTATTCCACCGGGCTGCGCGCTCAGATGGAGCTCCAGTGCATCTCTTGAGAATTTTTCACCCAATCCATTGATGGGGCGATCACGATTGGTTTGAATTTCGGCCACGAGCGGAATCGTTTTCCGAATCAAAAATCCCACATCAATGTGCCGATCGGAATTGCCTTGAATCAGCTGTTCTTTATAAGTTTCTTTTAGAAAAAGCCGATTGTAGTTTTTAAGACTTTCGATCCCGCCCACTTCCGACAAAAAAATTAAATCCGGGTTCACAGTGAAAAAAACTTTCGCCAGTTCCCGGCATTTAAAAAGAGATTTATTGGGATAGATGGAGGTCGAAAGCCTTTGCCAGTCGGCCTCAGACTTTTGTGTATCCAGCTCATTCAATGGAAAATCTGAAAGCAGAAAGAGATTTTCTGCATTCAGCACCATAATTTTCAAATCAATTGCTTGCGGGGACATTGGATATCATACGCACAGTACGTTGTGGGAAGGGGATATCGATGCCTTCTCGGCGAAAAACATCATGAATCTTTTTAATCAAAAAGTGTCGGACTCTGGGCTGATCTACAATATTCGCAAGTTTAATGATGACTTTCAAATCAATGGAGGAATCACCAAACTGTTGAAATCGAACGATGGGCGGTTCCTCCTTGTCTAAGGCGTCGTGCTCCCGAAGGACTGCGGAGGTCGTTGTGATCAGAAGTTGCTCGACTCGCTCAAGATCAGATTCATAGGCGACGCCCAAAGTGATCGAGACATAACATTTCGAATCGTCCAAATTGAAATTCGTCACTTGAGAGGACAGGAGCTTGTTGTTGGGTATCACCACAATATTGTTCGATAGCAAGCGAAGCCAAGTGCTGCGCCAACCGATGCGAAATACATGTCCTTCAGTAGCTTCGTCAATTTTGACAAAGTCCCCAATGCGCACTGGTTTGTCGATCAAAAGATAAATGCCTGCGAAAAAATTTGAAAGTGTGTCTTGCAGGGCGAGGGCCACGGCTAGGGAACCCACTCCCAAAGAAGCCAGCACTGGAGTGATCGAAAGTCCTAAACCATCGGCAAGGCCTAAAATAGTGAGAACAATCACCAGAATGCGAAGTACTAACAGCACGAGGCTTCGAGCTTCATCGCTCCAGCTTTGAGCAAGGTCCGAACGTATCAGGGTCGAGGCGGTGATCCACAGAACCCAATTGATCCAAACAATCATGAGCAGCTTAAACAGCGACAAATGCACAGCCTTCAAGGAAATTGCTTCAGGGGCTGCTTGGGCCGCTGCTGCGAGGGCTCCGATGAATATCATCCAGAGGAATGGGCGATAAAGTGCGGCAACGAGTTCGTCATCCCAGCGACTTGCAGAGCGGCTGGCCAGTTGAGAAAGCTGTTTACTTCCGTAATGAAGGACGAGCCGGCCTATCAAAAGGACCAAGAAAAAAATCACGATTGGAAAAATCCAGGTGAGTTCGCTGGTTAAATCGACTCTGCCATCAGTGAAGCTCAAAATCAGTTTGGCAAGAGCATTGGTGAGGGAGCTTGAGCTGGCTGCTAAATCTGTATTCATACGAAGGGCTCCGAGATCAGTGAATTGATCTTAAGGACGCTATGTTTTGAATTCGAAACTGTCAATCGGGGACTAGCGGCGTGGAGTTTGCTTAGGAAGTTGCGATTAACAAGCAGTGTTGGTCTGGTGAGTGTTGTCCCTGCCAAATGAGTTGAAGAGACCTTTTTTGAGGTCTCTGTCGATGTCTTTGACAGGAAAGGGAAGAAAAATGTTAGGAAAAATGTTAGGAAAAAATGCGTTCATATGCTTTGGTTTTGGGTTGGGCTTTTCCGCTCAGTTCATGCTGATATTAAATGTTTTCCTTGGTGTTTCTTTAACTGCCTTCAGTCAGCCGATGCTGAAGTCCTACGACTTTCAAGTGGTGCCTTATTCAGAAACGACGAGGAAGGTATATACTCAATTTCTAGATGCCCAGCAGTTGCATCTGACGACTTTGTCTGAGGATAATCTTGCCTTCTTGTGGCCCCGAAAAGACAGCATGGCTTTGAATCAACGCTTTGATACCGCAAGATGCAAAGAATTTTACAATAATCTGTATTCTAAAAAGACTCTGCTGATACGCACTGTCTATGGGTACTACGATTCTTTTGGAGTTGGCGGTACCGGAAGCGGTGGCGCCGGTGGTGCTGGGGCTGGTAAAGCTTTTCAAGTGAGTCTCGGTGATCAGGCGGAAGTTTCGATTCTTAAGGCGAAATTTTTAAAGCCCTGTCCGAATAGCTCGGCATTTGCCTGTGGATTTACCGAAATGACTGGATCGCAGGGCGCTGGGCTTCGCGGGGCGCGATTGGCAAAAACCATTAAGGGTCCCAATGGGGATTTGAAAAATGTGATTATGGAGTTCATCCATTCTTCCGATACGAACTCAGATCGCGAAAATAGGTTGGTCTCCAATTTCAATTTGCCATCGGCTTCGCAGCGGCTAGTTTCTGAAGCTGCTGAAAAGCAGTTTCTTGGAGGCTTTCGCGAAGCTGATGTTCTGATTTATCTGGGCCATGCCCGAGCGGGTGGGGGACCCTCCTTTTTTCCTCCAGTTTTGAAAATGGGTCTATCTGAGGATCCTGTAAATTATGGCTATTATACGTCTTCGCAAAATTCCTTTGGGGATATGGTGAAAGCATTTGAAGATTCCAGCACTCCACCAAAAGTTTTCGGACTTTTTGCCTGCAAGTCAGCGCCTTTGTTTGCGGGTGGAAAAAATAGTTTGAGTCAAAGATTGCAAGCAGCTCTGGCCGATCGGGGAACTTTGTTTTTAGGGACTTCGAGTTTGACAACTTCGAATTCAGATTTGGGAAACTATTTGGGCTTAATGGATTCTTTGCTTGGGCTTCGTTGCGGCGCTGGATTCAAGCGCAGCACGGCGATTGAAATTGGCGGCAATAAGATGATTTATTTAGGTCGAACGCCTTAGGTTATGATGTTTGTGTTTCTCAATCATTGACCTTTGCTTTTTCGGCTGTTGAGATTGTTTCACTATGACAACATCAGGGCTTGTTCGGTTGATTCTTTATTTTGTTGCATTCGGACTTTCGAGCTTTGCGGGTCGCAGTCAGCCTCCGAATTTCCCGGCGGGGCTTGCAGAAGGGCCTTGCCTGCAGGAATCTGATTGTGGTTTGTTTGAAGATCAGTGTGGAGTCCTTTGGGCCGTTGTGAAAGCCAGTCTGCCTGAGGGTGCTTTAGTGACTGAGATCAAAGGCCAAAAAATATTTTCTTGGAGTCCTCTAATGGCTCCTGTGTGTGATCGTGACAGTTACAATCCGAGTCCGTTGCAAGAGTCGAAATTAGTTTGCGCGCAAAAACTTTGTCGGATGGCTGCGGAAGTTGGCTCTAGAAAAGTTGGTCAACAGGATAAAAAAGCCAATGACAAGCCAAACTCAGCGCCAAAGAAAAGCCCAACAAATACAAAAAAGTGATAAGATCTTCGACTTCAAACGAGATATTAATTGTTCTTTGCTTGTGGTCTTGAATGAGTAAAATTTCTTGATCGATTGTGCGCATCGCAAAGAAGTCTAAGGTTTTGTTCCTCGGTTTTTCCTCCTCGAGCAAACTCATGAATAGGATCGACTTCTAAGGCGTGAAGGGAATCACAACGACGACCTGTGAGTGTGCTATAGAACTCGCAGCGGCCCTCCGCTTTCTTCCAAATATTTTGACGAATTGGCGCGGGAATGTATCAAGAAGAGTTTCTTCTGAAAGCCTCTTCCTTTGGCGCAGTTGGCAGGCCTGCGTTAGAGTTCCTCGAGTCCATCGGATCGTTTAAGTTCAGCTGATTCTGGTTCTGATTCTGATTTTTGTTTTCATGCCGATGGGGCTGCTGTTGTAGCAGCTCAGGTTTGAGATTCCGCAGTTTTTTATGCTGAGAGCAAGCCGCTGGTCTTTGTGAAGGATCCAGTTTCTTGAGCGCTAAATTAGCGAGTTCGAGAAATAGTTGTTCATAACTTCCGGCGAAATTCTTGTGCGCAAGTAGTCCCTTGATTTTTTCTAGCTTTTCCATCAATTCTTGATTTGCTGTAAACTGAATCAGCGTTTTATTGTCCCGAGTGACTCGGGTTTGCTCCCTTGGCTCGATTTGAATTTCGGGAAAGACAATGGCAAGCGAGCGCTGGCAGTCTCGAGTACTGCTGTTTTCAGTAAGGCGGAGCACCTCAATTTTGTCCTCTGCAGTTAGTTGTGGCAGAGCAGTCTTTTTGCGGCGATCGTTTTCGCGCCGAATTTGATTTTGAATTTCAGCAGCATTAGTCAGAGAAAGCACACCACTTTGAATTTTCTGCTCTGCTTCTGGAATGGACTTGAGGAGTCGCATGGCGCGAATGCGCAGCAGCGCTTCGGCCTCAGAATAGCCGAGCTCGTGAAGACAGAATTTGTAGAGTGAAGAGTGGCCCCTGGAAAGTTCCAGTTTTCGACGTTCAACTTCGCAAAGGTGATGCAGAATGTAGACCGTGAGCGCTTTCTCTTTTTGAACTAAATTTTTGAGTTTCAAAATGAGTTGTTCATCGCTGTAATTTTTTATCATGTCTGGGGCTTTTCTAAGGAATTCAACTGAATTGATAACATGGAATTTTGTTTGGACATTTTTGTGACTAGGTTGGTGCCTGGGGCGAGTTTATTTTTCAGAAATAGCCGGCAATGGTGCGATACCTTTTTGTTTTTATAACCGACTGCTGGTGGCCCAGAGCTGGAAGATTTTGGCTGAGTTGAAATTGAAATTTTGCTTGGGAAAATCTGAAAAAAGTGGGTCAACAAAAAAATGAAGTTGCGCTGCGGAAAGTCCTAAAATGTTTTTGAAATAGGTCTCTGTGGCGAATAGTTTCATCTTTCATCTAAGCGTTTGTCCGCAGTCATCAAATTCGCCTACCAGCAGACGCCCGGCCCAAAGTCCAAAAACCCTCGTGCCAACCACCATCTAACTCAAACCCCTCCCACAAACCAAAGTCCACCAAACCAAAGTCCACCAAACCAAAGTCCACCAAACCAAAGTCCACCAAACCAAAGTCCACCAAACCAAAGTCCACCAAACCAAAGTCCACCAAACCAAAGTCCACCAAACCAAAGCCCAACCATAAATCCTCAAACCATAAATCAGGACTCCACACCCCCACTGAAAAAGCCGATTTGGTGTCAACGCTCGAAAGACCGCGAAAGCAGCCCGGAGGCCGATTTGAAAAAATGGATGCAAGTCCTGGTTAATCAATTTGTGGATTCTCCCGCCGAACCAGGAGCTGATGGAGGGCGACGCAGCAACGATCGGCCCACACAATATCCCGGGGATCATACGCCCTATGATATGACCGAAGAAAAGGCCACTTTGCTGCATTTTCTCGATGTCTGGAACAAACATCTCTTCGAAATTGAAGGCCATCCAGTCCGAAAAACTCGTGAAACACTAGACAATTTTGCCAGAGAGATTGTTCAGGCAGATCCCGAAAACTTAACCCGCGTCTTATTTCGCTTTCGCCAATTTTGGGGCGGCTATCGAGTCGATGAGTATTCTTATCTTCACAAAACTTTCGATGAATTCAGAAATATCATTTGGGATTTCGTCGATCAATTGGCCGAAGATGTTGTTGCTGAGAAAGATGCAGACTCGGAAATTCGCCACAGTCTGGAAAATCTCAAAGAGGCCGTCGAGTCCAATTCCATTCACGCACTCAAAACGCAGTCCCGGCATTTTATCGACAGCTATGTCGAGCTTCAATCGAAGAAAGAAAAACGCAAGACCAAGCGTCTGCAAAGTATGAAGCAAAATCTGGAAGTCGTAAAAAAAGAACTTGTCGATGCCCAGAATGGAATGCGAAGGGATCATCTGACCGGTGCCTTCAATCGCAAGAGCTTCGATGAGCGAGTTCGGAGCCTAAAGAACATGTGCGATATTGAAGGCCGAAATGTTTCCCTTCTTATGTTAGACATCGATCATTTTAAATCAGTGAACGATCGCTTTGGACATGCCAACGGGGATTACGTGCTCATCGAAACTGTCAAGATGCTGAATGAGGTCTTTCACCGCGAGCAAGATCTGGTTGCTCGGGTGGGCGGAGAAGAATTTGCCGTGCTATTGCCGGACTTTGATGAAGCAAGTGCCCTCATAAAAGCTCAACAGGCCAATGATCGCATTCGCCGCGAAGCTTTAGTTAAAGATGATCTGACGATTAAATTTACGATTTCAATTGGCATCGCACAGCTGCGCCCGAATGAGTCCGTCGATGATTGGATGAAGCGCGCTGATGCCGCTTTGTATTTTTCTAAAAACAATGGACGCAATCGCTGCACAAAATCTTCCGAGCTAGGGCCTCGCCGCGAAACGGCCTAACCGCCAGTTAAAAAGTAGCACCCAGATGGAAGCGCAGAAGATGGGGAATGCCTCTTCGAAAGTAAAGCTCCGACAAATCATTACCAGCTCGAACTTGGTATTCATCGCTGGGATCATTGATTGTCAGGTTTGAAACTGTTTGGCGAATGGGCTGAGACCAACCAATCCAGTCGCAGCCCAAAGTGAAGTATTCCCATTGCCACTGATTGCCTATTCCAATCGATGCCACGGTTGATTCACCAGATCCTTTTGCAAAGTTCGCGACTGTTCCGGTGTTATTGAAGTAACGAACGTTGGAAGTGCTGAAGCGACTCCAGCGCTGATCGATCCCGAGCTTATAGTAAAACGAATTTCCTGAGAAGTGCTTCCAGTGAACACCAAGGCTGCGATGATCGAATTCATCCTGATCATAGTTGCTTGCAGACTGACTATAGGTCCATCGGCTATCCGTCGTGGCAATAGTAATGTGTGAGTTCCGATCTAAGAAATAGGAAAATTCAAAGCCCTGGGTTGGGGCGCTTGTCGGGCCAAAACCAAAGAGCTGCCTTGTGATTCCGAATTTTTTTCCGATGCGATTGTGTTCACTGGAGTCTTCGTAAACCTCCCGCTGCGAACGCTTGATCACGACATAGCCTTTGTCTTCATTCGATCCTGAATCAGCTCCGGTCGATTTGAAAGATTTGGTTTCGGCATTGATGGGCTCAAGCATGACAAGAGCCAAAGCCAGCAGACAAAATGGATTTCGAAGTATTTGTGCTTTCATATTGCTAGACTAACAGCTAGCTCGATGCACTTTCACCTGTTAGAAAATGGACAGGTAAATATTGCCGTCCATCCAGTCCACCGCGACTTATTGCCTGGGAATTCTTGCAAAAAATCCAGCCATTAATGGGAGCTAAACAATTCGGACTATATCAACAAGACTATAGTCCTAACAGAGACCGTTATAGCAGCAATTAGGACTTGCTGGGGTTCCTTCTTCGCAGGTCAAATACAGGGGTACTTCCGAACTAGGGCCGAAAAATGTCGATCTCGATGTTGAGGGCCTTCTTGCGGAGAAAACGAAAAATTAGAAAAACAAAAGATTGAAGTTAACAATCTGTAGAAACAATCAAGGAGGAAGAGTGAATTCAATTCTAAAAGCAATCATTGCTTTAGCAGGAGCCGGCTTGTTCGCGGCTTGCAGCGGAAGCAGCAGCAGTAAAGCGCCTGATGCACCTAACACAACGCTGACTATTTCGGGAGCTTTGGCGACATCATCCAGCGTGGCTTCGATTTCAAATGTTACGGGTTTGAAGGCAGGTCGGCCCATCAAAAATGGAGTTTCAGAAAAAGGATCTAATAATGCCTTTGCTGCAGTGACTTTATCCGACTTAAAATTCTACGCAATTGCGTTTACGACACCTCCTGTAATTGCTGAAGCTGCACTCTCCGCAACGGGAGAATTTTCAGTTGATTTGCCGGGAGCTAAAGGCGCATCGGTTACTGCGATCTTCAAAGACACTGATGGTGGAACCGTTGGAACCGTCGTATTCGAGGATTCATCTAAAAAAGACATGAATGGAAATGCTAAACAATCTTCTTCTGTCGTCCTGACAGATAAGGTTTCTTTGGGAAACATCACTCTGGGAACAGATGGCAAGGTCGTGATTCCAGTAGCACAAATCGCTAGCCAAACGACAACAACGGCGCCAGCTGCCGGAGTCGCCTTTGACTTTACTGGAACCTGGACGGCGAAGGCCTATGATGGCACTCTTCCAACTGGCTATACGACTGCGCAAGCGGCAAGCCAAGGTGGAGAGGGTGGTGGACCTTCAATTGACTTTCCGATCACATTTGTGCGTATGGCTGGAAAAGACTTTACTCCCGGTGCGAGCTGTACTTCAGAATCAGCATGTTCCGCTGAAAGCGGCACTGTTGCCACTACGGATGCTTACGCCCTCTCGATTTGGGGTGGAACTTTTGCCCAAGGTATTGGTGCTTGTGGATCAAAATTAGGATTTACTCAAGACCAAGTTCGCTTTCATGGCCGAATCAACGTTCCCAGCCTTCCTGCAGTGGCCGGTAATGCAATTTCATTTGGGCCTTATGTCTATGGGGTAAAATCGGGATTTGGTGGAGACGCTGCTCCCTTTAATAAACCATGGATGAAGACTGGTGCAACGGCCTCTCGGTCTCAGCACGATTGCCGACCTTATACAATTACCAAAACAGATTCATCGACAGCTGAAGGCTGGGCTTGCAAATCAAAAGAGATGACTGGTCAGTGGCCCGGAACACAGGTCGGTTCAAATATCGGATGGCAGGTATCGGTGCGAGGTGGCGGCTGTATCAATACTACAACGAGTAAGCCTGTGAACGTGACCGACTGGTCAAACATTGGTTTTTCTGCAAACTGCACGCGTTCTGCAGCGAGTGGATTTCCAACAGGATATTTTCAAGATGTTTGCACATATTCAAATGTAGATCCTGATGGCGCCGGTGCAACTGGAACAATCAATATGCAATGCACTCATATTGGAGGACAATTCACCGACAATGCCGGTGTTCCTTCTTCCACTGCATATTCATTCGGTTCCGGTACCTACCTTGGGCAACCTGTTGAGTTAGTAGCTTCTGGACAGCTTTGCAGTTCACTTGGGTCATCCACAGATGCAGCCACTCTGGCGGCATACCGCTGTTATGCTGAGGCCTATTGGCAAGGTGGAGGCGGCCAAAGTTCCGATTGCGATCGCGACTATCGCTTCAATTGGTCAGCGACGACCCCAGCACAATTTGCTGATGATTCAGGTCGAGGAAAACCGCAAAATGCCTTTCTCACAAATGTTTTGAACTATTCTGCTGACGGACTGAGTGCCTCGCTTGAAGATGAAATCACTGAGACAGTGACGGTTCCTACGGGCGCAAACAGTTCAACCTTCTGTCAAGTGGGCCAAAGAACGGTTATTTCAATAAAAAAGATATCAGAGACGCGACTTCTGTTTGACCTGAAGCAAACCGGCCAGATGAATAGCACTGATGCTGCCTGCCAAGGTATCGCCAAAACAGTTCTTGCCGCAATAGCAGCGGGAACTCAATACAATGGCGAAGGAGATCTTGATCACTTACTTCGAGAGCAAAAAATGCTTTTTTACGTAGATAAAGCAAACTAAATTTTAGTTTAAAAGACTAGTGAAAGACCCCGCAACAGCGGGGTTTTTCTTTTTCGAGAGCTTTATCAAAATTTAAAAGAGCAAAGATTAGTTCCGTCGTTCCGAAAGGATCTTCCGAACCGGCTCCGGCACCTGCTGTTCCCAAGTTTTTGAACCAGAGCGAATCATCTCCATCACTTGCTCGGAATGAACGTATTCTTCAATTTCATCACAGCCCGCAAGATCTGTGATTTGATCACAGTCCAAGAAGTAATCGTAGATTTTACGAAGCCCACCCTCAGGAAAAAATGTTTTCGTAGTCTTACAGGTTTGCCCGACTTTGTGTGGATAAACTAAAATTTTCGTCTGTGGATCCAGCAGCTTGCTCAGGCCCTCTAATAGGCCGCCCTCAAGATCCTGATAGTGATGGCCTTCAAAGATCTTAGGTAGAAAATGAGCCGACACAATCAAGCCGAGGGGCTTTTGGGTGAACTGCCGAAGGTATCTTTTTAAGCGGTAAAAAAGGTCAAGATTCGAAACGATGACAGCATGTCCAGTGGCGTTCAGACACTTTAGCCGCAGTAAAAAATCTTCTTCAGAAAGGGCTTCATTGCCGCCAAGGTTTTTCAGCGTCATCTCGAAAAAAGCCAAAGGACTGTCTAGCTTTTCAGATGCACCTTGAAAGTCTAAAGCCAGATGACTGCGGCCTTTTTCAAGCAAGTCGACATGAGTGTTTGTGACGGGATGAAAATTGCCCCTTTCAATGACTAGAGAGCGACCAAAAACCAAATCAGGTAGACTGGCAATTTCACCTTTTTTCGAAAACAATACAATCTCACCAAAACCACTGCGCAGAATTTGCAAATTCAGCAGGGCCTCGTTCACTTCCGAAAAAGCAGGTCCCGTGCATTTCAAGTAATCGATTGCGATCTGGCCCTTGCGAATTCCATCCGTGAGGTGATGAACCAGATCTTTATGATTGCTTGCTGCAAAAAAAGCCGCGTGGACAAGATTGACCCCGAGAACGCCCAGGGCTTCCTGCTGCAGCAGTCGATAGCGATCCAAAAGGCGCACATGAATCAAAATATCATTGGTCGGAGCCAGAGGTGTCTTTTGAAAGCGAAGGCCCATCCAGCCACTGGAAACGCGCCGGCCGGATTCGTCACGCGCCGTGGTCGTCACGGTGTCCGCAAGGGCGAAAAATTGACTGCGATCGCCGCGAACGCTGCCGAGGCGTCTTTGCAAAAGATCGTATTCTTTCGTCAGCATCTTCAGCAGGCGAGATTCACAGACGTAGCGTCCATTGGCCTCTCGGCCATAAATTTCGTCGCTAAAAACCATGTCATAGGCAGACATTGTTTTGGCGATGGTCTGACTGGCTTTGCCGGCTTGGAAAAAAAATCGTGCAATCTCTTGTCCCGCTCCGATTTCGGCGAAGGTGCCATAGATTGCGGGATCGGAATTGATTCGTTGAGCCTTCTCTAGTGCGGCAAGAGAGCTCTGGCTCATCGAGGAAGTCCTTCATCTTTAAGTATCGCAGCTTTTGCTTTTGCAGGATCGTCTTCATGCGAATCTGCAGAGACCCAGCCAGTGATGGCTAGGGTCATGGCGCGATCAATCGGAAGATTCACTGGCTTGACCACATCTTTCGGCATCAAAACGGTGAAGCCTCCAAGCGCATAGCTAAAAGGAATATAAACTGCCACCTTATCGCGGGTGACTTCGCCCATTTGAAGATCGGCAAAAGTTTCCCTCGTTACAAGACCGATGCTGTATCCATTGGGTCCACCCCAAGGGACCAGAACCACCGACTGCGGGCGATCTGCAGATTTTTTATTGAACAGATTCATCAGATCGCGGAGAGGCGAATAAATAGTGCGGATAAAAGGAACTTGAACCAGGCGATTTTGAATCCCACCCAAAAAGCGTGCTGCTAAAAAATTATTTAGAAGGAGGCCAAAGCCGTAGATAATTGCCAAAGTCAGCGCAAAGCCAAAACCTGGGATATAATAACTTTCCGGCAGTATGGTTCTTAGGATGTTGCCAAGGAGGTTTTCCAGAATCGAAATGCCCGAAAATAGGATATATGCCGTCAGTACAATTGGAAGTAAGGTGATAAAACCTTGGAAGAATGCTTTTTTTATGGAGTTCATCGAGGTGCCTCTTTGGTCAAGCTGACCACCTCTGGGAATTCAAGTCAAAATGAGATTGGCTTTGATTCCGGATTTTCGACTGGGGGGCTTAGGAAACAGAGGCTGTTGCTGGAAAAAGCGGGTGAAATTTCCTTCGAAGCCGGGCTGCTCGAGCTGGTGCAAATTTCAAAGCTTGAACACCAGCGAGCTTGAGCATCAGTAAACTTGAGCCTGAGACTCTGCCACAATCAGAGACTGAAAGGCTCGGTTCTTTGCATGATGCATGAGATGCCAATTTGATTAGGTTTCGAAATGTGCCCGCATTTTAGCAAGACCCAATTCCTCGATCGCGGCGCGCTGATTACAAGATCGACAAAGCAGTCGCAAATTTTCAATGTGATCACTTCCACCCAAGGACTTTGGTTGAAGGTGATCGATCTCCAATGCGTAACTGGAATCACAGTTGGAACATTTTCCCTGATCTCGCTGCCAAATAGTTCGGCGAAGAACTCTTGAGATTTGTCGGGACCTTGCACAGGTTTTTGAAGTTTTTGCTTCTGCTCTAACGCAATGTCCACGGGGCGCCCCGGGTTTGGAATCTACATCCTGCTCAAACGCAGTGAACGACTTGGTTGAGGGTATTGCCGGCTCTAGTGACAATGCTGGCACTGTCGGCTCTGAGCACTCCTTGCTCAAATTGACCGGAGCGTGGGATGTTGGATTGCTCAGTCTCGCTGCCCGATTCCGAGTCTTGCGAACCTGATGTGCTGGGGACAATTTCTCAATCGAGAGATCGCAAAGTTTCTCGATCAACTCAGCCATAGTGCAATTCGGATTTGAATGTGCCAAGAGCCCTCGCACTTTTTCAAGTTTTTCGCCGAGGCGTTCGTCTGCGATGAAGCAAATCTCAATTTTATGTCCTGCTACGACACGTGTTCGATCGTGTCGAAGTAAAGTTGGCTCAGACGCGCGGCTGAGAATAATTTTTTCAGCATCGCGGGTGGATTTATTCTCAAGTTCTTTCAGAACATCTATTTTGTCTGAACGAGAGGCTTCCTCTTTTCGAAAAAGTGAATGAGCAAGGCTGAGATTTGTCAGAGTCAGTTCGCCAGTCTCAATCTTTGCTTCAATTTCTGGAAGTTCCTTCATCAATCGCATGGCTGAAATTCGGCGCGCAGCTTGGTCGGCGCTGTAGCTTAGTTTTTTTACCGCATAGTCGAAAAGACTTTTGAAACCCAGAGCTGAATAAAGACGGCGAGTTTCAATTTCGCTCAGGTGATGAAGAAGCTCGGTGAGGATTTCACGTTCTTGCTGTGCAAGATTTTCAGTTTTTGTTTGAAGCACTTGATCGGATAGATTTCTGAGATTCATGAATTTCTCCTGCTAGGATTTGTCTTTCAGACTTCTTGCCAATCTAGCATGGGATTTAAACGGCAGGTTTTTACGATTTTCTTGAGATGAGAATGATTTGGTAGGCTCAAAAAGAATTATACAACCGAAGGGCTATCGAGACTTCTGTTCAACTTTAAAATGCAAAGCCACGAGGATCGCGTGTTGCAGCGGAAAAGGCTGTGGCCCTGATTTTAGATTACAGAAATATGCGTCAACTTAATTTTTCTTTTTCGCATTGCTTTTCATTTTTGGATCGCCGATTTTTTTCGAATCCTCGAATCCTCGAATCCTCGAATCCTCGAATCCTCGAATCCTCGAATCCTCGAATCCTCGAATCCTCGAATCCGTCGTCAAGAGCCAATCCCCAACCGCCAAACATTTTCTCCCAAATTCTCAATTCGAGATTCAATCCAACTCTGATCCGCCGAAAGGGCAGCCACCCACGTTCCCTGCGCATCGAACTGAGACAATCGCCATACTATGATGAGAAAGTGCAGCTCACCCCCTCATGTTCCTAGACTTTGATCCGATAGGTAATGAGGTGCTTGAATATTTTGGCCAGAGGGGTGCTGCGTGGCTGTTAAAGTCAATTCAAGAAGCAAGGTCGGGTTAGAGTCGAACAATCTGACTTTTGAGTGGGCGCAAGCTAAAGGCCAAGGCCCAGTGCCAAACGAAGGCCCAGTGCCAAACCAAAGCTCAGAACCGAGATCAATCTCAAAACCGCGGCAAAGCTCTGCGCTCAAAAAGCTGATCAGTGTATCAACACTAGCAGTCACTTTGATAGCAACTTTCGCAGCAGTAGAGCAAGCCAGCGCTCAGCAAGCAGTTCCCGGCGAATTCCTGATCAAAATGAAAGGCCGTCCTTCATCAGCTAGATCCGCTGGAGTCATCGGCAAAGTCGGAAGCAAGGCTGCCTTGAAAGCCACTTTTGGAAAACTCAATATGCACCATATGGCTGCAAAGCCGGGTCAGGATTTAAGCGCCCTCATTGCTGAACTTCGTGCAGATCCCGATGTTGAATATGTCGAGCCAAACTACCTCATGCATAAAATCAAAGAAGGCGAAGCCTCCGAAAAAATGGCCAAAGCGGAAGCAGTCGAATCACTCGCAGAAGTGAATCGCGGCTTGGGCGGCTATGTTCAGTCGGGTGCTCCCACAAAAACGACGCAGGCCTGGGCTCAGGCAAATCTTTCTTCCTCGGAAATCCCCATCGTGGCCGTGATCGATACTGGTGTGGACTATGAACATGCGGCCTTCGCAAATTCTGGTGCGATCTGGATTAACGCTGGAGAAATCGCAGGCAATGGCATCGATGACGATGGCAATGGCTATATCGATGACGTGCGTGGCTGGAATTTCGTTCACAATAGTAATGATCCTATGGACGATGACGATCATGGCTCCCACGTGGCTGGAATTATTCTGGGCGTGACCAAGGACATTTACGACGACGAAAATTCTCCGGCAATGATGCGTATTATGCCGCTGAAATTTTTGTCTGCCGATGGTTCAGGATCCACTTCAGATGCGGTCCAAGCGATTTACTATGCGGTTAATAATGGAGCCCGTGTTATCAACAACAGTTGGGGTGGTGAAACCTATTCCCAAGCACTTCATGATGCTTTGACTTTTGCTTACAACAATCACGTGGCTCTGACTGCGGCTGCTGGAAATTTTAGTTCCAATAATGATGTGAAAGCTCTATTTCCTGCAAACTATCCAATTCCCAGTCAGCTGACCGTTGCTGCCAGTAATGATTTTGATCAGATGGCTTCTTTTTCTAATTACGGTGCAGTGACAGTTCAGGTTGCGGCACCCGGAGTGGGAATTCTTAGCACTGTGCCAGGTCACTACTATCGTTATATGTCTGGAACTTCCATGGCAGCGCCTTTCGTCGCGGGATTGATGGTTATGGCACTTCGTGAGGCTCCGCAGCTGACGGGCTTTCAGGTTCGAAATCTCGTGATGAATTCTGGGGAGTACGTGACTTCTCATAAAAATAAAACCATCACCGGTTTTCGCGTGAATTCCCTCAACACAGTTGTGAATTCAAAAACGCAAGTGAGCACCGACCCTGATCAGCCAAACTATGTCGCTTCGGCGCAAAATGTTCCTCAAGGTTCAAGGGCTCCAGCCGCAGAGGCCCAGGCCGCCAAAGTCGGTGGTTGCGGTATGGTGGGTTCGGCATATCTTTACGAAAGTTACAAAAATCCCGGCGGCTCTGGTCCCACAGGTGCGCAGGCCGTGGCTGTTCTAACTTTGTTGCCGCTCCTGATTTGGCAAGTTCTGCGCATGCGTGCCCATGCAAATAATCCTGCGAATCGCCGTGTGCATGATCGCTTTGTGATGAACTCCGAAATTAAAGTTCGCATGGGTGAACGTGAGCTGGTCGGAAACCTCAGCACCATCTCGATGGGTGGAGTGTCCTTTCAAGCAGAGGCAATGCTTGAAAAAGGTGGAGTGGTCACTCTGCAAATTGCCGGTCCTGACGGCGGCGAACAAATTCAAGTCGAAGGCCGCATTGTTTGGAATGAAAGCAATCATGCTTACGGAGTGCAGTTCCAAGATGCCAAATCCGGAGTGCTTGATCGCATCAGCAATTGGACATCCAAGCTTGCGAAAGCAAGCTAACTCCGAATAAAAAAAAGGCGGCCATCGATGGGGCCGCCTGTCCTCGCTCCATTCAAAGAACTTGGCGAAGCTATAAAGATTGAAATCACTTTTAAGGAAGGTGATTATAGATTCTTGCCAACACTATCTGATCTACAATATCTTATTGATCATGGCTAAAATGAATCGAAAGAAAATCACCGCTGTCCGCGAACATCCTCTGCATGTTCCAGTGAGTAAGAAAAATCCCACGGGAATTACGATAAGAGATCGCCACCTGCGCCGATTGAAAGGTACGTATTTAGACGCTGCGGAAATCGAATCTGTTTTTAAAGACTATGATCACAAAGGAATTGTTTATCCAGCAACCGGGAAATTGAAACAAAAAAATGCGGATAAATATGACGAAAATATCGCAGTTTGGACAGACTATTTCAATAAGAAGTTCAATGCGGCACCTCCGCTTGATCCCGATGTAGTTAAAGCGCTGATTGAAAGCGAATCGGACTTTCGTTTAGATCCGCGTAAAGATGGTAAGGCTTTCGGCATCACACAAGTAACGCCGAAGACTTTAAAAATACTTCAAGATCTAGAGGGCGAGGCCAAGGAATTTATTTTTAACAAAATCAGACAGAAAGATCTCAAAAATCCAAACATCGCAATCGCGATGGGCATTCGCTGGCTTTTTAGAAAAAGGGCCACAGCAATGAGCCAACTGAAAAGGGCCCCTGATCACGAAGAACTAATTCTTGAATATAAAGGACTACTGAACAGTAGTTCCGAATATAAAGCAAAAGCTCTCAAAAAATACAGGAATGCTTATGGAAAAATTAAAAATTAGCTTTTTTCTATTCTTTTTTAGTTCTTTGTCTTCCGCATGCCAGTCTACAAAAGCTTTCCACTTTGAGACCTTTGCAGATCCCAAAGGGGACCTTCATATCATTCAAGCGAATTCTGATCGTGTACAACAGAAGTGTCTTTTTCTGAATGCGGAGGGCGATAATAAATGGAGACATCAGTACTTCATGTATGTCTTGAGCGACAAGCAGGAGGTTTTGGAAATCATGGAGTCAACGCATCTAGATGTTGATTCCTGTAGTTCTCAATTTCGTGCTGTTGAAAGGATTCTGAAAGCAGAACCAAAAGTGAAAATATGTGTCCGTGATGAGTTGAAAAAAAGCCAAGCTTCTGACAATCAGAAAGACGTCGTTTCTTTTGGCTTGCTGGGGCAACACACAGTGACCAAGGAAGGGCTGACTTTTGACACCATCTGCAGTTCTAAAAATTGTGTGGGCGACAATAGCGCATGGGTGGACACTTGCCCTGGATTTGCAAAGCATTAGTCCGCGATGGACTTGGCGAAGTTACAACAGTTCAAACACAACAATAAGAGATCGGTATTACGAGCTTTCAGACTTGTGATTTTTAGACCTCAGATTCAATAAATATTCAGTAGTTTCAGTATTTTAGGTCATTATCAAATAGGGTTGCGAATAAGCAACCCTATTTGATATACTACGAACATGGGAATCATAGAGACGCTCAAAAAATCAATCAGGAGGGTGGGTGTGAAAGAGGTCGCCCGTCGTGCGGGACTTTCCCCATCGACTGTTAGTCGCATGAACTCAGGATTGCTGAATCCGAGTTTTGACGTCGTTGAAAAAATAGCGGACGCAACTGGTTTTTATCTGGAGCTCAATCCGGAGTCTAAAGTCACGCAGGCCCCGCGCCTGGAATTTGCAAAAAAAATTTTAGGTCGTTTGCGAAATGAACTGAGGTCACTAGGCGTTCGGCATGTCATCATTTTCGGATCCGTGGCACGAGGTGAGGATAGTGCAAGCTCTGATATTGATATCTACCTCGAATTTGCGGACAAGACTGGAGTTTCCAAGCTTCTCAAAGCTGAAGGACGGGTGATTGAAGCTTTCGGTGAAACAAAGGTCGATGTCGTTGGCCAGCTGAGTACACCTAAGGGACAAAGGTTGAAGCTGCAGATTGAGAAGGATGGAGTTCGTGTCTTTTAGTGCCCGTGATAGAGATAAGGAATTTTGTCGAAGTATCGTCGAAGCCTTCAACTACCTCGAGAGATATATTGAAGGCGTTTCGAAAATCGAATTTCTCGCAGATCCAAAAACTCAAGATGCGACCGCCATGAGACTGCAGCAAATTCTAGAGTGTGCGACGAAGTTATCGCCAGAGGCAAAAAGCAGGTTACAGATCGCGTGGCCGTCTTTGGTTGCCATGCGCAATAAAATTTCACACTCCTACGTAGACGTCGATGCTGAAATTGTCTGGGAGGTTATTCAGGGTCTGGATGAATTTAAGAAACTGATTGAGTGGTCAAAAATGAATATTTGAAGGACTATTCAAAAAAAGTTCCGAAGAAAAAAAAGCGGCCATCAATGGGCCGCCTTTTTTCATAAATTTCATAGTCGAATCGAAAATATTAAATCTACAGATTAAACGGAACAGACACTCCAAGCGCGAAGCCTGTTTCATCATAAGCTGAATAGCCTGTTGGTGCAGTTGGCTTCGAAGTGAAGTATTCCAGATTCACAGACATAAAGGGAATCAGTCCCAAACCCACGCCGACTTTCATATTCGACCCGCCAGAAACAGTCACGTCCGTGCCGGCGTCAGAAACTTTTGTCGAATTGCTCAATCCCATCCCCGCCCAAGCTCGGAAGAGAATTGGAAAATCAAAGCCCACGGTGAGGAAGGTGTTCGAGCGTGTAAAAGTTGAATCAGAGCCAGGAAGGTCTGGTTTATATTTTCCCGAGACTTGACTGATGTCAGCTGCAATCCAAACAGGAATAATTAGTTTGTATCCAATTCGTCCGCCGATTCCAATAGCGCCATTATTCTTCCCGCCTTTTGGCAGTCCGCCAGCAGTGGCATTCACAGTGGAAACTTCATAAGTCATATAGGGCTCAAGAAGAATTCCTGCTTCAGCGGAAGGGGCAGTCAAAAATAGACCAGAAACAAGAATTCCGATTAGGCCAAATGATTGAATGTTTTTCATAGAACCTCCAAAGATGATGTCACCATTGGATCAGAGCACTGTCAAAGTGATTCAAACCTAAATTGGGCGCCGCTAAAGAAGTGTTCCCGTCAACAGCAATCGTGCAATCGAAAAATAAATTACCAAGCCGAACACATCCACCATTGTTGCTACGAAAGGAGCTGATGCAGTGGCCGGATCGAGTTTTAAATTTTTCAAAAGTAAAGGCAACATAGATCCCAAAAGTGTGCCCCAAGTAACACACCCAAGAACGCTCAGCGAAACTGTTAAAGCAAGTTGAAGGGCAGCCTTGTCGACCATTGCGTCCTGTCCTGTCCCGTGTGAGGGCCAAAGCCAGACGCGTAAAAATCCGATGCTACCTAGTAGAAATCCTAAAGCAAAACCCATTGCAATTTCTCGGCTGAACACGCGCATCCAGTCGCGGATTCGCACTTCGCCCAAAGCCAAGGCTCGAATTATTAAGGTCGAAGCCTGCGAACCTGCATTACCGCCCGCAGAAATAATCAATGGGATAAAAAGCGAAAGAATAATTGCTTTCTCTAAATCAAGAAAGTAAATCGCCATCGCCGAAGCGGTGAACATTTCGCCGATAAAAAGAATGATCAGCCAGACGCCGCGCTTGCGCATGAGTTCGAAAAAGTCGGTTTGCAAATAAGGTGCGTCCAAAGCTTGAACGGCGCCCAGTTTTTGAATGTCTTCAGTGGCTTCTTCTTGGATGACATTGGCCACGTCATCGAAAGTGACAATACCTTTAATGTGTCCCCATTCATCAATAACGGGCAATGCAAAAAAATCATTTTGTGCAAATACCTTAGCCACGCTTTCTTGATCCATTCCCACTGGAACTTTGACGAGGTCTGTGGCCATGATGCCGCTAATTTTTTTATGGGGAGGGTGAGAAAAAAGTTCTCTCAGGGAAACCACTCCTTCCAAAGTTTGATCTGCGCCGATCACATAGCAGTAATAAATCATTTCGATTTGAGTTTTAGCCTGAATTCTTAAGTAACTGATCGCTTCGTCCACCGACATATCAGGTCGCAGGCGCACAAAGCGAGAGCTCATGAGACCACCGGCCTTGTCCTCCGCGTAGGCAAGCAGTGCGATGACCTCGCGTCGGGTCTGAGCATCCAGAAGGGCTAGCATTTCAGGTCGAAGTTCTTCGGCGCTTTCCTGAATTAAGTCGGCCACGTCATCGGGGGCCAAAAGTCGAATCCAACTTCGTTTTTCTAGATTGGAAGCGGACTCAATCAGCTGGGCTTGGTCATGAGGTTTTAAGTTGAAAAAAAGTTCTTCAGCATCTGTGCGACCCAATTTTTGAAAGCGCTCGCGCTTTTCATCGACGGTGAAAGCAGCCCAATGAGAAATTAAATATTCAAATGTTCCTTCAGCAGGTTCGGCACTAGAAGACCCGTCATCACTGGCTTCATTGGCCTCTGAAAGGTTTGAATCTCGATTGGTTTCATGCGGATCGTCCTTGTGATCTGAGGCATCGTCGGGAGGTCGCTGCTTGGATTCATCACTCATGAAAGCACCTCGTTCAGTTCTCCCGCAAGTTCAGATTGAGAGAGCTCCTGCAGCACTTTTTTCGGTTCTGCGAACATCTTGACCTTCCCCTGATCCAACCACAAGACCAGATCGCAATTTTCAATAGTCGAAAGGCGATGCGCGATAATCAGCTGGGTGCGACCTTCAAAAACTTTTTCACCGGCTTTTAAAACCTGCTCTTCGCTTTTGGGATCAATGGAACTTGTAGCCTCATCCAAAACGACGACAGGTGAATTTTGCAGCAAGCACCGAGCGATACATAAGAGTTGTTTTTCGCCTGAGGATAGATTGCGCCCTTTCTCATCCACTGTGGCCTTTAGGCCGGTAGGTGAAGCAAAATCGCTAAGTCCTACGATATCAAGGGCCTCAAGGAGGACTTCAGCTGGAAGAAGACCTGTGACGTCCAAATTTTCCTGAATCGTGCCGCGAAACAGAACAGTATCTTGAGAAATCAAAGCCATCTGTTTTCGGTAGCGCTGCAGATCGTTCTCACGCCGCTCGCCAATCTCAATGCTGCCTTGTTCAACGGGGTAAAGTTCAAAAAGTGCCTGAATCAAGCTGGATTTTCCCGCTCCGGTTCGGCCGACAATGCCGATGCGTTGGCCCGCTGCTACTTTGAAACTGACATCTTTCAAAACCCAGGGAAGATTTTGTGCGTATCGAAAACCGACATTTTTAAATTCCACTGCTAGGGCCCTCGGCCCCACCGTCGAAGGCAACTGAGAAATTTCTAGTGGAGAAAAGGGGGGTTCTATTTCCGAGGACCAAGGATGACCCGTTGCAAATTTTGCTTGAGGTGGCAAGTAAGCATTTGGCTCGATCTCAAGTCTGAGGAGGTGATCCATTCTTTCGACACCAATCAAGGCTTCTTCGACTTGATTCATCCATTCAAAAAAACTTTGAATAGAAAAACCCGAAAGCGCTGTAAATGCAAAAAACACTCCCGTGTCACCTGCAGAAAGAAGGCCAGTTTGGTGCGCAAAAATAGAAATTGCCCCAGCACCGCCGACAAGCAGGACGGAGAGGCTGTTCATCTGAATCGAAAAACCAAGAATAGCTAAGACTGTGTTCTTTTTTTGAGTCAGGCAATATTGATCAAGGTTTTTAAAGCGCTCGGAAAAAACCCTGGATTTGTTAAAGATGCGGATGCTGCTGGAGCCTTGAGTGGTTTCCGCAAAATGCGCCACTGCAGGGGATCGGCTGGCCGAAAGTTCTCGCCGGCAGGCGCGAAGTTTTTTCTGATTGATGCGAAAAATTTGGTAGTCCAAAAAAGCCATCAACAGAATGAGGGGAGCAAACAAGGGGCTGGCCAGCACTGAAAGTAAGATCATGCAGGTCAGATCAAAGAGAATTGAAAGAAATTCCGCCAGTGGACCACCGAAAAGTCGAAAGACATTTCCATAATCACTGGAAAATCGCGTGACCAATCGGCCGACGGGAGTGCGATCAAAAAATGACATCGGCAAACGAGAAGTGCGGAAAGTGGTTTCATCATAAAGCTGAGAAACCGCCATCGCCGAAATTTTTGAGAACTGAGTGCGAAAGATCAAAGTGAATAGAAACCCAATTCCAACGCTCGTTCCAAGTGCATTGATGAATTCTTGCTGTCCCCAGTCCGCAAAGACACTGGGCACCGGTGAACACTGGGGGCCAGTGCAAAGCGAATCCACCCAAATCCCTATGAGATTTGCATTTCCCAGCAGTAACAACCGACCTAAAAAACCCAAACTGCAAAGAACCAAAACGCGATAACGGTAGGGCCAAAAGCAAAGCTTCAGAGTATCGGCGACTGTTTCGCCATAGCCACCTTGAAAACGAGTCTCTTCTTTGATCAAACGATCATTTTCGATACTCATGTCGTTCCCTTATTGACACTGGCCGTGAATTCCCGAAAAAGCGCATTCCTGGTGAAAAGTTCCGAATAGCCACCTTGATCGATGATCGTTCCGTCTTTCATGAACAAAATTCGGTCCACCTCTTTGAGAACTGAGAGGCGATGACTTACCAGAATGCGCGTGCGCTTGTTCCACTCGCCTTGGATAAGGTTTTTCATTAGCTTTCGCTCGGTGTTCACATCAACAGCGCTGAGGCAATCATCCAATAAAAGAATGGGAGCTTTAAATAAATCAGCCCGGGCAAGGTTAATTCTTTGTCTTTGCCCGCCAGAAAGATTGACGCCACGTTCACCGATATCGGTCGAAAGTCCCTTCAGCAGGCCTTCTTCAGTGGGATCAAAATCCGAAAGTTTCAAAGACTCGAGAGTGCGCTGCTCGTCTTGTGTTTGCGCACCATAATCGAGAAGGGTGTTCTCAAGTACGGTGGCTGACATAATAAAAGTATCTTGAGGCACCAATGAAAAGTGAGCCCGAAGATCTTCGGCGCTTTCCTGAAGCATGTCCGTGCCACCGATGCTATAGCTGCGAAACTGAGCCGAGTTTTCTCGCAGCAGTGACATGAGTAAAGAACTTTTGCCGCTGCCAACTTCGCCGACTATAGCAAGCAGTTCACCTTCGCGAGCCTCGAAGGACACCTCACTCAGAATACGGTGCGGGCCTAAGTAATAATTGAGGCCCTCGACTTTAAGATCTTCGCCCGTCGCTGTGGGCGAGCGTTTTTTTGTTGCGTGATTTTCAATGCTGAGATTCTGCATTTCATGAAGGCTGAGGATTTCATGCACTCGTTGAATGGACGTCCAAGCATCAAATAAAAAAGTAAAAAACCAGGGCAGTTGGCGAAAGGGCCTCGTTAAAAAAACGGCAACAATCCAAAGTAAGGTCAAAAGAGCCGCTGGTTCCAAAGGCACAGTGGCGAATTGGACAATATAAAGCATCACTGCGAAATTGAGGAAATAGCTGATGCTAGAAGAAACTGCGTTCATCGATTGACCGTTGATCAGCATCGAAATTCGATTTTTGGTTTCGATAATTCTCACAGCGTGAATTTTGCTTTCGAAAGCGTCCACCCAGCCAAGGACCCGGAGGGCTCGTATGTTTTGAATCCATTCATTAACCACCGCTATTCGATCGGCCGCTAATTTTTTAAAAAGATAAAAATAATGGCTTTGACGATGCGCCAACCAAAAATTGAAAATCAGCAAAACGCCGAGCGAAATCAGCAAATGCACCAGCGGAATATGAAATTCATAAATCAAGATGAGCGGCGCCAGGATCAGTGGAAAAAAAATGCTGAGACCCTGCGGCAGACTTTGTTCCAGCAAAATAGTAGAGCCAGGGATATCTGTTGTATAAACTGAAACAATTTCTCCGATGGGTCGACCTCTGAGGGATTCAGCTCTGAGACCAATGGTTTGATCATAGAGTCTTTGGGCCAAAGTTCGCTGCAGGAGAAGGGACTCTCGTGTTCCTAAATACATCACCCATTGCGCTAAAATCATTGATAGAGTCAATGAAAGAACAGCGAGCAGAAGAAGGGGCCAAGGTCCCAACTGTAAATCGAAATTTAGAAAGTGAGAGCTGGCTTTATTGTTCATCAAATAATTGAGGAAGTCCCTTTGGAACAGGGGGGCGAGCAATCCAAAAATCGCAGCAAATAAGGAAATGATCACCATCAGCAAGCGGGCGGAAAGGCGAGTGAATAAAATTTCCTTGAGTAGCTGAATGGGAGTCATTTCACCTATCTTTTCAAGCTGCACACTAGCAACTTGCGTCGTGAAAGAGAATCTGAATCTTTGTTGAAAATTCGGAGTGGACAATCGCCGGCAACCTGTGGCTCATCTGGAAGAGCATGCGTAAGCCCATCCTATTCAACATATCTCGGCGACGATTCTTAAGATCCATGGGCGCATCGACCTCAATGCTTTTCTTGGGCTGTGAATCCATGGATCGTTTGATCCTAGGAAAGCCTCCGGCTGATGAAACCGTGTTTATTTTAGGAGCAGGCCTTGCGGGACTCGCTGCGGGGATTGAGCTCAAACGCCGAAAAATTCCCTTTGTTATTTTGGAGGCAGGCACTCAGCCTGGAGGTCGAGTCCGCAGCATGGCTTCATTCGGAGCTGCAGAGGAAGTTCTCGACTTGGGCGGGGAATGGATTTCCTCAAAGCACAGCACTGTGATTCAATGGATCAAAGAGCTTCGACTGGAAGTGATTCGCCGGACTCCTGCCTTGGTTCACCGTTTTCCGCTGGATCCCCAACGAGACAAAGAATTCGCTCGCTTGTTGAAAGGGAATCCGAGACCCACGGACGCAGAAGCTGTGCAAGTTTCAGCCCTTGAATGGTTTAAAAAAATAAGCCGCAATTCTGACTTTGAAACAGATTTAAAGCTTTGGAGTCATTTTCGCTATGGTGCTGATCCCGATCAAATTCAAGCTGGATTGCTTCCGGCTGCCTGGAGAGATTTTCCTTCTGAAGAGATAAAGCTCAGAAAAGGGGCAATGGGGCTCGTCATGGGTCTTTTTGAAAGAATCGCGGGAGTTCTTCCAGCAGAAAACTTTTTATGGGAGCATCGGCTTTTGGAAGTTGAAGATACGGAAAGAGGTTTTCGCCTTGTTATGCAAGCTGACGGCGAGGAAATCACATTCGAGGCTCGCCGGGTGATCTGTGCCTTGCCCGCTGCAGTTCTGTCTGGGATTCGAGGACTTTCCGAAAAATCGGGACTACCTAAGAATGCGTCCTTCGGAAAGTTAGCCAAGGGTGGGGGCTATTTTGCCGAAAAATTTTGGGGTAAAAACTTTTCGACCTCTGGCGGTTTTGGGCTCACGCAAGACTTTGTGACTTGGGAATCCGGGCGGAGGCAGAACTTTCAAAAAGGTGGACTTCTCAGCTTTTCAGTCGGCGGCAAACTGGGTCAGGAGGCTGGTCCACACAGCCTTCAGCAATGGCGTGAAAGTCTTTTGCATACTTTGCGCAAAGAAGTCTCGCCACCTCAGCAAGATCATCTGCAAAATTGGTCGCAATTGCCTAGTTTCCGTGGTAGCCATTTCGTACTCGCTCCGGGAATGAATCGTGAAAGTTTTTTTAGAAATGAGCTCGGTTTACGCAAATGGGTTTGGGCGGGTGAGCACACTTCCCAGGCTTTTCTTGGAACAATGGAAGGGGCTCTTCGGTCTGGCAAAGACGGAGCTCTTCAACTGCTGGGCGAAGCATAACAAGGAGTCAAAGAGATGACGTCGAAAAATCAACCATCAAAGCGCAAAGATTCTTTATCGATTGATGAAATATTGGCGCAGGTGCAACCGACTCCCGTCATTGAACGCGGACTTTCAATAGAAAGAAAAACGGAAATCATTGCTGAAAAGTTTCATGAAATTATGGAAACTTTGGGACTCGATATGAAACACGAGAGTCTTTCTAAAACGCCAAAGCGCATTGCAAAAATGTATGTCAACGAAGTCTTTTCGGGTTTGATCAAAGAAAATTTTCCACGTATTTCGACGATTCCGAACGACATGGACTATGATCAGATGATTGCGATTGAAAACATCAAGGTCCTCAGCGTTTGTGAACATCATTTTCAAACCATCGATGGTGTAGCGACCGTTGCTTATATTCCCAATAAAAAAGTGATCGGACTTTCGAAAGTGAATCGTGTGGTGGAGTATTTTGCGCGCAGACCTCAAGTGCAAGAACGCCTGACCAAACAAATCGCTGACTGTTTGCAGAGTGTTCTTGAAACTGAGCATGTTGCTGTTCATATCAGCGCTAAGCACTACTGCGTGATTGCGCGCGGAGTGGAAGATGCCAATAGCTCCACTTCGACTTCTGACCTTCGTGGTGATTTCAAACGCAATGATATGACCCGGCGGGAGTTCCTTCAACACTGCCGATTGGCGACTTAGGTCCGGCCAGACTTCTTCCTTAGTCTTAAAAAGGACGGGACCCTGCGATCAGATGTCCTCTTGTAATCAAGCTTTCGGTAGCATGATAGAACAGGAGGTGGCTATGCAAGGTCCTGACTATGCAAGTCTCTATCAGTTTTTGATCAATACCCCAGAGGGTGGTCTGAGGAAAATGTTTGTAGATCCGAAATCATTTACAGATGTTCACTTTTCATTATTAATGAAAGTTGTTCGCGCCGGAGATGAAAAGCATTTTATCCAGTTCATTGAAAAGGGAGAGTTTCCAAAAGTGAAATACAATCCCAATGAAATAAAGCTCAAAGATAATTTTTGGGCGGACGCGCAAAAAGTGTTTCAATCGCGTGGACTCCTTGGGCCCGCACAAAAAGTGGCATAAGCTTCAAATATGACTGGCAATCAACTGCTCGCTATTCGTATCAATACTTCTAACTTGGAAACCATGCTGGAACTTTTCAAAGCTCTTGGCGTGGAATTTCATCAGAAGAAGGTCAGCAAAGCGGGCAGTTTATTTAGTGGTATGATGGGATCACTCGAAGTTCTTGTGAGCGATTCCCTGTCGACCCGGCAGGCTGGACAGCCACTGATGTCAGTGCGACTGCAAGTAGAAAATTTAACTCTGATTTGGGAAAATATAAAAAAGATTTCAGGCTTAGAAACGGTGATGGATTTGCAGGATTTACCGGATGGAAAAACGGCCGTGGTTCTTGATCCCGACGGGCGCGCCTTTGAATTGATTGAACCTCTCGCCTGAGCCCGTGGCGGCAGTTTGTTCGATCAACTCCAGCGGGGTCTTCTTAATATCTACTATTCAATCGTCCCACTGTTTCATTAACAGGGACCCAAACTAGATATTGGGTCCATTCAGGGCAAAGATGTCAGAGTTTTAAGGAAGTGCGTTACAGTTTACTGAGTTCATGCGAGTTTCAATAATCTTCGCGAACCTCCGAGCCAAATTTCGCTGAGTCATATCCAGACTTGAATCGCCGTAAACTGAAAAGGCAGAGGTTATAAAGGTTCTGTCGCAAGCACAGCTAGTGTACTTGCCAGTACGCGACTTATTGGCTCGTTCGCAAATATCATGTTCACGGCAAACAGAATCCAATTCGTTAACCGGTACTTGATCCATTCCTCTGTTACCCAGACCGCAATAGTTGTAACCGGGAACCACTATGTTTAATTTAGACATAGCATTGAATGAAAATAAAAGAGAGATCAATAAAACTGAAAAGATGGTCTTCACAAGTACTCCTTTGATTGAGTTAAATAAAATTACCCATATGTTACTTTGCAATGCATTTTACATCGGCGAATCGAGTAAGAATCTCCTGATTAACGGTCGAATCACTGGGTAGCACTTCACGAATCATAAACCTAGAAACCGTCAATCCTTCATTCAAAAGGATGAGTGTTCGTGAGGACGGCAAGCCTGTTGAAGGGGTCTCAAAAGAAATCCAATCATTCAATACCTTTTCACTTTTCGTCTTGGTTCCACCCCAAAGAGTTATTAGAAAATTAAACTTTTCCGATTTATGTATTGCTCCGTAGGAAACAATAGATCCACCTGGTTCTGCTGGTTTCAGCTCTGTGAAGGGACCCTCCATATTCAAGTCTGTCTTTCGAACCAATTTATCCTCTGTTGCTTTCGTCTCCGAATTAAACTTACTGTCAGTCTCTTCAATTGTGCACCTAACGAATTCCTTGGCCGAAAAGGCATCCGCATAACTGCCAAACAAAAATACGATTATGAATCTAGTCGCTAAGAGTCTGATGTTTGCGAACACGAACTTTCTGTGAACCTTCATAAGGTCTCCTTTTTAAGTATAAGTCGAACTCCAGCTTGGTCGGATCGGACAGTAAACGTTTTTTATAAGATTTAATATTTCATTATTGGAAATTAAAGTGTCGATTCTGCCCGTCTAGAAACGATCGAAAAAATCTCTTGTGCCATGTCAGCGGAACTACAGCACTTTGTTTTTTATGAATAAAGTTTAAGTGATGAAGAGCTAACCCTGCACCATCGAGATTTCATTTATTCAGCGGAAGGTACAAAGAAAACCTCAAATAATTGGGAAAAGATCAATCAAGAATACCACACATTCTTCGGGCTTAGAAGGAACTGTAAGTGCTTGTGTGGTTTTTATAAAATTTAACACCAACTCGCGCAGTTTGACATAATCGGCTGAGCTGAGAGTTTGAATGTTGGAAAAGTGTATTGATTTTTCTCTGTTAGCCAAAAGACTTGAGAGCGATTTGTTCCGCCAATCAGCATGCAAGATAGGAAGTAAGGGCGAATCCTTAGGTACGTGAATATCACTACTATGATGTACCCAAGAATTACCGATTTTTTTAACAAGTTTCCATGTCGCAAGAAGATGAAGCTTCTCCAAAACTTCTTTTTCAGGCAACAAAAGTTTGTTAGCGATGGATCTAGCTTCTTGGAAGCGATGAATCGATGTAAGAAGATGAATCGCAGAAAATTGCCAAGTAGAAAAGTAGACGGCCATGTCTAGATCAGCGCGAGGTTTTGTTGAGACATACCTGGACACTTGAGTTTGATTTTCACAAATTTCATCTAATTTTTTATTAATTGAGGATTTATAAATTGACGAACTGGCTTTGCCTAGTTCGACGAGCAAGCGAAAATATTCTCTCTCAGTCTCATTGGAGAAAAGGTGTTCTGCTAAGAGAAATGCTTGCTCGGTCGTTAAATTTACTTTTGTTCCCATGACCTTCGATAGGTAGGATGGAGGCACTCCCAAACATTCTGACGCTCGTTTAACAGCTCCCCTGGAAGGTCCTTCCTTCAAAAGGAGAAGAAGGATCTTTTTATAGTCTCTTGTAAAAAAAATTGCGGGATTATCAGCCGCTCTGGGCAGATAAAAAGCATTGTCATTCTCCATCACGAAGTCGTTTGCTGCAGGTGCTATCAATTTTATCCAGTCCATATTGAAGTACGGAGCGCTGGTAAGCATCATCAATAGAAATGCCTTGGGCATTCATGGCACCGGAGGCCCTGAAAAGCTCATGAATGATATGATGAGAGAAAATTTTGTTAGAGCGGTAAGTGTTCTCCCAGCTATCATCAAACTTGTGTCCCCAATCGGGGTTCATCTTGAGCTGAATTCTTCCAATAGTAGCCCAAGCAATCAACTTCCTCTGATTCTTCAGTATCTTTCCGGTATCGAAATCTATAAGAGGATGGTTGGTCGTAATTTTTACTACTTTTAAGGTTTCAGATAACAAGTGTTTGTCTTCATCAGTCCAATTTATTTTTGAATTTTGGAGCAGACAATCAGCCCGAGTCAGAAAATCGACAACGATTTCACTTCCACCACCTGTTATGCCAGGACCTGACTGTGCACCCTGGCTGCCGAAAAACATCAACATCGTCAGCATTGCAAAAAAACGTAGAATTTTTCGAGAGTGCAATTCAATTTGTTTCATCATTCTAAGAGAGAAGCACGAAGCATGCCAGGAATGAGATGTTTCACCTTCAGTTTAGTTTCAGTCCTTAGATGTACACTGCTCATCTTTTTGCCATCAGAGCCCAACTATGTCCATTTTCACTTCCCGGGATTTTTCGTCCCAATCGGAAATGCTCCTGGTCTATGTCAAGCGAAGTGATTGAACCTCTCGCTTGAATTCCTGCGATGAGTGAGAAAAGCAGCTTCAATAATTCTACAAATTGCAAAGTAAGTGTTCCAGTTCAAATCTTTCATGGGATTGTATTCCACGATCTCGAGTGCAAGGAGCTTTTCACGGTTCAAAGTGGCAAAAGCACTCATGACGTCTTGCACGGAAAAACCATTTTCAGCAGGTGAACCCACGGCAGGAATTTCTTTGGGATCGAAACCATCCAGATCGAGTGTGATCCCGAAGCCCTGAGTGTGCCGACTCACAATTGCCACCGCTTCGTTGAAACAAACTTCAAACCCCCGCGCTTCAACTTCATTCATAAAATAGATGCGCACACCTAATTTCTCAAGAAGTTCAGCTTCGCCTTTTTCGTAGGATCTAATTCCAAGCAAAACCGAATTGCAGGGCAAAAGCTTTGGACGATCCGACGCGATTTGTGAAAGGCGAGAGTCTCCGAATCCAAGAAGGGCAGCTAAGGGCATACCGTGAATTGCGCCGGTCTCACTGGTTTCGGGAGTATGTGCATCCATGTGGGCATCCAGCCAAAGGAGGCCAAGATCGCCAGACATTGAAGAGGCAACGCCGCTCCAAGTGCCGATGGCGCAGGAGTGGTCGCCCCCAAGCACGAGGGGCATTTTATGCGAACGGAGAACTCGTCCGACAGCAGCTGCAAGCTTCGAAGAAAAATCAGCCACCACGGGCAGGGCCTCAAGTCGTGAGCCGCCCTTTTTCGCTGGAATGATTTCATTAAAATCAGCATGAATACCTTTTTGCTTGAGATGCTTTAGGATCCCGCGATCCTTCAGCCATTCTGCCGCAAGTTCCGTGCGCTGGTCTTGAGCTCCGCAGCCAATTCCAGCACCAAGAATTTCGATATTGCGATTTAAAAGTTTGTTCATAGGCCTCATGATTCAACCAAGCTTTCAATCTGGCTTCCAGAGAAAAACCACTCTATCAGATATGACGCATTCTCACATGGTGAATTCCAAACACAGGCACTTTTATAGGGGTGAATTTTACCGTCTAAAGTTTAGGTGGGGGGGCTGCCCAAGGCTTTGGGCTTTCCCTTTGCAAATCTAAATTTCATGAAAAACAATCCAGCTAAAAACCTCTTGAAATGTGATCCTAAGTCTATTGTCGTCCAATTGGTGGTCCTTTTTGCTTTGGCCCTGCCTCAGGGCGCGCAGGCTGCAGTCAACTGTTCAGAAGTTTTTCAGTCCAAGAAACAGGTAGTGGAATGTGAAATAGAAGAGCTACGAAAACAGGCTCAAAAGCTTTTCGATCAAGCCAAGTCTGAAGAAGATACGGAGAGTATAAAAGATAAATATCGTGGTTTGATCTATGACAAAATGTTCACTCTGATTGAATTTTTTCAAGTCTCGCCTTCCGCTGCGCCCAACGAAGCGCTAAAAAAGTTGGCGGCATCTGATGATGGCACTGCGAAGGATCTTCGAGAAGTTACCAGCATGACTCTGTGTCCACAGGGTCAATTTGAAAAGTGTCAGACTTTGGCGGCCTATGGGGAAGAAGGATCCATTCCTCGCGAAGTGGGGGAGCCAATGGGTTACAATATGCTAAAGCAGGTTGAACTGAAGAATGAGCAGATGATTTTTATTGATGCTCACACTCATCCCTTTGCAAGCACCAGTCGCCTTTATGAAAAAGGAAATGCTGCAAAAAATCCTGTTATTAAGATAACTGATTCAAAGGCCTTTCTATCCGGTCCATCGACCTACGATTGTTTGGATTACCATCGACGCTACACCATTCGACTGTCGAAGCTGGTTGCTGTGTCGGCCGTGATTGATCAAGGAGGCATTTGGCTTTGTCGGGCGGATTGGTCAGGGGAAATGGACTCTAAAAAAGGTTTCGCACTTTTGAAGATCCGTGCGGAGTTGGTCCGAGCCTCTCAGCAAAAAAAAGGTGCTGAGTTGAAATTGGCAATTGATCGTTACCGCAATGAATACGAACGAATCTTTAAGTCGCAAAATCTGAAGATTCGGTTTCTGCCTCACGGCGCAAGCAATGAGGAAATTGAAAAGACTGTGCTTGGTTTTAAGTAATACGAGTTCTTGAGGCGGCTCTAGTCATTGATTGGCTTGAGCTTTGAAAATCGATTGATATCCTTTTCAATTTCACCAATCACAATCTTCAGCGACACAACTTGAGTGCTGCAAGTGGTTGCTTCGGCTAAAGTGATGTATTCCTGAAGCTTCGATTTTTCGATGCTCACTTCGCTTTGCTTGGATTCGATCATTTCCTTTTGGCTTTGGCCCGCTAAGTTTCTGGCTTTATCCAAAGATTCTAAAAGATCATAGTTGATGAGGCCAAAGCAGGTCTCAGCTTCGTGGACCAGATGATCGCACCACTCGTCTCCAGCTTTTTGGATCACCTCCGAGGAAGCTTTACACACAACTTTGCTCAAGGCCACTGAGGCATTTAAACTGCCAAGACTGAAACCGGCGGCCGTGAAGATCATCAATCGAAAAAATGTTTTCAATTTGCACCTCCAAAAATTGTGGACATCCAAGCTCCCGGGTCAGATCTTTCGGAAGTCGACTGTGGAAACCGGCCGCCACTTCTTGAATAAGCTCTCTGATTGTTGGTGCGCCTCTTTGAGATGTTAGCTCGCGTTCTGCGAGAGGCATCTCGCGATGAGCAAATCGACATATGATAATGATTGTTGTGCCAATATTTGCAGTAGCCTTTAGCTACGAGCCGTGCAATTTCTGAAGCTGGAGTTCTTGCGTTTAAGTCAACGGCCTGGCAGGTGGTGTGCTTTGATCCCTCAACCCCGCCCACTCTTCGATTGTGGGCCGGTGTTCTTGAGGCACTATTGATCAGGTGATGTCCCACGCTCAAGATGTCTTTCCAAAATTCATCAGAAATGCAGCAGGCACCATCTTGCCGACATTTGTACTTGGTTGCTTTTGCCTCGGGCGGGATCAGGATCAAAGAAACAGTCAGACTGAAAAACAAGAATGCCTGAACAGATTTGAATCTAAAATTAAACATCTTGTTCATGCGCCCCCCCCCCAGTGACTCAAATTGCAACCTCGTTGCCAAGTTCAAAGATTCAAGCAGCAATCACCAGTTATTATTTTCTCTGTGTGAATTCACAATCTTGAAGCATCGTAAAATGAGTCGACTATTGCTCGCAATCAATCCACGCGTCTAAGGAGTTACATTGTGTTGATAAGTTCGGCGGTATTTTTCTACCGAGATTAGCTATCGAGATCCGCATAATGAGATCCGCATAATGAGATCAAAAAATTTGTGTGATACATTCGCAGATTAGCCCTATGCCGATAGCTAGGAGAGTTGGGGCTCCGGCCAGAATTGAAAAGACTACTTTCTACTTTGAGCCGCCTTGAGGCATTTTGTAACATCAAAGAACTGCGGACAAGAATCAGTTTGCTTGTTTAATTTTGAAGAAGATTTATTTTTCTTCTCAGATTTTTTAAAGCATAGGTTTTCCGTGACGGCAGATCTAAGGTATTTCTCATAGCAAACCGAATATCGTTCAGGAGCACTCATCTTTGAAACTACAGAATTGAATGTTGATTCTAATTTTGAGTTGGCGATCAGAATGTCTGCGATCTCAGCCGCTAGGTCTTTTTCGGGATCAAAGAGAATAGAAACCTTCGCAAGATTCACCAACGAAACTAATCTTTCTTTAGGAAAAACCTTCAGGTTTTTACCTTCGCTCTCAGTAATACTTTCGACCATTGAGTAGAAAAGCAATTCTCCTTTGTCTTGCTCTTCTGAATTTAAAGGGTCCAGCGCGGCAAATTTTGTTGCGGCCGCATCCATCTCGACACAAGCTTCGCAATTTTCCGACGCATAGGAAGGGCTCTTTGGGATAAAAGTGAAAAGGAAAATTAAAATTAAAACTTGCATCATTCTGCACCACAAAGCTTTCTGTTCAATCCAGGTCCCGGAACATATATACCATACACACTTCGATATCCGGGGTTTCGAATTTTTTTGCCTTTGCCGTTTGAAATCCACTCGGGAGCATTATTCCTCTGCGTTCCGTCCCGCTCTACTTGCCAGCCCGGCGCATAGCGCTTTATTCGTCCATCAGTGTAGGTCTGTCCATCATCACCTTTAATCATGATATGTCCAGCCCATTTTCCGGCAGGCATTCCAGTTCTTTTTCTTGTTTTGAGATATTGCTCGGAGTCTGGACCCGCAAATATAACTATAGCTCCAGGCGGGGCTTCGCTGACATTTTTTGTGGTGAGTTTGACAAAGCCTTGTGCCGGAAGTCTTTCAGAAACAAGAATTGCGTCCCAGCCACTCTGCCCTTTGGCTATTCCAACGGACTGAACAGCTTCACGAACCGCCTGTCCACATTGACCTCCCCAATGGCTTCGATTTTTCCATCGTCTTTTGACATAGCGCTTGGCTGCCGATAAGATTCTTTTGGTACCACAGCTTGGTGACATGAGATCGGTTTGATCCACTGAGGCTACTTCTTCAGGGTCATCTGATGCAACTTCTTCAGCAAACGAAGAAGAATGAATCAATCCTAGAATAATCAAGAACCATACAATTTTCCTTGGCATCTGTTATCTGAAATCTGCAAAACTCAAACCAAGGAACCAGCGCCCCATAGGCGAATCTAGAGAGGGCTGGGATTTTAAACTGTACACTTCGACGTAAAGTTACAAAAAAGATCTGCGCGCTAATTTGAGAAATTCCTCAGACCTTGGATGTCGATCCATGCTGCCTCATCTTCGAAAGCTGTCTCAATCTGAAATGTTTTGATTCGGTATTGTTGGATTTTCAGTCCCGCTAGCTGGCGCACAATGATCCAAATTCGCAGGAACTAACTTTTTGCATTTCTCCGGCAGCAGACAAACTTTCCCAATCCAAGAGGGCGGATCCTGAGGCGGTGGATTTTCAATGTCTCGAACTTCCTTGCGGAAAAAAGTATCCTCGTCGACGGATGCTTTAAACCACCAGTCCAAGAGGGGTCCCGCGCAGCCCACTCGAGTCGTATCGGCAGGGTCCACCTTCACAGGATCTTGCTTCAAACAATCGGGACTGTCGGCAGGGCAAGCCAGGCGCACATGATAATGATCCGAATGTCCAAAGTAAGGTGAAATTTTCACCAACCATTCGGGATAAGACGCAGAAGGTCCTTCGCCCTTTTTGAAAATTGCACACAGTTTTTTTTTGATGGGGGGACTCACAAAAATTCGTTCCACTTTGGAGTGAAGAGCCGCTTTTTCCAATGACTTCACAATGCCAGAGTCTAATTTACCACCCACCAATTCCGAACGCAGACGATACTTCTTCGGTGCCACAGTTTCCACTTTATGAACAGCTATATAAGGAGCCGCAAACTTCGATCTTTCTTGATCCGACATTTTTTTTCCGGCCGGATAAAAACGATAGCGCAAATCCACATCCAAGCCCGTCTGATGACTGGCATGACCTGATGTGGTCGGTCCCCCACCCGGAAGTCCGATGTCGCCGATGATAATTTTTTTCTTAAAAGCATTCAGAGTTTCCGTCCCTAGGTATTCCAAAAATTCCAACATGGACGGATGTCCGTAATAGCGATTGCGATAGGTGTTCACGGCTTCCCACTTGTCTGAAGATATGGCTGCCGCATGGGCATTTACCAAACAGCCAAGACTGTAAAAACCAATGACTTGAGTTCCGCCCTCCGATTTTAGAGGGGTCCGAACCTCTTCCCATGGATTTTTAAAGGCAAAGGATGCGCCAGCAACTATTGAAAGAAGAGATAAGACCGCGACCGATTTTTTCATCCCTCGATTGTTTCAAATTACGAGCAATGCCTCAAGGCCAATCTTACTTGCTGAAACTAATCCAAAATCAGCGGAACCACAATTTCTGTGGACCCTCGCGCTCGACCGAAATCAAGGCCTTGGTAAATTTTTTGTATACCCCGATCCAGGCGGGGCGTGCTGAGCCCTTCGAGATCCACAACGGAATTTGAAAGTATTTTCACAGCTTCGACTTTTCCAGAAGCTAAAACTTTCAGACCAACACCCATCGTGCCTCGGCAGCTTTGAAATTCTTGGGTGGAAACCTCTTTCAGCACCTGATCAAAGGCGGCTTCTAATTGAGCTTGGCAGCGATCTTCTGCATGATAGCCATCGATAAAAGTTTTTGGAGCAGTAAACCAACCGTGTATGACAAGGCGGCCGGTTTCAGGTCCCAGAGGGCCCTTCACTTGACGCACCCGGTGTGGCACGCGGCCATCGAATACTGTCAAGCGATTGAATGAGGGCTTGATGGTATCCAAAATCCCGCTGCGCTCGTAAGAAGCGGCAGATCCGGGCTTTTGAGTCCAAAGGGACAGAATTTCAGATTTGAGAAGTTCGGTTTCTCCCCCAAGGAAAGGCAAGTCTTTCGGAGACAAAGAATAAACAAAGGCCCAGGGGCCATGCGGGACATCCCGATGAAAATCTTGAAAGCAACCGTCTATATAGCAGCTCAGCCAAGGGGGGGAAATGTCCCAGCAGCCCAAATTGCGACGACCCCAGTTCACCAAATGATGATGAAAGGCCTGATAGATTTTCTCGGGGAAATAGTGATAGGCTGGGGTCCTTAAAAGTCGATACTGATCGGGCACATGCCAGAAGTCCCAAGAGAAACGTTTCGAATCCAATGATTGAGGATCCTGTACGAGGGAATCGTAGTAGCCCCTCATTTTTTGAGCTTCGGGGTAGAACTTGTCTTCTGTTCGATAAAGGGTGCGGTAAAGTTTTCGCAATCTTGTCATAGCGCTGCCACCATCCTCCCAGATAAAGAATGTGTCAATTATCAGAATCTCACTTGCTCTTCGCCCCGGGCGAATGCTGTAATTTCCCTCTGACTGCAGGGATAGCAGCCTAATAAATAAGGGGGAGCCTTGGCTCAAAGAAGTTCACGACCCGATGTTTGGCTTTCAATCAAAGATTTGGCTCAGAGTCTTAAGATATCTGAGGAAAAATGCCAGAAGGACCTAAAAAAATTGACCGGCGAAGGTTCTTCCCGGGTCTGTATTGAACCTCATAGGGTGCGTGCCCTGCTGGAAAGCAAAGGCTACAAATTTCAAAGACAGGTGGTGTCTTTTCAAATGCTAAAAGGCGGAGTTGCGAAAACCACATCTGCGCTCAACTTTGCATGGCGTGCCTCCATGTATGGAGCCAGGGTCCTTATGCTGGATCTGGATCAGCAGGCCAACCTCACCTTCGCAGCAGGCCAAGATGCAGAGGAGCTTCCCGTTTGGATTGATATTCTTGAGAAAAAAACAAAAATCGAGGACTCAATTATTCAAATTGAAGATGGTTTGGATTTGATTCCTTCCAGTCTGAATAACTCAGTTTTAGATCGTTTTTTGATTTCCTCCCACCGCAACTGGGCTCAGGCCGTTCGCGGTCCGCTGAAAGAAGTTTTGCCCCGCTATGACCTGGTTGTGATTGATACGGCTCCCAGTCTTTCGGCAATCAATACGGCCGTGACCTGCGCTTCCGACCAGATTGTCCTACCCATAAATCCAGATCGTTTCTCAGTTTTGGGAGCCAAAAAGCACATTCAAGACCTCGAGGAACTTCGGAAGGAATTTGAGCTCAAATTTAAAACGAGGCTTCTGTTTACTCGTTACGATGGCCGGGAAAGTTCCAGCCGAGAAATTTTCACTCAGTGCATAGAATCATTTGATCATCTTCTGATGAAGAACTATATACGGACGTCCAGCGAACTGAAGAATAGCATTGCGACAGGGAAAACGGTGTTTTCTACTAAGAATGCTGCTCATGAAGATTATGATTTAGTGACCCGAGAACTTTTAGGTTTTTAAGAACTTAAGTAGGAACTCAAGTAAGAACATAAAGCTCAATCCGGAGGAGGATGACATGCCATCAGTAGAAAGTTTCAAGGCGAAAAAGCCTACGAAAGTAAAAGCAGCATCCAAAAGCACAACCAAGCCAGCGGCTCTGGCTGCGGCTGCAAAGCCGGCCTCAAGCAAAAGCAAGCAAAGTACAAAGACTTCCCCTAAGCCGAAGCGCCGATTGGCTTTGGAAGGAATGACTATTCTAGAGCAAGATTCGACAGAGACAATCAGAGTTTCGGTGGTTGATATGGAAGGTAAAATGGACGATCAAGATCAAAAATTAAAAGATGAAGTTCCTGGTTTTCAGTTTGGATTTCCCGGCAGCGAGCTGATTAGAAATCGCTTTCCCCAGTCTGTGAAGCTGACTGAAGTGATTGTTGATGAGTGGTTAAAGGATGGGCAGTTTGAAAAGTTGCCCATTGAACATCCCATTCTCGAAGTTATGACGCAAAAGGGACTACGCCAGGCGAAAGAGATGGAACAAAAATTTTTCCAGAACCCAGCGGTTGAGAAAGCCATCATTCAAGCTTTAACTGTGGGCTTTAAAGTTCAAAACTTTTGGGCAGAGGCAAAAAAGAAAATTAAGAGGTAGGCAAATTAACTCACCGTTTTGGTTCTGAAAGTTCTTTGAGCTGCTGTTGGAGATCCCTCAGCAGCTTTTTTCGTTCTAGCTCCGCCTGGGCCTCGGGGTTTTCCAAACCCGCTTCGAATTCAGAATCTTCAGACTTCCAAGTGGTGGAAGCTGATCTCAGCTGATTCGCCAAAAAAGACCAGCGTTCCTTCTGAAGGATATCTGGCTCCCCTGTTTGCTGGTGGGATTTTTTAGCTAATTTCTGGCTAGTTTTCTGGCCAGGTTTCTTGCCATTTTTTTGGCTTGTTTTATGGGCGGTTTTTTTCACTTGCATGGAAGCGTTCGAGTTTTCAGTATTGCAGACAGGAGATCAAGATTTTTCTTGAATCGCTGAAAAGCGGGGCTGTCTTCATTGACAATTACAAACTGCGTGGTGAGAATTCCTTCACTTTCCGAGGGAGAATTCACTTATGTCTCAAGAAATCATCTATACTATGAAGGGCGTGGGTAAAGTTTATCCACCGCAAAGATACGTTTTGAAGGACATCTATCTTTCTTATTTCTATGGAGCCAAAATTGGTGTCCTTGGTTTGAACGGTTCAGGAAAGTCTTCTTTGCTAAGAATCATGGCAGGCGAAGATAAAGATTTTTTAGGCGAGGCCTTTCCTGCAAAAAAAATGAAAGTGGGCTACCTTCCGCAAGAGCCAAAATTAGACGAGACACTGACTGTAAAAGAAAATATTTTTTCAGGAATGGGTGATTTACCGAAGTGGCTCACTGAGTTTCATGCCATTTCTAAACAATTCGAAGATCCGGATTTAGATCCAGATAAAATGAATGATCTGATTGCTCGGCAAGGTGAGCTTCAAGAAAAAATTGAAAGCCAAGACGGCTGGGAAGTCGATCAGAAGATCGAAAAAGCGATGGATGCTCTTCGCTGCCCAGAAGGGGATTTGCCCATTCCTCAACTTTCGGGTGGGGAAAAACGCCGTGTGGCCCTCTGCAGACTTCTGCTTTCGAATCCGGATATTTTACTGCTAGATGAGCCTACGAATCATCTGGATGCCGAATCAGTTCATTGGCTCGAGCAATTTCTGGCAAAATTTCCAGGAACTGTGATCGCAGTCACGCATGATCGATACTTTTTGGACAATGTCGCTGGTTGGATTTTGGAGCTCGACCGCGGTGAAGGAATTCCGTGGAAAGGGAATTATTCTTCGTGGCTCGCGCAGAAAGAAACTCGCAATGCGCAGGAGCAGCAATCTCAAGATCGTCGCCAAAAAACTTTGGAGCGAGAGCTGGAATGGATTCGTATGGCACCCCGTGCTCGACAAGCAAAGTCGAAAGCACGTCTTTCGCAGTACGAAAATTTGTTGAAAGAACCGACTCCTGAAAAACTGCAAGAACTGAGCATCTACATCCCGCCAGGACCTCGCTTGGGGGATATCGTGGTGGAAGCTAAGAATGTCTATAAGGCCTATGGCGACAAACTTCTTTTTGATGATTTGAACTTTAGTATTCCCAAGGGAGCCATCGTTGGAGTCATCGGACCGAATGGCGTCGGTAAGACGACCCTCTTTCGCTTGATCACGGGGCAGGAGAAAGCCGATCAAGGCGACTTCAAGATCGGGGAGACCGTGAAGCTCGTGTATGTGGATCAGAGCCGTGATTCACTGAATGCCAATGCCACCGTCTGGGAAGAGCTCTCCGATAAAAAGGAAATGATTCAGCTTGGAAATAAGGAAGTTCCTTCGCGGCAGTATGTATCCTGGTTTAATTTTTCTGGGACGGACCAGCAGAAAAAAGTCGGAACCCTTTCTGGAGGGGAACGCAACCGTGTGCATTTGGCGAAAACGCTGAAGGCCGGCGGCAACCTCCTCCTATTGGATGAGCCGACCAACGATCTGGATGTGAACACGATGCGCGCCCTCGAAGAGGCCCTTCTTGAGTTCGGCGGTTCTGCCGTCGTGATTTCTCATGATCGTTGGTTTCTGGATCGTATCTGCACCCATCTTTTAGTTTTTGAAGGTAATTCCAAAGTGAACTTTTTCACGGGTAACTTCTCAGAATACGAAGAAGATCGTCGCAAACGTTTGGGCGAAGATGCGGGTCCTCACCGAGTGCGTTTCCGCTCCATTCACTAAGTTAGCATTCTTTGCAGGCAGCTATAGCAGGCGAGGGCTTCACGGAAGTCCTCTGCGTTTCCCCCCCGATCCGGGTGGGTTTTGAGGGCTGTTTGTTTCCAAGCCCGTTTCAATTCTTCCAGATTAAAGGCTTCTGAAAGCTCCTCGGCATGGCGTTTTAGGCAGAGGAAAGCCCGTTTTTGAGTCTCATTAAAGAGGTGGGCCGGAAGGGTGACTTTCGGTATTTGTCGAGGCTGTGGTGCTTTCTTCGTTACTCCGTAAGTGCGATGGGCAGCGGATTTCCGAGGGAAGCTTCGTACTTTTTCAGTGCTGAGGAGCCATGAAAATCCAGGTACAGACGGCTCTTCAGAAGATTGAAAAGGGGTCGATTCGATTGTCGATTGATGCCGTGTTTGGGGCTTGGATCCTAGTGCTTTCTCCTCGAGAATTTCCCAAAAACTACGTTCCATGATTCTCTTATCGGGACATTTTTTGTTCTCTCGAGTCCGGATTGAGAGGTAAAACGAGAATTTCTCCTCTGGTAATTGCTATTGAAATGTTATTTGATTTGTTATTTTCTTTTGGACAAAGCTAAACTTTTGGTTACACTACGAGAGTCCAAGTAAGCGGGTCTAGCTTCTCCCGAGGCAAAAACACCCAAAAATAACGGACCAAAAACGGAGGATTCTACATGGCAAAGAAAAAAGCGACTAAGAAAGCTGCCCCTAAAGCTGCAAAAAAAGCTAAGGCAACAAAGGCACCTGCAAAGAAAGCTGCTCCCAAAGCTGCTCCTAAAGCAAAGAAAACTGCTGGTAAGCGAAAGCCTAATCCTGCATTCATGAAGCCTTTGACTCCTTCAGCAGCGCTGGCAGCGGTCGTTGGAACTTCTCCACTTCCTAGAACAGAAGTCGTGAAGAAGCTCTGGGCATACATCAAGAAGCACGGACTGCAAGATGCTAAAAACCGAAGAAACATCAATGCTGATGACAATCTCCGCACTGTATTCGGCAAAGGCCAAGTTTCTATGTTTGAAATGACTAAATTGGTCAGCAAGCATTTGAAGTAGAGATCAGTCCAAAGCTGGATCACTGGTTGATCCTTGCTTAGTTTCTGGTTAGTTTGATAAGGCCCATCCTAACTTTTTGTAAGGGTGGGCTTTTTTTTTGACCCATACTAAGGTAGACCATCACTCGAATGAAAAGTCGAAAAAACGTCCCCCTCAAGCCCGATGAAATTAAACTGATGCGCAGTGTGTGTCAGCTGGCTGCACGGACTTTGGAGCACGTCGGGCGTTTTGTAAAACCCGGCATATCCACTCTAGAATTAGATGAGATCGTTCAGGATTTCACAAAAACTCACGGAGCCACGAATGGACCCTTGGGCTATCATGGCTTTCCAAAATCAATCTGCACCTCGGTAAATGAAGTGGTCTGCCATGGTCTTCCCGACGAGACCATTCTAAAACTGGGGGATATCGTGAACGTCGATGTGACTCCCGTACGAGACGGTTTTTTTGGCGATACCTCGGCAACTTTCATGGTCGGCGAAGTCGATTCTGAGTCTAAGAGCCTGGTCGAAGTGGCTCTTTTGGCGAGGGATCGAGGCATTGAACAGATACGGCCGGGCGGCACCACAGGCGATATCGGCTTTGAGGTGAATAAATTTGTGACCAGAAGGGGCTACACGGTCGTCGAGGAAATTGGGGGTCATGGAATTGGACGAATTTTTCACGCAGACCCTTTTGTTCCAAGTATTGGCAAAAAGGGCCATGGTGAAATCCTAGTTCCCTGGACCTGCATTACTGTTGAACCTATGGTCAATCAGGGCACATCAAAGATCAGAGAACTCTCGATCTCGGGCTCAGACATCAAGTACTATTTAACAGCTGATGGGAAGCGTTCAGCCCAGTTCGAACACACTGTGCTGATTACAGACAAAGGTTTCGAAGTCCTGACCCTTCCATAATTTGATGTGTTGTGTAGCTGTGTTCTTTAGATGCATGCTCGTGTGCACATATGATGCAAGACTCTAGCTCAATAAGATTATTTGATTCCCCTCTCAATTCATAAGACAACTGAGGCTCTAGAAAAGGTAATAATCCAGGAGGATTTCCATGAGCGCATCCACGTCCACAAACAGTGAAAGCAATCCAAAAAATTCAGCCAGTAAAAAAGCTGCTTTGAAACTCAATGAAAAAATGAACTCTAAAGTAAATGGCAAGGCTGCCAAATCCACGCGTGGTTCAGCGGGAGCCGCTTTGACTGAAAAACAAAACTATCGAGTTTGCAAAGAGGCGATGGAGAATCCAGCAGTATTTGCTGAACTGGCTCGCTGGGGCCGTGAAGAAATTAAGATCGCTGAAACTGAAATGCCGGGTCTGATGGCTTTGAGAAAAGAATACGGTAAGCAGCAACCTTTGAAAGGCGCACGTGTTAACGGCTGCCTCCACATGACCATTCAAACTGCAGTTCTGATTGAGACCCTCGTGCATTTGGGTGCAAAAGTCAGCTGGTCATCTTGTAATATCTATTCAACTCAAGACCATGCTGCAGTTGCAATTGCAGCGGCTGGAATTCCTGTTTTCGCTTGGAAAGGCGAAACTTTGGAAGAGTACGACTGGTGCATCGAACAGACAATTTCCATTTGGGGCAAAGAAGGCTTCAATATGATTTTGGATGATGGTGGTGATCTTACCAACATGATGCATTTGCCGAAGTTCGCAAAAGAAATAAAAGGCATTGTCGGTGTTTCTGAAGAAACAACGACAGGCGTTCATAACTTGGAAAGAATGTTCCAAGAAGGTCGACTAAAAATCCCTGCAATCAATGTGAATGACTCTGTAACTAAGACCAAATTCGATAATCTCTACGGTTGCCGTGAATCACTTGCGGATGGAATCAAGCGCGCGACGGACACTATGGTTGGTGGCAAAATTATTGTTGTCGCTGGTTATGGGGACGTCGGAAAAGGCTGTGCTCATGCTATGAAGGCCTATGGAGCTCGAGTTTTAGTCACAGAAATCGATCCTATTTGCGCTCTTCAAGCCTCGATGGAAGGTTTCCAAGTTGTAACCATGGAAGAAGCTGCTGCTGAAGCCGATATTTTCGTTACTGCAACTGGTTGCTGCGACATCATCATGAAGGAACACTTCAACAAGATGAAGAACAACGCCATTGTTTGTAACATCGGTCACTTCGACACAGAAATCGACATGGCTTGGCTGAACAAGAACTCCAAAGCTCGTGAAATCAAACCTCAGGTTGATATTCATCAGATGAAAAACGGACGCCAGATCATCGTTTTGGCAAAAGGGCGCTTGGTGAATTTAGGTTGTGGAACTGGTCATCCTAGCTTTGTGATGTCCACTTCATTCACTAATCAAGTTTTGGCACAAATCGAACTTTTCCGTAACCGTGACAAATACGAAGAAATCGGTGTGTATCGTTTGCCTAAACATTTGGACGAAAAAGTTGCGGCTCTGCATTTGGAAAAATTGGGTGTGAAGCTCACAAGACTGAACAGCAAACAATCCAAGTATCTTGGCTTTTCTGCTGACGGTCCTTACAAGCCTGAGCACTATCGCTACTAAGTTTTCGATTGATTCAGAAAATCGAGCAGGTCCTTAAAGACTTCTTCACGGCCCAGATCATTAAAAAGTTCATGGCGCCGCTGAGGATAAACTTTAAGGACTTTGTTTTTTGAGCCTATGTTTTTGAAGAATCTGAGGCTTGCCTTAGTGTCTACGATTGGATCCCGCTCTGGAGCAAGCAAGAGAAGGGCTCCGATCACGAGGGGAGCCCGTTCTTGAACGCGTTTCGCGGCATCAATGGCCTGGGTAATGACTCGAGTTGAAAGCCGCGTGTGCCTTAATATATCTTTTCGGTATTCATTTTGAATTTCTGGATCTCGACTGCAAAGTTCAGCGGCTAAACCCTCATTCATCTGAAGTCGAGGGATCCACTCAAGCGCCCTTCTCATCCAAGCGCCATCCAAAGAAACAAAGGGCAGATCCAAACCAAGAAGTGGTGAAGAGAGCACTTGTTTCTGCGCAGCTAGTTCTGGCTGATTAATAAAGAGCTTCAAATGAATGAGGCCACCCAATGAATGCGCCAAATAAATTTTTTGCAGTTTGGCGTAAGCTTCAAGTGGTTCCACCACCTGCTCCAGAAAGCATTGATAGTCCCTGACATAGTGATCAAAGCTCGGGGCATCGCCGCGGCCGCCTGCGGATCGGCCATGCCCCCTGAGGTCCCATGCAATCACGGACCATCGATCCTGAAGAAGCTGATCGCGCAGCCGATGATAGCTTTCCGTGTGCTCACCTTGACCGTGGGTGATGCAAACAAGTCCTTTTGGAGATGGGGACTCCCAAAACTGAAAGAAGAGGCGAATTCCACCGTCACCTTTAAAATATCCTTCTTGAGATTTCATTGAATGATCTTTGCAATATTGTTGAGGAATGTCATCTGGTGTTCTGATCTGGCATTATGCCCACCCAGATCCATCTCAGCTCCCACATTGTGCTTTTTTCCTGTCAAAAAAAATGACAGTGAGTATTTCGGAGCTAAATCTGGATAGTTCAACTCATCCTTCCTATAATGTAATGCGGAAATTCTGATCTAGCTGCGGAGGCTCAATGAAGGTTCAAAGATTTGGCACTCAATTCCTTGGATTGTGTTTGCCAATAGTTCTGATGATGTCAGTCGGCTGTACACCCAAAGAGGATTCGAAAAAAGCCGGTTCGCCACAGCAAAATTCTAAAGCAAATCCTACGGACAAGAATAAAGAAGATAAGAATAGAGAAGATAAGAATAAAGAAGATAAGAAAAAAACGCAAGCCCCTGGCGAACCCCATTGCTCGAATCAAAAGGAACTTCGCAAGGGAAAGGGGCTAGGGCCAGTAGAAAAGCCTTATTTTTATCAAATCAAATACAAAAATCAGATTTCGCACCTCTTGGGAACTGTTCATATCGGAATCGCTTTGTCTGATCTTCCGAAGGAAGTGATGGGGGCCCTTCAGTCCAGTCAGCAGATTGTGGGCGAAAGGGCCTTCGATGAAAAAGAAGTGCAGGGGATGCAAAGCTTACGAAAAGGCGGTTTTTGGTCCATTTTTGATGGCACAGACCTCAGCAATCGAGAGGAAAATAAGCTATCGCTCGAAGAGCGCAATCGACTCGTCTGTCATGGAGTCCCGAGTCGATTGGCAAAAGTGCTGACTGATAGTGCTTGTCAGATGGTTCTCAAGGGACCTTACTTTAATGTCTCAATGGATATGGAAGTGCTGGCTCATGCCTATTCGAAAAAGCTGAAAATTACGCAGCTCGATAGTGATCAACTTTTGAAGGAGTCCGACCAACTTGAAAAGAGGACTCAATCAGATTCCTGTCAATTGAAGGCAATTTTAAAATATGCACCTACGGAAGTGGATGCGCTGTGGGCCCCCACTTTTGAAAAGTATCGCGCCGGTGATAAGAATAGTTTTATTGATGAATCGGACAAAGCCTTGGCCTATCGAAATGAAAATTGGATGCCGATCCTTGAAACGACATTGGCTGAAGGAAATGCCTTTATCACTATGGGTGCGGCGCATTTGTATGGAACAAAAGGAATCATCACCATGCTGTTGGCTAAAGGCTATGAGGTCAATCGCTGGACTCCCGACAAGAAAGTTCCGAATCCTGTGGGCAGTCTTGAGGATTCTATTCCTTCTCGAATTCAGTCTCGAAGTCAGACTTTTGTTTCTCAAATGGATTCGGGTGTTGATTCAGACGCAAGTTCGTCAACAGCGGAAAATGAAGCTGGCATCATTTGGAATTTAGTGGATTGATATTATCTTACTTGATTGACCTTGCTCTTGATAAAACGTACGTAAAAACGTACCATCAAAAAATGGGAATACCTAAAGTCACCAAACAAACGGATTTACGGGGCAACCTTTACAAAACCTTGGAAAAGATCGCTCGTGGCGGAAGTTCCCATCTTGTTCCAACAAAAAATGGCGAAGTTATAATTTTATCGCGTAAAGAATATGAAGAGATTTTGCTTGAGAAAGACCTGCTTGAAGAGTTCAAGGAGCCAATCAAATTTGATGAGTTGACTGAGTCCGAGGTAGTTATCTCTAAGCTTGATAAGAAATTTGGTTTCAAAAAGTGAAGGTTTTTTTCTCGAAACGAGCGGCAAAGGGCTTAGAAAAAATATTCTCCCACGTTGTAAAAAACTTTACACAGACACAAGGTCAAGTTGTAAGGGATGAGCTTGTTGCCTCGATCTTAAAACTTAGTAAATTCCCTGATCTTGGTTCAAGAATAGCGGGTCAAGCTGACAAGAGAGTTCTTGTTGTCTCTGGGAACCTAAAAGTTTACGAAATTGTCTTGCGCGCAGAACCAGCTATCGTGATTCGAAATATACGGCCACGACGGACAAGGATTGCAGGGTGAATCACCTAATTGGATCTATCGACCTCGGAACGAAACCCCACTAAGCTTCCGTCTTGAAAATAGGGCTGAAGTTTTTCGTCAGCTAAAAGAAAAGTCTTCCCATGAATTATTTTTGACTGAAGAGACATGGGATTAAGCCCACAAGTTTTCGCCTGAGCCAGAAAGCTATTTAAATTCACCACCAGCTTCGAGTCGACGGCCAGTTCGGCGATTGGAATCATCAGAGAAAGTTTTTGCAGAGCCTCTTCCCCATTTTGGCAGGAGCCTATTTTTCTGAGCTCATAAACATAGCCTTGCAGAAGCTGCACCCACTCCCGCTCGCTGAGATGGTTATGGAGCCTGCTGCGCCAATCGGCCCAGATCAAGCGATTGGTGCCGATGCTAAGAATAATTCCCTGCCCCATTAAAAGTTCAGCTAGCAAGGTCCTGACGAGGTTCATATTTTTCTTACCCTTGGAAATAGTCAGAGTGAAAAGAGACAGGGGTTCTTTTCTTGCCGCAACGATATGCTCAAAAAGGCTTTGTGATTCGACGGACCAAAAGGGACTCATTTTTTGAAGACTCAGTGCCATCGAAGATTGAATCTGGGTTAAACGATTCAGAAAAAACAATGAGCTGAAAGAGGTCAATGCCAAGATTGGAATCAGAGGCCACGCATTGAGACCCAGAAATTTTGCGAAAAAGAAACAGCATAAACCGATGCTTGCTCCATAGATTAAACTGATGGGATACATTCGTTTGAACCAAAGTCCCAAGATTCCTTGCCAGGGATCCATGGCGTATTTACGAACATCGATATAGTAGGATCGACCCAAGGCTGGGGCCAGGGCGATCAATGGCAGTAGATTAATGATCAAAGTAAAAAAATCTTCAGAAGCCAGAGAGCTAATCCCGACGAGAAGCAACATTGGCAATTTGATTCCCAATGAAAGGAGGGACGAAGTGAGCGCCGCTTTCCAAGAGGGAATTATCTCCAAGATAGGAACTTTCGGCCTCAGCCGAAAGCGAAGTCCATTCATTGGAAGACGTGAGATTTGAAACGCTCGGAGCAAAGCCCGCCGATGAACCCAATGATTGATTCCGGTCGAAAGAAGTGTTGACCAAAAAAGCCCCCAGGGACCCAAAAGCTTTAGGAATACGAAGAGTGATATGAGATGAGACAATTCCAGCGCTAATATCCACCAAGTGGAAAAATAGACCCGTCGGAATGAATTCACGAAGGAGGCAATTTGTGCATTCTGAAGATCCAGGAAAAGTCGACTCAGAATAATCCATCCTGTCAGGTTTGGGATATTGAGTGATGGCCAATCAATCAAGCCAAGGACTTTCAGGCTGAAGAAAACCACAGGAACAAGGATCAAGCCAAAAAGAGTCGAAATGCGGCGCCAAGATTCAATCACAGTTTGGCGATCTGTCTTAGCGGCGCTGCGAAGCTGAATCCGCTGCAGATCCAGGAAGCCCCACCATCCAGTCACGAAGACCATTGAAACTTGCTCAAGTATAAATATGGTCGCCACATCAGAGATTGAATAAAATCCGCTCAGTGCACTCAGCTTGAGTAAGTGCAGAATCCAGACTCCAAGAGAGGTCGTGACGGGTCCTTTGACTCTTCGGAACAAATAAGACCAATCGGCTCGGCAAAAGAGAGAATGTTCAAAGGATGTGCTGGAGCTTTTGCTGATCAGTGAGTCAATCGCTGTCATCGCGGGTTCAGCCCTTTGCTGCTTTAGCTGTTTTAAAACTTTTATTTTTGAGGTTCGTTAAGCTTTGGAGCTCGATCATTTGTCTGATTTCTTTTGGAGGAAGCACCCGCAAACAAAAAGGATATTCCTGATCAGCGATCGCTGAAGATAATTCCCGCCAAAGGATTCGATCCAGCTGATTCAAGCTGCGCCGCGAGGTCGCCGCCTGATAAGCAAGATCGAGAAAAGCAAATCGGTGAGGGTTTCCTTGGCTCAAAAGCTCATTGATGAGATGTGAAAGTGCTGAGAAAGAATGACTGAGGCCCGACCGCTTTAAAGCATGAATCGTATCCGCAATTCGGGTTTTCACATCTTTTTGGAAAGCTGCAATCTTTGCCTGACTCAAGGAAACCTCAGCGCGGAAATCGATTCTCATGCCCAAGTGTTCAAAGCTTGAACGACCTGGCCATGCTTCTGGCCAGCTCGGATGATGCTTACCTGCACCATTGAAAAAAAAGTTATGGGATTTTTTTTTGGAGAAACTAAGGTGTTTCAGGCCGATCTGTTGCTCCATAATTTGTTCGGCAAACTGTGCGTCTTCAAGATTGGTTGTCGCGAAAAGAATATCGTCCCCAAAGCGAAAATAGATTGCTGAGCTGAACTTTTCAAGTCGGCGGTCCATAGAGGTCAGATAGAGATTGAGCACTGGGTTTGATAGAGGACTGCCTGTCGGAATTCCTATTGAAAGTGAGAATTCACTTTGGTCCCCATTTTTATAAAAAGGCCTGAGCAGCTTTTTCATGAGCTCAATGTCCGCTGCATCGATCTTCTGGCTTTTTGAAGTCAAACGGGAAAGTTCTCGCCAAAGTTCAGCCTTCTCATGAACCGGAATGTTGTCGCCATAGGCGCTCACATCTCGTTTAAGAACAAAGATCCCTCGCTGTGTTGGAATTTTGAACTGCAGACGATGGGCCCGAATAAAATCGGTGAGCATTTGAATTGCTGCCCAGCTGGAGTGTCCTTTTCTATAAGAAAAAAGCCGACTTGAGTATTGTGCTTCCAAAAGATCATTCAAAATTCCTGCTGCCACGGAATGAACTATTTGGTCCTCAAGTTCCAGTTTTGAGATCCACCGAACTTTGCCACCGACGTAGGCTTGAATTCTTTGAGCAGGTTTAAATTGTGTGATGCCACTTTGAAAGTCAGCATGTAGAGATTTGAGAATTTTACTTCTGTTCAGTTCTAGATTTAAAAAACCACCACCAACGAGAGGCTTTCCATATTTTTTTTCTCGATGCTTTTTTTGAATTTTATCAAAGGCGGATGTCCACCGGCGTTTGTTCAACATCTCCGAAGAAAAATAGCCCATCTGTTCCTCAGTCTTCTAAAAAAAGGGGCAGGAGGACAATGAATTTTCGAAGGAGAATTCTTATTGAAAAACACCAACCGCAGTTACCTGTTTCTCACGATCAACCCGTTTCCGAGGAGCTCCTGCCCCGCTGATTACTATATCAGTCTGGCAAAAACAGTGTGTAGTCATTCTCACCGGACTCTACCTTAGTCTTTGGTGAAAACATCGACAGGCGACCGCCGGGCGCAAACTTAGATTTAATTGATTTGATATTGCGAACAAATTCAACAGCTCCATTGTTTATTTTCAGGCAAGCACCTTTCCCTTCAGCATTGAAGGCGAGTACTTGGCAGTCGATGCGCTCCAGAGGCTTCGCTTGATTTGAATTTTTCTCTCCGGTGAGGACTCGATTTTCACAGCCCATATTGGCTTTGGATTCAAATGCTCGATAAATCAAACCGACCTTTTTTTGTTCATCCAACGCAACTTTACGCCTTAAAGAATTGAATTCACTGATGGAGCCATCAGCGAATTCAATTTTGTAATCTGGAACCTCTAATTTGGTTTGAGCTCCAAAAACATTGTTCACCGGCAGTAAGATCTTAGCCTGAGCAAAAAACAAAGATAAATTGAGATCTGGATTGCATGTGGGAACCGCGTTCAATGATTGATGGAGGTAAAGCTCTTTCAATACTTCAGTTGAATCTTTGCCATCCGCAGAGATCTTGACTGCTAAGCTGTAAGATCCATCATTTGTGGCAGACACAAGTTCAGTGAGTGCGATGGTCAGCTGACCATCGGCTAGATTGCCACAATCCTTAAAATCCCCTGCCGCTTCAGTTTTCTTTGTAAGTCGGCACCGACCTTTCGCCGTAGGCGGCGCTTGCACCGCAAACTTTAGCTGGGAGGGGGTCCCGCCTGCGCTGGTCCAGCCCAAAGCTGACTTTTCTGAATTGCTTGCTTCGATGGAAAGTGTAGCCCCGGTTGTTGGGAGCGGTTGGGAAGCTATGGGAGTTGGTGAGGCCTCTGGTGTGGGCGATGGACTCGTCGTGGAATTGCCTTCTGAGTCCGGAGGAAATACACCATCTTTCAATTTACCTAAGTCTTCTTTTTTTCCAGTGCAAGCCGAAACCATGAGAAGTGCTGCCAAAAGGAAAGCCATATTTGTTTCTTTAGTCATTGTCTTGAATCTGAACATTTGTTGGTCTCCAAATTTTGCCTATCAGCTCTATTTCATCAGTTCTTAGGGATCATTGCGACAGAATTTTCAGTGAAGTGATTCAATTTAAAAAAGATGATTTGCAATGCCTAAGATTGAGATAAAGACTGGTGCATTAGCGATTTTCTGGATCAGGAAGCTTTGGAGCTCAGCAAAGTGCTTATTTCAATCCCTGCAATAGTTGGTTTGCCTCATCCCTTGTTAGGGAAAGAGGAATAGACAGATCGCTGAAGGGATCCTTTCTTTTACTTTTTGTTAAACACAATTTGAAGCCAAGACAAAAACGTTGCGATGCGATCCCAGAAATTGGGTCCAGCTGCCAAACTCGACCACCTGGAGTGCCAATGAAACCTGTAACTCCCTCTTCTTTAACGCCTTGGAAATCTTCATCCGAAGGAATTTCCGTTGGGCTATCCCAAGAAAATTCCCCGTGAGTATGAAAAGAGGCCAGGTAACTATCAGTTCTGCCCAATTGTGGTGGTTCGCAGCTTTCGAAGTCACCTTTGGCGGGACCGAGCACTTTCAACTTTCCATTTCGAAGGATCACGGAGCCACAATACTCTACCTGATCTTTCAAAGATCTAGGCTGAACTTCAGCAAGTGCCTTCATGGCCATTGCAGCAGCTTCAACAGAAATTTCTGCAGCCTGAAGACTGCTACTGAGTAAGGACGCCATCAAGACAGTTCGAATGGAAGCAAAATCCAGTTTCATAGCTACCTCCTCAAAGTTTAAAGGTTAAAGACTAGAAACTTCTTCGAGGCTGAAAAATAGCAAATTTAATATATAAATACCAATGAGTATTATATATTTGTATCATAGTCGTAATTAATAGTTGTTCTCTCATAAGAACTGTTCGGAAGAACTTCTGTTACCACCAACTGGGTCTGTCGTGCTTAGCATTGGGGTCAAAGCACACTGCATCTTGAATCAGAGTACAAGCTGATCTGGGACCGCTGTATGATTTTCTGTTAACGACAACAACACTACAAATGTACTTTGTGCCGCGATCTTTCACATCAAAAGCATATCGAAAATATTGGTTTCCAGATTGCCATTGCGAGGCTATTCGAAGATTGGTGCCGCCGTATTGGGACTTCACTTCATTTGCTATGTCTTTACAGCTGTTGGCAGTACTGAGCGAAGCCCAGAAAAGAACTGTGGTAAAAATTAGTTTGGACACAACTGAACTCCTTCTTTGGAACGCCGATAGTAGCACGCTGCTAAAAAACCCACAAGAAAGGGGTGCATGACTGACATCAAAAGATACTTTTTATCAGAGATTTTCTTTCCTTCGTTGAGTTTTTTTGAAGAAAGGCTCAAAAATTAAAAATTAAACTATTTGAAGAGCAACTCAGTTTTGATTGGCACTTCATAGAAGAGCTAGCGAGTGCCGCTCCAACCAATGTTCGCATTCCTTAAGATTTGGAACTGAGTTTTCAACAAGACTCCAAAAATCTTTCGAATGATTCAGGTGCCTCAAATGTGCCAATTCATGAACCACCACAGAATCAATCACTTCAGCAGGAGCCCCAATTAATTTGCGATTGAGGGAAATTGTGCCTCGACTATTGCAAGATCCCCAGCGAGATTTCTGATTGCGGAACCGCAGTTTTTTGGGTTGTAAATTCATTTGCTGAGACCAATACTCGACGCGTTTTTCTAAGTGAGTTTCTGCTGCTAACTCCAAATGTTGAAGGATTGCAGAATGAATCACACCGGATGGTTCGGGCCGTGCGGAAGACAATGATGTGCTTCGATGTGGTAAAGTTTTGAAATAGCGGAGCTCCCTGTGAGTTGGTTCTTCGAAAGATAAAATCTGTACAAAGGGTTTTTGCAACAGAGTCACTGAAAACTTAAGTGGCAATTTGCTTCCCATGTACCAGTAAAGGTCTCCCTCGTGACCTTGAGCAGGGGTCGGAGGCACCAGCCTTGCCCATTTGCGCTTTCGTTTTTCGATCCAGTCGAGGTTCCGCTCAAGATATTTGAAGATATCAGATGGCTGGCAGCCATAGCTTGCCACAACTTGGAGGGGTTGGAAAGGGCGCATCTGAAGCCCTAGCCATCGCTGCCGTTTGCGCCTCAGAACGAGCACTTCAAAATCTCGCCATTGGAGCTGGTCTTGCCAATCCTGACTTTCTTCGATAGTTGATGAGACCAATGAACTCAAAAATCGCTTCATTTAAAGAATTAGATCCAGATCTGGTTCTGAAAGCAACTGAGACTTCAGGCTGTCAGGCCACAGGGCTGATGACGCAGCTGAATTCCTATGAAAATCGAGTTTTCGAAGTCGGAATCGAGTCCTCGAATCCTCGGGAAAAGCGAGTGATCAAATTTTACCGCCCGGGTCGCTGGAGTCGCGAATGCATTTTGGAAGAACATTCCTTTCTTAAAGAACTTCAGGACAATGACATTCATGTTGGCTTTCCGCTTCCATTGTTTCCCAAGCAATCTGAAAAGGGCTTTGCACCAGCAAAACCTTCCACCTTGCTGGAGCTTGAAGGACTTTACTACGCCGTTTTCCCAAGGGTCCGCGGGCGCCTGCCTGATGAGTTTCGCCTTTCAGAACTTCGCACTCTGGGGCGAATTTTGGGACGCCTTCACAATATCGGTGCCCAGAAAAAATTCATTCATCGCCCCATTTTGCACGAAGCACCTTTCTCTTTATGGGACAATTTAGATATTTTAAGTCCGCTGGTTTCTGTGGAGCTTTGGCCCCGCTATGAGGCCGCTGCAGTGGCCTTAATCGATGCCTACGAAGATCAAATTGATCCGTCCTCTTTTCAGAGAATTCATGGCGATTTCCATCGCGGCAATACTTTATTATTCACTGACACAAGTGTGGATCGAGGCAGCGATCCCAACAATTCTCAATTATCTGATAGTTTTATTTTGGTTGATTTTGATGACTGTTGCACGGGACCTGTGGTGCAGGATTTTTGGATGCTTTTGGGCAGTGAGGATGATCCTGAAGAGGTGAATGAAATTCTCATGGGCTATGAAGAGTTCCGCGCTTTTCCGCATGAACAGTTGGAATGGATTCCTCTTCTGAGAGGGGCTCGAATTCTTTCCTACGCGGCTTGGATCGCAAGGCGTTGGTCAGATCCTTCGTTTTTGAAACTTTTCCCAGAATTCGGCAGCCATCGCTACTGGAGCATAGAAACGGAAGCATTGGAGCGCATCGTGTACAGTCGGTCCTTCGATGGTTCAGGCTCGAGTTAGAGTTTGCATTCGGACAAGACATACATAGAAACTAAGATCAGCAACAAGGAGTTGATCTCATGTACAAAACTATGCAGGCAATCGCAGCAGGCTTTATTCTCTTCAGCATCGGCGCGGGCGCTACCCCCCAGGCAGCCTGCCAAATAAAAATGCTATCGGTCGCCTCGGCTGCTTTGGCAAAAGCCTATCCGGACAAAGCGGGAACAATGGGCTATATCCGAGAAGTCTCATTTAATTTGCACGACCGGCGCCCGAAAGTTGTTTTGTTTGGTGAAGGGGTCGGGCAAAAGCCCTACTGCCTTATGCAAGTAATCATGACAAAGCCCGCTGCTGGAGAGTGCCCCGAACAAATCGAAGAATTCGATGTCAACTGTCCGTGAGCCTCAGCTCGCCGACAAAGTGGATCCGCTTTTATTTTTCTGAGCACCAGACCTAGGTCGATTTATTTTTTGTTAAGCTTTTCCTAGAAATTTGCAGCCGCTGCTACTGGAGCATAGAAACCGAGGCCCTCGGGAGGATTGCGTACAGCAAACTTAGCTCTAGTTTTCTAGAAAAAGTTTCGTCTTTTCGCATGAAATCTGTCAGAATTTATAAATGGCAGCCGCACTTTATTTTGGATCTGACAATCGAGTCATCACTTTGCTGGAATCTTTTTTCAAAGAACGTATGGAAACAGCGGGTGAGACCCATTCGATTTCGAAAGTGGAACGGGAAGAGAAGCTCACTGAAATGCTCAACGGAGTCAACTTCGATATGTTTTTTGTCGAAGATTCTGTTTTAGCTGGAAAACTTGCTAAGGATTGGCTTCCCAATTTTTTAAAGCGCTTTCCGTTAGTCAAGGGACCCGTGGTCTTTGTGGGTATTGAGACCAATCCTCAAAAAGTATTTCAAATGCTCGAGGCAGGTTGGACTGATTTTATTATGGAGCCTCCGGATAAATCTTTGCTCATTGAAAAATTTGGTCTCTATGCTACGGGAAAACGCAGCGCTGATATTCGTCAGGTTTATACAATGGAAGTTCATCAAGCCACTGACATTGCAAAACCCGCCATCATCACAAATCTGAGTGAATTTGACTGTAAAGTGCGCTCTAAGCAGCCCGCTATGATCAACGATCTTGTGACGCTTTATTCTGGCGTTTTCGCGGACACGCCCACGGGACGGGCTGGAGTCATCGCAAGATGCTATAATTCTGAGCCAGATAAAAAAAACCCTCAGAGCCCTGAGTTCATAAATTCCTACTATTTTGTGGGAGTGACCACGGACGTTCTGTCACAAATTCGCAATAATCTGCGCAAAGCTTACGTCAGTAAGAAATCCTAACGCCATTTGTTATGCGTCGGAAATAAAACCGAGTTCGATTAGACCTGGATAGCCGGGTCCCTCCAAGACATTTCGCGACGAACCCCGCTAGGCCCGGAAGGGAGCAACGGTATTCGTGGAATTCTGTGAGAGGGAGTGCCCGGCACTAGCTTATAACCAACCTTAAGAATTCAAAGAGAACCCAAAGAACATGTCCTATCAAGTGATCGCACGAAAATGGAGACCGCAAAGTTTCGATCAGCTGATCGGCCAGGCCCATGTATCTGTCACCTTAAAAAATGCTCTAAAAAAAGGGCGAGTGCCTCATGCTTTGCTGTTTACGGGTCCTCGCGGAACTGGAAAAACTTCGACAGCACGGTTGATTGCGAAATGTTTGAAGTGCGACACTCCTGTGGATTTTCAGGCCTGCGGCCAATGCTCAAGTTGTGTGGAGTTTCAGCAGGGTCGTTCCATCGATGTGATTGAGATCGATGCGGCCTCCAACAATGGTGTGGATTCCGTGCGCGAGCTTCGGGAAACCGTAGGCTATATGCCGACCCACGGAAAATATAAAATCTATATCGTCGATGAAGTTCATATGCTGTCAACAGCGGCCTTCAATGCGCTTTTGAAAACTTTGGAAGAACCGCCACCTCATGTGGTCTTCGTTTTGGCCACGACAGAAGTGCAAAAGATTCCTGCGACTATTCTGTCTCGCTGTCAGCGTTTCGATTTCCGCCGAATTCCTGCGCGGCAGGTGATGGAGCATTTAAAATATATTTGCACAGAAGAAAAAATTGTTGTGGATGCGGATGCGCTTTGGGTGATTGCTCGGCAAGGCGATGGATCCATGAGGGACAGTCAGACTTTGCTGGATCAAGTGATCACTTTTTCAGACGGCGATTTGACGAGTGCTCGTGTTGTGGAGATTTTGGGACTCACGGATCGCTCTTTAATTATGAAATGTCTGAAGGCCTTGGCGCTTCGAGATTCACAGGAAATGCTGGCGGTCCTAGGCGACATGAATCGCTCTGGCTATGATGCCTCCTTGTTTTTATCAGATATTTTAGAAAACTTGCGGCACTGGTTGTTGGTAAAAAAGGGTCAAGGACAAGACTCTCAGCTTTTGGAGATTTCAGATTCTGAGCTGGTGTTCCTCAAAGATCTTTCCCTTCAAGCTTCGGAAGAGGAAATTCATCTGCTTTTTGATATGTGTCTCAAGGGAGTCTCAGATATTCACCGTTCCTCAGACCCTGCGATTGTTCTAGAAATGGTGTTATTGAGAATGGCTGATGCGCCTCGCGTGGCTTCGATTCAAGAATGGCTGCGATCGGGTGCGGCACCGGTTCCGAACCTAACGACAGACTCCGCGACAAACTCCGCAGCAACGCGGACTGGGAGAGCTCAAGCGACAGCTCCTGCCTCCGTAGGCAGTGCGCGGGCTCCATCGCCAACTGCTTCTTCGGCCGCCCTTTCTTCGACTCGGGCAGCCTCGGTTGCGGCCACGACTTCTGCAGCACCCCCGCGCTCAGTGAATCCCTCACAAAGACCACCACTGGAAAAATGGTTGGAAACAGTGGCTCATCTTAAATCTTCGGATCCTTTGCTTGGAGCCAAAATCGAACAGCTGACTTTTATTGGGGCCAGTGACCAAGAAGTTTTCGTTGCGGTGGCTCCGAAACTGAATTTTTTAGCTGGAATTTTCAAAGAAGTTGAAGCCATGAAATCCCTGCAGGCTTCGATTCAAACGATCTGGGGCAAGGGCTTTGCGATTAAGATTCGCCCGTTCAATGATCAGGGTGGTGTTTCCGCGAGTGCAGTTTCTGAAGCCAAAGTGAAGGAAGAAGAGAAAGCCTTGATGGAACAGTTGGCTGCAAATCCAAAAGTGAAAAATGCAATGAGCTCATTCAATGCACCGATCAAATCAGTGCGTGACTTAAAAAAGGAGTAAGCAATGAAGGGTTTCCCAGGCGGCGGCATGGCCCAGCTGATGAAGCAGGCCAACCAAATGCAGATGAAAATGAAAAAGCTCCAGGAAGATCTGGCGCAGCGAACTTATATCGGGACTGCTGGCGGCGGCGTCGTCGAAATTAAGGTCAATGGGGATCATTTGATTCAGGCCGTAAAAATCGCCCCGGATGTCTTTCAATCCGGCGATGCGGACATGCTGCAGGATCTTTTAATGGCGGCAACAAATGATGCGGTTCGAGCCGCAAAAGACGAACATGCAAAAGAAATGGAAAAAGTCACCGGAGGCCTTGGCGTTCCCGGACTTTTTTGATGGAATGGAAGAATGCTGAATATCCCTGCTCTTGAAAAATTAGTGCACGAGCTTTCTCGCTTACCCGGCATTGGGCCCAAATCAGCCCAACGCCTGGCCTATCACATTCTGCGGACTCCGGCGGAGTATTCGGTCCGTTTGTCTGACAGTTTGCTGCGAGTCCATAGCGAAGTTCATAACTGCCCCAGCTGCTACAATTACACGGATCGCGACATCTGTGGGTACTGTACGGATTTGAACCGCGCGGATGATCAGATCTGCGTGGTTGAAGAACCTTCGGATATTTCCCGCATTGAAGCTTCGGGAGCTTTTCGTGGTCGTTATCACGTGCTGCATGGGGTGCTTTCCCCTTTGGAAGGGATTGGTCCTTCTCAGTTAAAAATTGTCGAGCTCATGGGGCGTATTAACGCCGGTCTTCAAGGGGAACAGCCAAAAATCGTGGAAGTGATTATGGCTTTGGATTCGGATTTAGAAGGCGACACCACGGTTTTGTATTTAGCCAAACAGCTTCAAGGCAAAGGCCTTCGAGTCAGTCGTTTGGCTCATGGTGTGCCAATAGGTTCGGATCTTGACTATGTGGACGAACGAACGATGAGCCGAGCGCTTGAGAATCGAGTGGAACTGTAGATGTCCTACTTCAATCACAATGCCAAAGAGATCCATTGTAAGATTGTTTATTACGGGCCTTCTTTGGGCGGCAAAACCACAAACCTGCAGTGGATTTATCAGAACACGGCTCAGGATCAAGAGAGTCGACAGATCGCAATTCACACCGATGTGGAGCGAACCATCTTCTTTGATTTTCTGCCGCTACAGATTGGTGAAATCAGAGGCTATAAGACTCGTTTTCATCTCTATTCCGTTCCTGGTCAGGTGATTTACGATGCTTCTCGCAGGTTGATTTTAAAGGGCCTCGACGGGGTCGTGTTCGTTGCAGATTCTCAGCAAGAACGCATGGAAGAGAACCTTGAGGCCTTCCGCAATTTAGAAAAAAATTTGGAGCTCCAGGGTTACGACATCAAAGACATTCCTTTGGTCATTCAATACAATAAGCGGGACCTGCCGAATGCTGCGGCTTTAAAGGATCTGCGACTGCAGCTGAATAACTATAATTCTCCTGACTTTGAGGCCATCGCTGGCGAAGGCAAGGGCGTCATGGATACTTTTAAAACAATTTCCAAGTCCATCATTCACGTGTTAAAAGGTGGCTCCTCAATATAGGAGGACCATGAATTCGCAGCAGCTTCGGATTCGAAAACTTTGCGAAGAAAAGAACGCTTTGATTCTTTCGCACTACTATCAGGAAGGTGACATCCAGGATGTGGCTCATCATATTGGGGATTCTTACCAGCTTGCTAAATGGGGCAAAGAATCCAGTGCGCAGGTGATCCTTCTTTGTGGTGTGGTTTTTATGGCAGAATCCGTAAAGGCCCTCAGTCCCGAAAAAATAGTTTTAGTACCTGATATGGAAGCCGGCTGCTCTTTGGTGAAAGGCACTCCCGCAGGCCCTTATCGGGAATGGCGGACTCAGCATCCCGATGCTATTGCGGTCACCTATATTAATTCTTCCTTAGAAGTAAAAGCTCTGTCGGATGTTATTGTGACCTCCAGCAATGCCGAAGCGATTGTTCGCAGTATTCCTGCGGATCGCAAAATTCTTTTTGCCCCGGATCAGCATTTGGGAAGGTTTATTCAAAAAGTCACAGGCCGAAAAATGGAACTTTGGCCCGGAGCTTGCGAAGTTCATGTGCTCTTCAGTGCACGCCGGATACATGAGCTCATGAAAAAACATCCTCAGGCTTTGGTGATTGCACATCCAGAATGTGACGAACAGGTCTTAGCTCATGCGGATGTCATCGGCTCAACCTCAAAGCTTTTAGCGACGGTGGCGGAAAGAAAAGAAATTCATGAATTCATTGTGGCCACGGAGACCGGCATTTTACATCAGATGCAAAAAGCAAGACCGGATGCTTTGCTTCTGCAAGCGCCGACGGACGATGAAGCCTGCCTATGTAACGATTGCCCCTACATGAAACTCAGTAGCCTAGATAAAATCGAAAAAGCATTGACGACACTCAAACCTCAAGTTGATGTTCCTTTAAATATTCAGCAGCGAGCCCTTGTTCCTCTTGCAAGGATGATGGATATTGCTGCGGGAAAAACTGTTAACTGGCCTTCGCGATTTGTAGCTTTAAGCTCAGCGGACTCGATCTAAACAGATGAGCGAAAATAGAAATGGGAACCCAATGACGGATTTGAAACTTAAAGCCACTACTGAAATGGAAAAGCTTTTAGCAATCGGAATGGACGACCGAGATTTGAAGTGGGAGCTATCCTTCTTACAAATCTTGCCACAAGTCACTTGTCGTCTTTTGTCCCAGGATCCGCAAGTAGGTCCAGACAATTGGCCCTATATGTTGATTGATCTCGATACTCAGGCGGCTGATGCAGTCACAGAGCCCGTCGGCCGCTTGCTGGAATGGCTTTCGACTCGAGGGATCGGCTTAGTGGTGAATCCGCAAAAAGATTATCCGGATTATGTTCTGACTTATGGAATGATTTGGTCTTATCAGCTTCGGGGAAAGTTTTTAGATTTGTCAGCCGGTGGTTCAAATTCTGCTGGTGAGGATACCAAGCCTGCTGTTGCCACAAAATATGAATTGGGTTCACAGGTCATTCGAGGACAGCCCACGAAGGAGGCCTTGCCAGATTCCGTTCGGAAAATTTTGAAAGAATTTTTTAGGGATCAAGGCGTGCATCAACCCAAAATTATGGGTCTAAGTCCAGATGGCAAATCCTTTGAGCTTGCGGTGAGCCTGGAATCCATCGGCAATCCTAAAGAATCAGAGTATCAAGGAGTTGCCGAGGCGATCTCCTGGTTTCTACCGCCTGATTATCCTGTGGTGCTGATGTCGGAAAAAGAATCTCAAGATTTTATGGAACTTTAGTCATCCAATTCATCATCCATCTCTCCCGGTGCCGGAAGGAGATCTACAAGACACTCCCTCCAATATTCTGGAGCATCATCTGAGTAATCGATACCAATCTCAAAACCATCTTTTCCAACGTAACGGGTCCGTGCGACCTTTCCAGAAATTTCCAAATCCAGTTCCTTAAGATGCATAAGGACCCGAGTACCGACCAAGGAATCGAGATTTAAATTTCTTCTTAGGTTTGCAGGAATCAGATCATCACGTTTGACCACCAAAAGAATTCCCGAGGAAGAAACTTGAATCAGCTCCCCTCCGCGAGTCAGCTTGGCCAAAGTATCTAAGGAAGAAAGTGAAGTGACTAAGCGGGGAGCCAAAGACTTTCGAGGCGACTTCCGCTGAGAGGACTCTTGCGAGTTGTCTTTTCGACCATTGGTTCGACCACTGATTCGACCATTGTCTCGACTATTGGATCGACCATTAGATTTTCGCGGTGTAATGTCTGCGGAGCTTTCTTCATGGTCGCGTTTCAAAGCCGCTGCAGATCCTTTTCTAAAATTCATTTTCTTTCCTCCGTCGAATGGGCCTGATTTATTGATCGGTAGAACTCGACCAAAGTTAAGGGGTCCGAATCAACATTCTCATTTTGATGCGAAAAAAAATGTAACCCTAGTTTTATTAATAGCAGAAGTGGCGAACTGCTAATCAGTTGGTGTTAGTCGATGAAGGGCAGCCGCAGCCAAGTTGTCAAAAAACGCGAGTCTTTGGAATCTTGGCAATTCACTGGAACTTCGAAGATTGGAAAATTTTTTTTCCGGGCCGCTAAGGAAAAAGCCGAAGTGTAAAACCAAGCGGGGACTTTCGAAGGCTTCAGTTCCGCAAAGGTGCTGCGGCTTAAGCCCATGACGGGAGAAATCGGGTCCTTCAGCTGAAGAATACGGAGCCTCTCGGACTCGACATTTTCAAAAAAATTTTGGAAGCTGCCTTTCGTGCGGTGGAAAACCTTTTTTGTATTTGTGGGATTTACTCGGCAACCCAAATAAAGAGCCGGTTCCTCTTTTGTATCTGCTGAAGACTTATCCAAAAAGGTCTGAAATAATTTAAGAAGATCGCCCAAGGGTATGGCACAGTCAGCCGTTGTGGTGATGCAAAATTGACCCTTCGCTATGAGCAGTCCTTGCAGAACTGAGGCTCCTCGGCCCCGGCGTCGAAGGTTAAATATCCACTCTGTGCGCAAATCTTTCACCGCAGCTTTCCATGAATTCACAAGAGTTTCATCCCATGGAGGGTCGACAACAAAAATAAGCTCCACAGAAGGGCCCATTCTTTGGAAAAAAGCCGCAAAATCTCCGACTGCGCTAAGGAGGCGATCCTCTTCCCGAAAGCAAGGAATGATGATGGAAAGTGAGGGGCTGGAATCTGAAATAATCATGGATGGAATCATTGCATTTGTCAGCCCCGCAGGCGATCCTTTTTGGGCAATGACTCGGAATGAAAAGTCCCTCGCTCCAAAAGCTGCGTCTGTCTTTGTTTTCACTGGCAGCCTTTTGCTTTTGGGAATCTTTATCGCTGGTTTTGTACTGCGTTTTTGGGATTTGGAAGCAAAGCCCATTCACCATGACGAAGCCGTGAATGGGTGGTTGACTGCAGAAGCTTGGACTCGTGGTTTTATCAACTATGATCCCACGAATTATCACGGAGTTTTGCTTTTTTTAATCTATCAATTTGCAGAGCTGATTGCGGAACCCTCCTTATTGGCCTATCGCCTGGTGACTTCTTTGGCCGGAGCTTTCTCCGTGGGTTTCTTTTTAGTCTTGGCCTTTCAACGAAAAAAAATGGGCTTCGTTTGGGCAGCATTGGCCTTGCTGATGAGTCCTGCATTTTTCTTTTTCTCGCGCAGTGCGATTCATGAAGCAGTCTTCGTATTCTTTCAAATCTTGTTCGTCTGGGGGCTATTGCAAGGAGTGAGTTTTTTTGAGGCTCAAAAAGATCTTTCCCTGATTCGAAAAGTGCTATCGCTTGCAGCGGTTGGTCTTTTAGGAATGATGCTTTTGAAAGAGACTTTTGTTCTTCTGGGAGTCTCAGTATTGGCTGCACTCCTGCCTGAACTGATTTCCAACCGCCAAAAATGGTTGAAGCATGCAAAAAGGGCCGATTTTGATTTTTGGTTTCGGCCTATTTTTTTATTTTTGCTCGCCTGGGTCGTTCTTCAGTCTAGTTTTTTACAACATGTTGAAGATCTTGCCGATTTTGTAAAAGCCTTTCTGCCTTGGCTAAAAACGGGAACTGACCAAGGTGGGCATGCAAAGCCATTTTATTTTTGGCTGAACTTAGTGTGGGATTATGAGCCTATTTTGCTTTTGGCGTTGGGCTGCTCTGCAGTTTCAATTTTCTCAAAAGATAAGCTTCTGAGAATTTCCAGTCGCTTGGCGATCTTGCATCTGATTATTTATAGTCTTATCCCCTATAAAACGGTGTGGTGTTCGATTTCGATATTTTGGCCCTTTCTTCTAGTTCTTGGACTTTGGTGGGATCGGTTGCTGCTTTTGCCTCAGCAGCTGGGATTATCACTCCAATGGGGGCTGCCTTTATTTATATTAGCGGGAATTATCTTTCAGTTTCCGCAGTACCGAGTTTTGCTCTACGGCGATTATAAAAGCACTTCGCATCGCTATTTGTATGTTGAAACCTCACCTGAAGTCACAGTTTTTTGGAAAAAGCTTGAGGAAGAACTGCTTACAGTCCCCCTGCTGAAATCGGAAAGACTGGTCTGGCAGGCGAAAGAACTATGGCCCTTGCCGTGGCTGACTCATCAAATAAAAAATCAAGGCTATGTCAAAGAACTCACTACGGATCACAGCAATGCTTTTCTTATTTTTGCGGAAGTCGAAGAGTTTCGTCTCAAACGGAGTTTATTCAATCAGACGCATGACTTTCAAGAGGTCCAATTGCGAGCGGAAGGACCTCGTCTTGTTGTGGGCCAAAGAAAGACAACCAGTAAAATAACCAGCAAAGAACCCAGCAAAGAGCTGGACATGATTAGGGAGAACCAATGACTCTCAGTCGCTGGGTCTCACACGGACTAGCCTGGGCAGCCTGTTATGGAATTTTGGCTGCTATCTCTTCTGTGCTTGGTATTGGCGGAGGATATTACTTAGTCAGTTGTCTCATCTTTTCTTTTGCTGCTGCTTTCGGATTTTCATCGCAAGGACTTTTCTGGTCGGATAGAGACGATGCGATCTTTGGCCAGGCAGAGCCTCAATTTCCAGAGAAAGTGTGGTTTTGGCTACTTGTCCTACTTTGTCAGCTGCATTTTTTCTTTATTTTTTATGAATCAAGAGGAAGCTTTTGGACTCGCAACCCAAATAATATTGGCGACCTTCCCATGCACATTCACTTTATTCGCTTTTTTAGTCGCGGGGGAACGACGGCAGATTCTCATCCTTTGCTTGCGGGTGCGAGTTTCAAATATCCACCGGCTTCGAATCTGTGGAATGCAGCCTTTGAGTCGGCAGGTGTATCTACGGGATTTCATCTTTTTTTTGTTGGCGCGATTGCAAGCTTGGTTCTTCTTTTGATTCTTAAAAAGTGGTCGGGTTGGTGGGGAATTCTGGCTCTGATTTGGAGTGGGGGTATTTCAACGAAGGGTATCGGTTTAGGCTGGGGACCTGGAGCTGACCTTGCCTGGAAGAATATTTTTCTTTCCATGTGGCTGACTCAACGTGGATTGCTTTTCGCCTTGCCGATGGGAATCTTGCTTTTGCATCTTCATTGGAAGTCGCTGGAACAGAATCGCCGTTGGACACAGAATCAGAAATATTTAGTCGCACTGCTTTGGATGGCGCTGCCTTTTTTTCACTTGCATAGTTTTTTGTTGGTTTCTTTTTTTCTGGGACTTCAGTGCTTACATTTCAAAGACTGGGACTTGGTAAAAACTTTGCGCTGGGTTTTGCCGCTGGCTGTTTTGCCCATTCTACGATCCCAGAGCGAGGCTGGTTCAGCTATTCACTGGAGCTTGAATTGGATGGCTCCAGAAAATGATCCCTGGCTTTTTTGGTTTCGAAATTTTTCCTTCTGGCTTGTTATTCCTTTGGTGGTTATCTTGCAGGCATCAATTCGTCGTCGTTCTCTTCAGCAGAATGAACTCTGGATGGTTGCTCTTTTGGGATTTGGCACAATCCTGCTTACGGCCTTGATGCTGGCTCCTTGGGATTGGGATCAAACAAAAGTTTTTTTGTGGCTGTACCTGTATTGGAATTTTCTTTTTTATCGATTCATTTGGAAAAGCTGCGGGCCACTTCAGAGGGCTTTCATTGTTGGCTTGATTTTGTTTCCAGGATTTCAACAATGGCTTTCATCATTTCCGGCCTATCAAAGCCAGGTGAAAGTTTGGGATATTGATGAAGCCGAAGAAATGCAGAGGCTAGTGAAAGACCTGAGCGTCAATGAAAGTGTGGTGGTGGTGCCAGGCCACAATCATCCCATTCTTGCTACGGGTCAGCAGATCTGGATGGGCTACGAAGGACATACTTGGGCTCATCAGGTCAATTCAGCTCCGAATAAGAAAGTACTTGAGGCCATCAATTCGAAAGATAAGGATAGTTTGAACAAATTCGAGCATAGGCCCAATTGGATTCTGATTCAAAATCACGAACAGCAGGAGATCCCAAAATGGAAGCTGCAAAGTTTCGATTCCTTCGTCCAAGGACTTTGAGTAGTTTTGTTCCTCTCTCAGTAGTTTTTTTATTTGCGGCAAGTTCACATGGGGCTCCTTATTTCAAAGCGCAGATTGAAGGTCTCAGGAAAACCCCTTTAAAAAATCAGCAAGAAGTTGTTAAGCAACTGAGGGAACTTCAAACTGCAGAGTCTCAGGGGGCCCTTGCTGAATGCCAGACTCGTACAAAGCAGCTTTGGAAAACCAAATTGTTGCGGGGCTGGATTGCGGTATCTTATCTTAAGTGTGCGAATGCTCTGACGAGCCCAGGTTTGACGGCTCAGAAGCTGTCGACTGCAGAGCATTTTGCAATCCTTCAAATGATTGGGGAATCCACAGTCTTGTTGGAGCAAGGTGCTTGGGTTAAGGATCTTGATCAGGAATTGCATATTGCTCGCATGAACTGGCTGCGATCTCAGTTGATCGACGCTCAAGCGGCAAAAGTATGGGCACGGGGCACCCAATTGGTTGAAGCCATGATGAATGATCTAGGAAGGAACAAAGACAGGCGCTCCGAAGTTTTCTATTGGGCAGGTGAAATCGCACAATTTAAAAATGATCTTCCGGCTGCAGCAGACCTTTACGAGCTTTCGCTTTCGGAAAAAGAAGTTTCATCCGTGAGAGACCGATTTCGATCGGTTTTGAATCGCCTTCAAAGCAAAAGTCTTGGCATTGATGCTTCGAAAGAAACTGCTGAAGGAGCAGCGAGTGCAACAATGGAAAGTCGTTTGGCAGAGGGTGGATTTGATGAGCGATTTAAAAATAGCCAAAAGAGTTCAGACTCAATTAACTTTCTCGAGGATCTGGTTGCCTATCTCAATGCGTATCCGAATGGTCGTCAATCAAAGTGGGCGTCGGATAAGGCGATCGAGACCCTTTCATCTATTCTTTCGAGAGGGAAAGATGAGCTGTGGACTCCAATTCGAGAACGGGCGCTCGTCACTGGTGAAAAAGCAGAAGCCTCACGTTTGGTGGAATGGGCTCGAGTTTTTCATCGGCGAGGGGAGTGGGAAACTTCGCTTCGTTTTGCTGAGAAAGCTTTGCTCACGATTGGTGATACAGCACTTGCGGCAATTCCACTTTACATTGCAGGCCGAAGTGCGCAATTTCTTGCAGACCATGATCGAAGCCAAAAGTATTTCGAGAAATATTCAATTCAGCATGGGGGCGGAGAAGATCTTTCTGAGGTGGTTTTTCGTTTGGGAATGACCTACCTAAGGAAGAAAGACTATGGCTCCGCCATCGCAGTTTTTGAAAGAGTCCCAAATGTGCCAGGAGGCTCCAAGTATGAGCTATGGGCAAGGTATTGGCTTGTGCGTGCGCTTCAAAAATCAAATAACAGTCGGGCCCAGATTGAAGCGGATCGTTTGGCTGAGCGTTGGCCATTTTCATTCTATGGCATTCGCCTCAATGCTGAGAAAAATCAACAAGCTTGGCTTTGGCCTAACCCGAGCGTGGAAAAAGCGGATTCAATAAAAAAATCCGAATGGACGCTGCCTTCGCTTTATAAAGAAAATTGGGAACGCATTGAAATTTTATCAATGGCGCAGTGGTCTTGGCAGGCGATGGCTGAAATTCAAGAGCTCCCAATTCCTCAAAATACCGAAGCGAAGGCCCTTCTTGCAGAGAGGTGGGCGGGAGCTTTGGCTTTTCCAATCGTCATTCGACTTCTGAATCAGGCCGGTGATTCCAATACAGAATATCGCAACCAGACTTGGGTTCGCATTGCCTTTCCGAAAGCTCATCAGGAAATTGTCGAGCAGCGATCAAAAGAGTATGGAATTCAGTCTCACCTGATTTGGTCTTTGATTCGACAAGAAAGCGCTTTCCATCCACGAGCTATTTCCACGAGCAACGCGATGGGACTCATGCAATTGATTCCTCCGACAGCTAAAGAAATGATCGATGAACTTAAACTCAAAAAGTTGAATTTTCCCGATGACGTGTATCGGCCAGAAATAAATATTCAACTGGGTACTCACTATTTTTCAAAATTACTCAAAGACTTTAAGGGAAATGTCGCAATGGCACTGGCCGGTTATAATGCGGGACCGCATCGCCTAAAAACCTTTTTTCAAGGGCGAACTGGAAATCCTATAGGAACAAGCTTTGAACCCATGGATGAGCTTTGGATTGATGAATTACCTTGGTTTGAAACCAGCTATTATGTAAAAGCGATCCTCCGAAACGTTGTGATGTATCAGGCACTGGATCAAGGTCGTGTGGAGCTTCGAAATCCGATCTGGAATGGACTCGTCCTGAGTCTCAATTCTCGAGAAGGAGCACCTGCAAAAAAATCTACGGATTGAAGGGGTCGTCTTCTTCCGTTAGCCTGAAGGAATGAAAAAGAGTAAAATCTGCAACTCGACCTTTGTGATGATTTTGACTTTGGTGATGACTGTCGGCTGCGCTCATAGAGGAACCACTGATGGAAGCGCCGACGGCGCTCGTGTGAGCGGCGCCCCTGGTAGTGAAGAGAGCGAAGTTCCAGTGGTACAGATTCAAGACGTTGAGTCTTTTCGTGTGAACGATCCAGAGCCCCCACAGGTCATTGCAGAGGAATTGGAAGCAATTCCAACTGAAGTGAATGAAAAAGTTGAACAGTGGCTCAAGTATTTTCAAGGCAGTCGGGGTCGGCCGCACATGGAGCGTTATCTTTCGCGAATGACTCGCTATTCGACACTCATGAAGCGAATCTTGAAACGCAATGGCCTGCCTGAAGATCTGATCTATATTGCTCTCATTGAATCCGGATTTAGCTCTAAGGCGACCAGTCACGCTGCGGCCGTGGGCTATTGGCAATTTATTCGCGGAACCGGGAAGCGCTATGGACTTGAAATCAATACTTTGGTGGACGAAAGGCGCGACCCTGTTCTATCCACCCAGGCGGCGGCGGAATATTATCGAAGTTTATACGGAGAATTCAATTCTTGGTACTTGTCGATGGCGGCCTACAACGTGGGTGAAAATCGTGTTCGGCGCGAAATCAATCGGAATTTTACGAAGGACTTTTGGACCCTGGTTAAGAAACGAAGACTTCCTAAAGAAACGATGAATTACGTTCCTAAATACATCGCGGCAAGGATGATCGGCAAGAATCCTGAGCAATATGGTTTTGCCAATATTGAATACGAACAACCTTTGGAATTTGAACTGATTCGTTTTGATAAGCCAATCAGCCTGAAGGTGATGGCTGAAAAGATGAATATGGAATACGAAGAACTTCGAATTCTGAATCCTAAATTTCGCGGAGACATTGCTCCCACCAAAGAAAACGGTGTGCTTGAGCTCAAGATCCCGCTCACAATGTCGCAAGTGGCATTGAAGGCCGCAGCGGAATCCGTAGTGGATAAAGTGGAGTATATCGCCGATACGGGCGAAACGGAAACCTACAGAATCCGCAGCGGTGATTCTTTATATTCCATTGCTCGTAAACATCGAACCACCATTGGTTGGCTAAAGGATGTGAATGATCTCAAGCCGGGCCGAAAGCTTCGCATCGGTCAAAGAATGATCGTCCCTGTACCCGGGTCTTCGGGAAAGGCGCTGGCGCAGTCCAAGCGCAAGAAGCCTCCTGAACCTGCTCAGGCTGAAACCAAACAAGCCGCGGAGAATGTGGCTGTAGCCAATCCTGAAATCGTGAAAGGCAACAATGTTTTTTACGTCGTTCAAGCTGGTGATACCCTTTCTGAAATAGCGGAGGAATATGATTCCACTGTGCGAGAGCTTCGCAAAATGAACCGTCTTTCAAAGCGAATGGTTTTGCGTCCCGGAATGCGCCTTCGAGTGCCGAAAGATGAAGGTTTACCAGAAGATCCGAATGAACCAAACAAAGTTCGTGCGGACTCCAAAGTGGATGCCGAGCCCGATATAGAAAAAGCGGATCAAAAAGATGAGCAAGAAGTGACACCAGAAGATAAAAAATCTTCGCGTGCACAAGCTCGAAGACCTGCGCAGAAAGCCATGGTTCAAAGCAAAGCTGTTCGAAAAAATGTGAAAGTTGCAGCGAAGAAAGTCGTCATTGCTCAGAAAAAGCGCCCTCTCAGTTTCATTCATACGGTTAAACGCGGTGAGAGTCTTACGCAGATTGCTGAAAAATACGGGGTGGCTTTGTCTGAACTTGTTGAAAAAAATGCGAAGTTTAGAAATCGACCCCTTTATGTGGGGTCGAAGGTTTTGGTTCCCAATCGTTCGACAAGATAACTCTTCAACTGCAGCATTATAAGCCGAGTTTTTTCATGCCTAACTGCCATGGCAGAATCCAAACTCCATCTCGTTTGGATTCTTTTTTTCCCCCGTGGAATAAAAACGGTTGGGCTTTTGGCCTATAGTACTTTTTAAAGTCTAATAGTCCCCGCAAATCAGCATCGTTCACAGTATCAGAGGCCTTGACTTCAACTGGAAAAACATCGTTCTCAATGCTAAAGATAAAATCGATCTCGAGGCCGCCTCGAGTTCTGAAGCTAGAAGCTGAGAATTTCTTGTTGCGTGCCCAGCAAGAATTTTGAACTTGATTGAAAACAAGTTGCTCCATGAGAATGCCTTTTCGATCTTCGGAGGCTTCAAAATTTCCCATGAGTCCATTGTAAACCCCATTATCAAAAAGATAGAATTTAGGATGTTTGATCAGGTCAGCTGATTCTAAAGATGGATCAAACGGCAAAAGACGAAAGCCAATGAGTGTATCCTCCAAAATTTCAAAAAAACGTGGGATGCTGTGGCGAGATATCTTGGCTATTTTTGACAACTTACTATAGTCGATAAATTTACCCACTTCACCGCAGGCGGCCTGAAAAAACCGGGCGAAACTTGGCAAACTTCGCACCAAGGCTTCTTGTTGAATTTCTTCTTTCAAGTAACTTGTGCCGTAAGATCGCAGCACATCATGACGATCTTCTATTTCCTTTTCAAAATGGACGCCCGGAAGTGTGCCATTTTTTAGAACCTCTTGTGTATTCAAGCGATAATCACATTCGCCAGTTGTGAGGGCCCCTAAATTAAAATTTAGGACTCTGCCAGGCAGCAGATTTGCGCCTCCTCTGCGTAGTTTTCGTGCGCTCGAGCCGGTGAGGAAAAACCGCATTCCTTTTTTTTGATCAATGTAATATTGCACTAGATTCAATAACTCAGGAAGCCTTTGCACTTCATCAATGAATACAGACTTCCAAGCTTGTTCCTCAATTTTATCTTTAAATGATTCAAGATTGGAGCTCAGCTCAATAAATAGAGTTTCATCTGAAAGATTAAAAGTCAGCTCAGGCCTCAGTGACTGGATCAAGGTTGACTTACCGACCTGCCTTGGACCAAGGAGCAAGATGCTTTTTGAGGTTTTTTCTATTCGCGAGGCTATCAACCTAGGTGTATACATGCTCATATTGTATGTAAATATGAGCATGTATACAACAAAATAAGTTCTTTCGGCCTCTGGTCAGCTCATGTCTTTGACTCGAGGCAACTGGCCGTTTCACTCATTCGGAGCGGAATTAGTTAAAGTCTTTGTACTTACTCGAAATCTTGATGACCTGCTCCTGGTGTCCAAGGTTGTAACCGTGGGCTTGGTAGGGTTTTCTCATAACCGCCCAATAACGAGTTGCTCCCCGGCGCTTGAGGCTTCCTTCAGAATCTCTGAAATCACCATCGATGGCTGAATCCTTGGAAACGTACCTTGAAAACATTCGTATTCCGCAAGAGAGGTTCAAGATTGGATTTACAAGTAGATCTTCTGGCAACCAATCTGGGGACTCTGCAACTTTGCATTCTTTTCGACTGAGAGCAAAAAGCCCCACGCTCTTATAACCCAAGCCGGGCTCAGCAAAAGTGGTCCCCGGTTTGAAACTGCTTTCAAATTTAACAAGTCCACCAAAAATTCTCAGCCAGCAGATCTCTTGATGCATCTTGGAAGCATTGGAGTATCCAGGGCAAAATCGACCAATGTCTTTAGCCGTATTTAGGTTTCTCCAGTTCGAACGAATTTCCGCGATGACCAAGTCAGTCCAATAGTCATTCGCTTCGGACCGAGGCCACACCGAAGACTTGTAATATACTTGCATATCTTGAGAGTGCTTTGAGGCTCCCTCCGTGCGGATTTCATAAGAGCCTTCCTCCTTCTTGAGGCTGGCTTGAAATCGAGCCTGTTTTTCCACTGCTGCCGTGTAAGCTGCCTTGGCTCGTTCCAAACGTGTTTCAGCAAGCTTGAACTTTTCCTGCGCTGTCTTATTTTTGTCTTTTGAGGTTGCCAGCGCTCGAGCAGCAGCATCGTTTTCTTTTTTGGCCGCAGCGAGTTCCGCTTCAGCCTTCTTCAGAGATGATCCCGCAGCCCCCGCAACAGAAGTCGCCTTGTCTGCACTGGACTTGGCATCGTCTCTGGTTTTTAGCCTTGCCGCGCCTTCAGCTTTTTCTTTGGCCGCTAGTTTTGCATCCGCTTCTGCTTTTACCATCGCCTGCTTTTCGGCTTCGAGTAAAGCTTCCATCTCAGATTTCGCTCCGCTAACAATTGCCAATTTTCCATTGTTTCCATTGATGGACAAATCAAGCTGAGCGCTCCATTTCTTGGCTTCAGCAATGGACTTTTCAGTCTTAGAAATTTTTGAATTGAGATCATCCATCTGAGCTTTGATCTTCTTGTCTGCGGTGAGTTTCTGATCTGCAGCGATTTTTGTCTCTAAATCCGTTTTGCTTTTCTTGAGGACGTCGAGCTCTTTCTCCAACTTTTCAGCATAGGCATCCGAGGTCTTCTTTTTTGCGATCAGAGCGTCGGCTTCTGCCTGCGCGCTCTTCACTTTTGCGGCGAGGGCAGACTTTGCATTTTTTGCTGCATTGAAGACGGCCTGAGATTTATCAGCGATCGCCTGAGCAGCTTTGTATTCATCATAGGCCTTTTTATATTCGGCTTCCGCCAATTTAAGAGCGGCAATAGCCTCATCTTTTTTGGTATTTTTCAAGCTAAGATCTGCGCGCGCAGCTGTCTCGGATTGAGTTCTCGAAGCAACTTTAAGGTCCGCGGACTCTTGAGCTTTAGTCTTAGCATTGAGATCCCTCTCCGCTGCGACTTTGTCGGACAGCGCAGAAGCGTAAGACTTTTTCTTTTCCCCCTCTTCGGCTTGAGTCATCTCAATTTCGAAAGCTGTCTGAGCCAAGCGATTGGCAAGAGCTTGAGCTTTCCCAGAATTGAGCTCTCCGACCAATTGTCGCGCGGAAGAAAGTTCATCAGCAGCTTTTTTCTGTTCTGTGTTTGCAACTTTCAATAGGTCGGTCTTATCAGAAAGCACTTGTTCGGCACTTTTCGTGATTTCCGTTTTGGCTTTTGAATCCTCCAGCGATTTGGCAGCGACTTCGATGGATTTCGCTAGTTGTTGCTTCGCTACTTCAAGTTTTCCTTGAGCTGCGGTGAGCTTTGCTTTCGCATCGGCTAAATTTTTCTCCGAATTTTTTTCTGTCGCTTGGGCCTTGGCTTCTTTGTCTTTCAAAGACTTGAGCTTCTCATTGGCTTTCTTAATTTTATCATTGTAAGAGGACAGCTCAGCTTTGAAGATCTTATCAGCAGCCGCGTTCGCATCTAGGGCAGCTTTCTTGAGGGCCGCGACTTCGCTATTGTATTTTGCCATCGTGGCCTTGTTCGCATCCTCAATCGACTTTTTAATTCGAGCCACTTCTGCTTTGTGTTTAGCTTCATTAGCCTTATTGCTATCAGCTGCGGCCTTCTTGAGTGCTGCGACTTCTGAGTTGTATTTCTCTGTGGTTATTTTGTTTTTATCAGCAGCAGCTTTTTTTCCCGCAGCGACTGCCGCATTGTAACTATCCTGTGCGGCCTTGTTTGCAGCAGTTGCGGCTGCCAATTCCTGTTCAAAAACTTTCTTGGCTTCGGCTGATTGATCCTTTGGAGCTGTTGGGATGGCTACCAGTGTGGGTTCTGCAGGAACTTCAGCTTGGACCAATTCGGGCATTGAAGGAAGAACGGCTTCCACCTGAGCGGGTGCCTCGGGGTACTGAGCCGTGAGAAGAGTTGGTGCTTCAGGGATTATCGGTAGGATAGGAGTGGGAGCTTTCGGCGCGAGGGGTTTTAGTGACTGCAACTCGACTTCGGCAGTGACGACCTCTTGAATGGCTGACTTTAGTTGGGTCTTCGCATTCGCAAGAGCTGCTTCTGCAGAAGCCAAATTCTTCTCCGCTAAGGCCAAAGATTGTTCGCTCCCGAGCAAGTTCTTTTCTGCATTCTTTTGAGAAGCAGCCGTAGAGGCCGCCACCTTCTGAGCTGCATCTGAAAGTTCTTTTTTCTGCATAAAATCATTTTTCGCAGCAGCCTGAACTTCTGCCGCAGTTGTAGCTTTGCTCTTGGCCGAGGCATACAGCTTGATTGCTGCATTCAATCTCAGCGAAGCCTTATACTCGATCTCGTTAGATATCCCTGCCGGATAGTTCTTTTCAGGACTTTGCGAGACTCTTTGGGAAGCTTGCTGCGGACGCTGCGACTTTTGTTGAGAGATCGCATCTGCCGAGACCTGGGCCGAAACTTGTGCCGAAGCGATCACTACGCAGGATAACAGCAAAGCAGACTGGCATTTCTGAGTAAACTTGATCATATAAAATCCTCCCCAGCGAAAGTAACGAATGAAAGATACGATTCGTTTTCATCACGGCGAGCATTGTTTAGAATACTTATAATTTTTGAAAGAGGCGAGAGCAAAAAAGATGGGCTTTTGAAGATCTTACTGCAGAGAATCCTAAAAGTGACAAATCTCAGCGTGAAAAAATGACATCCAAGACTCTTTGCAAATCGAACTGCGATTGCTGCGCTCGGGCGAGCTTATGCCACTTTGATCAAGTCTGCTCTTTTAAATCGAAAGTCTTTTTTATTTGGTTTAGTATACTTTATCTTTCCTTCCTTCACTTTTCTTCGCAAGGTCGACTCAGATACGCCAAGGATTTTACAGGCTTCTTTCATCGTGACCTCGTCATCTCCTGAAAAAAATTGACTTGAATCAGTGATGTCGACTCCCAATACATTGCCTTTTTTGTCGAGACGAACGACCACCCCATTTTCGAAGTAAGATTGAGCTTCAATGCCTTCTTTGAAGTCGATGGAAACAAAGTCAATCTCAGGTCTATGAACTATCTTCATTTTCTCACCTCGAAGTTTACTAACAAAGTTACAATTTCAATTTCATCCTCAGAGATTTTTTCTACCACTACCGCAGCAACTAAGTTGTCCTTACGACGGGGAAATCTTTTGTAGAGAATCGATTTTTCTTTAGACTGAGGAATTCTGCCATCGGGCGCTTCCAAAATCAGATTCACCTCAGCTACAGTTACAAATCGTTCCTGCATTCTTTCTACGGCATGAGGCTGAAATCTAATTTTCATTCTAAAAGCATATAGAAGTGTTCATAAATAGGCAACAACTATTTATATCTGGTCAAATGAGTTAGCGGCACAGGGCCCTTGCGAGGCCCACAGCCTGTCCGCGAGCACTGAGGATTTGCCCATCTGAAAAGTAAATTTCAGTGGTACGGGAAACTTCTGCCAGCTGCGCTGTCGCAATCAACTTTCGATCTTGCTTTCGCACCTGTCTGATCATTTCTGAAGCCGCTTGTCCTGTGAGTTGAATACTTTCAACTAAAACTTTGTTTCTCGTTTGTATGGCTCCAGCCAGAAGAGCCAAATGAATTGGATTTTTGGTGATGATCGCGCTGGCCCCTTTTTCTTTGAAGGGAGCCCAAGGTATTAAGTTTTCAGTGAGACCATCTTTGATGTCTTTTGCAAAGAAGGGCTCAAAGGGCGGAGCATTCGGATTTGGTCCTTGTCTGAAATGCTGATTCAGTGGAGGTGAGTTCGGCATTGCCAGGGTAGGAATAAAGAGGCTTGAGACATCTCGCGAGCGCATCTTGAGTTTGTTATAAAAAAAGTCCTGCCACTCGTCGCGAAGGGCAGTAACTTTTGCTGGCTCATTTTTGCTGGCTAAGAAGCGTTTTCGGATGTCTTTAAATTTTTGCTGATAGAGCCGATTCTGCTCGGAATCTGCTGGCGCAGCCACCGGCGCTGTGTCTGAGTGAAAAGAAATAACACTTCCTGGTCTTAGATTTTGTACAGAATAGGTCGCCGGGGAAAGTGGCTGGCCGGAATTTTCTTCTTCAAGACTGGCCAATCGAAAAGCCCAAGGTCGTTCGGAACCTAAAAGATAATTGATGTAAGCATTTCGTGAGATGAGTGAGCCCCCCAACGCCGGATTCACACGCACGGAGGGCGCTAAATCTGTCAGTGCTTCGAAGCGGAGTTCCGAAAGAATCGGCATCTTGGTTTGCCGTGCGCTGATGATCGGGGGAGCTGTCTCTGTAACCCAAGCTGGATGGGCGTATTCCCCATAAAAAGTCTCGCCCGGATGTCTGGTGAGTTGAATTGGAGAAGCTCCGCTTCCTTCAGATTGACCTGGCATTTTGTCGATGAAGCAGCTGTCGAAAAAGTATTTCGTCATGAGGGTGTTGGCCATGTTGAAGTTGCCTTCATGCGTTTCTGGCTTGGAGTACCGAGCCGGAAAGTCCTCTTCAGGCTCGCGACGGCTGGTTTTTGTGACATTTGAAAATTCTGGTTTGATGTAACCGCTGAGATTTTTATTTGTTTCTTCGAATGGATCTTGGGAAGTCTCAAGATCGCTGCGATTACTTTTTGGTGAATCTGAGTGTCCTGCATCGAAAACCAATTGGTCCGCGCGCAGGCGGCAGGTGAGGGCGAGATTCAAAAGTTCTTGCGGACAAGTAAAACCAGGGGTGCCAGCTTCTTGCGAACTCAGAAATCGTGTGGTGATTTTATTTCCTGTTTTTAGGAAGTGTATTGTGTATTCAGGCTTGCTGAATGGCTTGAAAGGAGCCGGCTCGGTCTTGGATTCCAGCTCTCGCGGTGAGCTGCAGGCAGCTCCGGCAAGACAGAGGACGGCAGTGGTTAGGTGAAAAGTGATTCTTGTTTTCCTTGTGCCACCGAATGGTTTTATTTTCATGCGCTTCCCCCTAACGAAATTGTGACATGGGCAGGCAGGGGGGCCAACTGGACCAGCGGACTTGCGCTGGGCTTTAGTCGTGGCTATCAAACAGATTGTTTATCGTTTGTCGAACCCAGAGGAAAAGCGAAGTAACTCAACTTGGAATTAACTCAGGAGCGATTGGATTTAAATCAGAATGAACTCAAGATGAACTCAAGATGAATAGAATCACTTTAGCAAAATCTCCACTCTTAAGATGAATGATATGGGCTTACAAAGCTATGCCGGTCCAGATCCAGAAAATGGATTTGGAGAATATGCTTACCCTGATTTTATTCGCCATCGATTGTGCGAGTCGCAGTAGAGGCGAAGATTCGATTCAGAGTTCGAGCCGCCATTTGCAAAGGGCCGGATGTGATCAATTTCGAGAGCATGCGTGGAGTTGCACCTTTGTCCGGTCTTGGGGTTCTGGTATTCACATCTTCCTTTCGCTTTTGTCCAGATTTGCCGGCGAATTGAGATGGAAATGTATCTTGAACTCTGAGATGAATTCACCTGGGGCGCCAACGGCAATGATGCGTTAACCACGGCTTTAACGAGTGGCTCGACGAAGGGAGTTTCTTTCCCCTCTGCAGTTTTGTTCACCGATTTTTCTACCGAATCGCCTGTTGTGTTCTTTATCGATTCATCTGCTGAATTTGCCGCCGGCGCAACTTTTGCCGACTTATTTTCTGAGTGATCAGATGAATTGTCCAAGGACTCGAAATTCCGCCGAAGAGGATCCAATTTCTTCAGTGCTAAATCAGCAAGTTCTTCGAAGAGGGCTTCGTAACTTCCAGAGTAATTTTTATGTGCTAACAATCCCTTGAGTGTGTCCAGTTTGGCCATAAGCTTTGGATTGGCAGAAAACTGAATCAATGTTCTCTCGTCTTTGAGAACTTTCGTCCGTTCTTGCGCCACAGGCTGAATTTCGGGAAATGCCACCGCAAGCGTTCGCTGACATTCTCGATTGGATGAATTGACCAGCTTAACCAATAGATCTCGCTTTAGGGTGGAAGCCAGTGGAGGCACAGAAATACATTTTCTACGATCATCTTCTCGCCGAATTTGATTTTGCAATTCGGCTGCATTGGACAAAGAAATTTCACCACTCTCAATTTTAGTTTCAAGTTCAGGAAGACTTCGCAGTAAGCGCATCGCGCGGATGCGAACGAGGGCCTCAGCCTCGGAATAGCCAAGTTCCTGAATGCAGAACTTGTAGAGTGATGGGTGACCACTGGACAGTTGCAATTTTCGTTTTTCGACTTCGTTGAGTAAATGCAAAATTTGAAGAGTCATTGCCTTTTCGCTTTTTACAAAGTCTTTGAGGCTTGGAACCAATTTTTCGTTGCTCCAGTTTTTGTAGTTCATAATGGGCTCCTTGGCTCTTAGGCCTATGAGTAAAGATTGAAGGCAACTTAGCACGATTTTGTGATGGGGGATTTTTAGGGCGAGAATGCCGCCCTTGGGTTTAGGATTCTTTCAATGCGCTCGTTCGAGAATTTGGATTTAGGATGCTGTCCTGGACAATGTGAGGCTGTGCAGGCCGCAGATCTAATTCAGTTCTGTCTGCGAAAGTAGATGTGAAGAAAACGAGGAAACTACTGTCAAGTATTATTGAAAAACTCGTTGCGCAAATTGCAAATTTCTGAATTATTCTTTAATCGCGAATGGCCTTCAAAAGTTTCGAAAAGATTTTCAAACTTCAGGAATTTCTCACTCCTCCACTGCAGTTTCAAATTTCGAAGCATTCACGAACTTCTGCTCCATCTCCAAAATTAGCATTATCATGAAATCTCAGAAAGAACTCAAAGTCCCAGTGGCCATCTCAAACTCCCAAACTCCCAAACTCGTGAGCTAAGCCTCAGATATTGGAAAGTCTTCCAAAGCCGATTCGCAAGCGATCCGTCTTAACCAAGTTTACCAATCCAAAAAAAAGCTGTGAATTTTCGAGGAATCAATGCCATGTCTAATTTTAATTTTATAATTAGAGAAAAGCTGGATCATCAAAACTGAAACATCTAGTTGTAATGAAAATTGAAGAATTTTATCTGATTTAAGAATTGATGAAAAAAAGAAAGAAATTTGAAAAACCCAAACCCAAACCCAAACCCAAACCCAAAAAAACAAACAGCTTCACACCCTAATCAATCTTTTCCATCAACGGCAAAAAGCCAGAAAAGAAGAAAAGATAACCCACGATGCAAAATCCCTTTTACGACCGTGGGTTTAAGGGGAATGAAACCTGTCTATAATTTTTAGAAATTTATTTCCTTCCATTGCGCATATCCTTTGGCGCGATAGAGGTCAGTCTATGACCCCAGTCCTCTGGCAACCTGGCAAACTTTCCTGAGGCACCCTAGCAAAATACTCGCTGGCGTTCTCCCGGTTTAAGTCCCACTGGCTTTGCGTCGCCGAATTTCTTCGGTTTTGCCCTGAGCAAAGAAAGGCTTCAAAGTACTTGATCCTCAGTCCGTCTAAAGGCCTCCTTTTATTCGGGTTTATAACCTTATCTGAACTCAGGATAACTCGACTTTAGTCGGTCGTAAAGATTGTCGACGTAGATTCTCAAATTACTGCGAATTATGTATCGATTTTAGCTCTCAAAAACGCTCGGGAACAGCGTGAGTGTATCAATCTGAAAAATCCATTGGCTCGCAAAGCAAAGACCAGAGCTCAAGGCATAGAGAGCAGAGCTCAGTTAAAAACAAGGAACAAACAGAGAACCATCAAAGATCTTCCCAAGAGCCAGGATTACTCCTTAGACCCCGCCACCAAGATAAACTCCTGTGGATCCGCCTCGACGATCAAGAGCTGGTTAATTGATTTGGCTGCGAACAAAGCCAAAGCGATGGAAATTGCGATGAGAGCCATCCAGACCCTCCAGCTAATTGTTTCTTCAAACTGATTGTGTCGTAGATTCATGGAACCTCCCTCTCTAGAGCTGACAAGAAGGAAGGCGCCATCGGTTAAAGTTTACCGAAAAAAATAGCAGGAACAAACACAGCCCAATAAACTTCAGGCCTTAATAATCTTCTCCGCAATTTCCATAAAACTCTTCGCTTCAAGACCTGTAGGATGACTTTCCACGACGGGAATTCCCATCTCGCCAGCAAGACCGACACTGGGATGAAAAGGCAGCTCGCCCAAGCGAGGCACTTGGTGCTTATCAAAAAAGGCATTCAAATCACCTTTGGGAAAAAGCTGAATTTTTTCAGTGGCACCGGCAGGAATAAAATAAGACATGTTTTCAATAAAACCCAAAATAGGAGTGCTGACTCGTTTCCACATATCGAAAGCTTTCTTCACATCGGTCAAAGAAAGATTTTGTGGAGTCGAAACAAGAATGGCTCCCTTCAATGGAACTTTTTGCGCCAAAGAAAGCTGGACATCACCGGTGCCCGGAGGCAAGTCCACCAATAGATAATCCAGCTCGCCCCATTTCACATCGCGAATGAATTGATCAAGAGCTTTGAAAAGCATAGGACCACGCCAGACCACGGCAAGATCTTCTTCCACCAAAAAGCCGATGCTCATCAATTTCAAATTGAAACGGACGAGTGGTTGTATTGATTGGTCTGAGCCGATCTCTGGTTTCTGATTCAAGAGTCCAAACATGCGCGGCAATGATGGACCGTAGATATCCGCATCGAGTAAGCCGACTTTAAAGCCATGTTTTGCCAAGGCCATAGCCAAGTTTGCTGAGACAGTGGATTTTCCGACGCCACCTTTTCCCGAACTGATCGCAATAATATGTTTCACTCCGGGAATTGATTTTTGTTGGTCAAATGGATTATTCGAGGGGCTCATGCTTGCCATTAACCGATCCTTAATTTTGTGGTCCGAGAGCACTTGAGTTCTGCTCCCAAGACAGTGGATAATAGACTCATGATGTCTAGCCAATCCTTTCTTTGGATACAAGTCGCAGTGGGAGCCGCTTTGCTCGTGCTGTTACTATGGCGTCGCTCGAATAAGCAGCCGACGGTGCTAAAACTCAAGGAAGGGGAACCCCTTCGACCTTCGTTTCCAAGCTATCAGACCGGCCAAAACCAAAACCAGAACCAAAGCCGAAGCGAAAATCCAAGCCGAAGCCTCCCGCAGCAGCAAGGACCAAGACCAAGAGCCCGGCAATTGGGCGTGAGCGAAGAAACTCTTCAGGAAAGTAGAATTGGAGCTGAAAAAAGCCTCAACGTTCTTTTCAATTACAATGGACACACTTGGGATGCCTTTGAAATTCTCGGCATTCCCGCGGGTGCTCCGCCGGCTTTGGTGGAATCTGCTTACCGCAGAATGAAAGCAAAAACAGCCCCTGAGTCTCAAGCATTTATTGAAGCTGCCTATCAAGCCATACAAATCACCCGTCGCCGTGCCTAAAACTCAAAGAAAATTTACTGCTTTTTCTTTAAGGCTTTTTCCATAATCAATGGATCAATGGGTTCGCGATACTCTGGCTTGAGCAGCCCTCGATGGCACATATAGCAATCCGCCTTAGGGCGTTTGTCTCGGCCGTCGAGGCCATTATCAATCAAAAGCTGAGTGAGTTTCATATGTTCTCTGGCTGTCTTGAATGCAGGCAAAGCATCATCTTTAAAGTTTTTAGAATTGTGGCAGGCCACGCAAGTCACGTTCAGCTGCCGACTGATGTTGATCATTTGGATGCGGGTTTCTTCTTCTGTATTGCGAAATTGTTCGGCTCCAATGTGCGACACAAGAGGATCCTTAGATTTTGCTTCATCATCAGCCTCAGCCCAGCCGAAATTGAGCAAAAAAATTGAACACAAAACAAGCTGAGACTTCATCCCCACCCAAGACCCCAATCTGCTGCCTTCAGCATAATAGGCAAAAGCTAAAAGAGTCACTTCCCTCGCGCAAAAAAAGGTGCTTTGATGACCCATCTAAAAGCCTAGGTTTCTGATTCGAGGGAGGAATAATCATGTCTGAGCAAAACGTAAGCAATAACACCCGGACCCGCCCTTTGACCGACCTGAGTACTTTAGTCTCACTCTGTAAGCGGCGAGGCTTTGTGTTTCAAAGTTCCGAAGTCTATGGCGGACTTGGCTCTTGCTATGATTATGGTCCCTTGGGCTCATTGATGAAATACAACGTCAAGATGGCTTGGTGGAAAGTAATGACTCGGCGTCGAGATATCTGTGGAATCGATGCTTCCATTCTCATGCATCCCACAGTTTGGAAAGCCTCTGGCCATGTGGACGGATTTTCAGATCCCTTGGTCGATTGCAAAGATTGCAAAACTCGTTTTCGTTCGGACAATACTGAGTCCTACCTGAAAGAAAAAAAATGTCCGCAGTGTGGCTCAAAAAATTTATCAGAGCCCCGAAACTTTAATCTCATGTTCAAAACTCATATGGGGCCCGTCGAAGACGCCGGTAACGTTGTCTACCTCCGTCCAGAAACTGCTCAGGGAATTTTTGTCAATTTCTTGAATTGCCAAACCAGCACTCGCTACAAAGTTCCCTTTGGAATCGCGCAAATCGGAAAGTCTTTTCGGAATGAGATCACTCCCGGAAATTTTATTTTCCGTACCCGCGAATTTGAACAAATGGAAATGCAGTATTTCGTCAAACCCGGCACCGATGATCGGGCCTTTGTAGATTGGAAAGAGACGCGCATGAAGTTTTACACGCGCTATGGTCTAAAGGCCGAAAATTTACGTTTCTTGCCTCATGGTCCAGGGGAACTTGCTCACTATGCGAAAGCAGCCGTCGATGTGCAGTACCAATTTCCAATTGGTTGGAGCGAGCTTGAAGGTATTCACAATCGTTCTGATTTTGATTTGTCTCAGCACATGAAATTTTCAGGCAAAAGTTTGGAATATTTCGACGAAGCCTCAAAAGAAAAATTTATTCCTTATGTCATCGAAACCGCCGTGGGCTGTGATCGACTGTTCTTGGCTTTCTTGTGTGATGCTTACCGCGAAGAAATTCTCGGCGCCGGTGGTGGCGGTGCCAATGACGGAGCCGGCGAAGGGAATAAGAGCGATGAAGACGTCCGTGTTGTTCTGGGCCTGCATCCTGAAATCGCCCCAATCAAAGCCGCAATTCTGCCGCTCTCTAAAAAAGACGATTTGATTTCCATTTCGCACAAATTGCGTGATGAACTTTCTCTGGATTTTGAAGTCCTTTATGACGAATCGGGCTCGATTGGAAAGCGTTACCGCCGTCAAGATGAAGTTGGTACGCCTTATTGCCTGACCGTGGATTTTGATACTCTTCAGGACCAAGCTGTGACGCTTCGGCACCGGGATCGAATGACCCAAGAAAGAGTGCCTTTGGCTCAAATCAACGAATTATTCAGAGAAAAATTGCGAAATTTTTAGCGCGGCTATTTTTTTATATCTTTTGACCCAAGCAGGAGGTTCTGAACTATGAATCAACCCGTGAATCAACCCGTGAATCAACCCGTGAATCAACCCGTGAATCAACCCGAAAAGTTTGTTTATTTCTTTTCCATGGGCGAAACCGACGGAAATGCCAGCATGAAGGCACTCCTCGGTGGTAAGGGTGCGAATCTCGCAGAGATGACTTCCCTTGGAATTCCTGTTCCTCCGGGCTTTACGATTTCCACGGAAGTTTGCAGTCACTTTTACCAGAACGGCGGACAACTGCCCGCTTGGGTTCAGCCAAAAGTTTTAGAATCCCTTCAGCGGGTTGAAAAAATGATTGGCAAAAAATTCGGCGATAAATCGAATCCACTTTTGGTTTCCGTCCGATCGGGTGCCCGGGCCTCCATGCCCGGGATGATGGATACGATTCTCAATCTTGGTTTGAACGATGAAACGGTTCAGGGATTGGCGACGGCCTCTGGAAATCCTCGCTTTGCTTGGGACTCCTACCGGCGCTTTATTCAGATGTATTCCGATGTGGTGATGGGAATGAATTCCTCACTTCTTGAAGTGACCTTGGAAGATATTAAGGACGAAAGAAAATATAAAGAAGACACGGAAATGACTGTCGAAGATCTTCAGCATCTGGTGAAGAAGTTTCGCGACCTTATTAAAAATACGACAGGACAAGCTTTTCCCCAGGATCCCCATGAACAGCTTTGGGGTGCGATCTCTGCGGTGTTTCGTTCATGGCATACTCCGCGCGCCGTCACTTATCGCGAGCTTCAAAATATTCCTGAAGAATGGGGCACTGCTGTCAATATTCAGTCTATGGTTTTTGGAAATATGGGGAATGATTCTGCGACGGGCGTGGCTTTCACCCGGAATCCCAGCACTGGTGAAAAAGCTTTTTACGGAGAGTTTTTGATCAACGCCCAAGGTGAAGATGTGGTTGCGGGCATTCGCACGCCGCTGACAATTTCAAAATTGAACGAGCTGATGCCAAAGGCTTACCAGGAACTGACTCAGATTTATTTAAAACTCGAAAAGCATTACAAAGATATGCAGGACATTGAATTCACAATCGAGCGCAATCATCTATGGATGCTGCAAACGCGCACAGGTAAGCGAACTGCAAAGGCTGCACTGCAAATTGCTTGCGACATGATCGATGAAAAGCTGATTTCTGAAGGCGAAGCCATTCTTCGTTTGGATCCGGCTTCGCTAGATCAATTGCTTCATCCAGTTCTTGATCCCAAAGCGGATCGAACACTTTTAGCGAAGGGTCTACCTGCAAGTCCTGGTGGAGTATCCGGTGCAGTGGTTTTTACTAGTGAAGATGCAGTTGCTTGGAAAGAACGCGGGAAAAAAGTCATTCTCACTCGAGTAGAAACATCCCCGGAAGACATTGCGGGTATGAATGCGGCTCAAGGTATTTTGACCAGCCGAGGAGGAATGACCTCACACGCGGCGGTCGTAGCTCGCGGCATGGGAAAATGCTGCGTGGCTGGTTGTGGTGATATTGAAATCGATTATTCGGCTAAAACTCTGCGCGTGAAAGGTTATGTCATCAAAGAAGGCGATATGCTGACCTTGGATGGCAGCACTGGCGAGATTTTCCTCGGTGAAGTGAAGACACTCGAACCTGAACTTTCAGGTGCCTTTGATCGCATCATGAAAATCGCGGATTCCAAACGTCGCCTCAAGGTCCGCGCCAATGCGGACACTCCAAAAGATGCCACCACAGCAAGAAATTACGGAGCCGAAGGCATCGGTCTTTGCCGGACCGAGCATATGTTTTTTGGACCGGATCGCATCGATGCTGTTCGTGAAATGATCATCGCAGATAATAAAACGGACCGCGAACGTGCACTGGCAAAACTTCTGCCGATGCAGCGTGAGGATTTTAAAGCCCTCTTTGAAATTATGAAAGGTTATCCTGTGACCATTCGGCTGCTGGATCCTCCACTGCATGAATTTGTTCCTCATACGGATAAAGAAATTCAAGATTTCGCCACTCGTGTGCGCGGTGACTTCGCGGCAATAAAGTCCAAGATCAATTCATTGCATGAGTTCAATCCAATGCTGGGTCATCGCGGCTGCAGACTGGCGATCACTTATCCCGAGATTTACCAGATGCAGGTGCGAGCCATCGCCGAAGCCGCCTGCGATGTGATCAAGGCCGGAGCGCAGCTGGTTCCTGAAATTATGATTCCTTTGATTGCAACTCACAAGGAACTTGAAATCCTGCGAGCCCAAGCTCACGATGAGGTTCGAAAAGTTCAATCCGAACGAAGTGTGGAATTCAAATATCAGATCGGCACGATGATTGAGCTTCCTCGAGCCGCTGTTACTGCTGATAAAGTAGCACTTTCTGCCGACTTTTTCAGCTTTGGCACCAACGATTTGACCCAAACGACTTTAGGTCTTTCGCGCGACGATTCGGGAAGGTTTCTTGGTAGTTACGTCTCTCAAGGAATCTTTGCTCGGGACCCCTTTGTGACGATCGATCAAGAAGGAGTCGGCTTTTTAGTTAAAACCGCGGTTGACTTAGGAAAGCGGACAAAGCCAGATTTGAAGACTGGGATTTGCGGTGAACACGGCGGAGACCCCGCCAGCGTTGAATTTTTCGATCGTGTGGGTCTTGACTACGTGAGTTGCTCGCCTTACCGCGTGCCCATCGCAAGATTGGCCGCTGCGCGCGCAAGCCTCAGTAAAAAGATGACCTGAGAAAATGACCTGAGAAAATGTCTTAAGGAGAATGTCTTGAGAATTAAGAAAATCGAACTTATTGGCTTTAAATCGTTCAAGGATAGAACCGTCATTCATTTCGATGCAGGTATCACTGGAATCGTCGGACCCAATGGCTGTGGCAAATCCAATATCGTGGATGGCCTTGTCTGGGTTATGGGTGAAATGTCAGCCAAGGACCTTCGTGGTTCAAGCATGACGGATGTGATTTTCGCTGGTGCTGAAGGCTATGCTCCCTCGGGAATGGCAGAAGTTTCTCTGACACTAGAAAATGATGGCGGAGCTTTCCCCGCAAAATATCTCAAGCACTCTGAAATCATGGTGACTCGAAGGCTTCACAGAAACGGTGAGTCCGAGTATTTGATCAATAAAGAACAAGCACGCCTAAAAGACATCCAAGAAATTTTTATGGATACGGGCGCAGGTTCGAAAGGCTTTTCCATTATCCAGCAGGGTATGATCGGAAAAATCATCACTGCGAAACCTGAAGACCGCCGGATGTTGATCGAAGAAGCTGCGGGGATCACAAAGTTCAAGGCTCGAAAAAAAGAATCACAGCGGAAGCTTGAAGCCACCGATCAAAACTTAGTTCGCTTGGCCGACATTATCGGGGAGAAAAAACGCTCCATCGAAAGCTTGCAGCGACAGGCGCAGAAAGCCGAACGCTACAGGCAACTGAAAAAAGAAATTGAAGATTTAGATCTTTGGATCAGCTCCATTCAGTTCAAAGATTTGAGTGCCACTTCTTCTGAACTGCAGCGGACCTTTAGTGAATGCCAGACTTCAGAGACCAGCGAAGAAGTTCGTTTGAGAGAAATGAAAGCAGATCTCGAAGTTCGAAAGCTTGCGGTCTTGGAGCATGAAAAAGAAGTCGAAGTCCTTCAGCAAGAACAATTTGATCTTCAAGGTCGAGTTCAAAAGCAAGAACTAGAAATTCAGTCCTTGCGCTTTGAAATTGAACAGGCTCGTAGCCGCGAAGAAATGACTGGCAATTTACTGCAAGAGCAGGGCGCTCGGCGAGATCTTTTGGAAAGAGAAGCCCTTAAGCTCGATCAAGAAACGGTTCGTCTTCAGCGGGAACACGAAGTCCTAAAGAAGGATTTTGACACCAAAAAAGAAGCCTATGATGTGGTTCAAAGTCGCATCAATGAAATTGATGAAGAACTCACGACCGTTCGCCGAGAACTTTTTGCCCTCGGGCAATCGGAATCTTCTTTAGATGCAAAGGTTCAGTCCATTCGCAATCAATTGGAAGATCTACAATCTCGATCTGAAAATGAAATTGCAGTTTTGGGTGAACTGAAAACCAAAAAGCTGGAAATTGAAGAACGACGGCGAAAGCTTTCTGCTGAGTACGATCAAGAACGTCAAATGCAATTGGATTTGCAAAATGATGTCGAAAGTTTCGAAGTCAATCGCAAGATCTTAACTGAACAAATTGGCACCAAGCGCACTGAAGTTGATGAATTTAAAGATCAGTTGAACCAAGTTGCCTCACGCCTTTACGGACTTCAAAATCTTCATAATAGCTTTGAAGGCTTTGAAGAAGGTGTGAAGCAAGTGATGCTGTGGCAGCGGGCCAAGCAAGCTGAAATCACTGCCGATGGCAGCGTCCATTTTCAGCCCGTTTCTGAAATTGTCGAAGTTCCTTCGGAATATGAGTTGGCAATGGAAGCCGCTCTTGGGAATCGTTTGCAGACGCTTGTTTCTAAAGGTTCTGATTCAGCCATCGAAGCTGTTCAGTATCTTAAACAAGAAAATCGGGGACGTTCCAGCTTTTTACCGAACTCTGCAGAACTTACCCCATCCATGGCGACTGCGGCCGATGGTCTTCGCTCCGACGGCCGAGTTGTAGCTTTGCTTTCCGAAGTGGTTCGCTGTGAAGGCGAATTTTCAAATTCCGCTAAAAAACTTCTCGAGCGCATTGCAGTGGTTGATTCCATTCACTCGGCATTGGCGCTTCGGCCTGAATATTCTGACTGGTCTTTTGTAACCAAAGACGGTGATGTCCTTTCTGCCGATGGTGTCTTAACCGGTGGGGGAGCCGATCAAGCGGACTCCGGAGTCCTTCAGCGTCGTCGTGAGATGAAAGAACTCAGTGCCGCGAAAGAAGAATGGGCTGGGAAATTGGGATTAGCCCAGGCGTCACTTAAAAAATTAGAAGCTCAACTTGAAAATGTAATTTCAGATTTCGAGGGAGCTAAGACCCGTAAAGTGGAACAAGAAATCAAAGTTGCGACACTGAGAAAAGATCTCGAGCGCGCCGAAACTGAAATTCAAAATGCGGATTACGCCTGCCAAAAGCAAGAACGCGAGATTCTGAAGTTTCAAGATCAAGTGCAGCAGTTGGAAGTCAAGGAACAGGAAATGTCCTCTTCACTTCAGGACGTACGCGCAAAGCGGGCAGAGGCTGATGAAACTTCGTCTGATTTGACTCAGGAACTGGATTCTTCACGCATTGGAATTGATTCTCTCAGAAATGAAGTGATGCGCCTTCAGGGTGATTCTTCTGCAAAAAATTCCGAATGGCAGGGGGCTTTGAAGCAGCACGAGATCGTAAAGCGGCAGCTTGCGGACCTGATCGGCCAGCTGGATCGAATGAGTGAAGAATCGCTCAAAAATGGATCTTTCGTCAGCGAAAACCAAATATTGCTGGAAGAAAGAAAGCTTTCTTTTGAGAAAGCTGTTCGTGATTTGGAAGAAGTTCGAAAGAGCGTTGCGCGCCTGCGCGACACTTACGAAATTGAACTTGCAGCAATGCGAAAAATCGAATCAGAGACCAGTGAGATTCAAAAAGCTCGCAATGAAAACATGCATCGCATGACCGATGCACAGCTAAAGTTCGAGCAAGCAAAGATGAAAGAGCAGTACCTCATCGAACAGATCCGCGAACGCTATATGCTGGATCTGCCTTCCGTTTATATCAATTATGTTGAAAAAGAAGGGAATCCCAAAGAATCCGAAGGCCATCTGAAGGATCTGAAGGACCGCCTCAATAAAATTGGTGACGTGAACTTATCGGCAATCGAAGAGTATGAAGAAACTGCAAAAAGCTATGAGTTCCTCGTGCAGCAGCAGACTGATTTGATTGATGCCAAAGAACAGCTGCGACGTGTGATCGATCGAATCAACCGAATCTGTTCGAAGCGTTTTAAAGAAACTTTTGATTTGGTGAATGAAAGATTCTCGAAAGTCTTCCCTGTCCTTTTTGGCGGTGGTGAGGCTCGTTTAGAACTTTTCGAAGATGTGGATCGCGGTGAGATGGGGATTGATATCATTGCAAGGCCTCCGGGCAAAAAAGCTCAGAATATTTCACTTCTTTCGGGGGGCGAAAAAGCGCTGACAGCGGTTTCCTTGGTGTTCTCGATTTTCTTGGTGAAGCCTTCGCCTTATTGTTTGCTAGATGAGGTTGATGCTCCACTGGATGATGCGAACGTTTATCGCTTCAACGACTTGGTTCGTGAAATGGCCAAGCGTTCACAGATCATCGTTGTGACTCATAATAAGCACACGATGGAAGTGGCTAAGAAACTTTATGGAGTCACTCAGCAGGAGCGAGGCGTATCCACAATGGTTTCTGTTAACTTGGCAGATGTTAACTAAACAGCGAGCTGTTCGAATAAAGCTAACGAGTTAACTTTTCATGTTAGCTGAGCCAACTTCTCAAAAGGGCTCGGCTTTCATCATTCATGCTGTGGCCAAGCCCTGGAAATTCGACAAATTGCCCTTCGATTTCGAGGGCAGCTAACTTTTCGTAATCAGATTTTGAATGCCTTGCTGAAATTACTGGATCATCTGATCCGTGGATGGCTGAAACCTTCTTCAATGCAATTCCTTTGTAGGCGTCTGGCCGAAATCCAGAACCCACGCAAATCAATCGATCGGCCTTGAGTCCAGCCCTTACCAAATGAGGGGCAAAAAATCCACCTTGGGAAAAGCCCACAATCGTCCATTTTTGGTCGAGAATTTTTAAATGATCCATCAAGCTCAGCAAAGATTCCGCTGCAAATTCTGGCGAGATCATTTCCGAACCACTTTGAAGATCGCGAAAATACCAGGCGTAGGCTCCTTTAAATCCTTGTCCGCGGTCTACGGGGTAGGGGAACAGACCGTTGGGTGAAAAGATGGTCCACGCGGGGATTGCATCCGGGCCCAGCAATCTTTTTCGAGCTGAATCCGCTCGGTCTCCAAAGCCGTGCAGAACTATGATTGAAGCGGCTTGCTCCTGAACACCAGATCCTTCATGTTCATTTTTGTATACTGGCGTCGATGCTTTTTCTAACCAATAGGTTGCTGGGAGCTCAACAGAAAGTTTATGGGATTGCATGGGGGGACCTCTTCAGCTGATTGGAATCAAAAGTTTAGGTGTTTCCGTTTCTGAGCATTCCACGAAATAAAACGCAATGCATTTGAAATAGGATTATCCTGAATGATAGTGGAGAATGAGAGCAATGAAAGTGACCCAGGACGCGACTTGCCCAGCAGACCAATTAAAAATTAAAATTGAAGGCAGCCTCTCTTCCGGCCAAGAAGATTTACCCAAAGTTTCCCTCGATGGAAAAAATCTACTGACTTTGGATTTGGAATATTTTCAAAGCGTGAACTCCATTGGTATTGTTCATTTCATGCGCTGGATTAAGCAATTTGCTGCAATTCAAATTCAAATCGAAAAATGTCCAAAATTTTTTGTCGATCAAATCAATATGGTCGGTGGCCTGCTTCCCAAGACTGCCAAGATTCAAAGCTTTTATGTTCCCTATTTTTGCGAAGAGGACGAATCGAGCAAAATGGTATTGTACACCCTAGGTAGGGAGTACCAGCGCGCTGAAGGTCAGATCCAGCTCAAACACCCCAAAGTAGTTGGGAGCAACAATGAGGCCTTCGAGCTTGATGTTTTTGATTCGAAGTTTTTTCGCTTTCTTGATCAGTACGCTTAGACTTTTCCATGCTGTTTTGAATTGAATAGTCACTAGACCTAAGATCGGGGTCTCAAAGTTTTCCCATCATTCAGTTCTAAATTTCCCCTGCTATGAGCCAGTCTTTCAGCGCTCAGCTTGTGTGCATTAGCAGCACAATCTAAACTATCTTTAGGAGGGGCCAAGCATGCAAAGACAACTGTTCCTATGGGCCATCCTTTCTGGATTTTTGATGTCAGCTTTTTTGTCTTGTGCGAAAGTGTCTGATTCCGAACCTGATCCCGATACAAGTCCCTCCGGCCTTTTCATTGAAATTCCGAAAGGTATCGCGGATTGAAAAAAACATTAAATCTCCTGCTTTTAATCTTTGGAGTTTGGTGCGGAATGGAGCTTCACCAAAATTTCGCAACCAAAGGCTCAGCTCAGAATGCTTTGAGAAAAGCTGGCTTAGGGGCGCTGATGCTTGCTTCGTCCTCGAAAGCCTTCGCTGCCGCGGCTCCAGGAGCTTGGGAATTTGTGAAGGCCGCTGCAACTTGGGCAAGATTCAATTCCACTGCCTTGGAATCCACTATCAATCCAATTTTGAAAAGTGGATTGTTGTCTCAGCCGAGCACCTACTCCACCACTTCCAGTGATGGGATCTGGACTTTTCGCCTCACTGTCGACGCGAATGTCTCACGAAGCTCAACGGCCTATTCTTCGACTCAAAATTTTAAACACAAATTTGAAATTTGGCGCACTTCGGATGGAGCCAAAGGGTTGGAGCTTTTTTTTAATTCCGCAGACACTTTGAAAGAAGCTCCGGCTTTGCTCCTTTACAGAATTAAGATTATGGCGGATTCCAGTTACGATGGTGCAGACATTGTGACCGAAAGTTATATCTCCGGCGCGCTGAATGGGCCATGTCCACGGCCTAGTTGAAATTTGAAGGTTGAGTGGCTCAACCAATTCGTGTTTTCAATGAGTTACCAAGCTTATCGAAACATGAAAAAGAAAGGGCCACCCAATGAGAAAGAACGTACTG